>Ga0315281_10005431_pt1 | contig 18237 bp, 16 predicted proteins | sample YL17G07_0_MG_FD_204540 | JGI IMG/M metagenome (GOLD analysis project Ga0315281, IMG submission 204540) | Sediment microbial communities from Yellowstone Lake, YNP, Wyoming, USA - YL17G07_0 | ecosystem: Environmental > Aquatic > Freshwater > Lake > Sediment | place: USA: Wyoming | collected...
CCCGCCACCTTTTCGCCCAGCCAGGGCAGCACATGAAAGGAATACAGGTCGTAGGGTTTTTGCAGCGGCTTCCATACCTGCGAAAACTCGAGCACCAGCAGGCGCCCGCCCGGTTTGAGAACCCGTACCATTTCCGCGAGCGCAGCGTCCTTGTGCGTCATATTGCGCAGGCCGAAGCCCACGCTAACGCAGTCGAAGCTCGCGCCGCCGAACGGCAGCCGCTCGGCGTCGCATCGCACGGCGGGCGTCATGTGGCCTGCGTCCAGCATCCGGTCGCGGCCGCGCGCGAGCATCGGCCCATTGATGTCGCTCATCCACACCCGGGCGCCGCGCGCGGCAAAAGCGCGCGCGAGGTCGCCGCTGCCGGAGGCGACATCGAGCACGCACTCGCCCGGGCGGATGCGGGCCACCGACACCGCGAATGCCTTCCACAACCGGTGCAAGCCGAACGACATCAGGTCGTTCATCAGGTCGTAGCGGCCGGCGACCCGATCGAAGACCTGTTCCACGCGTTGCGCCTTCCTTTCTTCGGCGACGCGCTCAAAACCAAAGTCCGTGTCAGCCATGCCCATCCCTGCTGCCGCCGGCCTTCTCCCGTTTCGCGAGGTACTCGGACCACATCTGCTCCTGGTTCTCGCCGAGGTGGTAGAGGTATTCCCAGGAGTAGATGCCGGTGGCGTGGCTGTCAGAGAACGCCGGCTGAACGGCATACGAGCCAACCGGCTCGAGCACGCGGATCTCGACATCGCGCTTTCCGGTCTGCAGAACCTCCTGCCCCGGTCCGTGCCCCCGCACTTCCGCCGAAGGCGAATGCACGCGCAGGAATTCGTAGGAAAGCCGGAATGTCCTGCCGTCGGCGAACGCGATCTCCATCACGCGCGATTTCTGGTGCAGCCTTATTTCAGTGGGCGCAGGCCCGGCGCCGTCAGTGGGCGCAGGCCCTGCCTGCGAGGCCTCGGACATCAACTTACCATTTCGTAGCCAACGCGCTCGTAGTCGCTGCCGCGATCGATCAATTCCGTGAGCCGCACCCTGACGTGTCCCTCGACATAGACCTCGATCACGCGTTTGGGCTTGAACCATGCCGAGGGCAGCACCAGCGACGGCGGCGCGTTGAGCGCGGCGACGCCGGTCAGCGAAAGTGCCGGCACATATTTCGCATCCATCACGTTCAGGCCCGTCGGCCGTACCGCGGTGGCCGCCGGCAAACCGGGCAGCAGCCTGACGCCGGCGTAAAGATCGCCGAGGTCGTTCTGCACCAGCCAGCGCACCTGGCCGAGCATGAAACCCTTGGCATCCGCTGGCTTGACCCCGACCAGCTGGCCGTGGCTGAAGCGCTTGCCCGGATCGGCGGCGCGACGGACCATTTTCAGGCCCTGCGTGCTCTCGTCCTCCAGATGCCAGTTCTCGAGAGAAAAACCGTGCACCACGCTGTAGTCGTCTTCGTCGCGCGTGCTGACGCGGCCGAAAGTGGCGATCTGGTCGCGCTGCTGCTGGGTGAGCTCCTTGACTTCGCCGGGCTGCCTGAAAACGCGCCCGGAGATGTAATAGTTGATCGCGGCCATGTCCTGACTCGCCTGGACGATATCGGCGACCTTTTTCCTCTCCGCAGCCCGCGGCTGCCGAACCTGGCACCATTGGCGGAAGAGAAACACAAGCAGCTGCTCACAGGAAGGCTGAACGCAGTCCTCGCCCAGCGCGAGTTTCGCCGGCGACTCGCCTTTTCTCAGCAGGCCGATGCGATTGCGCAGGCTCTTGGCCAGTCGCTTCACGTCCAGATACCTCGCCTCGGCCGCTTCCGGTCCGCCGCGCTCGGGACAGATATCGCCATCCAGGTCGACGACCAGCGGCGCGATTTCCTCGCCTTCGGGCGCCTCGACCGATATCTCCACCTTCTCGGCCCAGCGCTCCAGCAGAAAGGCGACGAAGGTGAGCTGGCGCTGGCTGAGCTCGTTCGGATTCGCCATGCCGAGCAGCAGCGCGCGCAGGTACGCGATGCGCGGCGAAGTGTCGTTCACGTCGCGGTTCAAGTAGTCCTTGACCGATTCATCGGCGACACCCAGCGTCTCCGCCTTGCCGTAGCCCTCGTGCAATTCGCACCACACGCGCGGCGGAACCTGCCGGTAGGCACGGTGGTAGTGGAACATCTTGAGTCCCGTGTATGAAAGCGCCCTCTGGCAGACAAAACCGCCCTGCGCCTGCATGCCGGCCTCGCCCGCGAGCACCGCCTCCAGGCAACGCAGGTACCCCAGGTTCATCTGCTCCCAGAGCGCAAGCGTGGCATCGAACACCAGGCTCTCGGCCTCGGCCATCGGCAGCGCGCGATTGGTGAAGCGCCGCGCCTGCTCGATTTCCACGAACTGCACCGCCTCGCGCAACGCTTCCAGCGTCGCAAGGCGGCTGGCCGCGGTGGTGCCGTAGCGATTGAATTCCTGCATCTGCACCAGCAACTGCTGCTGGGCGGCTGCGACATTCGCGAGCGGTACGTTTTCGAGCCACGCCTTCGCGGTCACCGCGTCCGTGAATTCCGGCTCCGCCTGCGGGGAGAGCTCGGGCAGTTTGAGCTTGCTCATGAGGGAATTGTAGGGGATTTGGGCGGATTTTCGCCCGGATTTTCCTCGCCGAAGACCTCGCGATAGCTGAGGTAGGAGCTCGCAAACCAGACCGGCAGCAGCGTCCACACGACCGAGAACAGGGCGGAATTGGCTTGTCCCACGCCGCTGCCGCCCAACAGCATCGCGCCGCCGAGCGCCAGCATCAGCACAAAACCGAATAGCAGCATGACGGCCAGGCCGTAAACGAGAAATGCACGCCAGTTGATCAGGGCCGCGGCGGCGCTGAAGAACGCGGCCTTGGTGGCCGACAGGCCGTGCCACGCGACCAGCAGTGGCGCGTACCACAGCGCGCCCAGCAGCATCGTCTGCAGCCCCGCGCCGATCAGCATCGCACTCTGCAGTTCGGGGCTATTCAGGTCGCCGAGCTCGAGCGGAGCGCGGCCGATCACAGCCTGCGCGAAACGACCGCCGTCGGCCAGAGCGGTGCCGGCCAGCACCACCAGCATCACGCCGAAGAACACCCCGCCCACGCACAGTTGCGCCGGCAGCTGCTGGCGGAACCCGGATATCAGCAGATCGGGGGTCGGCGTCGCACCGCTGGCCGCCATGCGCGCGACGGCGTGGGGACCGACCATCAGCGCCGGAAACAGCAGCCAGATCGCCGCAAAACCGACCAGCGGCAGTGCGACCACGATGGTGCTGGCGAACAGGAATGCGAGATTCAGCAGCAGCTGGCGTACCGGCGCGACGCGGAAAATCATGAATGCCTCGGCGACCCAGCGCAGGCCGCGGATCGCCGGCAGGCGATTTGCGCGCACGCGGTTAGCCTTTCCGCTCCAGCATATGGTTAGCCTTTCCGCTTCAGCATATTGCTATGCGACCCAGGGCGCAGGCGCCCCGGGTGCCGCGCGCAACGCTAGAATATCGCCAAAGTGTTCCGGGTCATGCACTTTCACCAGCTCGCCCGGGCGCGGCAGATACTTGTCGTGCAGGCGCGAGAGCCAGAAGCGCAGCGCTGCCGCGCGCAGCATCACCGGCCAGGCATCGCGTTCCGCAGCTTCCAGCGGCCGTATCGCGTGGTAGGCGCCGAGCAGCGCGAGCGCTTTCGGCTCGTCCAGCCGCCGGTCGCGCTCCGGCGCCACGAGGCACCAGTCGTTGACGCAGACCGCCAGGTCGTAGGCGAAGCAATCAACGCCGGCGAAATAGAAATCGAAAACCCCGCTGATGCGTCCGCCGAGGAACAGCGCGTTGTCGCGAAACAGGTCCGCGTGCACTGCGCCGCGCGGCAGATCCGGATGGCGGTGCTCCGCCTGAAAGCGCAGTTCACCTTCGAGCAGCGCGGCGCGTGCCGGGTCGAGGGCGTGGCGTACTTCCCCCGCAGCGCTGCGCCACCACTTCGGGCCGCGCGGATTCTCCACATAACCGCCATAGGAACGCCCGGCGAGGTGCATGCGCGCCAGCAGCGCCCCGAGTTCCGCGCATTCTGCGGCGCCCGGATTCTCGAGCGAAGCGCCGGCGAGCCGCGTCACCAGCGTCGCCGGCTTGCTGTTCAGGCTGGACAGATAGCGGTCGGCGAGATCGGCGATCGGCGCCGGACAGGGAATACCGTGGCGCGCCAAGTGCGCCATCAGTTCCAGGTAGAACGGCAGCTCGACCGCGGGCAGGCGCTCGAACAGCGTGAGCACGTAGCGTCCCTGGCTGGTCGTGACGAAGTAGTTGGTGTTCTCGATTCCGGCGGCAATCGGCTCGAGCGTGGTGAGCGCGCCGACCGAATAGTTCTTCAGCCAGGCGGCCAGCTGGCGTTCGGAAACTGGCGTGAAAACCGACAAATCAGTCGAAAGACTTGATTACCCACATCGGCACGCGAACGCCAGGGTCGAGCGAATCGCGCCGGATGAAATTGCCGCTGCCGGTGAGGTCCATGAGGTAATAGGGTGTGCCGCCGGGCGGCGTGACCTTGAGCATCACGACGCGCCCGCCTTCCCGCATCTCCTCGACCCGGTCGCCCTCCTGCGGCGCGATGCGCACGCGCGGCTCGTCGGCGCCATCGCGGATCAGGGGTGGCGGCGGCGGCTCGGGCAGGGGCTCGAGTTTCGGCGGACGCTGCTGCGCCAGGGCAGCGGCAGCCGCGACAGACAGGGCAAGAAACAGGGCACGACGCATATGCCCATTCTACCCCACTGGATTATTGCGGAACATCACCCGTAAGATTCGCCCCTCCATGGTCAAGACACTCCTGCTGGTCGACGGTTCGTCCTACCTGTATCGCGCTTTCCACGCGCTGCCCGAGCTGAAAAGCCCGCAGGGGGAGCCGACTGGCGCCATCCATGGCGTGCTCAGCATGCTGAAGCGCCTGTCGGCCGAGTACGGGGCGGCGGCGCGCGCCTGCGTGTTCGACGCCAAGGGCAAGACCTTCCGTGAAGACGCCTATCCGCAGTACAAGGCGAACCGGCCTTCGATGCCCGAAGACCTTGCCGGCCAGATCGAGCCGTTGAAGGAGGCGATCGCCGCCCTCGGCTGGCCAGTCCTGACCATCTCCGGCGTGGAGGCCGACGATGTCATCGCGACACTCGCCGAGCAGGCGCGGCAGGGCGGCTGGAGCTGCATCATCTCGACGGGCGACAAGGACCTCGCGCAGCTGGTGGACGAGCGCGTGACCCTGGTCAATACCATGTCGAACGAGAAACTCGACCCGGCCGGCGTGAAGCAGAAATTCGGCGTCACCCCGGAGCAGATCGTGGATTATCTCTCGCTCACCGGCGACGCCGTGGACAACGTACCAGGTGTCGACAAGGTGGGGCCGAAGACCGCGGCGAAATGGATCCAGCAATACGGTTCGCTCGACCAGGTGATGGCGCACGCCGCTGAGATTCCCGGCGCGGTCGGCGCAAACCTGCAAAAGGCGCTCGAGTGGCTGCCCAAGGGGCGCGAACTCCTGACCGTAAAGCGCGACGTCAAGCTGCCCGTCGGGCTGAGCGATCTCGGCGCCAAGGATGCCGACTCGGCAAAACTGGCCGAATTTTTCGAGCGCTACGGCATGAAGACGATGCTGCGCGAAATCCAGGGCCATGCGCCTGCCGTCGCACCGGCGCGGCAGTTCGCGCCGTCCGCGCCTTCGAACTCTCCTTCACCGATCGAGCGCCGCAATTACCTCACGCTCCATGCCGAGAAGGATCTCGCTGATTTTCTGCAGCAGATCGAGAAAGCGGAGCTGGTCGGATTCGACACCGAAACCACGGGCCTGGAACCCATGGTGGCAAAGCTGGTGGGCATGTCCTTCGCCTTTGGCGACAAAGCATGGTACCTGCCGCTTTCGCACGAGTATCCCGGCGCCCCCGATCAAATTGGCGTCGAAAAGGCGCTGAAGATCCTGAAGGGCTGGCTGGAAAGCGATCGCCACGCGAAAGTCGGCCAGAACCTAAAGTTCGACGCGCATATCCTCGCCAACCACGGCATCCACCTCGCCGGCATCGCGCACGACACGATGCTCGAGTCCTACGTCTACGAGGTGCACGAACGGCACGACCTGGATACGCTCGCGCAACGGCACCTGGGTTGGAAAACCATTTCCTACGACGAGGTAACCGGCAAGGGCGCCTCGCGCATCTCTTTCTCGGAAGTGGACATCGCGAGAGCCACCGAATACGCCGCCGAGGATGCGGATTGCGCGCTGAGCGTGCATTCGGTCTTATTCGAGAAGATATCGGCGGATGAAAAGCTGAAATTCATCTACGAGAACATCGAAATGCCGGCTATGCCGGTGCTGCTGCGGATGGAACGCAACGGCGTGCTGATCGACAGCGCCAAGCTCGAGGCGCAAAGCCACGAACTCGGCAAGGAGATGATGGAACTCGAGCAGAACGCCTTCCAGGCCGCCGGGCAGCCCTTCAATCTCAACTCGCCCAAGCAGATCCAGGAAATCCTGTTCGACAAACAGAAGCTGCCCATAAAGAAGAAAACGCCGAAAGGCCAGCCCTCGACCGACGAGGACGTGCTCGCCGAACTCGCGCTCGACTATCCGCTACCCAAGCTGCTGCTAGAATACCGCGGCCTCGCCAAGCTGAAGTCCACCTACACCGACAAGCTGCCACGCATGGTGGATGCGAAAACCGGGCGTGTGCACACCACCTACTCCCAGGCCACCGCGGTCACCGGCCGGCTCGCCTCGAACGACCCCAACCTGCAGAACATTCCGATCCGCACGCCGCAGGGACGCCGCATCCGCGAAGCTTTCATCGCGCCGCCGGGATCGAAGATCGTTTCCGCCGACTACTCGCAGATCGAGCTGCGCATCATGGCGCACCTCTCGGGCGACAAGGGCCTGCGCCACGCCTTCGACCACGGCCACGACGTGCACCAGGCCACCGCGGCCGAAGTGTTCGGCGTGCCGCTGGAGAAAGTCACCAAGGACGAGCGGCGCACCGCGAAGGTGATCAACTTCGGCCTGATCTACGGCATGAGCGCCTTCGGCCTGGCACAGAACCTCGGCAGCGAGCGCGCCACCGCGCAGTCCTACATCGACTCCTACTTCACCCGCTACCCGGGGGTGAAGAAATTCATGGACGAAACCCGGGAGAAAGCGCGCCGCGACGGCTACGTCGAAACCGTCTTCGGCCGCCGCCTGCGCCTGCCCGAGATCCAGTCCGGCTCGCCCGCCCGCCGCCAGGGCGCCGAGCGCGCCGCCATCAACGCGCCAATGCAGGGCACCGCCGCCGACCTGATCAAGCTTGCGATGGTTTCAGTGCAGAACTGGCTTGACGAGAAAAAGTGCGCGAGCAAGCTGATCATGCAGGTGCATGACGAGCTGGTGCTGGAAGTGCCGGAGAACGAACTTGAAGAAGTGAAGGAAAAAGTCCGCGACCTCATGCAGGACGTGGCAAAACTGGATGTCGCGCTGATCGTGGATGTCGGCGTGGGAAATAACTGGGACGAGGCTCACTGAAACGCGAACCTTGCCTCGTGGAATAACTTCAGGCAGGCATCGGCAACCGCCGGATCGTAGGCGCTGCCGCGGCCGCGCTCGATCTCCTTGAGGGCCGCCTCGATGCCCAGCGCCGGGCGATACGGCCGGTGCGAGGCCATCGCCTCCACCACGTCCGCGACGGTCATGATGCGCGATTCGAGCAGGATCTGCCCGTCCTTCAGCCCCCGCGGGTAGCCCGAGCCGTCCAGCTTCTCGTGATGCTGGCGGACGATGTCGGCGATGGGCCAGGGGAAATCCACGTCTTTCAGAATGTCGTAGCCGGCCTGCGGGTGCGTCTTGATGAGCATGAACTCGATATCGGTGAGCTTGCCGGGCTTGGCGAGGATTTCCGCCGGCACGTGGATCTTGCCCAAGTCGTGAATCACGGCCGCAAGGTGAATACCGTGGATTTTCTCTTCCGGCAATCCCATCTCCCGCGCGATTGCCGTCGCCAGCTCGCCTACGCGTCGCTGATGGCCCGCCGTGTAGGGGTCACGAGCCTCGACGGTGTCAGCGATGACCTGGATGGACTGCTCCAGGCTCTTCTGCAGAATCTCCGCATGATGCGCATGCGCGTAGGTGATGCGATCGCGCTCGGCCCGGGTGCGCAGGGTGACGATACCGTAGGCGAGATCGTTCGCCAGTTCCGCGAGCAGCCGGGTTTCCTCCTCGTCGAACGCACCTATCTCGGAGGAATAGATACTCAGGCCGCCGAAGGTTCTGTGGCCGTCGGACAGGGGCAGGACGATGTTCGAGGCGTAGCCGCGGGACAGCGCGGATTCCCGCCAGGGCGCGAACCCCGGATCGCCGGCGATGTCGCGGCAAACTTGCGTAGTGCCGCTGCGGATGGCGCGGGCGATCGGCACCTGGCCTTTTTCTGTATCGGCCCAGGTGGGGCGCTGCTGCGAATAGTAGCCTTCCTCCACTCCTGACCACGCTACCGGCGTGATGCTCTTGTCCGGGTCGTCCGCGGCGATGCCAATGGTCGCCAGACAGTAGCCACCGTGCTCGACAATTACCCGAACGACGCTCTGCAGCAGTTCCTCCTCGCTCGTTGACCGCACCAGCGCCTCGTTGCCCGCCGACAGCGTCCTCAACGCACGGTTGGCGCGAGACAGTGCGTGTTCATTCGCCTTACGCTCGGTGATGTCTCGAAAGACTCCCAACAGACAGCTCCTGCCGCCGACGTCCACGGACGAGGCCCTTATATCGACGTATAACACCGAGCCATCCCGTCGTTTCATGGGAATATCGGCGGCAAGCTGGATCTCGCCACGCAGCACTTTTTCGAACTGTTCCATGGCGTGGGGCAAGGCGGACTCCGGGTGAAGATCCTCCACACCCAGCCGCGGGACGTCCTCCGGTCTGCAATCCAGCATGCGGCAGAACGCGGCATTGCCGACCACTAACCGCCGGGTCTGCGTGTCCGCCAGAGCAATACCGTCCATTGCCCCTTCGAAAATAACGTGTAACGTCTTCTCCCTCTCCCTCAGAGCCGCGCTGGCCTCCTTCCACACTGTGACGTCGCGCGAGGAAATCGCCACACCATCGTCCACCCGTACGACCTGGTGGCGCAGCCACTTCGCCTTGATTTCAGGCGTGTCGATAGGAAACTCTTCCTCCAGCGGCGCGCCCGTGGTCACCACCGCGACGTACTTGTCGAAGAAGCCGCCCGTGCGGTTGATGGGCAGCAGCTCGCACAGCTTTTGCCCGACGACCTGATCGTGCGTCATGCCGAGCATCTCTTCGGCGCGCGGGTTGAGATCGGTGAACTCGAAGTCGAGGATTTCGCCGCGCTGGCCACGCACGCTCTTCAGGACGAACAGGGCATCGAGGTTGGCTTCGGCCGCCGCGCGGAAACGCCCCTCGGCGGTCTGCAGCGCGGCCTGTGTGCGACCGTGCTCGGCTTGCGCGCGCTGGGTGGCGATGCCGAAAGCGAGATCGTCCGCCGCCTCGCTGAGCAGCTTGACCACGTCGTCGTCAAACGCGCCCGGTTCTGCGGCGCAGATGCAGAGCGCACCGATGACAGCGCCGTCGACGCGCAGCGGCAGGGCCAGCGCGGATGCGAAGCCATGACGCTGCGCCAGGTCCCGCCAGGGGGCGTAATCCGGGCCGGCCGCGATGTCGTTCGACACGACGGGAATGCCGCGGCGTATCGCCGTGCCGAGCGTGCTGCGGCCCGAGTCCGTTTCGTCCCAAGTAATCTTGAGGCCGTCCAGGAAGTCCCGTTCGGCGCCCCAGACGGCGACCGTGCGCACGCGTCGTTCCGCGTCGTGCTCGGCATAACCTACCCAGGCGATGCGGTAGCCGCCGGCCCCCACGATCGCCCGGCACATCTCTTCGGCCAGCGTCTGCTCGCTCGTGGCGCGCAGCAAGGCCCGGTTCCCGGCGGAAAGGACACGCAGGGCATGGTTGGCGCGGACCAGCTTGCGCTCGCCGGACTCGATGGCGGCGGCCGCTTCATCCAGCGTCGCCGCCAGCCGTCCGACCTCGTCGTTGCCATGAGGCAGTCCGCTGCGGGCAGTGAGATCGCCGGCCTTGAACCGGGCCGCTACCCGCGACAGAATCAGCAGGGGCCGCAGCACCAAGCGGTTGCCGCCCAAGACCAGCAGTCCCATCGTGCTGATGAGCACCGCCAGCATGATGCCGATGCCGAACAACGCCGCGCGTCGCGCGGGAGCCTCGACCACCGCCTTCCGCACGCTCAGCCACAAGTATATCGGGCCGGACACCGTATCCAGCAGTTTCACATAGGCGAAAAGCTTGCGCTCCCCGTCCAGGCCGATGTCCTCCATCGTGCCTTCGCCACCTGCGGCCAGAATGCGCTGCAACAGCGGCAGATGCTCGGCACTCTTGCCGACCCACCCCTCGGGATCGGGGTGGCGCATGGCCACGGTGCCCTTGGCGTCTACCACCACCAGACGGCCGCCTTCCGGCAGGCGGGTAGCCGCCAGTTCGCGGTGCAGCCAGCCCAGGTCAATCGGCAGATAAAGCACGCCGGTCACGCGCCCGGCCTCGTCGCGCATAGCCTTGGCAAAGGTGATGACCGGCTTGCCCACGATCCGCCCCGCGATCACCCCACTGACGGCCATCTCGCGCGACTGGAGGGCCAATTTGAAATAGTTCCGATCGGCAATGCTGACGCGGCCGCTGGGGGGCACAGCCGCGCACGCCACGTTGCCGTCGGGCTGCGTCCGGCCGACCTGGATGAATTGCGGCTGCTGCTGAAGCGTCGCCACGAGCGCCCGCGAGCAGTCGTCGGCAGTGGCGTCAGGGCGCAACCCGGGGTGCAGCATCAGTCCGTTCAGGATCGCATCGGCTTGCGCAACGATGGACTGCTGCCGGGCGGCGATCAGTTTCGCGTCGGTCAGGAGCTGCGTCGAGACGTCGCTGATCCGCTCCTCGCGGTGGTCAACGAAGTTCCATACAACCAAGCCGGCCAATATGGCAAACGCCGCCAGCAGCAGCAATATCAGGCGGCCGCGCAGGCCGAGCGTGGTACGGAGCTTCACGTCGCCCCTCCATTTCGCGAAGGGCTACCGAAAGGCGTTAACGCAACTGCGAGGGCACACGAGCGCGCTTAGGACCTGAAAGCGGCGTTGAAGTCACCAGGGAAGTCGCTGCTATCGCATACAAATTTCAGAGCTTTGGTAGCACAAAAGAATTAGGCTACGCGCTTCGCATCAGATCGAGTTGACCTACATCAAACAGGACTCACGAATAAGACATTGGCACGCCGCCTGATTGGTTTCAACGAAAACCATCGTGAGTGGAACACGCCAATGACATATGTCGGTCAATGGCGTAGCCGGGCTAATCGATCTTGGCTCCAGAGCGCCGCACCACCTCGGCCCAGCGCGCCGAATCCTTCCTGATGGTGTCGGCGAAATCCCCGGGCGTGCCACCTGCGGGCTCGTCGCCGATCAGGGCGAAGCGCTCCTTGAATAGCGGTGAACGGATGGCTTCGTTTACTGCGGCGTTGAGTTTGTCGATCAGCGGTTGCGGCAGTCCGGCCGGCGCGATGATGCCGGTCCAGGTTCCGGCCTCGTAACCGGGAACTCCCGCTTCGGCGATCGTCGGCAGGTCAGGAAATCCTGGCGAGCGCCGGGCGCCGCTCACCGCAAGTGCGCGCACCTTGCCCGAGCGCGCGTGGGGCGCGATGGAGTTCAGGCTTTCAAACATCAGCTGCACGTGTCCCGCGATCAGGTCGTTGATGGCCATCGCGCCGCCCTTGTAGGGCACGTGCACGATCACGGTTCCGGTCATGTATTTGAAGAGTTCGCCCGCGACATGCCCTGGCGAGCCGTTGCTGGAGGACGCATTGGAAAGCTTTCCCGGGTTCTTCTGCGCATAGTCGATCAGTTCCCGCACGGAGTGCACCGGAGATGACGGCGCAACCGCTAGCAGCAGGTGGCCGCGCGCCACCAGTGCGATCGGCTGCAGGTCGCGCTCGATGTCGTAGGGCAGCTTCGCCACCATGTGCCGCGTGATCGCCAGCGCCCCGATCGGGCCCATGCCGATGGTATAGCCGTCCGGCGCAGCTTTCGCCACGGCATCAATGCCAATGGTGAGAGCACCGCCGGGACGGTTCTCGACAATCACCGCCTGCCCCAGCGGGCGGGACATTTCCGGCGCCAGGATCCTGGCCACCGTGTCGGTCGCGCTCCCCGCCGCCTGCGGCACGATGAGCCGCAGGGCGTGATCAGGGTACTGTGCGGCAGCGTCCGTGGCCAGCACTGCACAGCAGATCAATGCGATCAGCGCTTTGATGCTTTTCTCCGTGGTTGCCGTTTCACGCTCCTGCCGCCGAGGAAACGCTGCGCCCCCGCGGCATCGATCAAAGGATGGATCGCGAAATGCGCCGGAATGATATCCGCCCAGCCGTTCAGCAGCGCGTGCAATTCCTCGTTCGATCCGACGTCGAACAAGGCTACCGCGCCCCGCCCGGTGCGTGCATACACCCAGCGGCACTGGCGCGATTTCAGCTTCGGGTCGATCCAGCGCCAGAATTTCCTCCGGCTGCCGGTCATCGACGAGGGCCGCTCGGGGCGCGGTGTGCTGATGACGAGAAAAAGCATGTCGGGCCGGCGCCTACTTAAGCGCGCCGAACACCTTCCTGATGATGTCGCTGCCCGCCTTGACCGGGTCCTGGCGGATCTTCTTCTCTTCCTCGGCGACCATGTAGAACAGGCCATCCAGCGATTTCTGCGTCACGTAGTCGTCCAGGTTCGCCTGCTCCTTCTTCACCAGGCCGAACTGCACGCCCTTCTGCGCGTACTGGTTGTATTTCTCCGCGAGCTTCACTTTTGCGGTGGCCTTCTTCACGATCGGCAGGAACCTGGCCCTAAGCTGGTCCGTGGTACTGCGCTTGAAGTACTCGGTCCCCGAAGTCTGCCCGCCGGTGAGGATGCCCTTGGCGTCCTGCACGCTCATCTTCTTCACGGCATCGACGAACAGCCTCTTTGCTTCGGGGACGGCGGCTTCGGCGGCACGGTTCATGGTGACAATGAGCTCGTCGGCGTATTTGCCCATCCCGACGCTGTGCATGAGTTTTTCGTATTTCTTCAGGGAATCGGGCAGCGGAATCTTGACCGCGCCGTTGCCGAGGAAGCCGTCGGTCTTGCCGAGCAGGTCGACCGCGACGCCCGACCCCTTCTCGAGCGCGGCCTTGAGGCCGGAAACCGCGTCCTGATTGCTGAGCGCATCGAGGTTCGCCTGCGCCGGGAATGTCCAGAGCATCAGGATCAATGCAAATGCGCGTATGAACATGCAAACCCCCTACCCGACGCCGGCGCGTCGCGCCTGCTGATCCGCATGATACGACGAGCGCACCATGGGGCCGATCGCCGCGTGCCGGAATCCCATTACCGCAGCCTCGCGCTCGAACATCGCGAAGGTATCGGGGTGCACATAGCGCGCCACCGGCAGGTGATGTGGCGAGGGGGCAAGGTACTGGCCGATGGTCAACATGGCCACGTCGTGCGCGCGCAGGTCGCGCATCACGCCGAGTATCTCGTCGTCGGTCTCCCCCAGTCCGACCATGAGGCCGGATTTGGTCGGTGTTTCAGGTTTATATTTTCTATACAACGAAAACAATTCAAGCGAATGTGCGTAATCGCCTCCGGGCCGCGCATCTTTGTAGAGCCGCGGCACGGTTTCAAGGTTATGGTTCATTACATCCGGCGGCGCGGCCGAAAGCACCTCCAGCGCGCGCTCGAGGCGCCCCCTGAAGTCCGGCACCAGAACTTCGATGGTGGTGCGCGGGGATGCCTCACGCACTGCGCGGATGCAGTTCACGAAGTGCTGCGCGCCGCCGTCGCGCAGGTCATCGCGATCCACGCTGGTGATTACGACGTAGGACAATTCCAGTTTCCTGATCGTTTCAGCCAGATGCCGGGGTTCCTCCGCATCGGGCGCGAGCGGCCGGCCGTGCGCCACGTCGCAGAACGGGCAGCGGCGGGTACAGATGTCGCCCAGGATCATGAACGTCGCGGTGCCCTTGCCGAAGCACTCGCCGATGTTCGGGCACGAGGCTTCCTCGCAGACCGTGTGCAGCTTCTGCTCGCGCAGAATCCGCTTGATATCGTGAAAGCGCGAATCCGTCGCGGGCGCCCGGACGCGGATCCAGCCCGGCTTCGGCAGTTTTTCCCTTGGAAAGAATTTCAGGCGCGAAGTCTTCAGCGCACCCTTTTCCTTGACCCCGGCCTCACGCATGTTCGAGTTTCCCGACCAGAATGCCGGCGAGTATTCTGCCCAGCGTTTCCTTGTCTTCCTTGATCCCAAGGTCACGGGTCTGTGTCACTTGCATTCCGGGATAGCCGCAAGGATTGATCGCCGAAAATGGCGTCAGGTCCATGTCGACGTTGAGTGCGAGACCGTGGTACGCGCAGCCCCGCGAGACCCGGATGCCGAGCGCCGCAATCTTGGCGCCGCCCACGTAAATGCCGGGAGCGCCGGATCTTCGTTCAGCATGGCTGCCCAGAAGATCGATGACAGCTTGCTCCAGCATGGCCACGAATTGCTTGACTTTGATGCCGCGGCGCGCCAGATCCACGAGGGTGTAGAGAACGACCTGCCCCGGACCGTGGTAGGTGATCTCGCCGCCGCGATCCACCTGCAAGACGGGAATGCCGCCGCCGGCTTTCGGCCCGTGCGCCGAATCGGCGGCAAGGCCCAGCGTATAGACCGGGGGATGTTCGAGCAGCCAGAGTTCATCCGGCGAATCGGCACCCCGCCGCGCAGTGAATGCGCGCATCGCTTCGACGGTGGGTTGATATTCAGCCATTCCGAATTTTTTTATCAGAATTTTTTCCACAATCAACATCACAACACCATGACCACGGAAGGGTGATCGCAGAGTTCCCGGTAGAGGGCATCGAGCTGTTCCTGGGAGGTGGCATTCACGGTGGCCGTCAGGCTGACGTACTTGCCTTCGCGGCTGGGGCGCGTTTCGAGGGTGCCGGGCATGAAATCCGGCGCATGCCTGGCCACAATCTCGATCACAGCCGTGGTGAATCCGCTTTCCCGGCGGCCCATGATCTTGATCGGGAACGCCGTGGGAAAGTCGAGCAAAGAAGCCGTTTCAAGCGGCTTCCCGTTCTCAGGCGACTTGCCGTTCCTTTCCTGCACGCATGACCTTTTGCTTGAATTCCTGATACAGGGCATAGACCCGGCGGAACACCGGGCCGGGCCTGCCGCCGGCGACGGGCTTGCCGTCGAGCGTCACGATCGCAAGCACTTCCTTGGACGAGGATGTAATCCAGACTTCGTCCGCGCCGCGCACCTCGGCCTCGCTGACATTGCGGTATTCGAGCGGCAACCCGGCGGCTTGCGCGATCTCGGCGATCACGTCGTAGGTGATCCCCGGGAGGATCAGGTTCGACTTGGGCGGCGACAGGATCACGCCGCCCTTGACGACAAAAACATTCGAGGCCGAGGCCTCGGTGAGATTGCCGTCGCGGAACAGGATCGTCTCCGCCGCGCCCGCGTCCGCCGATACCTGGCGCAGCAGGCAGTTGCCGATGAGCGAGATGGACTTGATGTCGCAGCGATGCCAGCGGTCGTCGACCGCGCTGACCGCCGCCGCACCGCGTTCCACCAGTTCTTGCGGCGGGTTGACGAGCGGATTGGACATCACGAATACGGTCGGCGCACTGTCCTTGGGGAACGCGTGATCGCGCCTGGCGACGCCGCGCGTCACCTGGAAGTACACGCCCTGGTCCTCGAAGGACTGCTTCGCGACCAGTTGCAGGATGATGTCGCGCCATTCCGCGCGGCTGTAGGGATTGCGGATCCGGACCGCGGCCAGGCTGCGTTCCAGACGCGCGAGGTGCTCGTCCATGCGGAACGGCACGCGCGAGTACACGGGGATCAGCTCGTAGACACCGTCGCCGAAAATGAAGCCGCGGTCGAGCACGGGAACCCGCGCCTCTTCGACCGGCATGAACAATCCATTCAGAAACACCATGCTCATTGCATTTTCCTGCCCATTACCTCAGCCAGAGCCGCAGTGTATCCCAGGCCCGCGCGAAAATCCCCGCTGCGGGAACCTCTTCCAGGGCGACCACGGGGTATTCGCCGAGCGGCTTGCCATCGAGCGTCACGCGCAGGTTGCCGACTCGGGCGCCCGCCGCAATCGGCGCGACGAGCGGCGATAGCGCGAGCAGTTCAGCCTTCAGCCTCTCGCCCTGGCCCTTGGGAACGGTGACCAGCAGATCGGCGCGAAAACCGGCCTTCAATGTCGCGCGCGTACCCTTCCAGATCTCGATCTCCTTTACCGGCGCGTTGCCCGCGTAGAGGCGCACCGCATCGAAGAGCTGAAACCCCCAGTTCAACAGCTTTTGCGACTCCTGTGCGCGCATCGTCTCCGAGGTCGAGCCGAGCAGCACCGAGAGCAGGCGGCGCCGGCCGCGCTTCGAGGACGCGACCAGGCAGTAGCCCGCCGCCTCGGTGAAGCCGGTCTTGACGCCGTCCACCGTGTTGTCCAGCCACAGGAGGCGATTGCGATTCGGCTGGCTGATGCCGTTGTAGCGGTACTCGCGCTGCGCATAGTACTGCGCGTACTGCTCCGGGAAATCGCGGATCAGCGCCGTGGCGAGCAGGTAGAGATCGCGTGCCGTCGAATAGTGCTGCGGGTCGGGCAGGCCCGAGGAATTCATATACCTGGTGTTCTTCATGCCGAGCCGCTCGGCCTCGCGGTTCATCATTCCCGCAAACGCCTCCTCGGATCCGGCCAGCTGCTCGGCGAGCGCGATGCAGGCATCGTTGCCCGACTGCACGATCATGCCCTGGATCAGTTCACCCACGTTCACCGGCTTGCGCGGCTCGATGAACATGCGCGAGCCGGGAGCGCGCCAGGCGCGTTCCGACACGTTCACCTGCTGCTCGAGCGCGAGTTTTTTCTCCTTCAGCGCGGCGAACACCAGATAGGCCGTCATCAGCTTGGTGAGCGATGCGGGCTCGAAGCGCTCGTCCGGCTTCTCCGCCGCGAGAATCTGATCGCTCGAGACGTCCACGACCATCCAGGCACGGCCCGTCACCTGCGGTGGCTGGGGCGCCTGCGCCATGGCGAGCGCCGGCAGAAAATGGAACAGGAAGAGGCAATAGCGCAACATTGCTTACCTTGTGACGAGCACTGGCCGCAGACTCAGTTCCGCCTGGATTCGATCTGCAATCGAGCGCGCCTCGTCTTGCGAGCGGTAGGGGCCGAGGTGCAGGCGGAAGACCGCACCAGTGGCGACAATCTGGATCGCTTCGGACAGCCAGGCCAATTCGCGGTAGATGCGAATACGGAAATTCTCGGCCGATTCGCGCACGGAAAAGGCCGCTAACTGCAGGAACACGCCTTGGGGTTCGGCTCTTGCTTCCTGGACCGGCTCTGCTTTTCCAGGCAACACGGACTCCACTTCCACGCGAGCGCTGCCTGCCTCCGCGTAGCCGAGCTTCCAGGCAGCAGCGTAGGACAAATCGATGATGCGGTCCGAGTGGAACGGGCCGCGATCGTTGATCCTCACCACGACGCTGCGGCTGTTGGCGACATTGGTGACGCGCACGTAGCTCGGAATCGGCAGCGTCGGATGCGCCGCGGTCATGCCGTACATGTCGTAGGGTTCGCCGCTCGAGGTGGGCGCGCCGTGAAAGCGCCGGCCGTACCAGCTCCCGATCCCGGTCTGCTTGAACGATGCCGCGCTCGCGACCGGGGCGTAGTCCTTGCCGAACACCTGGTAGGGGCGGTTGGCGAATCGGTGCAGGGGCTCGGCCTTCGGCACCGCATCCGGTACCGCCGCAAGGTTCGGAGGCGGACTGTCACCTGGTCCATCATCTTTGTAATACGCGCCCTTTCGCGGCGTGGCGGTCGTTGCCGCGGCGGGCCTGTCGGGCGATTGGGTTTCCGCCGCTGGCTGCTGCGCTTCGCGCGTTGACAGCATGCCGCAGCCGGCAAGCGCAACCAGGCAAAACAAAGCGAAACAGAGCGAGCGCATTGCGCGCGGGTCTGGGGACTAGGCTTCGTAGACGACGCTGCCGGCGACGAGCGTCGCCCGCACCCGCCCCGCCAGTTCATAGCCGAGAAATGGCGTGTTCCTGCCCTGGCTCTTGAGCGCCTCGGGAACGACGCGCCAGTGCTGCCCGGGGTCGAACAGCACCAGATCCGCGGGCGCGCCCGGTTCGATGCGGCCTGATTGCACGCCGAGGATGCGTGCCGGGTCGCTGGTAACCCGC
>Ga0315281_10005432_pt1 | contig 18234 bp, 14 predicted proteins | sample YL17G07_0_MG_FD_204540 | JGI IMG/M metagenome (GOLD analysis project Ga0315281, IMG submission 204540) | Sediment microbial communities from Yellowstone Lake, YNP, Wyoming, USA - YL17G07_0 | ecosystem: Environmental > Aquatic > Freshwater > Lake > Sediment | place: USA: Wyoming | collected...
TAGAGATGACCCTTCTGATTGATGGCCTTGAGCCCAAGGCCGATCATCAGGGCGCCGCCAGCGCACAGAAGGGTACCATCCGGGAGAGATCTGACGAAAGACCACATATCCAAAGGGCCGTTGGAAATACCGATATAATCGGTATGATATCCGATAGTCCGGCCGTCCGTAAGGGCAACATCGTCCTTACCCTGGAATCCCTCGGGTCCGCCGCAGAACGGCGAGTACTTGACCCGGGCACCAGACAACTTCTTGCGAACGATTTCCAGAATTTCCAGAAATCGCTTGCCCGTGCCTGACACGATCAGGCAGATGCCGTTCGGGATGGGGATCGCCTCAATCTGCGCCAGCCCCTCCGCTGTGTGCGTCGGATCCGAACCGTCGTTGCGGTCACCGTGCGTGATCAGGTAGATGGCCATTTCTGGCCTCCTTTCTGTTAAGGAACATTTTTCCGCTGAATCCCAAGATCCAGCATATTTATATTATAGCATATTATAATCAAAAAGTCAATAGTTGAAAATCGCAACATAAGGGAGTAAAATAACTAAATATTACAAAAACTATTTAGTGAATGATATCAACTTATAACTCTATTAAAAGATTGATTGAAAAATACGGGTTGAAACCGGCGCTGAAAAGAGATTTATCTCTTTTTGCTTCAAGTTGTCTTGGATTAAGCTATACCACATTGCTCGAAAAATATTTTGGTATCAATTATAATGCCTATGCTGCTATTAGCCGGCAAGGAGATTATTTATCTTTTATTAATACGCCGTTCATTGCCAAAAAGGCAGCAAAGATCCTTGAAAGGGAAGATTACTTATGGGGAAAGATTGTTCCTAAGGTAGAAAAAATATTTTCTGACACGCTTAAAGAAATGCAAGAGTATGTGCCAGATAAGGATATTAGCGTCAAGAAGAAATTGGAGAAAATTGTTAATATTATGCCGGTACATTATATTGCGGTCGGGCTTGTTAATGCTTTTATGCGGTATTTTGACGACAAAAGCGCAGCTAAAAAACATTCTAAGGAATTTATTGTTAAAATCGGCAATCTGAGAAATAAACTAGCGAGCCAATATCTCTGGTTTGATAGTGTTTTTTTAAAGTATGCAAAACAATATGAAAAAGAAATGGATATTCCCAATAATACTCTAAGATACTTAATTATTCCCGAACTGAAAGAGGCCCTAAGAAATAAAAAGTTATTAAACGAGTTTGCGAAAGCTTCAAAATCCCGGCAAAAAGCTTATTTCCACTATTTTATTCCTTCTCCTCAAAAAGAAGGCGTTATTACAGATGTTAAAATAATCAAAAATATAATTGATTATTATACAAAGGGAGAAAAAACGGATGAAAAATTTTTAAAAGGGACTGCCGCGTTCAAAGGATTAGCCAAGGGAATAATATACATTTTAAGCAAAAACAATCCGCCAAAAGATTTTATTTTAGTAACCCACATGACTCACCCAAAAGATATTGCTTTAATGAAAAAAGCCAAGGCAATAATAACAGACGAGGGTGGAATTTTGAGCCATGCCGCGATTGTCAGTCGCGAACTAAAGATTCCCTGTATTATTGGTACCAAGATTGCTACCAAGGTGTTAAAAGACGGGGATTTGGTGGAAGTTAATGCAGATAAGGAGGTTGTTAAGATAATAAAAAGGTTAAAATAATATTTTCAGATGAGAAATAAAATAAATTTAAATAAAAATTGGATTTATCTTGTTAATAGGATGTATACATTATTTGGCACCTCATTATGGCAGGCTTGGTTTGATTCTGCTCAGATAATGGAGCTATTTGGAATATCAATCGCAGATAATCTTTATGTAGAAGAACATCCAAATGTTGTGAGAAGATATGTAATTGGAAAACAGCTAGAAACTTTTGAGAAAATGATAAAAGATATTGTAACCAATGATAGAATAAAGACCAAAGATATTTTGGAAAAAGGAATAAGTCTTAGCGCGGAAGCTAAAAAATATATTAAAAAGTCACCTTTTTCTGAGCTTCGGCTTGCCGTAGAATTTCTGGTCAAACTTGCTTTAAACGCTACCGTCTTTTCATATTTTTCATACCCCAAAATTAAAGAGAAAAATGATAAGGAACTGCTTATTTTGGTTAAAAAGCTTAGGGCGGTTTCTTATTATCCAAAAGTTGTTGAAAAAATAATAAATCCTTTAGCAAGGAAACAAATAGGCAAAGATTTTGAGATTATGACAATTTCAGAAGTACTTGCTAAAGATAAATCAAGGCTAAAATCAAGAAAGGAATCTAAAAAGAAGAATAAAAGATTTGTTTATCAAAAGATTAGCGGAAGAGAGTCTATAGAATATGTTGATGATGCGATGGAGATAATCAGTAAATTAGAAGAAATAAATATTACCGATAGCGTTAAAGGCATGGTTGCCTACCCAGGGAAAGCAATTGGTAGGGCAAGATTAATCTTAACTTCAAACACAAATATTAAATTTGATAAAGGAGATATTTTGGTCGTAGTAAGCTCAAACCCGACATTAATGGCTCTAATTAAAAAATGCGGAGCAATTGTGGCCGATGAAGGCGGGATTACAAGCCATGCCGCCATTGTCAGTAGAGAACTAAAAAAGCCCTGCGTTATTGGCACAAAGTTTGCGACACACACCTTCAAAGACGGCGACCTGGTGGAGGTGGATGCAAACGGAGGAGTGGTGAGGATAATTAAAAAAGCAAAATAGTATGGTTAAATTTAACGGACAAGAATGGGACATAACAATTACCCGTAATTTGCCCTTGTTTCACATTTATTCTGAAATGACGGGGCAGGTTTTATATGCTAAAAATTATGGGATAATTACTCGTCATACGGTTGCTATATGCCAGAATGGCCGTAGGGTTTTTTATTTTGCTGAAAAAGAAAATTTGAAAGAATATAATAAATCGGTTGAAAAGATTTGCCTATCGCCATCAAAATTCAAGAAGATGGAAAAAACTATTTATAAATTTGGCGATAATCTTTCTGAGGCAAGCGGCAATTTAGAGAGGAAGGTTTCTCTTGCTCCCTTTAAAACGTTTGTTGAGTGCTACCAGCAGCTTATTCCTGCTTTGTATCTGGGTTCCGCAATAGGCAGACATATGTTAGGGTTGTTATTTCTAAATCTTAAAAAACTATATCCCTCTGCGTCACAAACCGAATTGGACATTTTGGCAGGAGAAATTACTTATCCAAAAAAGAATACGCCGCTTACCGAATCTCAAACTGAACTTTTGAAAATTGGCGCTGCTTTGCAAAAGAAAGGCTTATCCGCTAATGATATTGGGAGAGATAAAGATATTTATAAAAAATTCAAAAACTATTTCAAGAAGTATCGCGTTATCCCCGTAAATTTTTGCGAGGAATCGTGGACGGAGAAAGAAATTATCGGCCACCTTTCAAATCTTATGCAGGGAGGCTGCGCAAAAGAATTAAAAAATATTTTAGAACAGCATAAAAAAAGAATTAAATTGTGCGAAGAGAAATTATCTAAAATTAAAGATAAGAAGATAAAACAGATTGCTTTGTCTTTGCAGATAGGTACTTTATTAAACGAGTATCGGAAATTTATTTTCTGTCGTGCCAGTTTAGCGTATAGACCGCTTTTTGAACTAATCGCCAAACTAAACGGACTTTCCAACTGGAAAGAATTGTGGAAATTATCTTCTGATGAAATTATTAATCTCTACTTTAAAAAAGATAGAAGAGTTCTAAAAGTTCTGAACGAGAGGAAAATATTTGGTCTTCTTCATAGTAAAACTAAAAATAGCTATACTTACCGAGCTATGACCAAGAAAGAGTTAGATCTCTTTGTTAAAGAAATCAAGCGTATTGTCCCGTCTGAATATAAAAACACTGAGGTGAAAGAAGTAAGAGGTATGATTGCCAACCCCGGAGTTGTAAAGGGAATCGCTAAAATTATTTTGGGCAGTTCTGATTTTCATAAATTCAAAAATAACGATATTATAGTCGCCTCAATGACATCGGTTGACTTTGTCCCTATAATGGAGCGGGCTTCTGCTTTTATTACTAATGAGGGCGGCGTAACTTCACACGCATCAATCGTTTCAAGAGAACTTAACAAGCCGTGCATAATTGGGACAAAAAACGCTACCAGTATAATAAGAGATGGCGACCTTGTTGAAGTGAATGCAAATAAAGGAGTAGTAAAAATTTTAAAAAGATGAAAAAGATTAACCCTAAAATTTGGAAGAATTCTTTTGGTTGGAATGGGGCTTCTGCATACCCCTTTTTTACTTCGGTATGGAAAGAAATAGTTCTCCCGCAAAAGAAAAAATATTTTGTTCAATGGAAAAATTTCGTAGGTTATTTTAACGAAGGGCAATGGCTTGGCTATATTCCCAAAGACGATTTTTTAAGGGAGGGGAATAAGATAATTTCCGATCTTTTGAAGGGGGAAAGGGGCTTTATAGACGAGGTTGACCGAATAATAAGGGAAACATTGAAAAGCATAGATAATTGCAAAAAATGCATAGTTGCCAATGAGTTTAAAAATTTAGATAAATGGTGGATCCCTGCAGTAAAAGTGCAAGGTAAAATAATCTGTACTACATTCAATTTTGATCTTGCGTTTAATGACTTTATGGAAAAGCTGCAGAAAAAGAATAAGGGGGAATTTGATGTTCTTAATGCGGCTATAAGCCCTGATAAGCCATCGTTTATTGCAGTAGCTAACAAGAGATTGATAGAATTAAACAAACAGTTTCCCGGCGAATTTGATAAGACCTACAATATATTTATGCGGGAGTTTGGCTGGTTCCAAAATTCTTATGCCGGAATTTTTGTTATAACTAAGGACTGGTTGAAAGATTATCTTGTTGAAATTCAAAGAAATTATACTACCGTTAAAAGTGCAATTAATAATGATAAAATAAATTCTAAATACGCCCTGCTGATTAAAACTGCCAAGAAGTTTTTTTCTTACCGAGATGAGAAAAAAATTATTTTGCTTGTATGTGTTGATCTAATGGAAAAATGGCTTAAGGATGTCTGCAAAAAATTTAATTTAAACTTTAATGAAATGCGATGGTTAACTATAGATGAGGTTATGAAAGCCGTTGCGGGAGATAAAAAATACATTGAAAGAGCAAAAGAATATGAAAAAAACAATGAACGCATTGGGATATTAGCCCACGAGGGTTACAATGACATCACAAAAGGAGATTGGGAAAAAATCAAATCAATAATTTTTAAAGGTAAGAGTTTAGAGGTTAATGGGGTTATTGCAAACAAGGGTTTGGCAAGGGGCCGAGTTAAAATCGTTTTAGACGTCAAAAAAGATTCTTCTAAATTTAAAAAAGGAGACGTACTTGTGGCGTCCATGACGCGGCCCGAATATTCATCTTTGATGATGATGGCTTCGGCTTTTGTCACAGATGAAGGCGGAATTTCCTGTCACGCGGCAATAATTGCTCGCGAATTAAATAAACCATGCATCATCGGTACCCAAATTGCCACCAAGGTGTTAAAAGACGGCGACTTGGTGGAAGTGGATGCGGAGCGAGGAATAGTAAGAATAATAAAATGAACAAAAACCAAATAATAAAATATTTGCTTTCAGAGCCGAAAATTATTCAAAGGGCGCCGATTTATCCAATTTTTGTTTTGGTAATCGGCGACACGGCTTTGCATTTGAGAAAATATTTAACCAAGACCTACACCGGTTTTGTCATTAGATTCAAAGAAGGGTTCGGAGATCTTTGTTATATTAAAAGCGATTTTGCGTCAGTTCTTAGGGCGGTGGAAAAAGAAATAAAAAAAGATCCGGACTTTCTTAAGAAATTTAAAAAGTTGTATGAAACACAATTCAAACAATCTTTGGAAAAGTATAATAAAGGGAAGAGGGGGGATGCAATAATGGCATTTGGTTTAGCCAGCGATTTATTGATGTATTCTGTGGGGGTCGGCCATATCATAGAGCCAATTTCCATAATAGGTACCCACACATTAAAAGACAGAATCGCAAAGAAGATAAAAGACCAAAAAGAATTAAACAATGCGCTGAATGTTTTAACTACGCCGGAGCAAAAATCTTTTTCCAACGAATACGACGAAGCTTTATTAAAAATATCTTCAGAAAAAGATAAAGGCAGAAAATTAAAATTGCTAGAAGCAACAATCAAAAGATTCTATTGGATAAAAAATAGTTATGCCGGGAACAGGAAACTGACCAAGGCAGACGTTTTAGAAGAGATAAAATCCATTAAAAAGCCAAACAAAAATTATTTCAGAGATCTAGAAAAATCGAAGAAAAAGATCATTGTGAAGTTCAAAATAGACAAAGAAACGCAAGAGCTGGCCCAAAGGCTTTTATTCATTACTTCCTGGCAGGACGAAAGGAAATTAAACACTATGAAAGCCGTTGCCGAGCTAGGCGACGTCGTGTACAGAATAGCAAAAGAATTCAATATCCCCGTGAAACAACTGTATTTCTGCATGCCCGAAGACGTTTTAGAAAAGAGATTTTTAGAGAAAGATTTCGGTAAGGAAATATCCGAAAGGAAAAAAGGATTTGTCTGGTTTTTCAACAAAGGATTCAAAAACAATCATGCGTATCTGATTGGAAAAAATGCCGAAAAGATATACAAGGAATTTATTTTTGAAAGAAAAGCAGACACCGATATTTTAAATGGAATCTGCGCTTCTACCGGATCTGCAGTCGGGAGAGCGTCTATTTGTACGACATTGGATGATATTAAAAATTTCAGACAGGGCGATATATTGATTGCTTCAATGACCAGGCCGGAATATCTGCCGGCTATGAAAAAAGCGATTGCCATAGTGACAGACGAGGGCGGTATTACCTGCCATGCGGCAATAGTATCGAGAGAATTGGGAATACCCTGCGTCATCGGGACAAAAAGGGCTACCAGCGTGATAAATAAAGGGGATTTAATAGAGGTCAAAGCCGATCACGGCGCCGTTAAAGTTTTAGAAAAATCTAAAAAAAATTAAAATACAGATATATGTTTACTAAAAATTTCAAGGAAATAACAAAAAACGATACAAAGACAGCTGGAGGAAAGGGCGCTTCTTTGGGCGAGATGACCCAAGCCAAAATTCTCGTACCTCCGGGATTCGTTATTTTGGCTTCTGCTTTTGATAAATTTATGAAAGATACGGATGCTATAACGGAAGAAGATGCAATGTTGGACAGGATAGATATTAAAAGCACGGAAAATATTGAAGAGCAGGCAGAGATTATGAGGGACGTTATTTTAAAAAAGAAATTCCCGGAAAATTTAGGGAAAGAAATTTTAAAAGAGTTTGATAAATTGGGCGCCAAACATGTTGCTGTTCGTTCTTCTGCCACTGCTGAAGATTCAAAAATTGATGCTTGGGCGGGGCAATTGGAAAGTTATCTTTATGTGACGAGAAAAAATCTTTTGGAAAGCGTCCAAAAATGCTGGGCTTCGTTATATACTCCAAGAGCGTTATTTTATAGAGTAGAAAGGAAAATGAGACGGAAACATGTTTCAGTTGCGGTGGTTGTGCAAAAAATGGTTAATTCGGAGGTCTCCGGCGTTTGCTTCACGGTGCATCCGGTAACAAGAGATAAAGACCAAATGATTATTGAAGCGGGGTGGGGATTGGGCGAAGCAATAGTACAAGGGATTATCACTCCTGACAGTTATGTAGTGAAGAAAAGCACCTTGAATTTAATAGATATTAATGTTAATCTACAAAGTAAACAAATTGTGAGAAGCAAGAATGGTTCAGATGAAAAGCCGGTTTTGAAAACAAAACAAGTAAAACAGAAATTATCAGAAAAGCAAATTATGGAACTGGCTAATATCTGCAAGAAAATTGAAAGCCATTATGGATTTCCCTGTGATATAGAGTGGGCCTTAGAAAAAAATAAGTTTTACATAGTCCAGTCCAGACCAATTACGACCCTATAAAAACATATTTCAAATGCAAAGGAAGTATCTAATTTTTATCGGCATTTTGCTTCTGGCCCTTTTGGCTGGAACTTTTGTTTTCCCCGACTACTTTAATAAAGGAGTAGATTTCTTGAATAAAGAAGCGGGTTTCTTAATCCCTCATTTTTGGACGAGACCTTTTAGATTGGGCCTTGATTTGCAGGGCGGGGTCAGCTTGATTTACGAAGCCGATTTGAGCAGTATCGGTGATAAGAGCAAATCAGAAGTGATGGCAGGCCTGAGAGATGTTATAGAAAGAAGGATTAATCTTTTTGGCGTTACTGAGCCATTAATACAGGTGGCGGGGGAGAACCGGTTGATCGTGGAACTGGCCGGCATAAAAGATGTTGGCGAGGCGATAAAAATGATAGGCGAGACGCCCTACCTTGAGTTCTTGGAACAGAGAACAGAAGAAGAAACAAAAACGATTTTAGACAAACAAACAGAAATACAGGGGAAAACATTTGAGGAAATGCAGAAAGTAAAAGATTGGCAAATAGCCCTGCAGAACCCTTACTTTAAGCCGACCGAACTGACCGGAAAATATCTGAAAAATTCCCAGGTTACTTTCGACCAAACAAGCTTTAAACCCACGATCCAGCTGCAATTTAACGACGAAGGCGCAAAATTATTTGAAGAGATTACGGAAAGGAATATCCAAAAACCGTTAGCCATATTTTTAGATGGAATGTCTATTGTTGATACCGATGGCGACGGAAAAATCACTGCCAGCGATCTTTACGCGCCGATTGTCCAGGATAAAATATCCGGCGGCAAAGCGGTTATCACCGGCGAGATGAGCACCCAGAAGGCTAATGAAATTGTAAGAAGGTTAAATTCCGGAGCCCTGCCGGTAAAAATAGGCGATCCGATTTCTCAAACAACCGTCGGACCAACGTTAGGTCAAGCATCTTTGCAAAAATCTCTTTGGGCCGGCATTTACGGCTTGATAGCGGTTGTTATATTTATGATAATTATCTATCGTTTTCCGGGAGTATTGGCATCTCTTGCTTTGGCAATTTACGTTGTTTTGGTTCTGGCACTGTTTAAGCTTATTCCTGTTACTTTGACTTTGGCCGGCATCGGCGGCTTTATTCTTTCAATAGGAATGGCTGTTGACGCTAATGTTTTGATTTTCAGCCGTATGAAAGAAGAGCTGAAAGACGGCAAGACTTTTGGCCAGAGCATTACGGATGGTTTTAAAAGGGCTTGGCCTTCGATAAGAGACGGCAACTTGACCACCTTGATTGTCGCTTTTATTTTCTTTTTCCTGGGTACCAGCTTTATAAAAGGGTTTGCTTTAACCTTAAGTATCGGTATTATTCTGAGCATGTTTTCGGCAATTGTAATAACCAGAAATCTTTTCCGGCTTTTTGAAGGAACAAGAATGGAAAGATGGAGATGGATGTGGTTTTGACGCTCGGGAACATGGTTTTCTTTACCCGCTCGTCCCGCTCCAGTGCCGATTGTGCGCAATCGAGCATCCTCGATTTCTTTCAGAAATCGGGACGGCGGGACTCGCTCAGAATTCTGCAAATTCTGCGACCAAGCGAATTTGCCTCATGTGGTAAAGAAAACCATGTTCCCTCGCTTAATTAAATATAGAAATTAGAAATATGAATTTTTTAAGATACCGAATAATATATTTCATTTTTTCCGGGATTTTGGTTCTTGGCTGCCTTTTTGTCTTGTTTTTCTGGGGGCTGAAACCGGGTATTGAGTTTACCGGCGGGACGCTTATCGATATCGGTTATAAAGATCAAAGGCCGTCAGTTGACGCGATAAAACAAGCGCTGGCCGAATTTGATTTTAAAAACCTGGAGATAAAAATGATCGGCGAGAAAAGCATTAATCTGAGAATCAACGAAAAGAATATTTCCAACGACCTTCAACAGCAAATAAGCGATAAACTAAAAACCATCGGCGAGATTGAGGAAAATTCTTTGCAATTTGAAACGATAAGCCCCATAATCGGAAAAGAATTATCAACCAAAACCCAAATTGTCACGATTTTATCAATACTGGTTATAGTTCTGTATATTGCAATTGCCTTTAGAAGAGTTTCCAAACCAATCTCTTCCTGGCAGTATGGTATTGCCTCTTTATTAACTCTTTCCCATGATATTTTGATCCCCCTGGCCGCGTTTGCTGTTTTGGGAAAATATTACGACGTGCAGATAACCATTCCCGTTGTAACCGCCCTTTTAGTGATAGTTGGTTACGCCATTAACGACAAAATTGTCGTTTTTGACAGAATAAGAGAGAATCTTTTAAGAAGAAGGGGAGGAATGGGCTACGAAGAAATCGTGAACGCTTCTTTGAACCAAACGCTGGCTCGCTGTATTAACACCTCTTTAACTGTTATGATCACCCTGCTGGCCCTTTACTTTTTTGGAGGAGAAACATTAAAATATTTCTCCTTGACCTTGATATTAGGCGTCGGATTTGGCACTTATTCCTCTTTATTTTTAGCCAGTCCGATTTTAGTAACTTGGCTGAGAAGGCGAGAAAGAAAAATAGCTAAGAGATAGGGGGTTGACCCTTCACCTTGTAAACAAGGTGAAGGGTTGACAATATCCATAATTATTGGTAAACTAAGCAAATCCTGTTCATATGGCAACTATTAATTACCCCAAAATATATTCAAGTTTTACCAAAAACCTTCCCGACAAAACAAAAGAAGTTTTCAGTCGGCGTTTTGGAGTGGGCCAGAAAAATGGGGAAACATTAGAATCAATCGGCAAAAGCATGAATATTACTCGGGAGAGAGTCCGCCAGATAGAGAAGGCGGGTTTTATTTATATAAAAAACGAAAAGAAAGATGTTTTAGATAGGTTGTTCAAAGATTTTTCAGTTTATTTTGAAAATCAAGGCGGGTTTAAAAAAGAAGAATTGGCTTTGGCGGGTTTGGGAGGAAAAAATTATCAGCCGTACATTCTGTTTTTATTGAATTTAGGAGACCAATTTTCAAAGATTTATGGGAAAAGGGATTTTCATTCATTTTGGACAATTTTACCCAATAAAGAAGAAGTTATCAAAAAAACCTTAACGTCGTTAGTCAGCGATCTTAAGAAAACCAACAGCCCCTTATTTAAAAAGGATTTTGTCAGTCAGTTTGGCGCTAAATATAATTTAGATCCCGGCGTTATTTTATCTTATATTGAGATTTCAAAAAACATTAAAGAAAATAGCGAAGGGAAAATAGGTTTGGTTGAATGGCCGGAAATCAATCCAAGAGGAGTAAAAGACAAATCGTTCTTAGTTTTTAAAAAAGAACAGAAGCCCCTTCATTTTACAAGAGTGGCGAGTTTAATCGACGATTTAAAATACAATCTGCCCAACAAAAAGACCCTTCCTCAGACAGTTCACAACGAACTAATAAAAGACCCAAGATTTATTTTGGTCGGTCGGGGAATGTACGCCCTAAAAGAGTGGGGATATACTCCAGGCACCGTTAAGGATGTATTAATTAAAATTATGGAAGAAGCTAATCAGCCAATAGAAAAAGACACGCTTGTTGAAAAAGTTCTTGCCCAGCACATTGTGGCCAAAAACACCGTTTTAATGAATTTAAACGACAAGGATTATTTTTTGAAAGACGATAAAGGAAAATATATTTTAAGAAAAACCCAAACCGCATAAAACATGCTGTATTTTCTTTTGTTGACAGAAATTCTTTTTTTGTTGACAATTATTTTCTACGCGATATTTTTTGGCTTTATTTATTACTGGCACAAAACAAAAACAAACTATTTAATAGTTCCGCTTCTTTTCACTTTTAGATTTTTTGTGATAGGATTTTTAGTGGTAGTAGCTCTCTCTCTGCTGTTGGAATATGTCCCGCAGCTTTTTTAGTCCCGACTCTGTCGAGTCCCGACAGAGTCGAGGATCCTCGATTTCATCGGGAGATCCTCGATGGCTATGCCATCGGGATTATTCTAATTTTTCTCTCCCAAATCAGAACTATGTTTTTTTCTCTTTATGTGCTAAAATCACTAAAGGCGACTTTTTAATTTAAAATTTTATAGGCGTTATATGGCATTTAAAGATCTTTTTTGGTGGCTGGAAGGCCCTCAAAAAATAGTTTGGACCCCTTTTTGGTGGATAATTTTGATAGCGGTTCTTTTTTCCATTCCCGGATTCTGGATTTGGTGGTGGTTATTTGTCCCCTTTATTCTAATGGTGCGCCTGCAGAGCCTTTATCTTTGGTGGCTTGGCTGGGATTTTTGGTATGGGAAGCAAAAGTGGGCTGTGTTGGAAGTTGTGCCCCCAAAAGAGATTCTTGCTCCGCTTACCGCAATGGAAGACGTTTTCAGCGTTGTTTGGACTTTGGGGGACAGGGCAAATTGGAGAGAAGTTTGGTGCGAAGGAGAGCTGCCAAAATTCCCTTATTGGTTTTCTTGGGAAATAGTAAGCGTTGAAGGAAAAGTTCATTTCTATTTAAGATTCTTGGCCGAACACCGCCATCTTATTGAGTCAATTCTCTATTCTCATTATCCGGAAATAGAGATTACGAAGGTGCAAGATTATACTAAAAATATTCCTCAAAACATTCCAAACGAGGAGTGGGATTTTTATGGAGAAGATTATAAATTGGGCAGAAAAGATTTCTTCCCCATTAAAACCTATTCTAAGTTTTTTGAACCTCAGGGAGAAAGAATTTCCCAGGAAGAAAAAAGAATTGACCCTATTGTTTCTTTGCTTGAGGGCATGGCAAGATTGGGGCCCGGCGAGCAGGCCTGGCTGCAAATAATAACCGTTCCCCTTCTTGATGAGGAAATACCTTGGAGAGACGAAGCAAAAAAAGAAATCGCAAAGATAGCCAGAAGGAAGGAGAAGAGCAAGAAAACAATATTGGAAATAATATTAGACGAACTGGCAATAATGCTCCATTTTATGTTTTCCGGAAAACCCGAGGAATACGAAGAAAGCTTGGAAAAAGCGCTTTCTCCGGCTGTTTCTGATTTGGGCGAAAGAGAAATGCTGATTACGCCCGGGGAAAGGGAAATTCTTACGGCGATTGAGGAAAAGATAAAAAAAGTAGCTTATAAGGTCAATATCAGGGGCCTTTACATAGCAAAAAGAAACGCTTGGAAAGGAGCCCATGGAAAAATAATCAGATCTTATTTTCCCCACTTTGCTACGGCAAATCTTAACCATTTCCGTTTCTCTACGAAAACAAGAACGAAAGTCAACTTTTTTATGAGAGAAAGATTGAAATATTACAGGCAAAAAAGAATGTTTATGAATTATGTTCTGAGATTCCCGCCATTATATCCAACACTGGTGGGCGAGGCTAATCCTATTTTAAACGCGGAAGAATTAGCCACGATTTTTCATTTCCCGACCAGGCTTACCGGCGCCATTGCTCCGACAACTGAAAGAGTAGAGGCAAAGAAAGCGGGTCCGCCAGCTAATTTGCCCGTAGAAGAATAATACTAATATGGACAAGGAAATAACTTTTTTAGGCGAAACAACTTTTCGTAACCAAAGGAAAAAATTCGGGATAAAAATAGACGATAGACGCCGGCATGTTTACGTTATCGGGAAAACCGGCATGGGTAAAACCGTGCTGCTGGCCAATATGGCGATTCAAGATATCAAAAAAGGGAACGGTATGGCTTTTGTCGATCCTCACGGAGAGGCGGCCGAAGGCCTGCTTGATTTTATTCCATCAGAGAGAATAAATGATGTAATTTACTTCAATCCGGCCGACATTGATTATCCGATTGCCTTTAATGTTATGGAACAAGTTGATTTTAAATTCAGGCATTTGGTAGCGGGCGGTTTGATGGGAGTTTTCAAAAAAGTTTGGCCCGATGTCTGGTCGGCTCGAATGGAATATATTTTAAACAACTCTATTTTGGCGCTTTTGGAATATCCCGATGCTACGATTCTTGGCGTTAACAGGATGCTGGCGGATCCCGAATACCGAGAGAAAGTGGTTTCCAAAATAACAGACCCGGTAGTCAAATCTTTTTGGGTAACCGAATATGCTCGCTATACCCAGCGCTACGAAATAGAAGCAACAGCCGCCATTCAGAACAAAGTCGGCCAGTTCATTTCAAACCCCCTGATTAGGAATATTATAGGCCAGGTTAAGTCCACCCTTGATATGAGGAAGATTATGGACGAGGGCAAGATATTGATTTTAGATCTCTCAAAAGGAAGGATAGGCGAGGATAACTCAAGATTATTGGGGGCTCTCTTGATTACCAAGCTTCAATTGGCGGCGATGTCCAGAGTGGATATACCAGAGGAAAAAAGAAGAGATTTTTATCTTTATGTTGACGAATTCCAAAACTTCGCCACCGAGTCGTTCGCGAATATCTTATCCGAAGCTAGAAAGTACCGCTTGGATCTAACCTTGGGCCATCAATATATCACCCAGATGGAAGAAGAAGTGAGAGATGCGGTTTTTGGGAACGTGGGCACTATGATTCTTTTTAGAACCGGCGCTGAAGACGCAGAGTTTTTAGAAAAAGAATTTACGCCGGATTTTATGGCTCAGGACTTAGTCAGTCTTACTAAATATAATATTTACTTGAAATTAATGATTGACGGAATTGCCGGCCGGCCGTTCTCGGCCGAGACTCTCCCGCCTTTTGCTCCGGAAGAGAAATCCAATAGAGAAAAAATTATCAAGAACAGCCGGGACAGATACAGCGTGAAAAGAGAAATAGTGGAAGATAAAATTAGGCGCTGGACGGGTTTAATAGAACAGCAAGGACAATCGCAACAACAACCACAACAGAAAAATCAGCAAAGACCCGCTTTTAAATCTCCTGCTTCTGCCGGTCCGACCCTTTATGACGCCCAGTGCGCGGATTGTGGGAAACAGACAAAAGTTGTTTTCCAGCCGGAAAAAGGCAGGCCTGTTTATTGCAAGAATTGTTTTAAAAAGAGGAAAGAGGGCTCTGAAAAGAAAGAAACCCCAGAAACACCAACATCAACGCCAACGCCAACACCAACGCCGGGGATATCTTTAAAAGAAGTGCTTAAAAAAGAAGTAGTTTCTTTTTCTCCTTCAAGGAGAGAATCCGCCGGCTGGCGGACAAAAAGAAAAGAAGTGGATTTGGGCGAACTGAAAAAGGCCCTGGAAGAATCGTTAGAAAAAAAAGGAGAAGACAAGCAATATCAGCAGGGCGAGCGCATCCCTATAGTGAACCGAGAAGAACGAGATTCTACTGATAAAAAAGACAACAAAACTAAAAAAGGCGTGATAAAACCTGGGGAAACCGTAAAGTTTTAGCATGAAAACGCTTAAAGAGTTTAACGTAACAAAAAAAAGAGTGCTGGTCAGAGTTGATTTTAACGTTCCCTTAGACGACCAAGGGAACATTTTAGATGATTTTAGGATCAAAGAGGCAATTCCTACAATTAAGTACTTGCTGGCCAAAAAAGCAAAAATAATTTTGATGAGCCATCTCGGAGAACCGGGAGGGGAGATAGTGCCGAATTTAACGATGGACAGAGTCCAAAAAAAATTGATAGAACTTTTAGAATTGGTTGAGCATATAGACGTCTCGGTTACAAAAACGCCGGATTGTATCGGCTATGAAATTGAGAAATATAGTTTTGGCTTGGCCCCGAATGAAATTTTGCTTTTAGAAAATTTAAGATTTCACAAAGAGGAAACGGAAAATAACCAAGAATTTGCGAAATCTCTTTCGCGGCTTGGTGATATTTATATAAACGATGCTTTCGGAGTTTGCCACCGGGCGCATGCGTCAATTGTCGGCGTGCCGGCTTTTTTGGAGGGTGGAATAGGTTTTTTAGTTGAAAAAGAAATCAAAAATTTGCAAGTGCTATTACAAAATCCAAAAAAACCAATGATTGCCATAATTGGCGGGAAAAAAGTGGAAACCAAGGCAAGATTAATTAATAAACTTTCAGAAAACGCAGATTTCATTTTAGTCGGGGACTTGATAAAAGGGGAAATAGAGGCAAAAAATATGTTATTTAAATATCCTGAAAAAATAATAGGACCCGTAGATGCTGTCATATATGAAGGCAAAGCCCCGGACATCGGCCCTAAAACCATAGAACTTTTTAAGGATAAGATAAAAAAGGCAAAGACTATTTTTTGGAACGGCCCCCTTGGTTTTGTAGAAAAGGAGGAATATGTCAAGGGAACTCTTGAAATTGCAAAAGCAATTACAAAAGCCAGAGCGTTTCGCGTGGCTGGCGGAGGCGAAACAGTTGAATTTTTGATCAAAACCGGATTATTTTCAAAATTTAATCACGTCTCAACGGGAGGAGGAGCAATGCTGGCATATTTATCCGGAGAAGAACTTCCCGGCTTAGAGGCGCTGAGACAAAAAGATTAAAACCTGCCTGCCGGCAGGCAGGGCTAAATATAACTTATGCTTCCAAAGATTAAAAATCTGGACAAAGCTGCCAACCGGATAAAAAAAGCAGTCCGCAACAAAGAGCGGATTATTATTTATGGCGACACGGATTTAGACGGAGTCTCCTCGGCCGTAATTTTAAAAGAAACTATTCAGAATTTGGGCGGCCAAGTTTCTGAAGTTTTTTTCCCCGACCGGGAAAAGGATGGTTACGGTATTAACGAAAAAGCCCTAAACCAATTGAAAAATTTGGCGCCGGCATTGTTTATTTCGTTGGACTTGGGAATAAGTAATTTTAAAGAAACGAAGATTGCCAAGAGTATGGGTTTTGAAGTGGTCATCATTGACCATCATCAGATATTGGACAGAGTTCCTCCGGAAGCCTCAATCGTGGTTGATCCGAAGCAAAAAGGCGACAAGTATCCGTTTAAAGAACTGGCGACGGCCGGCATAGTTTTTAAACTTTCCCAGACAATTTTCAAGGAAAATTTTTCTGAAAATTTAAAAAACAGCTTTCTTGAATTAACCGCTTTAACAACTTTGGCTGATATGATGCCGATAACGGACGATAATCAAATTTTTATTGACCAGGGTCTTAACGCGCTTCGCAGCACCTTTCGGCCGGGCCTTAAGGCGTTTTTTGAGATTTTCGGCGAAAATAATCTTGCCAATAATAATCTCCAGAAAATTATTTCTGCTCTTAACATCTGCGAAAGAGTAGACCGTGTTAACGAAACTTATCTTCTTTTAACCAGCTCATCTCTTGAAAATTCCAAAAAAATCGCCCAAAATTTACTTGATAAGTCCCAAAAAAAACAGCTCAGGGTCAGGGAAATAGTTCAAGAAGTTGAAAGAAGAATAAGCCAGAAATTAACAGAGCCGGTTATATTCGAGGGCGATGCGCTTTGGCCATTGATTTTAGCAGGGTCTGTTGCTTCAACTATTTGCCAGAAATATGAAAAACCGACTTTTATTTTCAGAAAAGGTGAAAGCGAAAGCTGCGGTTCGGTAAGGGTGCCGAAAGAAATAAATTCGGTTGATGCAATGACGCCCTGTGCTGATATCCTGATAACTTTTGGCGGACATCCCCGGGCATCGGGTTTCAGAATCAAAAACGAAAACTTAGAGGAGTTTAGAAAGTGCTTAGTAAATTACTTTAAAAAACCCCGGTAGAAGGGCAAAACTCTCTACGGGGCAAACATAAAGCATGAAGAAGTTTATAATTTATACTGACGGCGGGTCCAGGGGAAATCCCGGGCAATCTGCGATAGGCGTTGTTATCTGCAACGAGAAAGAACAGGAGCTTAAAAAATACGGCGAGTATCTGGGAAACAATTTGACCAACAACGAAGCCGAATACCAGGCAGTGATTTTCGCTTTGAAAAAATTCAAAGCGCTCTTTGGCAAAAAATTAGCCGAACATACCGAGGTTGATATAAGGTGTGACTCGGAACTTCTAGTCAGCCAGGTAAACGGAGAATATAAAGTTCTGGACGAGAAAATACAAAAATTATTTATGGAACTTTGGAATTTGCGGCTTGATTTCAAAAAAATAAAATTTAAACTTATCCCTCGCGAGAAAAACAGGGAAGCGGATAAACTGGTAAACCAGGCGTTGGACAATTACGGCCGGAGCCAGGTTCTTATTTAAATCTTTAAAATCAAAAAACCGCGTCAAACGCGGTTTTTTGATGTCTCGGCAAGACCGTAAGCCGAATTTTGTTCTGTGTGATTATCTGTCTGCCCATTCGATTACTCTCAGGGTCAAGCGAACTACTTTTAACAGGAATTCGAGATAAATTTTACCCAAATTCTCTGCTTTGTTCTTGCGCCCAATAAGGATTTAGCCGTTTCATCTCTGCATTGCTACAGAGTTCGCCCCGTCATTCGACGGGGCGTTTTAATCCTTTCGGATTAAAACGTTT
>Ga0315281_10005433_pt1 | contig 18232 bp, 32 predicted proteins | sample YL17G07_0_MG_FD_204540 | JGI IMG/M metagenome (GOLD analysis project Ga0315281, IMG submission 204540) | Sediment microbial communities from Yellowstone Lake, YNP, Wyoming, USA - YL17G07_0 | ecosystem: Environmental > Aquatic > Freshwater > Lake > Sediment | place: USA: Wyoming | collected...
GATCACAGGGAACCCCTGCGGGTGCGTGCACGTCGGCCCCGGCGTGGCCACGGGCTTGCGCACAAGGTGCCCGCTGATCGACCACGCGCTCTTCGCTTTCGTGCAGGCTTCCGTCGCGTCGGGCGCACGCACGATCAAATACGTGGTGTGCCAGTGCAGCTTGGCCTTTGATCGCTGGTACGCAATCGAGGCCGTGACGCGAAACTGCGGCAAGGTGGCGCTCACGGGGTGGCCTTTCGATGCGTCACGGCCTATTGAGCGCCGCGTGTCCGTTCTTGTACGCCTCGACCGAGTTCATGTAGTACGGTTTCCGCTGTTTCTGGTTCACTTCGACCTCCTGGGTGTGTGTTCGTAGACATGCTCGCGCAGTTCCAGGATCTCAGCTAGGACCCCGTGCACAGCCTGCAGCCGTACCACGTGCTCCGCGAGCGCGACCTCGACGGCGCCGGGCGTGTGATAGTAGTCGCGCCCGTTGGGCGCACACGCAGCAAGGGCTTCAAGTGTGGCGCGCAGCGCAGTCGTCGCTGCAGCCAGCGGTTCCGCGAGCTGGGCGGCTGACGTGCCGTTCAAGTGGATCATGGGCTTGATAATCACGACCACACCCTGTCACGTGCTGCGCGGTGTACGTCGAGTGCTGCAGCGGTCAAACGGTACGCCGCAGTCTCGGCAGCGTCACGCGCCGCATCGTGCTCAATTTCTGCAGCGGCAATAACTGCATCGTAGAAAGCCCGTGCATCGGGTACGTGGTGGCTTTCTTCGACGTACAGCGCCGCTTCCGCCGCAGCGTACAAGCTTTCGACTTTGTTGTGCGCCGCGGCAAAGCCCGCGTCCAAGAACTTGTTCAACATGGCCAAAAAGCACACGCCCTCATCGCAGCCTAACGCGACACAGTCCTCGCAGAAATTCGACTTTTCTCCCGACCTTGCGGGAACGCAATGCGTACCGCGGCACTTGCATTGAGTGATCTTCATGGCCCACCGCCCTCGATGCTGTCTGCCGGTGTGAGCCTGTCCGGCTTGCGGCACGTGGGGCAGGGCAAGTTGCGTGGGTTGCTTGGGCCGGCGGCACGCAGTGCAGAGTTGCTACCGGGTCGCGCGAACTGCTGGTTGCGCGCGTGGCTGTCGTCGTGGTCGTCGTCGTCGGAAGGCCAATAGCTCATGTCAATCCTCCTTGTGGTCGCCTGTCTCAGCCGCCTACCACGTGGTCTGGTCGGAAGCTGAGAGCGGCGGGCCGGGGTGGTCGCCCCGGCCTTGCGCCCGTGACTACAGCAGGGCGAGGATCGCCTGCAGTTTCGCCGCCCGCGCACGGGCAGCCGTCGCCTTCTCCGCGGCCTTGCCCGCAAGTTGCTTCGCAAGGGCGTCGTGGATCTCCGTGATGACGTCCGCGCAGTCCCACGTGTCCATCGCCTCTCGCGGGGTGAGCGCAGTCAGTCGGCTCTCCTGCTCGTCGGACGACCCCTGCCACCGTGACCAGTGCCCCGACCACACCACGCACGCAAGCGTGCCGTCAGTGAGCAGGTACAGGGCGCACCCCTCATATGACCCAGAATTGTCGCGCTGCGAGTCACGCTGCGGGCGACTGACGCCCGCGAGTAGCAGCCCACGCTCAGAGCGGTAGCTGGTGTGCTCGCGCTGACGATCAGTGGCGAGCCCCGTCGTGGTGGACTGCTCGAGAATTCGCGAGCTGATGGCGCGCAGGGCCGGACGTGCTGCAGTGATAGCTGCCGTGAGCAGAGCCGCCTCGGCGTCGCGCTCCGCTGCGAAAGCAGCCTGCGTCTCAGTGTACTGAGCCGCGACCTGGGTCGCGACTGACTGGATCTCTGTGATCTGTGCGTGGTCCATTGTCGATATCCTCTATCGGGTTAGGGCGACGAACTTCCTCAGTGCGCCGCGTTGCCCCCTCCTGACGGGGGCCCATTTAGGGAGATTCACGTCCCCAGTGCTTTTTGTCAAGAAAACATGTATTACTACAGTATTACAAGGTATTCTGTCAAGAAAGTGCTCTTTCTTGACGATTCTTGTGAATGGGCAAAACGGGGCGTAGTCTGAGGGGGGAACGCGACGAAACCGGGTGCTTACACACCCCTCACTGAAAGGTCCTTGATGAAACTCCCGAACCAAGCACGAAACCTCAAGCGTGCGCGCAAGGCATGCGACACGGTACATCCACTCGGTCAGGGGGTGGTGTGATGACCCCCATCATCTCAGTCTGGTACGACGACACCGATCATGACGGCGCAATTATCGTCAGCCTGGACGCCGTTGATCTGGACGGAAATTGCGAGTCCACGCGCACACTCGGTGTCTACCCACGCGACGAGCGGTCTGCAGCACTCACCCACGCGCAAGTCGCAGCCGTACAGTTCGCCCGCCTTGCGGACGCACGTGCCTACGATGCCCGCGTCCCGCTTGACGTTGCGGTGTCTATATGACCGGCGACATGGCAGACCTTTTCGGTGGCGACGGCGACGTCAGCGTGTCTCACACGCCCGACGTCACGATGGACCTGCCAGCCGCAGTGCTCGACCCGCAGGCACGTATGGCATACGTGCTTGCGGGGGCCTCGACGCTGACGCTGCAGGGTCGCACGTCGCACTTCACCTACCGGGTGCTCGCGAACCAAAAGCAGCCCAGCAACGTGTCGCACTGGGTCCACGTGCTCACCGGCCCCGACAACGTCGAGGACTTCACGTTCCTGGGCGGCATCACGCCGCAGGGGTTCTACGTCTCGACCAAGTCCACGATTGGCGCAGACGCGCGCAGTGCAGTGGCGTTCGCTTGGTGGTTCAGCCACCCAGCGGATCCACGTGTCGAGATGATGCACGCGGGCCGCTGCGGGCGCTGCAAGCGCAAGCTCACGCACCCCGAGTCGATCAAAACTGGCCTCGGCCCCGTGTGCGCCGACGCAACCGAGTCCAGCAGTGACAGTTAGCCTGAGCGATGCGGTGTTGCGGCAACGGCTCATCGTTCTGCTCTGGCCATAGTTATCGTGTAGTAGTGAAGGCGAGGGCACACCGTGAAACAGATATTCAAATACACGCTCAAAACCATTTCCGATCCGCAGTCTATCGAAATGCCGTCCGGTGCTGTGTTCTTGTCGTTGCTTGTGCAGCGGGGAGATCCAAACATGTGGTTCCTGTGCGATGGCGACACAACAAGACCCTACGAGGTTCGCAGGTTCCAACTCTTCGCTACGGGCGAGCCTATCCCTGAGCCCGTTGCACTAGGCTACCTGGGGGCATTTCACGCGCTCACCGGCTCGCTCGTGTTGCATGCTTTCGAGGTGCTGGTGTGACGTGCCATCGTTGCAAGAGCGATAATATGTTGCGCCTGCGGCGGCGCAAGTACGAATGAGACTTCGACCGGTGCCCCGTTATCCTTTCCCGGGCACAGGTTGTAAACTCGGCCCACGCCCCCCGACCGAGGAAGCCAAGGTGGGGGCACTTTTCTTGGAGCACTGATCGATGTTCGCGGCTTGGCTCACAGCACACCATTACCGGCCCTCGACCGCGCGCAAGACGCTGTCCGAAGTGCAGCACTGTCGCGCGAGCTGGGAGCAGAACGGCAAGCTGCACCTCGGTGCCCGCCAAGAGAGCGCCCGCCGGTACGTGACGTACCTGGCTGAAAACGGCGGGCCGCAGGACGACTTCGACGCGGCCCTGTGCCGCACGCTCGACCCCTCGACCCGGCAGCGCCATGGACCGCGCACAGTGCGCAAGCAGCCAGCGCGCAGCTTCTGCGACAGCGACTGGGACAAGCTCACCGAAGCCTTCGCGCTCTCCGACGAGCCCGAGGGCGTCGCCCTGTACCTGCAGTCGCTGACCAGCTACCGCATCGGCGACGTCCTGGGCATCGAGCGGCGCAAACTGCAGGCGGCCCTGCGCAGTGGCGTGCTGCCCGTGGTGGTCAAAGGCGGGCACACCCTCGAGGTTCCGATTGATGGAGCCCGGGACGTATGGGAGAGCGTCTACGCCCGCTGGCCGGCGGAACACGCAACGCTCGCAGCGTGGATCTGCCCGACCTCGAAACTAGCCGGCCTGTCCGGCGGTGGCGCGTATCAGCGAGTCAACCGGCACCTCAAGGAGCTCGCCCGCGAGCTCAAGCTCGACAGCCGCTGCCACCTACACCGCATCCGGCGCACAGTCGGGGTCCGGGCACTGCGCGACACCCGCGACATTCACGCAGTGCAGCAGCTTATGGGCCACACAACGATTGCCAGCACCGAGCACTACCTCGACGAGCTGCGCACCGACGACATTGCCAAGCTGCAGCAGCGTCTGCGGGTGCGGACGTGACACTGGACATTCGGGCCGGACGGATCTATCGCAGCGGTGCACCGGGATTCACCTACGTGAGGCAAGCGTGAAAGTTTTCGGCGCCCTGCTTGTGCTGCTCACCGGCTGCGCCGGGGCCGGTGCGTACATCCCCGTGCTCGAGCACGTGCTTGAGCTAGCAACCAAGGCCGCAGCCGCCCACGGCGCCAACCTCAAGGACGTGCCCATGACTTGCGAGCAGGAGTACGACCCGAAAACCCGCAAGCTTTTGATCTTGTGCGAAGCCGACCTCAGTAGTGCCCACCGGAGCCCTCAATGACCAAGCGAAAACCACAATCCACGCCGCTCCCACCCCTGCCACTGGCTGTCGTGTTGTACGACCCCAACGGCAGGGACGACTCCGAGTGGATCATCGAGCTAGTCAACGAAGACATCGAGAACTGGGTCACGTGGAGCGTGTTTGACCGTCGGTACACCACAGAATCGGCAGCAAACGAAAAAGCCCGGCTGATCAACAACCACCTGGACCGGCACGGCACGCTGCCGGCCAGCGTCGTGGCCAGCTACAAGCGCGGGTTCGTGCGCGAAGAAAAACCGTAGCCGCGTGTCAGACCCAGCGAGTTGGCACGTCTACGGTGCATGCTCACCATCACCACCCATTCGCACCTCGACCACGACCTGACCGCAGCCCACCTGGCGTTCATGCTGGAACGCTACAAGGGATGGGACGAGTTCTTCCTCGACACCGTCGAGTTGCCCAAGCACTTGCCGTCGCTGTGCTGCGGCCTGTACGGGCCCACCATGGGCGATGCTCCGGTGCTTGACGCCGACGTCGTGCTGCAGCCCCGCACCGGGCGTGCGTGGCCCTCGCGCCTTGTGGACCGCCCCATGCGAACCACGCGCTTGCTCACCACGGTGGCTGGTCCGCACGAAGGGCTGTCCTGCATGCTCTACACCTCGTACGGTGGCCCCGAGGCCCCGCGCGAGCCCGGCGACCCGTCGCTTGTGGGCGACGCACTGGCCAAGGCTACGGCGTTCTGGGCGCAGCACGCCCTCGCACGCTAGGCCTTGGCATCTGCTGGTACACCAGAAAGAGCAGCATCACGACATTGCCCGCAACGAAGCCCACGGAGGCTTTCTTGAAAGCCGAACCCACAACAGCACCAGCCACACCTGCGAGCGTTACCTGTGGTGGGTTAAACAGGCGGCCCGAGCTGTACGGTGAAGCCATCACAAAGCTGATCGCAGGTGCACCCACGCCAACAGCGACAAGTGTGCCGGTCTTCATGCTGGCCCGCCATCGACCAGCGCCTTGACGGCGACGAACAGCCTGGGGTCCGCGGTGTACACGCCCTGCGTGGTGCTCAGCCCCACCACGAGGCCGACGCTGAAAAAGTGCTCGTATCCCTGCGAGAACACCCCGTGGTCCTGGTTCACAGGAAACTCAAGCACAGGGATCGCGCCACCCGCCAGCGCAACATTCTGGTTGAAGAGCTGCACGTAGCTGTACATCGTGGGGTCGGTGCCGTTGACGTACCCAAAGAGCTCGAGCAGCCGGCACGGGCGGGCAGCCACCAAAAATTGATCCACCAAGGCCGCAGGGTTGACGATCACCTCGACGCGCTCGTTGAAACGCTCCGTGCCTTCCGGCAACCCACCTGCGTCTGCCAGGCGCACCACGAGCTGGCCGTCGCGCGTCACCATCACAGGTGCGGTCTGCCCGATGGGTGGATCGCTCACCGCAACGGCTTGCGCCAGGCCGGTGTCGGAAACTACGCCGTGCTCTGTCATAAAAGTACCTCTCAGAATCCAGTTTCGTTGTCGCTGCCGCCGCCGCCACCGCCGCCGCTCGACGGCGAGCTCACCACGAGCCCCGTTTTACCAATCTGCGTGCTCATGGCGTGCCCTCGAGAAGTTTGGCCGCACTCAGGAACGCACCAAGAATCGTGGCCCCAATCGTGATCCCGATGGCCTCGTTGCGGTAGCCCCGTGCGAAAAGATAGACGGTGCCTGCCGAGGTAAGCCCAGCCGCAAGGACGCAACCTGCGTGAAATTCACGCGGGACAGCACCAAGCTTCACGGGCACGGCAGGCACGCTGAGAGCCTATCAGGCTCTTGTCCGGCGTTCTACTGCGGCTGATGCAGAGCGTCGTGCGCCACAATGGCCGCACGCAGTGCCTCGACGACGTCCGGCACGCCAAGACCTGCTCCGCGAGCAATCAAGTAAAGCATCCCGAGGCCTTGCAGCGCCTGGACCGACGGCAACCCCGGAAGCTGCGTGGGTGCTGTCTGCGCAGGCACTGCGGGAGCCGCAGGAGCTTGCGCAGCTACGGGTGCGGCAGCCGGGGGACGTCCGCGACGACGCTGCGGTGCGTCAGGCACTGCAGCCGCGGGAGCCGCCGCCGGCGCCGTTTCTTGCGCGGCTGCCCCCGGATCCACACCGGCCCCAGCGGGCTCGTCCTCACCATCGGGCTCGCGTTCGTCAGCGTCCTGGGTTGAAGGGGCAGCATGCAGGGTGGTTGTGGTGCGAATGATGCGGGGCATGCCGCACTGTATACTGTAGCAATACGCACGGGTCAACCCTTGAGTTGCTGCACCTGCTCAAGCACCTTGAGTAGCTGGGGTGCCTTCTTGAGCAGCACCCCGTGCAGGCCCTTGACCGCGAGCAGCGACAGCGCCGTGACCGTGGCGTTCACGTAGCTGGCACACGGCACCTTGTGCACCGTGAACAGAGGCCTGCCAGCGGCGGCGAACGTCACGCCCTCATCGACCGTCGCGATGGTCTGCCGGCACACCTTGCAGCTAGGCATCACGCACACCCACAGCCCGCGCCGGCGCCAACGCCCCTGCGGGCCCTGGTCTTGGGTGCAGCCTTGGCTTTGCGCTTGGGTGCGGCTTTGCGCTTGGGTGCGGCCTTTGAAATGCGCGCACTCTTCGCCTTGGCTTTCGCCTTGGCTTTCGCCTTGGCCTGGACACGCACCGTGGTCAGGATGCCGCAACCCTCGTCCACGGCGATGGTCGGTGTGGTGTGCGGCTGTGCCCGGTAGCACTGCGCAAGGTCGCTGATCAGCTCGCGCTGCTGCTCGAGCAGTCGATACCGCGCCGACCCCCCGAAGTCCAAGCTGCATGCGTGCTCGCCAAGGGTGTGAATCTCCTTGCGGATGTAGTCGCACGCCGTGGCGTCGTCCATGTAGTGCTCGCCGCCAGCACGCCCGCGCAAACCGCGGGCCTTCAGCTTGGGCCACTTGATCTTCTTGGACATGGACTACCGCCGCATGCAAGCCGCAACCTGCTTGCGAATGCTGTTGCGCCGCACACGTGCCCGGTCAGCGAGCTTGTAGTCGCCCGAATCCACCGCGTTGACCAGAGCCGTCTGCGCGGCCACAAGGTGCTCAAGTGCACGTGTTGAATTGCACGGGCCCGCCTTGGCTGGCGCATTGAGATCAAGGCCGCCAAAGCTCTCGAGAATTCTCAGCGCCCGCGACTTGTGCTCAGCCTTCGTGGCCCCAAGCCCGCGACGCTTCACGACTTTGCGTTTCTTCTTTTTCACAGTCGTCCAGCTTTCACGCGCGCTCTTGCCGCGGCTACCTGGGCCTTCGCCGCACACGGACTGCAGCCCCCAGCCTTGGCCTTGCGCGCGGCGCCTGCGGCCTGCTGCTTGGCCTGGGCCTGGGCTAACGTGCTCACACCGGCCTGGGCCAACAACCCAAGGCGCCCCAGCAAAAATGACGTCGTGTTGGTATCGCTCATGTCACCCTCCATGCCGAGGGTACACCGGGGTCAGACCTTGCTCAAGGAGTGCAGGGCGTACCCAAGGCCTGCCAGCCCGATGACCCCCGCCACCGCCGCCATCCCCGGCCTGCCGTAGCTGAAGTACACCCCAGCGTCCGAGAGCATTGCAGCCCCGCCCATGAACGCCGCACCCCGGATGGCCCCCTGCTTTTTCTTGCTGGCCACGTACCCGACCAGAGCCCCGCTCGTGATCGACCCGGCAAGGGCCGCAATCGTGTACGCCGTCGGCGACAGCGCCATCGAGCTGGGGTCGTCCGTGCCTCGCAAGCCGTGCAGGCCCGCCACCTGCACGTTGTTGCCGCCACCCCGCGGGAAGGCGTACTCGAGCGGTACCGTGCGTGCACGGTACGGCGTCGAGCCACCATAGTATGGGGTGGAAGCTGCCATGATCAGGCCCAGGGCAACGAGATGTTAGTCACCGTCAGGTTGGGGGGCGACACGATGCCAGTGCGCGTGAGCACGGGTGCCGTGCCGAGGTACGGAGCCCAGAGTGCTGCAGCCACGTTCTCGGCGGGGGCCACTGCAGCAGGGTGCAGCCCGTCGTTGTCGAAGATCACCCGGTACGCCGTGAGCGTCGCAGGCACCGTACCGCCGTACCCAAACGACAGCGCGCCGCCCGGCGTGTTGGCCGACAACAGCCAGATTGCATTGCCTTGGTCAGACGCAATCGGCGTCGCAATCGGTGCGCCATTCAGCCCGAATGCCGCAAGAAGCACACCCGTTGCCGCTTCCACCACGCCGTTCACGTCGTAGCCGACGCTGAACACGCCCGCACTGGGCGCGTACGCAGCCACATGGACGTCCGCATCGACCAACTCGCCGTCGATGAACAGCGCGCAAGCACCGCCGGCACCCGCGGCCACTCGCAGTTCCACACACACGAACTTCGCTTGGTTGTTGGGTGCCGCCGCAGGTGCGGTCAGGGTCACCGTCGCGGCGCCGTCGCCCACTTTGGCGAAAATCAAACCCGCGGCAGTGACACCAATCTGCCAGCCCTTGTTGACGCCCTTGTTGCCCACCACGTGCTGCACCGTACCTATGGGTGCGAACGCAAACACCGCGAAGGCCGAGAACCCCAAGGCGTCGCCCGCGAGTTGCCCGGCTGCCGAGGTGTAGTAGTTAGCAGCGAGGAAGCCGCCGATGACTGGGAAGTGATTGACTGCGTTCGACATGTGTTAGTTCTCCATCCAAAATTGCACGATCAGGGTCGCAAACACGAGACTGCTCTGGTCCGCACCCGGAGTGCTAGCTGCCATCGCATACAGCCCCTGCTCAGGGGTCATTGCAAACGGCGCCAGCGTCCCGAACCCGCCAGGCACTGCCGCCATCAGGTAGTCGCGACCACCCGCAGTCTCTTCCGGTGCCGTGTCCTCGAAACCGATGAACAGCGGCATGGGCGTGAGCACCTGCACAAGCCGGTACGACCCCGGCGGCGCATTGAGCTCTGCAGGAAGCACAAGCCTGCACTCGCGCCGAACTGTGGCGCGAAGTAGCTGCGTTGCTTTGTAGAGCTGCCTTGCCATCAGGTCACCATGATGTACCCAACGAATCCAATGTCGATGGGCGTCAATTGGTCACTCTGTGGATCAAGTGCGTGCAGCATCTGCATCATCACCGTCATGCCGTCCGCCGGCCCGAAGAGTTGCCCCACGCCCGGGAACTGATGCACCACCACGCGCCCCGTCGTGATGCCAAGCAGTTGCGCTGGGCACAGCGAGGTGTTCTGCGGCCCCGAGAACCACCACGAGCCTGTGCCGCTGCCCACCTGGCGCACGTTGAGCGCCACGCGCCGAATGTCGCCCTGCAGGAACACGGGCGGTTGATCGTCGATGACCTGCGGCCCCACCAGCACCGTCATGTCCGTGATGATGATCGGCTCGTTGCCGTCGTTGCGGAAATTTGATGCGGAGATCGACTTGCGCGTGTTTTGTGACGTCAAATGCAGCGTCCCGCTGAACAGGTACGGGCGCTTGCTCATCAGCCCAAAGCCCGTGAACGTCACCGTCACGTCAAGCGGATGGGTCGGGTCCACAGTCGAAAAAACCGGGTCATCCGTGCACGCCACGTCCACCTGGAACGTGTCCTGCTTGGCCAACACCGGAGGCCTCGAGCCGCTGGCCACAAAGTCCCAGGTGCTCATGGCCAACGAGTTGACGTCAGGGGCCGCGACGACTTTGTTCGACCACGCCGGGATGGGGATGGGGATCGCGTTCATGTAGAACTGATCGTGGTATCTGAGCTGCAGTCCCACCGTCTGAATGAGCGACGGAAGGACGGCAAACTCACTGAGCGGCGTGAAGCTTACGCCCGCCGTCATGTGCGTCAGCCGCACCGGAAAGAGCTCGCGGTTGTAGATGGCGTCCGGGGTGCCGTTGACCTCGATGGTCGTGTTCTGCGGGACGAGCAGCCGGTCGTAGTACAGCCGGGGCTCGTTGACGACGCCCTCGTAGAGCGTCGGCCCCTTCGCTAGCTGGATCACGTACTGCTGGTACTCGTTGGTGCCTTTGGTCGGTATTTCGTCCATGTTCAGCCTTCGATGGGCGAGTAGCCGTTGAACGACACGCCAATGTGATACGTGAGTGCCAGCCCGCCCTCACCCTGGATCGGGTTGGGCGGCATCGTCATCTCGACGTCGAGTGTGTCACCGGGCTCCAAGGTAATGGCCTCTGGAAGATCATACACCAGCGCCGGGGTCTTGGTGTCAAACACCAGCGCCAGCGGTGCCCCAGGACGCCACCACCACGCACCAGACCCGCAGTCCACGCTGCGCACGCGCGTGCCCAGCCGGGTCGAGAGCGGCGCCACCTGACCGACGTCTGGAAGCAGCGGATACGCGTTCTGAAACGCAATTGCGACCTGAAGGTCGTAGGCAGTCTGATCAATCGCCACGCGCATGTCCGTGATCTTGGTGGCCCCGTCGCGCGTAGAGTTTTGGTTCTTGAAGCTCTTGGCCGAGAACAAACCCTTTGGATCCCACCAGTCCGAAATGCCCGGCAGCGCCACAAACGGATCCAGCCCAGAGATCAAGTCGGGCGGAAACGGCCACCGCTCTTCTGTGCTCGCAGCCGGACTGAGCGCCACGCCGCCCGGCGGAACCCACGGCTGGGGGTTGTAGCGGTGCTGCCTGGCGCTGCCGAAAAACATACCGCCAGACTCCTGGTACAGCATCGTGACTTCCGCAGCGTCGGTCGTATTCGGGGCCTGAAAAGCTTCGTCCGGCCCCTCGCTGCCTTCATGCAGCACGACCGGCGACAGCGCCGACAGTTGCCATTCCACAGCCGCCGTGCGCGGGATGTACAGCGGGTGATCAAACATCAGTTGGCTGGTGTTCGTGAGCGCAGCGAGAACGGGGGCGAACTCGAAACCAAAAAGCACACTGGGCTTGGGCGGGTCCCAGGTCGGACGGGGCGCGCACGTCGCCGCGTTGATCACGCTCTTGGCGTTGAGGTTGTAGCGTTGCGGAGCTGAGATCGACAGAGAGATCATCTGCACCACAGCCGCGGCCTGGTACATGAACGCCGGGTTACCCCCGACCTCAAACGGGTTACGCAGGCTGTTGAACGTGTAGTTCACCGCCGTCAGGGCCACGCGCTTGAGCGTCATGGGCCACCGGGTCCGGTTGGTGAAGTGCTGGCGGTTCAGTGTGGTCCGCAACGGCGTGGACTGCTGCGCAGGCACCACCACGTTCGCGATGGACCACAGTGACCTAGGCTCGTAGAGGATACCTTCCATTCACGCCCAACCTAGCAAAGAAGAAAGCCCCCGGCCATCTGTGACGACCAGGGGCCTTGCTTCACACCACACCCGAGCTCAAGCGATGACCGGACGACGCTTCAAGCCGTCCAGGTACTGACGCATGCGCCAGTTCTGATCGACGTTGAGGATGCCCGCTGGCGAGGAAAGCAGCGAGTACATCGGGGTGTCCGAGTTGATCTCGACAGGCAAGATCCACCGCCGTTGGTTGTTGGCCGACAACTCGCCCGCCGTGCCGTAGTTCATGTTGATGGCAGTCGCCGCGCCGTTGGCGATGGTGACCGCATCTCCCGAACCCGTCACGAACGCGCCCGCGCTCTGTCCGTACCAGGACAGCGGCGCCGAAGCCATCGGCTTGTTGATGTTCGCACCGAGGAACAACTCGAGCATGAGCTGCATCTGCATCATGCGCAGGTTGGTCCCCGAGAGCATCGGTGCCGCCGACTCTTCGTCGAGCGGAGGCGTGGTGTACGCCGAGTTGTTGCTGCCCTCGAGGGCGAACGTCTCGTACGTCATCGCAAAGCAGATGTACGCCTCGTCGCGGTTGATCCTGGCGCGTGTCGCCTGGTTGGTGTCGCTGATCAGCGCGATGCGCTGGGCCACCGTGCCGGTCTTGGGGACCGTCTGACCAACGATGTACGAGAAGCCTCGCAGCGACACGTTGAAGTTCGCCGCGCCTTCCACGGTGGTGTAGAGCGGCCAGTGGCTCCACTCGTCCAAGGCGAACTCTTTGTCGCCAATCCGAATCGTTCTGATGCTTGAATCTGCCATGATGTTCTCCGCTCCTGGATCAAGCCACCGGACGACGACGCAGACCGTCGAGCCAGGCACGTGTGCGAATCCGAGAATCCAACGCGAGGTTGAGCCCGACCACCGAGCCGGGGCCGGTGCGGAAGTCCACACCGAACTGCTCGCCAGGACCCACGTAGATGGGTGAGGCCAGTTGCCGACGGTTGTTCACCGAGGGACCGCCGTTGTTCGCGATGATCTCGCCGTTGGGCGCAGCGCCCGACACCTTGGACCGACCACCCGAGATCGAGTAGTAGATGCCCGTGCCCGCCGGCCAGAACGACAGCGGCGTGTCCACGTAATCGCGAACGCTCGCGACACGGAAACGCACCACGACGTCACGCTGCAAGCGCAGCATGTCCACCGCCGGCACACCCGGCACGTCGGCGTCAGGGAACTGCAGCACGGACAGCGCCGGGCCGACCTTGAACAGCTCGATGGCGAGCGAGTAGGTGATGAGTTCCTCGTTCTCAGGCAACCGACCACCCTCACCCTGCAGGTTGGTGTCGATCAGCGTCGAGTTACGCGGACCAGGCGAACCCGGCACTGCGCCACCACGTCCGTAGGAGAACGCGGTCAGCAACGGGAACGACCCGGAGCCAATCTCAACGACCGAGTACAGCGGGACCGCGGAGGTCCACTCACCGGGTTTGACCACGGTGCCGTCTGGCGTACGAATGCTTTCGATTTGAGCCATGGTTTCAGCCTCTCCTGCTCACGCAGTGCCACGACGGTAGAGGCCGTCGAGATAGATGCGGATGTTCGCGAAACGGTTCTCGTCCGGGTCGTCATCGCCCTGCATGTTGTAGCCCATCTCGAGGCCCACACCGTCCGCGTTGAAAAGCACGACACGGAACTTTTCCGTGCCGCCGATGTGGCTGGGAATCACGAGCGTGCGAACCGCTTCCTGCGACGGAAGCCCCTGCATGCCCGAGCTCAAGCCCGCCGTGGCGTCGCCGCCAGTGGCCATCGCACCCGCACCGAAGTTGAAGTAGCCGAAGCCGGCCTGGGGGAAACGCTTCTCGCTGATCTCCATGAAGAGAATCGTGCGAAGTGCCAGCACCGCAAGCATGCCGGTGGGCGGGGTCACGTCACCACCCGGAATGGACCCACCACTCGCGAGGGGTGCTGGGTTCTGGAAGTCCGCGAAGTTCGCGGGCTCGTTCTCGATGTGCTGCGCGAACACCTCCGGGCGAATCGCGAACACGAGGAACTCTTCCTCGCTGCTCATCGAGCCAGGCACGGCCATGTTGGTGTCACGCTCGTTGGCCGTGCGTGCGTTCACCGTGAAGGTCGGCGGTGCGAACGACGGCACCGGGTCGCCTTGCACGTACTGGTAGAACGCCATCTCTTGCTGGGTCGTTCCGTGCAGCACGTTGATGCTCGAGTAGAGCGGCTTGTCGCTCCAATCGGCGAATTCCACGGTGCGGCCATCCGCCAACCGCATCGTCACAATTTGTCCGTAGGCCATAGGGCTCCTTTGCGTTCAGCCGGCTGAGATCAGCCGACGACGAAACCGGGCGTGCCGAATGCCGCCGTGTTGATCTTGCCGAGGTTGATGTTCGCACCGCGCGAAGCGTCGCCCATGCCGCGGCCCGTGCCAGCGCGCTCCATGAGCACCGCGCCCATGCCACCGCGGTTGCGGTTGCCAAACTCAGCCACGATGGCGCCCATGCCCGCCGTCTTGGGGGCTTCCGCCGCCAGGCGCGAGGTCGCCACGGCCTCGCCGACCACGGTCGAGAGCACGATGACGCCCGACGCCGCAAGGGCGATCATGCCCGCAGCCTGCGAGCTCATGTTCCACAGCGCCAAGCCCGCCACACCGCCAGCGGCGAGGCCAACCCACGGAGCGTACTCCATGAGCTTCTGCTTGGTTTCGGTGTCGGGCGTCATGAACGACCGAATGCCGATCATGGTGCCCGCCGTGACCGCGCCGCCGATGGCGACCGGCAAGAGCGTACCCATGATGCTGTTGGGTGAGCGCATCGCACCCAGGCCCGACAGTTGTCGAACTTGGAGCACCGAGCCCATACCACGACGATGCTTACGACGACGCTTTGCCATTCTGCTGTCTCCTCTTTACCCGCGCGATGCGCAGTTTATCAACCACATGCCCAAACGGGCTGTCGATTTATCAACCCCGTGAGCTACTTTTTCTTTCGCCACACGTAGTACCCGGCCACTGCGACCACCGCAGCAACGCCAAAACCCCACATGAGTCCCATCGAGGAACCACCTGTGATCGATGCTTGATTCAAACGCACCACCGTGGCCAGCTCGCCCGAGGCTTCACTCACAAGAGCCACTGCACGCTGGTTCCACTGCTCGCGCTCGCCTTCGCTGACGTTCATCGAGTCTTCATGCAGCCGGTGCAGCTCGTCGCTGATCTTCTGCAGCGTCAACTGGTGGATCCGAACCTGCTCATCCGACAGGCCGGCGGTCGAGGCGTTGCTCAACTGCCCCCACGCCTGCTCTACCATGCCTTCTGCCGCAACAACGGTCTGCGCAGCACTCTCGCGGAAGACCTGGCGGCTTTCCACCTGGGCCACCGTCATTGACGAGTCGTCAATCGCAGCCCCGAAGCCCACCACGCGCGCCCCACCCCAACCAAGTCTGTGCCGGGTCATGCGTGCCTCCGGGTCTTGCGTGTGGCCATGTAGCCAAAAATTCCGAGGGCCGCGAGCAACCCAACACCCACAGCCACCACCGTCGTGTTGCGCTGCACGCGCTGCGCAATGATCGGCTCGTCACTGAAGCTGATGTTGTCGCCGCTTGGCGCAATCTTCGCAATTTCGTTGGCCACCGCAATCTTGGCGTCAATGGCCTGCGGCGGTGCGGTGCCCTCGTTGACCGCGCCCGGCTGCGATACCACGCTCGACCCGATGGCGTTACCATCAATCACAGCATGCTGTGCGTCGTTGGCGCCCTGCGCCGCACTGTCCTTGGCAACCAACTCACCCTGGGGCGTGCTCGAGTTGCCGTAGTCGGGAATCGCTTCTCGGTAGAGCGACCCGGAGCCGGCCATCTGCCCCAGAGCCACCGCTGCCGCAATGATCTGCTGCGGTGTCGGCTCAACCTTGGCTGCGTCCACTGCGCTGGCACCACTGCCGCCCATGAGCCAGCGTGCCGCGTCCGCGTAGCTCGCAATCTGCGCGTTGTTCGCGGCGTACCACGCCACCAGACCGTACGTCTTTGCCGGCGTCGAGGTGCTGGTCGTGTACCGAAGAGCCTTGCCGGTATTGGTGCCGTAAAGCCCATCCTCTACCAGCTTGAACCAGACCGACGGCAACATACCCGCACGGGCGAAGTTGTTGACCGTGACTTTCGACTCCGGGCTGTTCCAAATTTTCTGGAACAGCAGGATGGCCGGGTAAGGCTGACCCACACCGCTGGCCGACGACACCTCTTGAGCCAAGAGGTACACGGCGCCGTGGAGTGCGTCCACAACCCGGAGATCCGCAGCGGTTAGTTGATATGCCATGCAGAACTTCAGTGATCAGCGTTTGGCTGCCGCGCGCTTCACGCAGATGCGCTTGGCCGGGCCGTAGTTCTGGATCTCGACGCGCGTCTTGAGGCAACGCCCCTTGCGCTTCTTGGCCGTGCGACGAGCACCGCTCGCAGCACCGCAGGCCTTACCGAGCCGACCTTTTTTGGTCCGACACCGCCGCTGCGTCAACGTGACGCACTTGCAGGATGCCACGGGCTACTTCCGCTTCTTTGGGCAGTTGCGGGTGAACCGACCCTTGGAGTTGCGACAGCTCCGCTTCTTCTTGACCGTACATTTGCAGGACTTGCGCTTACGTGATGCCATGTTGGGACCTCAAACCTTTCAGCGTTTCGTGGGTGAACTTCGACGTGCTCAACGCACGCGCGTGTTGCTCTTGATCTTGCCGCGAGCCGTGAAGCACAGCTTCCGACGCTGGCCGCGAATCGTGTAGACCTTGCACTTGCCGGCCACACCACCATGAGAACGCTTACGTCGTGCCATTGTCGGAGCTCCTTGTGAAAACATGCAGTCGCGTACAGCCGGAAAGCTACACGATTTACAGAAGCAACGTCAATCCAATCGCGACGAACAAACCAACACCAACGACCGCACCGACGCCAGGCGTCGCATGCTGACGCATGTCATCGGGCTGTGTGACTGTAGTGTTACGCAGCGGTGCCTGCAGATACGGCGGCGCGTAAACCGCCGGCACGGACACAACAGGAATCGAAGATTCTGCACCACCCGGGTGCGGAAACGGTTTGGGCAGAGGCTTCGCAACCCAACCCGCAGGCTCAAACTCTGCGGAGTACCACTCGCGCTGGCCCCAGGCGAAGCCATTGATCATGTAGCACCCGAGCGGCGGATTCACCGGGCACACCTTGAGCTGATGCGAAGTGTCAACCTCGTAGTACCGAACCCACTGACTGTTTGATTTCAGTCCAGCACTCGAGGGCCACGCAGGAAGCGCACCGAGGGCACCAACACCAACTTGTCTGACGTTGTAGAACATTCAGTGCCGCTTCTTTCGCTTTGCGTAGTAGTAGACGCCACCAGCGGCAACGACGCCGCCAATCACAAGCAACCACGGAAAAGCCCCGCCACCAGGACTCGATACAACCTGGCCTGATGCATCCACGATGGACTTGCCCGCTGCGTCCACAACAGGCTTGCCGGCTGCATCCACGGACATGGGCGGAAGTGCTGCGACCAACTGATTGATCGCACGCTGCGCAGAGCCCGCCGGAATGGCCTGCAGCGCCTCACCGACGCACAACACGTGTACCGCGACGCGTTGCGACTGCGTGAGCCCGCCGTACATCGGCGACCATGCGTAAGAAGCGTCAGCCATGCTCGAGTCGTACTTCCACGGCCCGCGCTTGCGCACAACCAAGCCCGCGTCCACCAGCGCCTTCTCGCAGTTCGACGCCAGCGTCGTGTCCACGACAAGAACCTTGTCGCACGCGGCGTCCGGGCAACCGAGCGCCCCAGCATACGGAGCGATCACGTCGCGGTTGGCATACTTCAAACGCAATTTTGATGACATGGCTACACTCTCACTGTTGGCCGCACAGGGGCTGCGATATTCACGGACTTGAACGCCGGCACAACTTCCGCCGCCGGCAACGCCGCAACGGTTGTACGTAACACCTTGGCTGCGGCCTTGCGGGTGCTTTCATCCCAATAGCCCCCGAGCGACGTCACCACACCAAACGTGTTGGTCCGCATGCGCGCCTGAAACGCCGCAACTTCAGGGACAGCACCATGCGGTGGCGCACGCCGCAACACAGCAAGCATGTCCTCCGCGGCGTAGTACTGCTCACGCAGTTGTGCCCGTTCCGCCATGACGGCAGCGCGTAGCGGTATGGGCATCAGCGCCAGCGTCGCCCTCTGTGCCGGCGTCAACGCAGGCAGCGCCCGCAGCGCCCGAGCTTCCGCAAGCTCTTCCACCGTGGGCGTCGTTGCAGCCACCACCGTATTCTGCATTGCGTTGATCACACGTAGCAATGCGGACGTCGTCGTGCCGTCCGGCACCATGCGGTAATCAGGAGCACTCAGCGTGCGGTAGAACGGCACCGGAATGATGCGGAACAACTTGGGCAGCGAGGACACACCACGAGCCACGCCGAGCCATCCCA
>Ga0315281_10005434_pt1 | contig 18231 bp, 11 predicted proteins | sample YL17G07_0_MG_FD_204540 | JGI IMG/M metagenome (GOLD analysis project Ga0315281, IMG submission 204540) | Sediment microbial communities from Yellowstone Lake, YNP, Wyoming, USA - YL17G07_0 | ecosystem: Environmental > Aquatic > Freshwater > Lake > Sediment | place: USA: Wyoming | collected...
GATGAACCGCTTCCGCCGCATCTTGACACGGTGGGAAAAGAAGGCCGAGAATTATCTGGGACTGCTTCATCTGGTCTGTGCGATCATCACGTACCGCTGTGCCAGGTTATTCGGATAGGCTCTTAGTCGAAATGACAGCGGAAGGCCCAGCATCTACGAAGTTTTCAAAAGTCATCCGTGTCAGGCACGTAAAACGTGATTCGCCAGGCACCGGGTGGCTCCGAAGTCCTCGGTTTTCGGCAGCAAGGCAACGTCACGTCAGCGGACGCTGAAGCGCACGACCGTGACGCTGAGCGCGGGCACCTCCGGACGGTCGATCCATTGCACGGGCCGCTCGACGATTTTCACCCGCTCGGCGCCGGGCTCGTTGTGCAGGGACGGGTCGTCGCCGGAGATGGTCCAACTCATGCCTTCGGAGTTCAATGCCAGGCCGTCGAGCTTCAACTCCAGGGTCCTGGGCTCGCGGTTCGGATTGACGATGCCGATGGTGAGGGCCTTGCGGTCGGCGGTCCAGGCAGCGGCCACGTCGAGGCCCAGCTTCGCGTGATCGCCGGTGACCTCAATCGGGATCGAGCCGTAGTGATGGCGATAGAGCATCAACGGCAGGGCCGTCGCGTCGAAGAAGGCGTCGGTCTTCGTGGTCTTGATGCACCCGATGACGTTGACCGTCTGGGCGTAGTGGGCCATGTGGATGATGTCGCTGTTGCGGAAGTACTCATGCAGCCCGGCGGCCACGCCCAGGGCGTCGGAGAGGTCATACACGCAGCCAAGCTCGCCATACACGTACGGCTGATGCCAGTAGTTCCACTCATCCATGGCGATGGGCACGGGACGCTTGTCGAGCAGGCCCAGCTCCTTCTGGAGCTTGCGGTGCCCTTCGGCCTTCTCGCGAATCGAGTCTTTCAGCAGGGCGACGTGTCCGATGATATCCGGCTTCTCGGGCTGCCAGGGTGTGCGGCCGCGGTAGAAGTGCTCGGAAATGTAGTTCATGAAATCGGCACACTCGCGCAGCATGCCCTCGGACCACCCGACCTTCTGTTCCGGGTCGTGCTGGCGGTTGAACCCGCCGAGATTGCCCACGCCAATCAGTTTGACGGACGGGTCCTTTTCCCACATGGCCTGCGCGACGCGGTTATGCTTCTGCACGTAATGACTCAACTGCATGAAGCCGAGTTGCCAGGGCCCGAACATCTCATTGCCGACGCACCAGTACTTGACGCCGTACGGCTTCGGATGGCCGTTCTTCGCCCGCCAGCTTCCGCCGATCGTATCCGTCGCGCTATTGCAGTATTCGACCTCCTGGGCGGCCGAGTAGGCGTCGCCGAAACCGGTATTGACCGCGATGACAGGCTCCGCGCCGACCTGGCGGCAAAAGTCCATGAACTCATCGAGCCCGAAGTCGTTGTGCTCGACACCGGTCCACGCGGGATTCTTGCGGGGTGGACGCCGGTCGCGATCGCCGAGGCCGTCGCGCCAATCGTAGCCGCTGACGAAGTTGCCGCCGGGCCAGCGATACATCGTCGCCCCCAGTTGCTGGAGCAGCTTGAGCGTGTCGGCCCTCATGCCACGAACGTTATCAGCAGGCATCAGGGACACCGTGCCGACCATCACCTCGGCGCCCTTCACGTGAATCTCCAGCATCGCCTTATCCGCGCCTGCCCCCGCGACGAACTTCAGCGGGTACTTGTGGTACTTGCGGCCGACGTCGTTGAGGCGGACGGTTTGCCGGGCTTTCTCGTCCGCGCCCCAGGCCAGCATGACGTCAACGGACGCCTTGGGCCCGGCGGCGGCGAGCCAGACATAGCCGACGTAGTCCCGGCCCTTGACCACGGCCAAATCCCGCTGGCGAATGCCCGCGTCCGGCTGAATGCGAGGCGTGTGCCGGCCGACAAACGGGTTCTTCTCGACCATCGTCACGGCGTCCGCCGGCCCGATGATCTGCCAGGGCGAGGCCCCCACGACCGGAAACGCCGTGTCCTCCAACTGGCGATAGGGCTTGTAGTCCGCCGTAATGGGGAAGTAGAACTTGCGGTCTTCCAGCATCTCGGCCCAGATGCCGCCGTAGATGCACCGGCCCAGGTGCTCGATGAACTGCCCGTAAATGAACGGACTGATCGGAGGGCCCGCGCGGTCTCCGCGAAGCGTCACGACGGGCACGGAGCTCGGGCTTTGGGCTGACGCAGTCCCGGCCAGAATGACCAGCGCAGCCAGAACGGACACATACCACAGATTGGTGTGTGGGACCTGTTTCATGGCGGACCTCCAATTCCTTTGATAAGAGCATGCGTGCAACGACACGTCCTTATACGGATTATGATTAATCCCTGCGCCGTATGTCATCCTGAACGGAGCGCAGCATGAAGGATCTAGGCCGCGCACGGAAGAAACCTCTCCTTCGCCGGCCGGATCCTTTGCCTTCGGCTCAGGATGACAGAGTCCTGTCGCGCAAGAATTTTCCCTAATCCGTATGAGGGCCACAATGATGAGGTATCTAACAACGAAACAGGGCCTGCGCCAACAGTTTTTGGTGCAGGCCCTGCGATTCTGCTCTGCAGGCGAGGCGCCTTCCGCCGTTATGGAGAGCTCCCGGAGGCCGAATGGCCGACGGCGATGTCGTCGAGGAAGAGCTTGCCGGCGCTGCCGGGCGCCGGGCCCTTGCGGTCACCCACGCCGAGGTACATCTGCTTGACCGCGGCGACGTTGACACCCGCACTGCTGATATCGGCAATCGGAATGCTCCACCGCTGCCAGGTATCGAGCAGCACCGCCTGCGGGTCGGAATGATTCACCACGGCGACGTGGCCGGCCTTGTCCTGCACTGCCACATATGACTGGTCGGGGCCGTTGACGGGCTGCGCCACGCCGATGGCGGCCTCTTCCCAGGACCCACTGACACCGCCGGTCATCGCGATTCCGGAGAACTTCCCGGTCGCCGTATTGCCGGCACTGTGGCTGGTCACCGCCAGGCCGATAGCCCCGGAAGTACAACACCAGAGAATCGATCCCATTGACCGTCCAATCCTGCGGCGTCTCCCACGTCCGCTCCGCCTCGCTGTATCAGGGCGAGTTGATGTTGTCATGGTCCAGCGGCATCGACTGCTTGCCGCCGTGGACGATCTTCTGCTCCGCGAACGGAGGATGGACGTATCCCACCGTCGAGCCATTGGCCCCGGTCGCCCAGCCATCGAGACAGGCGAGAAGCAACGATTTTCTACCCGTGACAGTCCTCCCCAGAACAGGCATCAACTGATGGTCGATCGTCGTCAGCGTTTACCCGGGGCCGGCTTGCTAACGACGGACGACCAGTTCAATATCATCGATGTAGAGCCGTCCGGTGCCGCCGGACACCGGTTTGCTGCGGTCTCCCACACCTATTACGATTTTCTTCACCCGGGCCAGATTCACGCCGGCAAACTGGCTCAGCGGAACCTGCCACGGGGTCCATTTCGTTGTGGTCACAATCGCCGGGTCCGAACAGATGACGGTGGCGACGTGGTTGGAAGCGTCTTGGAGCGTCACGTACAACGGGGCGGGGCTGTTGCTGGCCTTGCCCCGGACCCAGATAATCAGGGAATTGACGTCGCTGACCGTCCAGTCCTGCACGGGTGCAAACTCCCGCTCCGCTTCACTGTAGAAAGGCGCGTCCACATTGTTGTAGTCCAGGGGCATCGACTGCAGACCGCCGTGCACAATCGTCCGCTCGGCATAAGGAGGTGCCGCATATCCGACCTGTGAGCCGCTGTTGCCGTTGGTCCAGCCATCGATCCAGGCATCGAAGATCCGGCCGCCTTCCTCGTCCGTGTAGCTCTCGAAGTCGTCCACGGGCAGGCAAGTGGTGAAGCTCCAGACGACCCCGGTCTTCACGGCGCCGCCGGCCACGTCCTCATCCACACGCCAGTAATAAGTCGTCGTGCTATCGAGAACGCCCGGGGCGAAGGTCGTTTCCTCCAATACACCTTTGTCGGTGTCGGCGGCTCCCTGCGTCACGGCATCGAGGCTGGTGCCGAAGTAGACGTGGTGCTGGAGGGCCGCCTGGCCGGGCAGCCACGTCAGCGTGGGCGTGACCGACGCATCCACGGCCCCATCCGCCGGGTCAGGATGATACGCCGTCAGGGCCTGTGTCGTGAAGCTCCACACGTCGCCGGTATGGACGGTGACGCCGTCTTTTCCGACCTCATCGACCCGCCAGTAATAGGTGACGCCGGGCTGCAGACCCGCCGCGTGATAGTACAGGGCCATGGGCCAGCGCGGGCTGACCAGTTGCTGCGGCCCGAGGTCCGGGCTGGTGCCGAGATAAACGTTGTGGAAGGCGGCATCGTCGCCGGGCGACCACCGAAACAGGGGTGCCATGACCGCCGTGGCCCCATCGGCCGGCTCCGGCCTCATCGCTTTCAACCAGGTCGGCTCCGTCCCCGCCAGGAGGCCTTTGATCTGGGCCTCGGTCAGCGCGCGGTCATACACGCGCACCTCGTCAATCATGCCGGGCCAGTATCGTGATTCCTGATACGGGTCATAGCCGATGTAGGCGATGCCGTCGAACTCCTCAATCTGGTGAGCGATAGGGTTCACCGCCGACTGCAGCTCACCGTCACTCATGTACAGCGTGGCCCGGTCCGGCTCGATGACGACGCCGACAAACGTCCACTCCTTCTCCGGGATCAGCAAACCCGAGTTGAAGCTCCAGCCCGCCTGGTCATCGTTCCAGTTGTAGGCCAGGAGGTTATTGACGCCCCAGCCACCTGCTTCGAGCGTCGAGCCGGTGCTGATTCCGGCCGTCGTGCTGGCGGCCCGGGAGACGAAGACGCCGGCATAGATGCCCGGATCGCCCCGGCGCCAGACCCAGGCGGTCATGGTCACGGTATTGCTGTTGAGCTTGAGCGCCGGCAGTTGCACGCGGTCGTTGACGCCGTCCAGCCCCACGGCGAACCCCACCGCACCCGGCTGGCCCAGCGTCGCCCCGCCTTCATAGGTGCCGTGGAAATTGTGGCCGGAGCTGTCGAACGCCTTGGTACCCGTGGTCTCGTCCAGTTTCCAGTGACCTACCAGACCCGCCCGTGCACCGTGCGCCAGGCACAGTACCAGCACCGCCGTCGCCCCCAGGATGATTGTCCGCCTCATAGTGGTCCTCCTCAGAATTTGCCATTTACGATTGACGCTCTACGATGGGTCGCCGAGGTGGCGACGGAAACAGCGAATCAGAAATAGCAAACAGCAGATTCTCCACATTATACCACAATACTGCCGCCGCGCCAAGAAGCGAAAAAGCAGTATGAAACAGGTCCCATGGATCCTATACGACCTACAAGACCCATGGGACCTGTTGTAGAAACCCAAGGTTTTGCGTTCTACGAACCACTCACGGCTTCGTCAGGCGGATGTCGTCGATGTAGATCAGGCCCGTGCCGTCGGGCTGGGCGTTCGTCCTGTCGCCGACACCGATGACCATCTTCTTGACCTTCGCCAGATTCACGCCGGCCAAGTCACTAAACGGAACCTTCCACTCGGTCCACTCGGCCGCCAGCACGGCCGCCGGGTTCGGATGGGTGACCGTCGCCGTCTTGCCCGCGCTGTCCTCGACCGCGAGGTACAGGTTCTGCTGGCTGTTACCGGGATGATCGAAACCGATCTCGGCCACCTGCCAGGAGCCGCTGACTCCGCCGGTCGTCTGGACGTTGGAGAACTCCGCCGTGGTGACCGCGTTGACGTTGTGGCTGGTCAGGCACAGGCCGATATAGACCGTGCCCGCGAACGTGACCGTCGCGGACGAAGCGGCGGCATCGGGGCCCACGCTCGACCAGGTCTTGCCGTCGGCCGAATGCTCGGCTTTGAACACGTCGCCCGTGCGGGTCAGCTTCACCCAATAGGGCGCTTTGACGCCCGTCTGATTGATCTGCACGGGGTCGTCGCCGACAAAGGGCCGCCGCAGGAACGACACCCCGTTGCCCGGGGTGACGACCACCGCCACCTCCGCCGAGCCGGCCTCGAGCGTCTCACGAACCATGACGCCGGCCTTCGCCCAGGCGTCCGTGTTCCCCAGGCTCTCGACCTTGGCGACGATGGACCCGTTGCCGCTGAGCCGCTTGTAGGCCAGCCGGCACTGGTCCTCCAGGTTCCAGATGTCGTTGCCCGAAGCGCTCATCACGATATTCCCGGCCGATTTCTCCAGGAATGACACCGGATTGCCCCGCAAGTACAGAACCAGCGTGTTCATCCCGTTGAAGGTCCAGTTCTGCGGGCTCGCCCAGGCGCGTTCGGCCTCGGAGTAGAACGGCGCGTTGATGTTGTTGTAATCCAGCGGCATCGACTGCTTGCCGCTGTTGACGATCTTCCGCTCGGCGAACGGAGGATTGACGTATCCCACGGTCGAGCCGTTGGCGCCGGTGGCCCAGCCATCGAGCCAGACATCGAAGATCCGGCTGCCCTCCACGTCATTGTAGCTCTCGAAGTCATCTACGATCAGATAATCGGCCACCGTGAAGCTCCATACCCGACCCCGGCTGATCGTGCCGTCGGCGTTGACCTCATCGACCCGCCAGAAGCAGGTTTGACCCGCCGCGATATCCGGAGCGGGCGTGAAGCTCAGAGCACTCTGACGGCCGCAATAGATACCTGACGTGTCGGACGGCTCGGCGTTCGCCACGGCCTGGGCATCGGTGCCGAGATAGACATCGTGCTCGGCGGCCCCATCTCCGGCGGACCAGGTCAACGGGCTCGCCGACCGGACGTCGACGATGGCACCGTCGGACGGAGAGGGACCCCACGCAAGCATCGGGTCGCCGCGCATCGTATCGGGGATCTCCGCCGCCGTCATGGCAAAGTCATAGATCCGGAAGTCATCCACCGCACCGTTAAAGTACGCGTCCGCGCTGTACTGCGACCGGCCGATCCAGTTGTTCGTCGTCTGGCCCAGGTCCTTCGGCAGGACCGTGGTATTGCCGGTGGCGACGACCTGGCCGTCGAGGAACATCTGCATGCCTCTCGTGCTCCCATTGATCGACACCGCCACATGGTGCCAGCCGGTCGGCAAGGCCGCCGCCGCGTTCAACTGCTGCTCGTTATTGTAGCTCTCGACCGTGATCAGGAACCGCAGCGTTCCGGTTCCGCCGTTGACGGGCGTCATCATCATATTGAACGTGGTCCCGGTGCCGAAGTCGAAGACGCGCTGCCAGGCACCGCCCATGCCGGAGAAGTTCACCCAGGTCGTGACGGTAATGCTGCTGAGGGAGCCGATGACCGAATCGATGGGCAGAGCCACGTATCCGTCCGCACCGTTGAGAAGCAGGGCTCCGCCATCAAAGCCGGCGATCCACTTGGTGCCGCCCAGGATCGTCCCGTGGCGACCGTGGCCGGATGAATCGATAGCCAGCTTGCCTTCCCCTTCATCGAACTTCCACCAACCGGCCAGGTTCGGGTCCATAACGGGGATACTCGGGACCGTGGTAAAGCTCCAGACCGGACCGACCTGCTTGGTGCCGGCGCTTTCGATCTCATCCACGCGCCAGTAGTAGGTGGTCCCGTCCGCCAGCGGGCCGGGATCGAAGGTCGCATCGACCTGTGCGCCTTGGAACGTGTTGCCGGTCCCCGCCAACACCTCGTCCCGGCTGGTCCCGAAGTACACCTCGTGCTTGCTGGCGTTCTTACCCAGCATCCAGGTCAGATCCACCTCCGGACTCTGAAAGCGGGCGCCGTCGGCGGGAGTCGGCGCATAGGCCGTCAAAGCCATCGTCATGAAGTGCCACACATCCCCGGTATACGTCGTCACGCCGTCCGCTTCGATCTCATCCACGCGCCAGTAATACGTGGTCCCGGGCGTCAGGCCCTGCATGTGATAGTACATGCCGAGCATGGTGCGCGCCCCGACCAGGTTCGTTGGTCCCAGGTCCGGACTGGTGCCCAGATAGACGTTGTGCCACTTGGCCGTGGTACCGGCCGTCCATTGCAGCAGAGGAGCCGGCACCCCGATCGCACCATCGGCCGGGTTCGGACCGGTGGCCTTGCGCGGGCCGCCCAGCTTGTAGTTCGCCTGAACCTGCTGGAGCGTCAGCACACCGTCGTGGATGCGGACCTCCGCGATGGAGCCGGTGAAGTTGAGGGCCGACTCCGGGGCATCGCCCATGCCATTGCCCTGGGCGGCCACCCGGATGATGTTGCCCGCGTAGGTGTCCAAGGCAACCGCTTCCTGCCCCGCGGCGGCACCGTTGGCGTACAGCCTTGCCGTGGTGCCATCGTAGGTATAGACCAGGTGCCACCACTTGCCGGCCGCCGGGCTCGGCGCGACGCTGCCGCCCCACCCCATGTCCGGAGCACCCCAGTGGCCCACCGCCCCGAAGGACGTGTCGTTGCCGTAGTTGAAGGCCATATTCGTGCCGTCCGGGCCGCCGCGATGGCTCCAGTGGACCAGGGTCTCTTCACCGGGAATGCTCGGATTATACGCCCATACCTCGATGGAGCGCGTGCCGTTGCCTACGATCCCGGCCACGGAGGTGGGCCCGTCAAACCAGCAGCCGCCGTCAAACGTGACGGCCTTGAGACCGGCCACGTCCTCGACGACCGGACTGGTCGTTCCTTTCGCCACGAACTCCCCGAGTGTCCCCCGATTGGGCCAAGTGGTGACACTGGAGCCGTAAGCCAGGTCCTCGGCCCGCAGGTCCACCAGCAGCGTTTCCGCCGCCTCGACCTGCGCCGGGGCCCGGACCGACAGGACCAGCGCCAGGACCGCCACACAGATTGCCATGCTTTTCTTGATCATAACCAGCCTCCCTAAAAAAGTGGTTTGCACACATGACGTGTAGGGGCGGATTGGAAACGCGCCCCTACCAAATTTCAAATTCGGGATTCGGAATAACCCTTCTCCTCTGCCCGTAATTCCTCCAAATCCTCAGGCTCCCGCCAGCACTTGCCGGGTGACCACTGACCACTGCCAACTATTATACCATCACCACCAGTGCCACGGAGGTGCGATATAGCGTACCTGCATGTCGCGGAATTTCCGCCATTCGAGATGCCCGTCCACGAAGAGGATATTGGCGCCCTCGGGACGATCCGTCCGGCCGATATGGTTGGTCCGGTCATAGAGCCTCCAGCGGGAATACAACCCGCCCGCCACCTCCGTGAACGAGGCTGTGTTCGGATCGGCCCCGGTGCTGAGCGTCGCATCCACCAGCAGCTCGGTCGTGGCCGCCTGCTTGACGTTGAGGTTCTTGACCCACGTTTTCTGTGGTTTGCCCAGTAGCGCCTTGGGGTCTCGACCGGCCTTGGTATCCAGCATCCAGAAATAGCTGGTGACCCGGTACAAGCTGTCACGGCCTGTCGGCGACTCGTGGATCCGCTCCGGCCGGGTGCTGATGCTCGGCACCGTGTCGCCGAAGTTCCACACGATGGCCATGTCGCCGTTCTTCGAGAGGTCACAGGGGCAGTAAAACGTGTGGCGATCCCCGCCGGTCGCAATGATATAGTCAGTGGTACTGTACGCCACATCCCACAGCCAGTAGCCGCCGGCGTTCAGCGGCAGCTTGCCGTCGTTCTCGTTGCCGTACATGTGCAGACTGGTGCCAATTTGTTTGAGATTGTTGGCACAACTGATTTTGCGTCCCTGCTGCCTGGCTCTCTGCAGCGCCGGCATCAAAATGGCCATCAGGAGCGCGATGATGGCGATGACCACCAGCAGCTCGATCAGCGTGAAAGCCTTCCTTTTCATGCGCGATGTCCTTTCCTGCACACAGGCAAAGACGCAAGGTTCTGCATCTGTGCCATAGGTCGCGCGACACCTACTTCGTCACGCGGATATCGTCAAGGTACAACCGCCCGGCGCCGCCGGCGACCGGCTGGGCGCGATCTCCGACCCCGATCACCAGCTTTTTGACCTTGGCCAGATTGACGCCGGCAAACTGGCCCAGCGGGATCTTCCATTCGACCCAATTAGTGGCCTGTAGGGCTTGCGGGTCGGCGTTGACTGCCGTCGCGACCTTGCCGCCACTGTCCTCGACGGTCACGTATAGCTTCTCGGGCGCGTTGGCCTTGCGGCCCTGGAAGTAGAGGGTCAGGGCATCGACGCCGTTGACGGTCCAGTTCTGCACGGGCGAGAACTCTCGCTCGGCCTCGCTGTAGAACGGGTCGGCGACGTTGTTGTAATCGAGAGGCATCGACTGCATGCCGCCGTGCACGACTTTTTGCTCGGCGAACGGTGGATTGACGTATCCCACCGTCGAACCGTTGGCGCCGGTGGCCCAGCCGTCGAGCCAGGCGTCAAAGATCCGCCTGCCTTCCTTGTCCGTGTACCTCTCGAAGTCGTCCACCAGAAGGAAGTTGGCCGTGGTGAAGCTCCAGACGATGCCCTTCCACGGGCTGTTCGGATCGCCGCCGGCAATCTCATCGACGCGCCAGTAGTAAATCTTGCCCCACGGGAGGGTCCCCGGCTCGAAAGTGGTGGCGGCCTGGCGACCCAGGCACAGCGGACTGGAGGTGTCGGCCGCCGCCACGGCCGCCGCGTCGTCGCCGAAATAGACCTCGTGCTGCTCGGCCTTCTCGCCCGCATACCAGCTCAGGGTCGGTGCCTCTACGACATCGACGGCGCCATTCTTCGGAGCCAGAACCGCCGCGCGAATCGGCGCCAGGGCGTACGTGCTCATCACCGCGCCGCCGATGACCTCCTGCGCGCCGTCCGACGACTGCCAGGAGACCGCGACGTTATCATCGCCGCCGCCCTCTTTGTGCAGGGCCTCAATGAAGTACTTCTGCCCCGCCTGCAGGGTGATCGCAGCCGATTTCTGGCCGGCTTCCTTGCCCCACTCCCGGGCGGCCGTCCACGTGCTGACCGCCGCGATCCGTTGGGCGTTGCTGGGATCCGCATTGGTGCTCACCCACAGGTCGGAGGCATCATCGCTGGCAATCCAGAATATGTAGTCCCCGGACTTCGGCGGGGTGAGCCAGCCGTAAAGCCGCGTGCCGTAGTAATCCGCCCAGTTCGTAGGCCCTTCGAACGCATCGATCAACATCCGGCCAGTCGGACTGAAGGGATACTGCGCCTCGCCCGTCAGGGTCGTGACGGCGGTGCCGCTGATACCCAGCCACCACTCGCGAACGAGCTGGCCGTCCGCCGGCGTGTTCGTCGTGAAGCTCCAGATTTCGCCCCTCTGAACGACGCTACTCGCGGTGACCTCATCGACCCGCCAGTAGTAGGTGGTTCCCGAGCGAAGCAGGCCGGCCGGGAAGCTCGTCTCTACCAGAACGCCCTTGTCCGTTTCCGGCGCCCCGTCGTTGGCAGCGCCGCAGGTCTCACCGAGGTAAACATGGTGCTTCACGGCGCTCTGACCGGCCCGCCACGTGAGCGTGACGGCCGGGAAGACCTCCTGGGTCCCATCGGCCGGACTGGGGGCGAACGCCGTCAGGGGCTGCACGGTGAAAGACCACAGATCACCGGTATAGACGGTTCCGTTCGATTCGACTTCATCGACCCGCCAGTAATAGGTGGCCCCCGGCTGCCATCCGCCGGCACCGGGATCGAGGTACAACATTGTAAACGGCTGGTGGGCACTCACCTTTATCAGATCCGGCGTGGTGCCGAAGTAGACATCGTGGAATTTGGCCGTCTCGCCCGCACTCCACATCAGCAGGGGCATGTTCACGCCGACGGCGCCGTCGGCCGGATTGGGCTTCTCGGCTTTCACCCAGTTCGGCAGCGTGCCGTTCATCAACGCCACGACCTGCTCCGCCGTCACCGCGCGGTTGTAGAGCTGCACGTCGTCGATCTTGCCGGCGAAGCTGTCCCCGGGCTCCTGGTCCGAGCCGAATACCAGGTTGCCGGCGGCATCGCCCGCTTGGGCGACCGTCTGGCTGTCCACCGCGCCGTTCAGGTAGAGCGTTTTGGTCTTGGCGTCGCCGTCCTGCGTCACGACGATATAGTACCAGCCGGGGCCGCCCACGGGACTGCCCCAGGTCGGCCACGGGCCATAGTACCAGGTGGGTACCCCGCTGTTGTCGCCGATCCAGATCCCGTAATACATCGCGCCGCCGCCCGCCTGGCGGCCCTTGGTCACGATGCCGTGCCAGCCCGCGACCACCTCCGGCACATAGGCCCAGGCGGCCAGCGTGTAGCTCTTCGCGAGTCCGAAAGTGAGAGCCGGATCATCGGGGACCCGGACGAAGCTGTTCGTGCCGTTGAACTCCAGAGCGCCGCCGAGCTTTCCCGTAGTCCAGACGGGACCATTTACGAGGCTACCGTGCCGCTTGTTGCCGCTGGAATCCTGGGCGGTGATCCCGGACCCTTCGTCCAGCTTCCACCAGCCCAGCATACCGCCGGCCGACGCGCGGTCCGCCACGAGGAGCAGCCCGGCCGCCACGACCACACACGCAATCAGAAATTTCTTGTTCATAGCGGTCCTCCCGTAAAGCCGATCACCAATCATCCATCGCTATGGGTTGGTCACGCGGATATCGTCCAGGTACAGCCGCCCGGCGCCGCCGGCGACCGGGTTGGCGCGATCTCCTATGCCGAGGTACATCTTCTTGCCCTTGGCGGGATTGACACCGGCAAAGTCCGCCAGCGGGATCTTCCATTCGATCCACGTGGTGGCACGCGTGATTTGGGGGTCGGGGTGGACCACGACCGCCAGCTTGCCGGCGCTGTCTTCGACCGCCACGTACACCTTGTCCGCCGCATTGTCCGTCCGACCCTGGAAGTACAGGGTCAGGGTCGTCATGCCGTTGAACGTCCAGTTCTGCACGGGCGAGAACTCCCGCTCGGCCTCGGCATAATAAGGCGAGTTGATATTGTTATAGTCGAGCGGCATCGCCTGCCGGCCGCTGCGTACGATCACGCGCTCGGCGAACGGCGGGTCCCAGTTGCCGACCGTGGACGTCGTGAGGTTGGTCTGGCCGTCGATCCACGTCTCATAGATGCGGGTGCCCTTGTCCACCTCATCGTTGTAGCTCTCGAAATCATCCACAATCAGATAATCGGCCACCGTGAAGGTCCACGTCGCTCCTCGCGTGATGACCCCGTCGCTGTTGACCTCATCGACGCGCCAGGCATAAGACTGGCCCCACTGGAGGTCGTCCCCAGGTGTATAGTCGGTTGCACTGATGCGACCGCGATAGACGCCCGAGGCGTCGGATGCGTCTGCGCCGTCCACCGCCTGTACATCAGTACCAAGGTAGACATCGTGGTCGGCGGCATTGTCGCCGGCTGACCAGGTCAGGGGCGCGGCCGTGCGGATATCCACGATGCTCTTATCCGCCGGGTAGGGGTTCCATGCCCGTAACGGATCGCCCCGCGTCGCCCTTTGGATTTCCTGCGGCGTCAGAACCTTGTTGTAGACGCGGACATCGTCGACCACACCATCCCAGAACTCGGCGAGAGTGTTCACCTGCCGGCCGATGTGGGCCAGGCCCAGAACCGTGTTCCAGCTCTTCGCCGCCGAGGCCACCTCGACGGCATCCGCGTACAACTTGGCGGTCATTCCATCGTAGGTCAGACAGATGTGATGCCACTCGTTGACCGTCCAGAAGTTGTCGAACTGGACGTCGTCGCCGTAGCCGCCGCCAAAGATGCTGGTGCCGTTCATGCCGATGAACGTCGCCTGTCCCGTCGCCGGCGAGCCATAGGCCGCAATCCAGCGCCAGCCGGCGGCGACGCTATTGGTCTTGCCCCAGCCGCACAGGCTTCGTGCCGAGCTGCCGGCCGGCCAGTCCGCAGGGCGTCCCAAATCAACGAAGTCGCCATCGCCGTCGAGCGCCAAGGCACCGTCCACCGCACCCGCTGTCCACTGGGGATTGCCCTGCAGCGTGCCGTGAACGCCGTGCCCGGACCAATCCACGGCTTTGACGCCCCCGCCTTCATCGAGCGTCCACCAGCCCAGCAGGTTCGGGTCGGTAATGGCGATCAGCGGCAGGGTCCGGAAACGCCAGACACTGCCCGGCTGCTTCGTCCCGCTCTTCTCTACCTCATCCACGCGCCAGAAATAGGTGGTCCCCGCCGTGAGGCCTGTGGCTTCGTAGGTCTTGATTACCTGATTACCCTTGAACGTGTCACCGGCACCGCCGGCCACCGCCGCTTCATCGGTGCCGAAGTATACGTCATGACTGACGGCACTGACCCCAGGCGTCCAGGCGAGCGTCACATCGACATCCTCGAACCTGGCGCCGTCGGCCGGGACGGGATCAAATGCCTTCACCGGTGCGGTCGTGAGGCGCCAGACATCGCCCGTGTGCACGGTCACGCCGTCCGCCTCGAGCTCGTCCACACGCCAGTAGTACGTCATCCCCGGCGTCAGACCGGGCAGATGCCAGTACATCGCAAACGGCAGCTTCACGCCGACCAGGTCCGCGGCCGTGAGATCCGGGCTCGTGCCCAGATAGACGTTGTGCCACTGCACCCTCTCGCCGGGAGTCCATTGGAGCAGAGGCTGGGTCACGCCGGTGGCTCCGTCCGCCGGAATGGGCTTGCGTGCCTTGAGCTTGGGCGGAACCAGGGCCTTGATCTCGGCGGCCGTCAGGACGCGGTCATAGAGTCGCACGTCGTCGACGGCGCCATCCCAGAACTCGGCGGCATCGTTCACCTGTCGCCCGAGGTGAGCCCGACTCAGCACCAGGTTCCAGTTCTTGGCCAGACTGCCGACTTCCCGGCCGTTCACGTATGCCTTGGCGTTCGTGCCATCGTAGGTCAGACCCACGTGAAACCACTCACCCACTTCCCAGGTGCTATCGACGACCACATCATCCCCGCCGTAGCCGCCCGCGACGAGCGCCCTGCCGTTCATGCCGATGAACATGGCCTGGCCCGTATTAGCCGAGCCATACGCCGCCATCCAGCGGTAGCCGGCGGCCACGGTGTCGGTCATACCCCACCCGCACAACGTACGCGGCGCTTTGCCGGCCGGCCAATCGGCCGGGTTGCCGAAATCGACGTAGTCGCCGGCGCCGTTGAAGCTCAGCGCGCCGCCGTCCGTGCCGGCGATCCACTCCGGCCCCCCCATAAGAGTGCCGTCATAGCCTTTGCCGGCGGAGTCATGGGCCGTTGTGCCGGTCCCATCATCCAGCTTCCAATGTGCGATCAAATCCGCGCGGACGCTGACCGCTGAACTCAGCACGAACCACAGAGAAATCAGACAGATCGGTCTCTTGCCCATGATGCCCCTCCTTCGAAAAGTTCGATCAGGGTGATACCCTTCATACTTCTTGCCTCGGCGAGTGCCATGGCCAGACCTTCCTCGCAGGGGACGGACTCAGTTCGCGTCGGTCCCCCATTTCCCGGACTCACAGATACACCACGTATTATCGGCGGTCCACGAGCAGGATACAATACACTATTGCGTTTTTCTTTCGCCATTTTGCGAACGCCCCCACCGCCGGGCAGTGGTCGGGAGTCCGTTGTCAAGCCACGGCAATTATCCCCAGACCATCGTCTCAGAATTCTCTGGCATCGCGTTCGCATTTCGGCTAAAAGAAAGCACAAAACGACCTGTGGCCGTGACGGGTGACGAGCGACCGCCGTGAAACCGGGAGAAGCCGAAATCCAGGACCAGAAGAGTTCACAACCCGCAATCAGCAATCCGCCCTCTGCCCTCAGCAAGACCCCCTCCGTGCTGCTGTTCGTGGAAACCTCGCGGGAGTTCGGGCGGGGCCTGCTCCACGGGATCGCGCGGTACTCGCGTCTGCACGGCCCGTGGCGGGTCTACCGCTGGCCCGGCGCTCTGGATTCGTCCCTGCCGGAATGGAAATACCTGAAGATCGACGGCGCCATCGTCCGGGACGTCCGGGCGGTAGAGGGGCTCGCCCATTCCGGCATCCCGGTGATCTTCGCGCAGCACAACCGGGAAAGCTATGCCCCGTTTCCCGCGATCATCACGGACAGCGCCGCCATCGGGTGCATGGCCGCGGAGCATTTTCTCGACCGTGGCTTTCAGAATTTCGCCTACTGCGGCCTCGACGATTTTCTCTGGTCGAGGGCACGGGCCCAGCACTTCGTGCGGCGGCTGGAGCAGGCCGGCTTGGGGGCCAATGTGTTCCGGCAGCCGAAGGCCCGGGCGAAGCGGGCCTTCAAGAACGAGCGGAACCTGCTCGGGGCGTGGCTCCAATCCCTGCCCAAGCCGGTCGCCGTCATGTGCTGCAATGACGACCGGGCACTCCAGGTGATCGAGGCGTGCAAGCTGTCCGACCTGTCCGTGCCCGACGACGTGGCCGTGCTCGGCGTGGACAACGATGTCCTGGTGTGTGACCTTTCCGACCCCCCGATATCCAGCATTGCCTTGGATACGGAGGCCGCCGGCCACGAAGCGGCGAAGCTGCTGGACCACCTGATGAAGGGCGGGCAGATGACCGGCCAGGAGATCCGCGTCCGCCCCACGCACATCGTGACGCGGATGTCCACCGACATGCTGGCCGTCAGCGACCCCGAGGTGGGCGCCGCCCTGCGGTTCATTCGCCGCAACCCGCACCGCCTCATCCAGGTGGACGATGTCGTGGAAGCGACGCACGTGTCCCGCCGCGTGCTGGAAAAGCGATTCAAGGCGATGCTCCGGCGCTCGGTACACCGGGAAATCCGCCGGGTCCGCGTCAACAACATCGTCCAGCTCCTCGTCGGCACGGATATGAGTATTACGGACATCGCCGCCCATTGCGGCTTCGACGACGTGCAGCACATCGCCCGTTACTTCCGCAAAGAGACCAGCGTGAGCCTGCGCGAATACCGCAAACGCCACGCTCCGCGGTAGCTCGGGATTGCAGACGGTCAATGCATATGGACGTGGGAGGCAACGAAAAATGGGAGCGAACTGGCGAGCCTGGTTGAGTCTGGCATTGTTGCTTATCGCAGCAGGCTGTGATAAGAAGCCGGCTGCCGGCACCACCACGGAACTGCACCGCGCTGCGGAGCTGGGCGACTTGCCGCGGGTGCGGTCGTTGATTTCCAAGGGCGCAGAAATCGATGCAAAGGACAAACGCTCACTAACGCCGCTGCATCTTGCAGCCTCCCAAGGCCATCCAGAGACAGTTAAAGTGCTTATTGCGAACGGCGCTGACCCAAATGCGCGGACCGCAACCAACGAGACACCCCTGCACATGGCAGCAGCCGCCGGCTATGAGAGCGTTGTCGAGATCCTTTTGGCAAGCGGCGCGGATGTCAACGCCAGGGACGGAAGCGGCTGGACGCCCCTGCACTGTGCCATGAGAGCGGATAAGCCTATTGTCATCGTGGAGCTTCTCCTTGCCGGCGGTGCTGATGTCAACACACGCACCGGCCGCGGCAGAACAGCACTGCATCTGGCGGCTGACTACGGGGATGCCAATCTTGTCAAGTTTCTTATTGGTAAAGGCGCCAACATCAATGCCAGGGAACAAGAGTGGGGTTGCACGCCGATGCACTATGCCACGAAGCGCGAGGACCCGGATGCGGGTAACATTATAGATCTGCTCCTCAGCGCAGGCGCCAAGATCGAGGAGCGCACCGATAGTGGCCTGACGCCGTTGCCCTGGCGGTTTGTTACGGCAGAAGGAAAGCCGTGGAACTGCTACTTGCCCGAGGTGCCCGGATAGACACGCAGACTCCCGAAGGTCTGACACCCCTAGTGTCCGCTCTGGGTGGTCGGCCAACGGATGAAAAAGTAGAATTGGCCAAGTTGCTGCTGTCGCGCGGTGCCAGAGTTGATGGCAAAGACCGTTGGGGCGTCACCGCGCTTCATAACGTAGCTTACTTGGAGACCACCGAGATAGCTCTCACCCTGATAGCCAAGGGAGCCGACGTCAACACAAGAACCAGCCTGAGCCGGACACCTCTGCATGAGGCTGCGAAAGAGAAAAATGACAGCGTCGTCACAGTTCTGCTTGACAACGGCGCCGACGTCAACGCCAGGGACGATGAAGGTGAGACACCGTTGCACGAGGCAGCGAAGTGCGGCAGCAAGGAGGTCGCGCAGGTCCTTCTGGCGAAGGCGGCGAAAGTAAACGCGCTAACGAAGTGGGGACGCACACCCTTGGATTTCGCCTATGGCGATCCTAGGGCCCGGGAGCTGGCGGAGATTCTCAGGGCCGCCGGCGGTAAACAGGGCCGGGAAGTCCGCCAATAAGAGGCGCGTTGGCAACACCCGATTGATCCCGGTGCCCTCCCATATCTTAGAGCCTATCCGAATAACCCTCGATCGGCCGATAAACCTTCCAGGGACATGGTGGTCCCGGAAGGAGATCAGAGATGAGCAAGAATCGGTATCGTATTTCCGACGGACTGTGGGCCCAAATTGT
>Ga0315281_10005435_pt1 | contig 18227 bp, 11 predicted proteins | sample YL17G07_0_MG_FD_204540 | JGI IMG/M metagenome (GOLD analysis project Ga0315281, IMG submission 204540) | Sediment microbial communities from Yellowstone Lake, YNP, Wyoming, USA - YL17G07_0 | ecosystem: Environmental > Aquatic > Freshwater > Lake > Sediment | place: USA: Wyoming | collected...
CACCAGTGTGTATTTCCCGCGAGTGTCTTTCCGGTACAACCCGTGTCACGCCCAGATAGTCACTCCGGGAAGCAAGAAACCCCGCCGTTTCGAGGCGGGGTTCAGGTCTTCGCGTTTGGCTCTGCGGCAGGCGGTTCGAGACCCTGGATGACGCGGTACTTTCGTATGAGTTCGGCAAAGCCGAGGGCGTTCACCTGGCTCGAGTAGCGCCCAATCGCAGCCCGCACCTGGGCGTCGTAGTGCGGCAGGAGAAGATCTGCAACCGCGCCGGTGAGCCATGCCGCACTGTAGACATCAAACTGCTCCGCCCTGGACTGCGCGGTGTCGAATGCCGCCATCGCTTCCGCGATACGACCTTGCGACGCAGCCAACCGGATGCGGAGTGCGTCCACGAGTTCGCGGCCGTGGAACCAGCCCGCTTCGCGTGTGGTGGCCCTGCGTTCGACTTCGGTCGCCAACACCTGCGCCGCCTCCAGTTTACCGAGCGCCAGCATGCAGAGTCCTTCGCCCGCGATGGCTCCGATTTCCACGTCCATCTGCCCCACACGTTTCGCGAGCGACGAAGTGGCCTCGTACATCTCGGCAGCCGACGCATAGTCACCCCGCTCCCGTTCCAGGCCCGCCATGTTGAACAGTGCGTAGAGTTGGAGCTCGCTGTTCTTGACAGTGGCAAACAACGCCATCGCGTCGCCGAACAGTTCTCGCGCGCGCTCGTAGTCGCCCAGCTTTTGCGTGACGACACCCAGGTTCAGGGCCGCAGTGCCGGATAGATCGGGCATGCCGGCGGCTCTCGCGAGCGACATCGCCATGGCGAGCGATGCGCGGCCATAGTCCGCCTGCATTTCCAGCTGCGCCGTAATGCCGAGGCTGTTGTGACACCGCGCCTGGCCGCGCACATCGCCCAGACGCTGGAACAGCGCGAGCGCGCGCTCAAAGTACCCACGGGCGCGCGCAGGTGTCTGATGCTGCACGGTGATGGCGAGCCGGTTCAGCGCTCCGGCGATGAGCGCCGGATCCTCGACCCGCTCGGACATTTCCAGGCACTCGGCTGCGAGGCGTTCCGCCTCTTTGGGCTCACCGAGCCGGCTGTACATCTGCGACAGCATCGTGAGGATCTCGACGCGTTCGCGGTCGGAGCCGAGGCTCGACGCCTCTTTGTCCAGCTCACGGAGCGCGTTGAGAGTCACGAGGGCAGGCTGTCCCAGCTCCTTGCGGGCGCGTTCGCGCATGCGGCGCAGCGTCAGGGCGCGCTGCCGGTCTCCCTGCCCCGCGAACCACTCGATTGCCAACTCGCACAGCTCCTCGGCCTCGTCGAACCGCCCCATGGTTTCGGCGATCTGTGCCAGACGAACCCGGACTTCGGCGAGTTCCGCGGGCGAGGTTGCGTTGCGCGCGGCCATTTGGAGAAACTCGCCGGCAGTGTCGTAGGCATAGACCCTTTCAGACCGGGTCGCGGCATCAATCGACAGCCGGTATGCATCCGCGGCGATGCCAGCGAGATCATAGTGCATCGCGGTAGCAGCCACGCTCTGCGGCCGACCTTCGAGCACCCGGGCGACGCGTGTGTGTACGCCGGCCAGGAGATTCGCCGGGATCGTGGCCACGATGGCGTCGGCGATCCGCGTGTGCGTAAACGCCTGCATCCCGCCGCCACGCTCATGGTGGGGCTGGAGGAGCTCGGCGGCGACGGCCTCGCGAAGCGATGCTCTGATGTCATCGGGCTTGCGTCCGTCCGCCTTGATCACGACGTCCACTTCGAACTGGCGGCCGGTGACAGCGGCAGTAGTCAGGACGTGCTGCGTGAACGGTGCAAACCTGTCGAACCGACGCGCAATGACCGCGTCCAGTCCGCTTGGGAGGCGCAGTTCAGACACTTGCGACCACTCCCATTTGTCGCCGTTATGTCGGAGGTCACCTTCTTCCACCATGCAGCGTACGAGGTGCGTGATGAAGAGCGGGCTGCCTTCGGTCTGCCGGTACACGTAGGCCAACAGCTCCCGGCCAATCTCCTGTTTGTGCATGGCCGCCTCGAGCCAGCGCTTCACCTCATCGCGCGTGAGCCGCGACAGGCGCACTTCGTGGTAGCCGTCGATGCGCCCGAGGGCTTCGCGGCGGCGCGAGATCTCCGTCAGGGTGGGATCGTCCCGCACCGTGAGACAGAGCATGATGCGCTCGCGTTCGAGCTGCGTGAGCAGATGATCGAGCGCATCCCATGACGCGCCGTCGGCCCACTGCATTTCGTCGAGAATGAGCACCAGCGGCCGCGCGCGAGCGGCGAGGCGCACGTATTCCGAGATTTCCTCGAGGAGGCGGAACTTGCTGCCTGCGCCTTCTTCGTCTGCACCCGGGATCTGCGCATCCAGGTGCCGCAGTTCACGCCATGTCTTCGTTGACGCATCCGGCAACCGGCGCAATGCGTGGAGGATCTGGCTCCACATCGCGTACGGTGTGCGTACGCCGCCGTTGCTCGCGCGCGCCACGATCAGCGATCCGCCGCGCAGGCGCACTTCCGGCTCCATCTGTCGCAGCAAAGCGCCGCGTCCCGAGCCTGCTTCTCCCACCACGGAGACGGCGCGCGGAGATCCGGCCGCGGCTTCGTCGAGCCAGCGCCGCAACGATGCGAGTTCTTCGGCGCGTCCCACGAAGCGTCCGAGTTCGAGCGGCCGCGACGGGCGGTCGCCGGGATTCCGGCCGGCGATTGCGGAACCGTCGCCGCCCTCGGAGCTAACGACATCGAGCGCCAAGTGGGCGGCGCCAGCCAACTGAAAGACCTCGCGTCCGTGATGCGGCGCCGCAGCCACACCCATCGAGGCGGTGATGCCGGTGCGGTAGCCGCTCCCGTTGGCGGGGAACGCGTGATTCCGGATCGCCGCGCACAGCCGAACGGCCACATGATTGCCCTGCTCGCCGGCAGCACCGGGAAGGAGAATCAGCATCTCCTCGTCCGAGGGTACACCCACGAGATCGCTGCCTCGCAGGTTGCGACGAATCAGTTCCAGTACTTGCTCGCGGAGGGCCGCCGCATGGCCGCTGAGAAATGCAGAGTTGGCGCCCTTGTCCATCCGGACGGCAAGCAGCGACGTCGCCATCTCGCTGGAGATGGCAGCGGAAATAGCAGTGCCCGCGACGGTGGCGAATTCACTCGCCGACGTCGAGAGAACGGCTTTGGTGGGTCGGAGGGGTCGTTCCACTGGTGCGAGGGTGGGTCTGCTCCGGTGCTGACGTCTGACGGTACCCGGTGAAAGCTAAGGCCGTTCCGGGAAAGCCCTGCTACCACTACCTGCTACTACTATATGATGGTCGTGATGATGGTCGTGAGGGCGGCTGCGATCACACGCGTCACAATCGGGCTTTCAGTTTCAAGGGTAGCTATGGCACTGCGGGGTATGGGACTGCGCGTGTGGGGTCAGGCCTTGGCCGTGCTCGTGGCCACGGGGTTCGGGCGCATCGCACCACCTGAGTCCAGTATCGTCACACGGATACCGATCTTGGAGTACCACGTGGTGCGGGCCAGGGCCAGCGGCGAGTTCATCATCTCGCGCGACGAGTTCAGGAGCGATCTCACGTTGTTGTACGACCGGGGCTATCGGCCGATCACCGTGGCGCAGTTGCTGGACAAGGACTTTCGCGACGTGCCAGTGGGCATGTCGCCAGTGGTGCTCACATTCGACGATGCGTCGCCGGAGCAGTTCTCGTACGTGGAGAAGGACGGGACACTCGAGATCGACTCGACCTCCGTGATCGGGATGTGGCTGGAGTTCCAGACGTCGCATCCGGACTGGAAATCGCGCGCGACGTTTTGTGTGTTGTCGGGCGCGCGGGCCGGGCATTCATTTTTTGGCGACGGCCCCGAGTGGAACAAACAGCACGCGGCGTGGCGCTTCAAGAAGTTGCGCTGGCTGGCAGACAACGGTTTCGAGTTGTGCAATCACACGCTGTGGCACGCGCGGTTGAGCGAGTTTTCGGATGCGGTGGTGCAGGAGCAGATCGCGCGCGGGCAGTTGGCGATCGACAGTGCAGTGCCAGGGTACAAGGTGCGGACGTTCGCACTGCCGCAGGGTCTGTGGCCGAAGAATCGCGAGCTGGCGTGGCGTGGCTCGTGGACGAATCCCAAGTCCGGCAAGGTCATCTCGTATGACAACGAAACCGTGCTGGAAGTGTTGGGTGGTCCCGTGCCGAGCCCGTTCGATTCGACGTTCGAGCATCGACGACTGACGCGCTTCATCGTGTATGCCGGAAACCTCAAGCGGCTGCTCGACAAGATGGAATCTGCGGGAACGCGGTTCAGGCGCAGCGGCACCTGATGCGAAGCGCGCCAGCGATTCCATGCGACAGGTTCGCGTGCGGTCCGGAACCGTGACGCTGGTCAAGCGCCGCGGTGACGATGTCAGAAATCGCCGCAATGGGTGTCACAAATCGCTACTTGTCGGATGACGTTTTGACGTGATCTTGGGTTGAGCAATTGCGAGCATACGCTCGCGAGCCACCGGAGGATCGCGTGTTGCAATCAGATCAGAAGCTGCGGCACCTTCCGTTCTTTGAGGAAGTCGCTGGCCTGGAGGCGGACAGCGCCGAAGAACGCGCTGCGACGGCCGGCTTGGTCACGCTGCGACTGGTGGACGCGTGGCTCGATGGCGCGCTGTGGTTCAAGGAAGACGACTGGAGCGTACCGAATGTCCACAAGGCCATCAGGGCAATGGACAAAGGAACCACGATGCGAGGGATGCTGCTCCGCATTGTGGACGTGGTGCGCGCGCGAAAGCCGGACATTCACGCGGTCGTGACGACTCTGATGGCGTACGCGCAGGCGCTGGAATACGACGCGAAGTGGCTCTTGGCGGGCGACGTTTACCAGACACTGCTCGCGCACCTACATCCCATCGAGGACAGTGAGGCCAGCATCGCCGCCCACCTCCGCCTCGCCACCTGCTACCGCAGCCTGATGCAGGTCGAACACGCAGTGGAGGCTTTCGCATCCGCGGCGAGAATCGGCCACGCTGCAGGAGACATGGTTGGCGTGCTACGCGCTCGCATTGGTGAAGCCCAGATCGCATGGCTTCGCGGCAACCTGCCGCACGCTGAGACTCTCCTGGACGAGACAATTGCACAGACGAAGGGGAACGAAGACTTGCGTGCGGTTCGATCTCGCGCGCTACAGGATCGGTCCGCCGTCGCTATCCTCAGCGGCCAGTACGAGCTGGGCATTCGCTTGGCTTATGATGCCTTGGCGCATCCAGCGAGCTCGATGGAACGAGACAGGATCCTGAACAATATTGCCAGCGCATTCACGCACCTCGGTGTCTATAGCGCCGCTCGCGATGCCTACCTGGTTCTTTCCGCGACCTCACAGGAACAGTACATGCGGTGGACGGCCACCCTGAACTTGATCGACGTTTCCTCCCTCACCGGAGCGGAAGTGCTCTTCGAGCAATTGCGGCGCGAGATGCTCGTACAGGACTTGCCGCCACAACTCGCGACCGAGTTCGAGTTGATTCAGGGCTCGGGCTTCCTCCGATTCGGCAAGGGTGAACTGGCGCGAGACCACTTGAATCGCGCCGCGGCACTCGCAGCCGAATTCGGACTCAATCAGATCTTGTTCGAGGCAGAGGCCGCGATGTCAAGCCTGAACGCCCCAACGCCACCCCATCGTGTCTCAGCGGAGATGCCGCTGGAAGTCGAGGAAGTGGCGTCGGCGATCAGGGAACTTCGGCATTCAGTTGCCGAACCCGGAAAAGCCTAGGAGGAGCTATCGCACGATCTGCCGGAGGCAACGACGATCACCCTTCCATTGCAGCTCATGGTGTCATCACGACGCGGCGCGGTTGGCTGCGAACAGGCGGCAACGACAAAGGAGGTTATAACCAAGGCGGCGTAGGTCAGGGCGCGACGTGACATGTCCGGGACTCCAGTAAGGCGTGATTCTCTTCAGAAGGCAGTATGTGTAACGTGGGGTCGCGGGACGGAGCGTAAACTCCCATTTTGTGACACGAATGTGGGCTTTTATGACATCCGATACTGCCATACGTGGACGTCGTCGCTTACCTCCCCCGCCTGCTCTATTCGCACCTCAAAATTGTCCTCGGTTCGCAACATAACCTCATCCCTGCCGGTGGATGGGACACGTTGCAGACCGCCGTTCTGGCGCAGGTCACCGACGTACTCGTCGTTGACCCGGCAACCGACGGCACGCCGCACATCGACACCATCGCGGAGATCCACGGGCAGTTCCCATCCCTGCCGATCGTGGTCTACACGACACCCTCCGTGGACTCGATGCGTGCGCTCCTGGAACTTGGCCACCTCGGAATCGAACATGTGGTGCTCAACCGGTTCGACGACGAGCGGCACCGGTTTCTCGAGCTTTTGGAACGCGTGCCCGGACAGGTACTCGGCGACCGGATGCTCCGGACGCTGACGCCTGAGTTGGCCAAGCTGCCGGTTCCACTGGTCCGCGCTGTCGAACGGTTGTTCCGGACGCCGGCGCGATTCAAGAACGCTCAGGATCTCTCGGCAGCGGCAGGAACCCAGTTACGCACGATGTATCGACAGCTGGACGGTGCCGGGTTCCACTCGCCGAGACTCTTCGTGGCGGCGGCACGGCTCCTGCGGGCATACGCACTGATGCGGGACCCAGGACGACAGATCAAGGATATTGCTGAAAAGGTCGGGTACCATTCGCAGTACCAGTTGACGCAGCACATGCGTGCTCTCGCCGGCCACACGCCGAGGGTAGTGCGCAAGCAGGTGGAACCGGATGAATTCGTGGCGTTGCTCGCTGAGGGCGTGCGGCGTCCTTCACAGAGGCGTTTGGATCAGGAACGCAGCCGTTCCTGACAACACGGGGGGTTGGTATGGCGGGACGGTTGATGCACGTACTGCTGGTCGACGACGAGGCGGCCATTTGCAAGGCCATCCAAATCGCCCTCACGCGCGGCGGCGTTCGCGCGTCCACGGCAACTTCCGGCGAAGCGGGTATGGCCATCGTGCGCAGCGATCGCGTGGACGCCCTGATCGTCGACCTCCGGATCCACGATATGCGCGGTGACACGTTCTTCGAGCTCGCGGCAGTCATGCAGCCGCACCTCAAATCGCGTTCGATGTTCACCACGGGCGACATCACCGAGCGCGCGCAGGAGCTGATCGAGGCGTGCGGCTGCCCGATGCTGCGCAAGCCGTTCGACTTGAAGGAGCTGATGGACTGGGTAATTCAGGTGCAGGCGCAGAGCGCGAACCAGTCAGCCTGACGAGCTGACGACACTGCTCGGCCGCGGCTGACGACAAGTGCTCGGCCGCGCCTGACGACAGTGCTCGGCCGCGGCTTCGCCGCGGATTTACGTGCTCGGCCGCGCGCGCTGCGCGCGGATTGTCCGTTGACCTGCTGCAAATCCGGCGCGCAGCGCCGGCCGAGAACCTCATCCGGCCGAAGGCCGGCAGTGCTTCATCCGGCCGAAGGCCGGCAGTGCTTCATCCGGCCGAAGGCCGGCAGTGCTTCATCCGGCCGAAGGCCGGCAGTGCTTCATCCGGCCGAAGGCCACCCGAGTACATCTTTTCCTAGATCTTCCAGCCCTTCAGCGTTTCGAGGGTCTGCACCAGAGCACGCCGCTGGGTGGAAGTCTGGGCCTCGGCCAGGAGCCCTTCATAAGTTCGGATAGCCAAGTCGAGAGCGAGGGGGTCGTGCTGCGCGCCGGCGAGGCCAGCGGCGTTGTCGGCCAGGGCGGCACGGGCGAGTTGGTCTTCAGGGAACTGCTGGCTGACCTTCGTCCAGCGTGCCACACGGGAGCGAACGTCGGCCTCGGCGAGCGCCCACAGGTGCCAGGCGCCGCGGTTGGCAGGGTCAGCCCGCATGGCGCGTTCGGCGAGCTCGCCCACAACGTCCGGTCCCCGGCCGGTGATCCAGTATGCGTTGGCGAGAACCACCAAGGCGCGGGCATGGTCCGGCCGCCTGGCCACCACCTGCTCGTAGACCGGAATCACGATCTCCGGCCTCTCCCTGAGCGGCTCGACGGCGGCCATGAGTGCGTCTGGCTCGGCATCCCGCACCAGTGCTTTGACCGTGTCGAAAAGCGTGCCCACGTTACCGTCGGCATCGAAGCGTTGCAACGCCTCCGAGAGCTGTTCCGTGAGCGGTGGCACCCGGTAAACCTATGCGCCGGCACGGTATTGGCAGCGTCGCCCGGCTGCCCAAGGGATAGATTCCGGCCGGGGTTGCGCTCCCGACCGCATGTGGCGATACTCACAACCGTCCGTCGGGCACGACCCTGTAAGTAGTCCGTCCTTCCGACCGACACGCGGACGCCTACCCGCCCCTCGCTGCTGAGTGGATTTTGGAGGCAGGCACCCCGCGCAGCAGTACCGCCTGACTGGGCACCCGGGCCCGAGGCGCGTGTGGTTTCCGCGCTGAGGACTCGTTCACAAAACGCCAGTGTGGCGGCAGCACTCCGTCGCGAGCGTCCGCTTTTGGCGGCGTCGCAGTAGCAAGCAATCACAAGTTCACAATTCGCAGCACAAGCGCCGACACCGGGCCGGGATGGCCCAGGCTGATCGCGGCATCGACCCACATGGACACACCAGAAGAAAATCCTTATCGCGAATCCGAACAGCCGTCATCCGGCGCCTCGGAAGAACACAACGACGCCCCACCCCCTCGCGACGAATCGCGAGCGCCGGACGAGAACGGCGGCAACGGCGGCAACGGCGGCAACGGCGGCAACGGCGGCAACGGCGGCAACGGCGGCAACGGCGGCAACGGCGGCAACGGCGGCGATAGCGGCGGCAGCGACGCCCCAGTGAACGCCGGACAATCAGGTGGACGTGAGGGAGGCCAGCAACGCGGTCGCGGCGAACGCTCCGACCGAAACGGACGCCGGCATCGACGTCATCGCGGCAGAGGCAGGCGCGGCAGCGGGGGCACTGGCGGCCGCGAAGGTGGTGCTGGAGCCGGCGGACGGGAAGGTGGCACTGCCCAGGGTGGTGTCTTGGCGATGGAGTCCGGTCCGACAGTACCGTTGGTTCTAGCCCCGGTTGGCGATACGCAGGGATGGTTCGACCCCTCGCGCGACGGCGGATTCATCCGCCGGGCGGGCTCGAGCTACTTGCCTGAGCAAGGTGATGCGTGGATTCCGCCGGCGATGATGCGCCAGTGGAACATCAAGAAGGGCGATCATGTGCACGCGCTCATCGGGCGCGACCCGCGCAACCGCGTCGCCGTGATGGAGGTGCAGACGATCAACGGGTCGGACCCGGCGCTCTCGCTCAAGCGGCAGGATTTCCAGACGCTGACCGCGACATATCCCGACCGAAAAATCACACTTGAGACAGGCAAGCCGGCGAAGGGCAATGAAGTAACGCGGCGCGCGATCGACCTGATCGCCCCGATCGGCTACGGACAGCGCGCCCTGATCGTCGCGCCGGCGCGTGCCGGCAAGACGACGCTGCTACATGCAATCACGGAAGGCATTGTTCTCAACCATCCGAAGGCCGTGTTGTTGATCCTGCTGGTGGACGAGCGTCCCGAGGAGTTGAGCGAGGCAATTTCGTGGAACGTGGGCGAAGTCATCGCGTCGACGTTCGACCAGCCGGCGCAGCGCCACGTGGACGTTGTTGAAATGGTGATGGAGCACGCGCGTCGGCAGGTGGAGATGAACAAGGACGTGATCATCGTGCTCGACTCGCTCACGCGCATGGCGCGGGCGCACAACACGGCGGAGCGCGGCACGGGTCGCACCATGTCGGGCGGGCTCGACGCGACCGCAATGGCGAAGCCGAAGGCTTTCTTCGGAAGCGCCCGTGCAATTCCGGACAGCATGGGCGGCGGCTCCCTGACGATTATTTCCACCGCGCTCGTGGAAACGGGCTCGCGGATGGACGACGTGATCTTCGAGGAGTTCAAGGGCACGGGCAACAGCGAGATCAAGCTGGATCGCTCGCTGGCGGACAAGCGCATCTACCCCGCGATCGATATCGGAACGAGCGGCACGCGGCGCGAAGAGAAGCTGTTCAAGGCGGAGCAGGTGGAGGCGATCCACACGCTGCGCCGAGGCCTGAGCCAGATGCCGTCGCAGTCCGCGATGGAGTGGTTGATCAAACGGATCGCGGCGACGAGCTCGAACGACGCTCTGTTGGCGGGGTTGTAACTGTTCTCGGCCGCGGCGAAGCCGCGGATGGTGTGCTCGGCCACGCGGCGCGTGGATTTGCGACGGGCCAACGGCGATCCGGCGCGAAGCGCCGGCCGAGAACGTGTATCCGCGCCGCAGGCGCGGCCGAGTACAGTCTATCGGCCTAGCTCTTGGTACAGTGTCGCAACTGCGCGCAGGCCCTTGGTGAAGTTTTCGACTGATATCCACTCATTGGGCGCGTGAGCGTTTTCGCCCGGCAAGCCGAAGCCCATGAGCAACACGGGCGCCTTGAGAATGCGCGTGAAGTCACCCACCACCGGGATCGAGCCGCCTTCCCCGACGACTACAGGCGCTTTGCCGAACGCCGCCGTCAGCGCGTGCCTGGCGGCGTCATAGAGCGGGCCTGACAGCTCGGCGCGCCAAGGGGCGCCGCCGTGGAGGGTGAGCACGTTGACCGTCACGCCCTTGGGCGCCACGCGCTTCAAGTGCGCACGAAAGAGCTTTTCGATCTGCGCAGGATCCTGATCCGGCACGAGGCGAAAACTCACCTTCGCCATCGCCTTGGACGGCAGCACGGTCTTGGCGCCCTCGCCGGTGTAGCCGGAGAGTTGGCCGTTCACCTCGCACGTGGGGCGCATCCAGATGCGCTCGAGCGTGGAGAACCCGGCTTCGCCGCCGAGCGCCGAGGCGCCGGTTTCGGCACGAAAGTGTTTGTCGCTGAACGAGAGCTTCTTGATCGCGGCACGCGACTTCTTGTCCCACACGCGTACCTTGCCGTAGAAACCCTTGATGGCGATGCGGCCCTTGGCGTCGTGGAAGGTGGACAAAATGTGCGCCAGCGCTGTGGCGGGATTCACGACGGCACCGCCGTAGCTGCCCGAGTGCAGGTCCACAGATGGGCCAACGACGTCGACCTGGAAATACGCGATGCCGCGCAGCGATGAGAGTATCGACGGCTGGCCCGGTGCGAACATGGACGAGTCGGAGATCACCACCGAGTCCGCCGCGAGCAGCTTCGCGTTCTTCTCGACGAACGACGCCAGGTTGTCGCTGCCCACCTCCTCTTCACCCTCAGCCAGCATCACGAGGTTGATGGGCAGCATTCCGCGCGTTTTGAGGATGGCCTCGACGGCCTTCACGTGGATGTACAGCTGCCCCTTGTCGTCCACGGAGCCGCGCGCGTACAACTTGCCGTCGCGCACGGTGGGTTCGAACGGCGGGCTCGTCCAGAGATCGAGCGGCTCGGCGGGCTGCACATCGTAGTGGCCGTACACGAGTACGGTGGGCGCCTTGGGGCCCGCGCCACGCCATTCGCCAAGGACGATCGGATGACCGGCGGTAGGATGGAGCGTGGCCGTAAGGCCGGCGTCATGCATGCGCTTCGCGAGCCACTCCGCACAGCGGCGCGTGTCACCCTTGTGCTCAGACCGCGCGCTGACGCTGGGAATGCGGAGAAAGTCGTCGAGTTCGGAACGAATGCGGCGGTCTTCGCGCGTGAAGTACGCGTCGAGATCAGCTGCAACACGAAGTGTCCTGGCGGTCATTGGCGAGAACGTAACGACGGGGTTGGCCATGTGCCACGCCAGCCGATGAGTGTCCAGATGCGCAGGTATTTCACGACATCCCCACGGCGCGCGAGCGACACGGGCCGTCCATGGCCCACATCGGCGAAGTGCGGCGTGAGCGCGGAGACGACCGGGTCAATGCCGTCGCCGCGGTCGTCGGCCACGAAGATGAGGGTGTCGCCTCGCTCGGCACGCTCTGCGAACGACGGCCACAAGTCATACTGGTTGGGCCGGCTGTCGATGTTGAGGGACAGCGTTTGTGGATGGCCGGGCAGTTGGAACGCCAGTTCGCTGGCCTCCTGGTACCGGTTGCCCGCAATGAAGCGAGATGAAGGCACTGCCTGCACTTCCCGCGCGAGGTCGCCCCACCCAGATGCGCGGGCAGAGGGGTCGCGGCGCGCCGGAACGGGCAGAAACGGCACGAAGATGTTGAGGTACATCACGAGAGTGATGCCGCCCGCCACGGCGATGCCGGCGGTGAGCCAGCGATCCCATCGTAGCGAGCGCGTGTGCAGCGAGCGCGTGTGCGCGGCAAGTACCAATACGGCCGGCGCGTACGCCACTGCCGGCCAATTGGCCTCCGGGCGGCGCTTGGTGGCGGAATAGACAAAGAACGCGAAAGCGAAAAACGCGACCACAGAGAACAGGGAGGCGACATGCGGCCGCAGCCTGTAAGCGATGGCGTGTGCGATCGCGAGACACATCATCACGAACAGGATGGGCGAGGCCAAAGCGAGTTGGCCGCCGACGAGTTCGGACTCTCGCTGAAGGATAGAGCCGCCGCTGCTGGTGAGTCCGTGTCGTAACTGGAACTCGAAGGACGCCCAGTCGTGCCGCGCGTTCCAAACGAGCACGGGCAGAAACACGAGGCTTGCGACGACGATCGCGACGTACGGTCCGGCCTCGCGCAACCGGGGGCGCCAGTCCACGCGTGACATCAGCGCGATGCCGAGACCGGCAGGCACGAGCACCGCGGTGTACTTCGCCCAGAACGCGAGTCCCTGTGCAGCGCCCATCAAGCACCACCACGCGAGCGACGCGCGGGATCCGGCCGGCTGATCGAGCATGCGCACGACGCAGTACAGCACAGCCGCGACACTGGCGAACAGTCCGGCGTCCGGCATGGCGAGCACGAGACCGGCCGCCGAGAGCGGCATCACTGCGAACACAACGGCCGCTACGAGGGCAGCGCGATCACCCGACAGGCGGCGCGCCGCCGCCGCGATGAACACCGTGCCGACGACGCCTGCGACGACCGGTACGAACCGCACGCCGAGTGCGGTGTCGCCGAAAAGAGCGGTGCCCGCCCGGATCATCCAGGCAACGAGCGGCGGGTGGTCGAAGTACCCGCTTGCCAGGCGCCGCGACCAATCCCAGAAGTACGTCTCGTCTGGAAAGAGCGGAGCAGTTGCCGCGATGGACAAACGGACGGCGGCGGTTACCAGCAAGACCGCCGTCGTCCGCTTGTCCATCCGCGGATTCACGTTCTCGGCCGGCTCTGCGCGCCGGACGTCAAGCGGTCCCCCGGTTGGTTCGGTTTCGCCGCGCGAATATAGCGGCCGCAAAAATCAGCCACGTCCACACCAGCCACGAGACGCGCTCGTCAGCGGAGAGAGTTGTGAGCATGCGATACGGCACCGTTGCCACGCTCGCGGCGAGACGGAGCGCGCTGTCGCCCGGATCCGCAGCGCGGCGCTCCACAACTTTGGTGGCGGCGAATTTCCCTTCCCGCAGCACTTTGTCGATCTCGAGCGCGAGCGCGTCCGGCGTAGCGCCACGCCACCCAACGATGAGCATGAGCGTCCAACCGGGAGCTACGCGCCCGAAGCCGTGGTTGTCCGTGCCGGCGGTGAGCGCCACGTCACCGCCCTGCCCCATCAAAACGATCTTCTGCCGCGCACGACGCACGTTGTCGATGTCTCTCGGAGCGCCGCTCACCACTTCGATCGCGCGAACACCGTCCGTGCCGGGCCCGATCGCCGGCTTGAGTTGCGTCAGGTCGCGGGGGTGGTTCCAGATCACGACCGGTTCGCGTCCGGGCACGAGACTCGCCAGTCGCAATCCCTGTGTGTCGACCTCAGCAAGGTTGGTGGTGAGCAGTCCCATGTAGATCCGTTGCGCACCGGGAATCGAAACGTGCTCGCCGGACCAGGTGGTCTCGATGCTTTGGAGCAACGTGACGCCTGTGCCCACCGGATTCGGGTTGTTGGCCATCCCCTGCTCTGCTCCGGACACGGCCGCGTGATCGGTGACATAGGCGACGTCGAAGCCGGCGCCGCGATGCCACTCACGCAACTGCTCAACGCTTTGGTGTCCGTCGTGAGAGGCGGTGGTGTGCGAGTGGAAATCGATTTTCACGATGTTGCCGTTGTCCGCAGCGAGGGCCGCCATGGGCCGCGGCATGATCGCCGCCGCGGCGTACGTGGCAACAATGCCCACGATCAGCGTACCCGCTGCCATTGCGTGCTGTCGCGTAGTGGAGCCGCTCCGCGCGCGCAGTGAGCGCCACGTGAGAAACAGCGCCAGCACGCCGAGCAGGAGTGCGATGTGCTGGCGAGCGGACAGCAGTGTGAGCGTGTCGAGGACTTCAGACACCGGCGACATCGCGACGTAGCCAAGCGATCGTGTGAGGTACGCCTCGGCGACATCGGCGCCGGTGGCCGCGTCGCGGACGGGAGATACTGCGAATCCGGCAGTCAGGAGCACCGCCGCGGATATCGCGGTCGGGACAAGTGGAATTCGTCTCCAAAGAGTCATGACTCAGGGTGCAGGATGAGGGCGCAGGGGCAGGGCCCAGGGTAGAACGACACCGGTCAGCGGTGTGCGCTGTGCGGTCCTGGGTTCAAACCTACGCTACTTTGAACTGCCCCAACCTGCGCAGCGCCAGATCCTCCGGCGCCCCGAGGAACCCCGGTCACTGCCCTTGCCCAACCGTCTGGCGAACGAAACCAGCCCGTACCTGCTGCAGCACGCGCAGAATCCGGTGGATTGGTACCCGTGGGGTGACGAGGCCATCGAGCGCGCGCGCCGCGAGCATCGGCCGATTCTGCTGAGCATCGGGTACTCTGCGTGCCACTGGTGTCACGTGATGGAACGGGAGTCGTTCGAGGACACCGAAACCGCAGGCGTGATGAACGCGTTGTTCGTCAACGTGAAGGTGGACCGCGAGGAGCGGCCGGACCTCGACTCCATCTACATGCAGGCCGTGCAGGCGATGAATGGGAACGGCGGCTGGCCGATGACGGTGTTTCTCACGCCCGAACTCGAGCCGTTTTGGGCCGGCACGTACTTCCCGCCGGACGATCGACAGGGGATGCCTTCGTTCAAGCGCGTGTTGTCCGCGGTGGCGGACGCGTTCCAGAGCCGACCGGACGATGTACGGCGCGTGGCATCGACGATGCGGGCGATGTATGCGTCCACCGCGGAGCGTCGCGGCGCAACCGGCGAGATATCGCCGCAATTACTGGAGCGCGCCCGACGTGCATTGATGGCCGCGTACGATTCACGGAATGGCGGGTTTGGCGACGCGCCCAAATTTCCGCAGGCCATGGCGATGGAGTTCCTGTTAACGCAGTGGGCGCGCACTGGCGACGCGGCCATTCTCGACGCGGTGCACACATCGTTCCTGCGCATGGGGCGTGGCGGCATTTACGATCACGTTGGCGGCGGGTTCGCGCGCTACTCGGTGGACGAGCGCTGGTTGGTGCCGCACTTCGAGAAGATGCTGTACGACAACGCGCTGCTCGTGCGTGTGGGCGTGCACCTCTGGCAGGCGACGAAGGACAATGAGGTACGCCGGGTGTGCGAGGAAACTCTGGTATGGTTGACGCGAGAAATGACGTCGCCCGCGGGCGGGTTCTACTCCACGCTGGACGCGGATAGCGAGGGTGAGGAGGGGAAGTTCTACCTCTGGGATCTGGCCGAGGTGAAGGAGTTGCTCGGCGCCGACGCGGAAGCGGCCATCGGGTTCTGGGGTGTTACGGAGGGCGGCAACTTCGAGGGGCGAAATATTCTCAACGTCGGGCACGGTCGCGCGCCGGACGCGCGGATCGCGCGGGCGCGGCACTTGCTCTACGAGGCACGCGCACAGCGTGTGTGGCCGGCGCGTGACGAGAAGATCCTCGCCTCATGGAACGGGTTGATGCTGCGCGCCGTGTGCGAAGCCGCGCGCGCGTTTGGATCGTTGGAGCTACGCGAGCTGGCGCGGCGCAACGGCGAGTTCCTGTTCCGCGAGATGGTTCGTGAGGGGCGGGTGTTCCGATCGCACAAGGATGGCGTCACGCGCATCCCTGGATTTCTCGAAGACCATGCGGCGGTGGCGCTGGGGGCGTTGTCGCTGTACGAGTTGACCTTCGATCGCACATGGCTGGATCGCACGCGCGTGCTGTGCGACGCGATCGAGCGCTGGTTCCAGGACGATGACGCCACGACGTTCTTCGACACTGCGCTCGACCATGAAGCGCTGCTCACGCGTCCGCGCGACGTGACCGACAACGCCACGCCGTCGGGCCTGTCGCTCACAGTCGATTTGCTGCTGCGCCTCGGAGACCTGCTCGGCGACTCACAACTGGCGCGTCGTGCACACGCGACGCTGTCAACGGTCACGGAGACGATGGCGCGCTATCCCCTTGCGTTCGGTCACGCGCTCACGGCTGCGGACATGGCGGTACATGGAGCGATCGAGGTGGCGATCGCCGGCAATCCGGGAGCGCCGGATTTTCAGGCACTCGCGCGGGAACTCGCGGCGCGGTATGCGCCATCGCTGGTGGTTGCCGGAGGCGACCCGTCGCACGCCAGCGGCGTCGAATTGCTCAAGGGCCGCGGCACGCAGAACGGTCACGCCACGGCCTACGTGTGCCGGGGCTACGTGTGCGACCAACCCATGTCAGATCCGGCCGGACTCGCGCGTCAGCTCGCGGCTATCAGCCGGCCAGCAGCGCGTCCTTGAAGAAACCCGGCGGAATCGTGCCCATGCGCATGAACCGCTCATGGAACTCCCGCGCTGAGTAGGCTGTTCCCTTCTTCGCCTTGTACGTCTGGCGCATTGCCAGGATCGCGTTCTTGCCAAGGTTGTACGTGATCGCCTGTGTGGGCCACTTGCTATAGCGATAGATGGCGCGCTGCGCGGCATCATACACGGCCCGCGCCGCAGGCTCGGTCGACGCTCGCGCGGCCGCGTTCGGATAGAAGCTCACGCGCTCCGTGAAATAGTTCACGGCCTCGTCGAAGGTCATGCGGCCGGTATGCAGCCCCACGTCCACGCGCACGCGCACCGCGCGCAGCAACTGGCCCTGAAGCTGGTACAGATACTCGCCAGCGGTATAGAAGCCGTATGGCTTGCCAGGCGCCGGCTCGGCCATGAGTTCCTCCGAGTACAGCCCCCACCCTTCCGTGGGCATGGAGTCTGCCCACATGGCGGACGAATCCTCCACCGCGCCCGGCGTGAACCAGCGCACGTTCGAGATCTCGGCTGCGTGCCGGGTCATGTATTTGAAGTGCCAGTCGTGGCCCGGGAAGCCTTCGTGGATCGCAGTGTCCGCGACGGAGGCGCGGTTGTGTTCGCGAAGCGCTGCGGGATCGTTGTCGGTGGGCGTCAGGTAGAAACGGCCCACGCCGGTCTTCTTGAACGGTGGGGCCGGGAAGTACGTCGCGTCGATCGTGCTTCGCAGCACCGGTGGCGTGGGAAGGATCTCCAGTTTGTAGTCAGCGGGAATGTCGAACAGCCCGCGCTCGCGGCCGTACGCCACGGCGCGCGCCGCGGTGTCCCGGTACCAGCGCATCAACTCGTCGTCGTTGGTCGGCGATTCAGCGGACAGATCCTCGATGACGCGGCGGATGCTCCACGCGCGGTCCTGATTGGTACCGAACGGCAGTCTGATACCACGCTCCGCTGCCAGGCGCTGGGCGACTTCGGCAATCTGTCGCGTATACTCGTCCACCTGCTCCTCGCCATAGGCGAAGAGATCCGCTGCAGAGCGGTCGTCGCGCAACACGGTCTTCACGCGCCATTCATATGACTGGGCGCCAAGCGCGAACCGGTCCGCAGTCTCGCTCAAGGCGTATGTCTTCTCCAGCCACGCGGCGAACGCCTCGAACGCGCGCGCCGTCTTGGCGCCGGCGGCGGTGATGTTCGTGAGCGCCTCGCCGGCGAATCGCTGGCCGCCGAGGAACGCTTTCGCCTGCGCTGGGAGCCCGTCCCGGAAATACTTCGCGTTGGCCCGGCTGCCGCCGATGCCGTCGCGCTGCACCATGCGGCGGTCCGGGAGGTTGCCGGCCTTGCGGCCCGCCTCGAGGTTGGCGCGCGCGACGTGGAGATACTCTGGAATGCCTTCGAGCCGCTTGGCCACCATGCGCCACTCTTCGGCGTCGCCAAGCAGTCCGGCGGAGAGCGGGCGCATCTGCTGGAGCGCCCAGTCCACACCGCGAAACGGCTCGGTGACGTATGTGTCAACGGCGCGCTCGTGATAGCGGCGATCCATCTGGAACTTGAGAAACGCGACCTGCGCGCCCATCACCGCGTGGTCAATGCGACGCGGCGATGAGAGCA
>Ga0315281_10005437_pt1 | contig 18226 bp, 16 predicted proteins | sample YL17G07_0_MG_FD_204540 | JGI IMG/M metagenome (GOLD analysis project Ga0315281, IMG submission 204540) | Sediment microbial communities from Yellowstone Lake, YNP, Wyoming, USA - YL17G07_0 | ecosystem: Environmental > Aquatic > Freshwater > Lake > Sediment | place: USA: Wyoming | collected...
GAGCGAGTGGAGTGAATCCCCACAACGCTGAGTTCACTTTTTCAGGTTATTTGTAGATGTCTCCGGCGTCAGCCGGTACGGTGCTCTGTGGTGAATTTTTTTTCTTCTTTCCGTTCAAAATTCAAAAACCGTTAGAATGGAGAAAAGGAGTTGTGATGTCTAAAGTGTCTTCTTCAGGTGGTCTCGAAGGACTTCCCTACAAACCGCAATATACAGTCTCCCCTGAGTTCAGAAAGTTTTGGGAAAAGTTATTCCACGGAGCCCAGTTGTCCGATAAAGAAGTGAGCCAAATGACCGATCAATTCACGAAAAACGTTTGGAATCAAATGAATACAACCCTCCAATGGGCGCTTGCGCAGCAGAAAAAAAGGGACCAAAAAGAAAAAACGGAAGGAGGTTAAAAAAGCTTGCTCACAATGCAATAATTTTATTCAATCGGTGTAGAACGAGAGGCTTCGCCGATGCACAGAAAATTTAGATTCACCTATTACTCTATATTCGCTTCACTCATCGCTGCGCTGGGAGGGTTTCTCTTCGGCTATAATACCAGCGTCATCGCTGGGGCGCTCGTCTTCATCACCAAAGATTTCCAGTTGACGACCTTTCAAGAAGAGCTCGTTGTGAGCACCGTATTGATCGGCTGCGTCATCGGTGCTTTTGCCGGAGGATTCTTTGCAGACCTCATCGGACGGAAAAAGACCCTGTTTCTGAATCTCATCCTTTTCTTCATCGGGATCTATACTTTAACTGAAGCCTCCGGTTTTCACTCCCTGATGACCGGCCGGTTGATCACCGGAGTCGCCATTGGAATCGCATCGCTCGCCGTGCCGCTCTACATCGCTGAGATCGCGCCCGCTGAAACCCGCGGCGCTTTCGTCTCTCTCAATCAGCTTCTCATCACGATCGGGATACTCATCGCCTACTTTGTCTCCTACATGTATGCCGAAAAACAAGACTGGCGCGACATGTTCGCCTTTGGATTCATCCCCCTCATCATCCAGTTCATCGGCCTCTTCTTCATCCCGGAAAGTCCCTCATGGCTGATCAGCCGAGGGAGAAGAGTGCAGGCTGAAAAAGTGCTTCACCGGCTGCATACTGCTCATCCTAATCTACATCTGAAGGAAATCAAAAAAGAGGAGGAGATTGCCTCGAAAACGAGTTGGAGAGAACTCTTCAAGCCGTCTGTGCGCAAGCCGTTCTTGGTCGGGATCGGCATCAGCGTCTTCCAGCAGATCACCGGCATCAATACCGTCATCTACTATGCCCCGAAGATCTTCCAACTCGCCGGGTATCAAGCCGCCCAAACGGCCATTTTTGCCACCATGCTCGTCGGCATCGTCAACGTTCTCTTCACGATCCTTGCCCTTTGGCTCATCGATCGGATCGGCCGAAGACACCTTCTCATGTGGGGACTCGTCGGAATGGGCGCCTCGCTGGCTGTGCTAGGGATTTCGTTCATCGGAGGGGCGCAAAATATTGGCATGACCGCTGTCGGCGGACTCATGATCTATGTCGCCTTCTTCGCGGTCAGCCTCGGGCCCGTCGCTTGGCTCATCATCACCGAGATCTATCCTTTAGGCATCCGCGGCCGCGCGATGGGCGTCGCTACACTGGCCAACTGGGTGTGCAACTACATCGTCTCCCTCACTTTCCTCTCCCTGATCGACACCTTTGGCACCGGATATACCTTTTGGCTCTATACAATCATCTGCGGACTGGGCCTTTGGTTTGTCTACAAAATGGTTCCCGAAACGAAGGGAAAAACGTTTGAAGAAATCCAACATTTCTGGAGAAAATGAACTATTCCGAAATCCAGAAACTGCTCGGTGCCTCTGCCGAATCGCTGCTTAAGCATCAGTGCACGACGGTGCCGAAAGAGAAGCTCCATCTCCCTGGCCCCGATTGGGTCGATCGGATGTTTGCCCCCAGCGACCGGAACATCCGCACTCTCCGGAGTTTATCTGTGATTTTCGGCCATGGGCGGCTTGCCAATACGGGCTATCTCTCGATCCTTCCCGTCGATCAAGGGATCGAACACACCGCTGGCGCCTCCTTCGCCCCGAATCCCGAATACTTTGACCCGGAAAACATCGTCCGTCTTGCCATAGAGGGGGGATGCAACGCCGTCGCCTCGACCCTCGGCGTGCTTGGCGCCACTGCCCGCAAATACGCCCATAAGATCCCGTTTCTCCTCAAGTTCAACCACAACGAGCTCCTCTCCTATCCCAACACCTACGACCAGACCCTCTTCGCATCGATGAAACAGGCATACGACATGGGCTGCGTCGCAGTAGGCGCCACGATTTATTTCGGCTCTCCTGAAAGCCGCCGCCAGATCACTGAGATCAGCCATGCCTTTGCCCAGGCCCACGACCTAGGGCTAGCGACCGTCCTCTGGTGTTACCTCCGCAATCCCGCCTTCAAGGCCGCCGATAAAGACTACCACGAAGCGGCCGACCTCACCGGGCAGGCGAACCACCTCGGCGTCACCATTGAGGCCGACATCATCAAGCAAAAACTCCCCGTCTGCAATTGCGGCTTCAAAGCGCTCAAATTTGGGAAGTTTTCAGAAAAGATGTACACGACCCTCTGCACCGACCATCCGATCGATCTGACCCGCTATCAAGTGATCAATAATTACATGGGCCGGATCGGCCTCATCAATTCAGGTGGCCCCTCAGGAGAAAACGACCTCGCCGACGCCGCGGCCACCGCCGTCATCAACAAGCGTGCCGGCGGCATGGGGCTGATCTCCGGCCGCAAAGCCTTCCAGAAACCGATGAAGGACGGCATCCAAATCCTCCACACCATCCAAGACGTCTATCTCTCTAAAGAGATCACTGTGGCGTAGGGAAAGATCTCAGTGCTTCATCCAGTCGTCAGGTTCTGGTCTTCTGTCTCCTCCTCGAGAATTTAGGCGCCGTAAGGAAATAACTGCTACATTTTCAAGGCCATTATAGCGGCTCACCTGTCAGACGACAACTCCTCGGCTATATTGCTCGAACATTGGCCTCGTCGTAGTCGCTAACATCTGAGCCACTCCAAGAACCTTCAAACTATAGCATTTATTCCCTTACGGCGCCTTAGTGCTGGCAAATCTTCAGGGATTTGATAGCGTGATGGGGTTGCAATTCGAAAATAATGATTTCTATTGAACCTCTTTTTATAGAGGCGGCACGATCGCGAGTCTGACTGGTTTCTCATAGTAGACGGTAGAGGCTTGGTCCTTTTGCCATTGCTGGAGGACATAGGGAAGATTGACCGACAAATTCGGCAATTTCAAGATATTCCTCCATGCTCGCAGGGGGGGGGCCACCTCTCGGAGCTCTTCGCCCTCTTGGCGGAATGCAACCCCTCCTTCTCCTCTACCACCGCCCAACAGCAAGCCGATAGGGTTGAAGATGACGGTGATGAAAAGATCTCGCACTTGACCAAGAACATAGAGAATGAGCGCACCGGCGTGGTTCATTCCTGAGAGAACTTTTTCTGGAACGATGTCTCTGAAGGCTCTCCCCATCCCATTCGACGAGGCCCTTGCCCAGGCTGAGAGTTGTCTGCCTAGGACATGGAGGCATTGAGGCGCAAGTCGGGAGAGGCTTTCTCTGAAAGGCATTTCGGTTGGTATCTGAACCCCAGCGGCTTCGCAGGCTTTCCGACAAAAGACTGAGCAGTTTTGTTCCGTAAAATGGAATCCAGGTGGGGTGCCGAGTTCGATCCCGTCGCGATGATGCCTAATGATGAAATTTAGGAAATTGCGGAGCTCTTCTTCTGAGATCGGTATATTTGTGACGATCCTCTCTTCAGGGACAAGATACTCGCGAAAATCGGGACTGCGGAATTTCCCTTTATCCGAAGACAGAAAACGATAAAAAGATTGGATCGCTTTCCAAATGGTAGAATGGCCGGAAGTCCCTCCGCGCATAAATCCAAACCCATAGACGTCGCCTCTATGAACTCCTAATTCTGGAAGATCCTGGCCAATGACGAGGTGGAGATAGGGGTGATCGGGATTTGCAACCAGTTCATGCATGTTCGTCGATCCGTGGTTCACGTTCATCGACACGATTTGAACGACATGCGGGCGATTCAGATTGTTCTCAAATTCCTCCCCCGGACGGACGAATTCACAGGCTTTTGCCCGCGTGCGGACATACTCTTCGGGACTGATCTTGCTGATCGGAGTCATGACATCGAGGAATGGGTGGTGTTTTTGGAATCCGAGCCCATTGTCAAGATACGTGTAGACATGATGGGACTGAGAGTCGACGACAAACTTTTGAGCGAAATGTTTTGAATGCTTCACTTCGAATTGTTCATAGAGAACCGTCTCTTTGACCCATTCGCCATCGACGAGAAGGGCAGCCTCTCCATCGACGATGCGGACCGTATCACGACTCACTTTTAATTGACTTAGTATCATCGATTTACTAATAAATTCAGCGAATTTAGGAAAGTCGCGGAAAATCTCTTCAGGTTGGGAGGCCTCTCGCCACTTCTTAAATCGTGTTTTGGTGGCTGGGTATAGGTATTCGAGTTGGACGCGGAAAGGGGCGATCTGCCGGTCGAATGCTGCAATGACTTTGCCGACGGTCCGATCCGATTTGTAACGGGTTATGAGAGCGTCTCCGAACGAGGTCCAACTCCTAAATGCCAGGGGTTCAGTTCTGAGTTTTTCTTCGACAAAATCAACTATTTTCTCCACTTCTCGGCGATGAAAGGAGGCCGAAAAAAAATGTTTCCATTTATTTCCCTCTATAAAGCATTCGTTTGTGAGACTTAAATTCCTACCCCCTTTCAAAAAAGAAATTGCTTGGACCACCATAATATTCCCCTTTAATTTGCATAATTGGGCCACTTTCATAAATTCATCAGGGCTTCGGCCGGCTGCGGCTTCATCATATCGCCCCTCTGCCTCAGCAATAGCATCTTCGACTATGGCCTTCGGCAGTCGGGACGATCTGATTTTGCCTCGCTCGCCCGAACCCAGTGATGAATTTATGAAAATGGCCCATAATTGATACCACAAAAAAGGTTTCTTTTCACGTTGCATTTTTCAAGAATCTGGACTATAGTTCAGATCATGGTCCAACGCACCCCTCGCAACTACAACGGTGTCAATTCTCCCGGGAAAAAAATCGGGGATCTGCTCCCTGAAATAATCTCTGACATTGGACGGCGTGGGGAAAATCAGAGCGAGGCCGTTTTTATATTATGGTTTGCGCTCATCGGGAAAAAAATGGCCCCGCTTACGGAACCTGTTTCACTCATCGAAGGGGTGTTGACCATCAAGGTAAAAAGTGCGACACTATATAGTTTGCTGAGCTTAGCTGAAAAGGCTCGTCTATTGAAGCAGCTCCAAGAAAAATTTCCGATCCGGAATCTGGTCTTCCGCATCGGATAAAGGAAAAGGCATGACGGTAATGGGACAAGAGAAGAGTTACGATGCGAGCTCGATCACCGTTTTGGAAGGACTCCAGGCAGTGCGCGAGCGCCCCAGCATGTACATCGGGGACACTCATACGAATGGACTCCATCAGCTCGTCTATGAAGTGGTCGATAACAGCATCGACGAGGCGATGGCCGGCTTTTGCACCCAGATCATCGTCACTCTGCACGTCGACGGCAGCGCGACGATCGAAGATGACGGCCGCGGCATCCCCATCGAAAAACACGATAAGGAGTCGGCAAAACAAGGGCGCGAAGTCACCGCTTTAGAAGTCGTCTTGACGATCCTTCACGCCGGCGGGAAATTCGATAAAGCTACCTATAAAGTCTCCGGCGGCTTGCACGGGGTCGGGGTCAGCTGCGTCAACGCCCTCTCCAAAAAGCTCATCGCCACCGTATACAAACACGGCCATGTCTATGAAATGAGTTTCGAGAAGGGGACCGCGATGGGCGCCCTGAGAAAGCTGGGGGAAACGACGAAAAGAGGGACAAAAGTCTCTTTCTGGCCCGACGATTCGATCTTCTCCGTGACCGGCTTCGATTACGACGTTTTGCTCAAACGGCTCCGCGAGCTCGCCTTCTTGAATAAGGGCATCACCATCCTCTTCCAAGACGAGCGGGACCCGAATCGGGAGGCGGTCCGATTTAATTACCAAGGGGGGCTTTCCTCTTTTGTCTCCTACTTGAATGAGGGGAAAGTGCCCCTGTTTCCAAAGCCGATTTATATCCACGCCGTGAAAGAAGGGCATGACGGCCCCGTCGAATTTGAAGTCGCCATGCAGTGGAACGATACCTATATTGAGAATGTCTATAGCTACGTCAACAATATCTCCACACGCCAAGGTGGCACCCACCTCACCGGGTTTTCGACGGCGCTCACCCGCGTTCTCAACAACTACATGAAATCCCACACGATCGTTAAAAGCGACAAGATTGCTGTGAGCGGCGAAGACATGCGCGAAGGGCTGACCGCCGTCATCTCCGTGAAGGTGCCCAATCCGCAATTCGAAGGGCAGACAAAGCAAAAACTCGGCAATAACGAAGTCGCTGGCATCGCGCAGAATATCGTCGGGGAGGCGCTGACGACCTTTCTCGATGAAAATCCAGCGATCGCTAAACTCATCTCCGAAAAGGCGTTCATCGCCGCACAGGCGCGCGAGGCCGCTAAACAAGCCCGCGAGCTGACGCTCCGCAAATCGGCACTCGACAGCGCCCGCCTTCCCGGAAAGCTCACCGACTGCCAAGAGAGGGACCCCGCCCTTTGCGAAATCTACATCGTCGAAGGAGATTCGGCCGGCGGCTCAGCCAAAATGGGACGGGACCGTAGATTCCAGGCGATCCTCCCGATCCGCGGTAAAATTCTCAACGTCGAGAAGGCCCGTCTCCAAAAAATACTGCAAAATACCGAAGTCGGCGCGATGGTCGCCGCCCTTGGTTGTGGCATCGGTCTTGAGAATTTCAACCTGGCGAAGCTCCGCTACCACAAAGTGATCATCATGACGGATGCCGACGTCGACGGCTCTCACATCCGTACCCTTCTGCTCACTTTCTTCTACCGGCATATGGGGCCCCTCGTCGAAAACAATTTCATCTACATCGCCCGCCCCCCTCTTTTCAAGGTGACTCGAAAAAAGACGAGCCAATACATCCACTCCGAGAGGGAGATGGATGAATACCTACTCCGCCTTGGTTTGAGCGACATTCTCATCCGCTCTGCCAAAGCGCAACATTCCTACGATAAAGAGACGATGGAAAAATTGATGGACCTCAGCCTCGAGGTCGAATCGTTCATCGGCGCCATCGAGAAAAAAGGGGTTCCGTTCCGCGAATTCGTCGCCGCCAAACAGGGGACTAAATATCCTCAGTACCAAGTTGCCCTTGGCGAAAAGACGCTCTTCGTCCATTCCGACGAGGAGATCACCGCCCTCAAGATTGAAAACGAAGAGGTGCAGAGGAAGACCCACGAGGAGACCCTCGCCTCGATTCCTCCCGAAGAAATCACCGAGGAGATGCGCACTTTTGTCCCTAAAGCTCTCGCTTTTCTCGAACTCTACGATCCGAACCGGCTGATCGCCCTCAATGACAAGTTATCGGCCTTTGATCTCAAAATCGAACAATACATCATCGCAGACGGAGTCCTGTTCGAGATTCTCGAAGAGGGGAATAAGACGACCCCCCTCCATAGTTTGAAGGAGACGATCGACGCCGTCCGTGTGAACGGCCGCAAAGGCGTTGAGATCCAGCGCTACAAGGGTCTTGGAGAGATGAACGCCGACCAGCTTTGGGATACGACGATGAATCCGGCGACCCGCACCCTCGTCAAAGTCACACTCCCCGACGCGATTGCCGCTGACCGGATGTTTTCGATGCTGATGGGCGAAGAGGTCGAGCCCCGCCGCCGCTTCATCGAGCAGCACGCCCTCTCGGTCAAAAACTTGGATATATAGGAAAAAAGCATGTCGTATACGAAAGATGAAGTGGTCGTTCCCCGCAACGTCGAAGAAGAGATGAAGGAGAGCTATCTCCGCTACTCGATGTCGGTCATCATCTCGCGCGCCCTCCCCGACGTCCGCGACGGCCTAAAACCCTCCCAGCGGCGCATCTTGTATGCCATGAGGCAGCTCAACCTCTCACCCGGTGGCAAACACCGCAAATGCGCGAAAATTTCTGGCGATACATCCGGGGATTACCATCCCCACGGCGAGGCGGTGATCTATCCGACTCTCGTCCGCTTAGCCCAAGACTGGGTCATGCGCTACACCCTCATCAACGGGCAGGGGAATTTTGGCTCGATCGACGGCGATCCACCCGCTGCGATGCGCTATACCGAAGCGCGCCTCACCTCCGCCGCGATGGCCTTGATGGAAGATCTCGACAAGGAAACGGTCGAGATGGTCCCTAACTACGACGAGACGAAAACCGAGCCCACCGTTTTCCCGGCCAGGTTTCCCAATCTCCTCTGCAACGGTTCTTCCGGCATCGCCGTCGGGATGGCGACGAATATTCCCCCTCATAACCTCGTCGAATTGATCAATGCCACCCTCCTTGTTCTAGAAGACCGGAACGTCTCCATCGACGAGATCATGAAAGTGATGCCCGGCCCCGATTTCCCCACAGGCGGCATCATCTGCGGCTATCGGGGGATCAAGGAAGCCTACCACACCGGCCGAGGCAAGCTCATGCTTCGAGCGTGCATGCGCGTCGAGGACCTTCCCAACACCCGACAGCAGATCGTCGTCGACGAAATTCCCTACAACATCAACAAATCGCGCCTCATCGAGCAGATCGCCGACTTGATCAACAATAAAGTCCTCACAGGCATCTCCGACATCCGCGATGATTCGGACAAGGACGGCCTCCGCCTCGTGCTCGAATTGAAGCGCGGCGAGATCCCCGACGTCACCTTCAACCAGCTCTATAAGAATACCGATCTCCAAATTACGTTCGGCTGCAACATGCTCGCCCTCGACAAAGGGCTCCCCCGCACGATGAACATCAAGCATTTCATCGGAGCTTGGGTCGATCACCGGATCGATGTGATCCGCCGCAGGACCCGCTTTGAGCTCGCAAAGGCCGAAGCCCGCGCCCACATCCTCGAAGGGTATCTTAAGGCCCTCGACCACCTCGATGAAGTCGTCAAAGTGATCCGTGCATCCTCAAACCGCGATGCCGCCCGCACCGAGCTCATCATGCGCTTTTCCCTAACGGACAAGCAGGCCAATGCTGTCCTCGACCTCCGCCTCTATCAGCTCACCGGACTCGAAGCGGAAAAAATTGCAGCCGAATACAACGAACTCTTGCAAAGGATCGCCCATTACCAAGCCGTTTTGGCCTCAGAGTCCATGGTGCGGGACATCATCCGCGAAGAGCTCGAAGATCTGCGCAAAACCCACAAGTCCGAGCGCAAGACCAAGATCGTCGCTGCCGAAGGGGAATTCCAGATGGAAGACCTGATCGCCGACGAGCAGGTCGTCATCACCATCTCCAGCGACGACTACATCAAGCGGATGCCCATCGACACCTTCCGCGAACAGCGCCGCGGCGGCGCCGGCGTCATCGGCATGGAGATGAAGAAAGAGGCCGACATCCTGAAAAATATCTACGTTGCCTCCACCCATGATTATCTCCTCATCTTCACCTCGTTGGGCAGATGTTACTGGACCAAAGTATGGCAGATCCCCGAAACCGGCCGTCGCACGAAAGGGCGCCCCCTCATCAATCTCCTCGAAGATCTGCAGCCAAACGAGAAAGTCGCCGCCATCCTCAAGGTACGCGACTTCGAGGAAGAAGGGTGCTGCATCCTCCTCTCCACACTGAAAGGGGTCGTGAAGAAGACCGATCTCATCGAATTCAACAATCCCCGCCGCAAAGGGGTCTATGCCCTCAATATCGACGAGGGGGATGAGCTCATCGTCGCCCGCATGACCCGTCCCACACAGCAGATCATGCTTTTCACCCGCAGCGGCATGGCCGTTCGCTTTGATGAGTCCCTTGTCCGATCCGTAGGGCGCGTCGCCCGCGGCGTTCGGGGCATCTTGCTCAAGAATGAGAAAGACATCGTCGTTGGATGCGAAGTCGTCACACCGGACGAGAACATCCTCGTCGTTTGCGAAAACGGCTATGGCAAGCGGTCAAAGGTCCTCGATTTCCGGCAGACGAACCGCGGCGGCAGCGGCGTCCGCTCCATCATCACCTCCGAGCGCAACGGCAGCGTTGTCGCGGCCCTCAGTGTCTCCGACACCGACAGCGTTCTTCTCATGTCCCAAATGGGGCAGGCAGTACGGATTCCGATGCGCGACGTCCGCGTGATGGGCCGCACGACCCAAGGGGTCCGTCTCGTCGATTTAAAAGAAGAGAAAGACTTTGTTGTCGGCGCGCAGAAAATCGAATCCGTCGTGGAAGTGTGAAACCCCCAGGACACTAGCAAAGTATATCGCGCGCGGTTAGGTTTGATGGTTTTCGGCAACTAGATTTTGGCTCCCAATGCGTTGTGGAGATCGAGTCCAACCTGAACAGTGTTAACGAGATCGAACAACGCGTTGAGAGGCAAAAGATGTTGATGGAAAATCGTAAAAATTAACCGCGCGCGGTATAACATTAACGATATGAACGATACAACGATATGAACGATATGAACGATAATTTTTGTTATTTTTTCTCTATCGTTAAATCGTTATATCGTTTTAATTAGTTTTTCTGGCGGAAGTGTGATACTCAAACAAGGACTCTTCATCACCTTTGAAGGGGGGGACGGGGCAGGCAAAACGACCCTCATCGAAGAGATCGCGCGCCAGCTCTCATCGGAAGGCTTTGCCATTTGCAAGACCCGCGAGCCCGGCGGCACCCAGTTCGGCGAGCAAGTCCGCGCCCTCGTTCTCCACCAGGCAGTGCCCCTCTCCCCGTACGCCGAACTCTGCCTTTTTCTCGCGTCCCGTGCGCAGCACATCCTCGAGGTGATCGGACCCGCCCTCGAATCTTCGATGATTGTTCTCTGCGACCGGTTCAACGACTCCTCGATCGCCTATCAAGGCATTGCCCGCGGCCTCGGCAAAGAAAAAGTCTCCGAATTCTGCAACTTCATCTCCGAAGGGCTACAGCCCCAACTCACCCTCTACCTCGACGTAGACCCAGAACTCGGTATCAGCCGCGCAACAAAGAAGAAGACGTACGACCGGATTGAATCGGAAGGGCCGCTCTTCCAAGCGAAAATCCGGGAAGCCTTTCTCGCTATCCATCGGGACAATCCCCGCCGTTTCCATCGACTCGACGCCTCCCTGCCCCCAGCCCGCGTCTATGAAGAAGCCATGAAAAGCATCCATCCGCTATTATCGAAACATGTTTGAGTCACTTCTCGGCAATGAGCCCATCAAAGCCTATTTGCGCAAAGCGGCTGCGCAGAATCGGCTGCCCCATGCGCTCCTCTTTGCTGGCATCGACGGCATCGGGAAAAGCCTCTTTGCCAAAACCCTCGCAGCCACCCTTCTTCACACCACCGATCATCGGATCGGCCATCATCCCGATTTTCATTCCCTTGTCCCCGAGGGGAAAAGCGGCCTCCATGCCATCGAGACCCTTCGGACACTCATCGATGACGTCCACGCGGCTCCCTTCGAGGCGCCCGCCAAAGTCTTTCTCATCCAAGATGCCGACAGGATGCAGCCCGCAGCGGCCAATGCCCTTTTGAAAACCCTCGAAGAGCCCAATCCCGACACCACGTTCATCCTTCTCACCAGCGCACCCACCGACATTCTACCTACCATTCTTTCCCGCTGTATTCGCCTCACGTTCCAGCCCCTTGCGGAACAAGACATCGCCGCGCTTCTCCGTCAGCAAGGGCACCCCGAGAAGTTTGCACGGCTGGCCCAAGGATCGATCGGCCGGGCCCTCGATCATGCGACGAGACCTTCATTGGAGGAGCCCCTTTTTCGTCTTTTCTATGAGAGGCCCTCCTACCCAGAGCTCAGCATTGCCCTCGAGAAGATCGAAGAGCTCTCCGAGGACGAGGACCCCGTGCGGCAAAACCGGAATGTTGACTCTCTTCTCAGTGCGATCTTTATGTGGTGCCGCGACCAGCACGCCCGAAGCTCCGGCCTAGGGGAGAGCCACCTCTTTTTTCCCGACCAGCCTCCAGCCTCATCTCCCGTTCCTTCTCTGGAAACGCTAAGTAAGGCACTGGCCGAGGCCCGCCTCGCCCTCTCCCGCAATATGAAGTTTTCTGTCTGCCTGATGCGTATTTTCGATTGCCTGCGTCAATGATTAAGGCGCCGTAAGGAAATAACTGCTACATTTTCAAGGCCATTATAGCGGCTCACCTGTCAGACGACAACTCCTCGGCTATATTGCTCGAACATTGGCCTCGTCGTAGTCGCTAACATCTGAGCCACTCCAAGAACCTTCAAACTGTAGCATTTATTCCCTTACGGCGCCTAACCCGGCACGATAGGGGTTTTTTGCTTGGGGATTTTCTTGAGTATCGACTCATCGATGTTGAGGTGGCCGCGCACCAATTCATGCGGGGTAAACGCCAGCCATTTTGCCAGGGAGAGATCGGCAAAATAGGAACTGCGGAAAATCTCGAGGAATCGGAGGGTCGTGTCTCCGATGTTTTCCACATAATGCCCCATGGGAAACGGGACTACCCCCACATCGCCCGCCTGATAGTTGAACGTACGTGAGGTGCCTTCTGAGGCAAATACGGTCATTCTCGCCTGGCCCGAAATGTAATATTGCCACTCATCTCCGTTCGGATGCCAGTGGAGCTCCCGCATGGCCCCGGGCTCTATTTCCACCAGGGCGGCCGCGATCGTCATAGAGGCGTGGAAAGTCGATGAGTCGACAATTCTCACCTGCCCCCCTTTGGTGCGGAGCGGCGTTTGTTCTGACAAGCGGAAACTAAACGGCATGGGGACAGGACCGTTGCCAACGACGCGGGTTTTTTCCAGAGGGCCGGGAGGGGACATTTGGAAGATGTAGAGCTCCTCTTGGGGAATCTTTGCAAAAGCCTCTTTGCTCGTGCCGAAGTTTTTTGCCAAAATCTCTTTCGGGGTACAGGCCAGCCAATCGGTCAGAAGGAATGTGGAATCCTCGGAAAAACCTCCATCGTCAAAGGCGAGTAAAAACTCGCACCCCTCTTTGCCAAGCCCTTGGATGGAGTGGGGAAAGCCAGCCGGAAAATACCAAAGATCCCCCTCTTTGAGATCGTCCTGAAACGCCCTTCCCGCCGGGTCGACCGCCGTTATGCGCGCAAAGCCTTTCAACATATATGCCCATTCCGCCTCGGCATGCCAATGGAGCTCTCGCACAGCTCCCGCCTTCAGCCGCATATTGACGCCAGCAATGGTTTTGGCAGCGGGCAGCTCCCGATTCGTCGTTTGGCGTGCCCATCCCCCCTCATCGAGGCGCATGTGGCTATCGGCAAATGACCATCTCAAATTAGGCAACGTGCCGGAATCTGTCTCCGGAGGGCGCACGATATCGGGGTTCTCCGCCTCCCTCGTAGGATTTTTGGGTCCCAGGATCGAAGCGCCTGCGCGGCCCCGTATTGGTTCTCTCTTTGCCATCTGTTCACATCCTTATCTACTCCGTAACACACCGGGCAAATAAAGAGGAAGTTCAAATTTTTAGGAGTGTGATTAAAAGTGGTACATGGGAAAAACGATATGAACGAAATAACGATACGAATGATAAAAATTTTTCAGAACGCTAAAAACGACACCTGTTCTTCGAGGGTCTCTGCTGGTTTTTCTTGTCTTATTCCATCGTTCTTATCGTTATATCGTTCTCATCGTTGATCCCTCCTCCGTCGGGAAACCCGGCCCTTAAGGGCCGGGTATTTTCAAAAGACGGGTTGGGCCGAGTTCGAAACTCGGCCCAAAACCGCATACATTCTCGGGCCTTAAGGCCCGAGTTCATCTTGTGAATCGTGTTTTGTTTTCTCTATGAACCACTTTTATCACATCAAATTTTGAGGAGTTCGGACCAACTGGTCGTGAATTTTGGGGAGACGTGAGAGCGGGCGCCCTGCCACTTTTTTCCTACACCCTGGGAGGCAAAGCGGATCGCCTCCTTGCCCGCGCGGGCATTGATCGCATCGACGATTTTCATCGCCTTGGCCTTTTTGAGGCTCGTGGGCCGGGGAGTCAGAAAATCGAGAGGCGCCGCTTCTTCATCGATGAAATCGGCGAGAAGAATACCCGCTTTCTTATAGCCGAGCCCGGGTTGATAGATCTTTGACAGCCCCTCCTTCGCCAGGGTGATCAACTCGGGAGTAAATGAGGTGGGGTTGGGGATCTGCACATGGCAGGAGTGGGAAACATAGGGCTCAGAGAAGGGGCTCGTCGCGACGAAGACGGAGAGGAATCCGGCGAGGCTTTTTTGGTCGCGGAGCTTTTTCGCGGCGCGGGTGGCGAAAGAGGCGACCGCCGCCTCAATGACGCTCAATGTGTCTATCTTTTGAGAGAAGGAGCGGGAGCAGACGATGCTCTTCTTCTTCTTCTCCGGTTCTTCCATGAGCTCGAAGCAGGGGACTCCTCGCAGTTCGAGGACGGTCCGGTACCCCGTGACTCCGAGCAGTTTTCGGATCCAGTTATCTTCGCAGTCTCGCAGCTGTTTGGCCGTGTAGATCCCTTTTCGACGCAGCTTTTGGCTCAAGCGGCTTCCAATACCCCAAATCTCCTCCAAGTCCGTGGCGCCAAGTCGCTCTTCGATTTCCGCGCTATCTGAGAGGACAAGGACCCCCGTTTCCCCTTTTTTCGCCGCCTCGTTCGCGAGTTTCGCCAAGGTCTTCGTCGGAGCGATCCCGATCGAGATGGGAATGCCGGTCCACTTCTTCACCTTTTTGCGCATCTCAATCCCTTTTGCCCTGAGATTGCTCTCCTTTTCTAGGAGGAAGAACGCCTCGTCGATGGAGTAGATCTCCATGTCGGGAGAATAAGTACTGAGCGTTTGCATCACCCGCTGCGACATGTCGGCATATAAGGAGAAGTTCGATGAAAGTACTTTCAGTTTGCCTTTCTCGATATCGTCTTTGAGTTCAAACGCGGGCTGTCCCATTTTCACCCCGAGCGCTTTGGCTTTTGGGGAGCGGGCAATGACGATCCCATCGTTATTCGACAAAATCGCGAGCGGCTTCTTCTCCAACTTGGGTTGGAAGAGGTGTTCGCACGAGGCGTAGAAGTTATTGCAGTCAACGAGGGCAAACATCATGTTGCTTTGTGGATGATGTAGGTGACGACTCCCCATACCTGGAAATCGGAGTTTGAAGCGATCTGGATCGGTTGGAAGTGGGGATTCTCCGCCTCGAGTTGGATTTGACCACCGGAGAGGCGGATCCTCTTGACGGTGAATTCCCCGTCGATGACGGCGATGACGATTTTACCGCTCACGGCTTCCAGAGAACGGTCGACGATCAAAATGTCGCCTGGGTGGATCCCCGCACCGCGCATCGAGTCACCATCCACCCGGACGAAGAAGGTGGCGGCGGGATGTTGGATCAGGTGCTCGTTGAGGTCGAGCCGTTTTTCCATGAAATCATCGGCAGGGGAGGGGAAGCCTGCTTTGACCGGCGCGGCAAAAAGGGGCAGCGCGCACTGTGTTTTGGAATCGGGCTTGGAGAAGGAGAGCATACCACCCAATATAGTGACTGGGCCTTAATTGTGCCACTGGTAGACAGAATTCGCGATGCAAAGGGGATAGTAGACCTCTAGAAAGGCCTTTTCGAAGAGAGGCTCACCGAGGAAAATCACCTCTTTCCCCTCAAATTGGTCGGTCATCGCCGGCGGAATTAGGATCCCTGTCTCTTTCATCTCCGCCTCTAAAAAGCGGTCGTGGAATTGAACTTTCCCTTTTTGGAATTCGACAACGATAAAGCCGGTTTTCTTATTGATGAGCTTCATAGGCTCTCCACTGTTGAATGCTGCAGCGATCGCAGCGCAACTTAAGAATAGGGAACGTTTCATGTTTTCGCCATCTTTTTGTTGATCTCATAGAGGGTGATACCGGGCCGCGCTGCCAGTTGCTGCAAACGGACGATCCGCCGCTTGCATGCGTGGACGGCGCTCTCCAAGCCATAGGCGATCAGCTGCTCAGAGAGAGCTTCAATATCGAGAGCCGCAATTTTTTCTCGCGCCTCCTCAGACAGGCTCCGTTTCGCATTCGGAAGATAGCTGAGTGCATTGTGCAATTGTTTATTCTTATCTGGAAAGGCGAGTCCATTGTCGATCTTCTTGAAACCGAGGATTTCGGTTCCGATAGCATCGGTCCCTTTCGGATAGACAAGGATATTTCCAGCATGGGCATCGGTGTCGTAGGTCGTCCAGATGAGAATGTTCGCGTCCTCGAAATCGCGCGTATCGAACCGGTTCGCAATCTCCTCATCGGAGAGGCCCCCCATCTGCAGTTCCTGCTGCGCCTCGAAGAGCGTCTTTGCTCCGTTGACGTATTCTTGGACCGAGCAGAGTTTTTCGCGGAGGTCCGGCCCGCAATGTTCAAGGTAGCGGTCGATTTCGGAGGGCGAAATGCGGTCAATCAAGTAGGAAAAGCCGCTCGATTCTAAAATCGCGAGCATTGTTTTCGGAGCGATTTCACTGACGCCGATGCTCATGCCGATCTGATAGGTCAGCGCCTCGCGGAGAGAGGAGAGGTAGAGAGGCATGTGATTGCGGAGCGGACTTGCGGCAAATGGGGTGGCAAATCCCTTCGGGTTGTTCAGCGCTCCGGCGTCCTCGTCGATTGGCTTGATGACGAATTTCCTCTCCCCCTTGTCATCGAGTAGGAAATAGGATCCGCTCACTCCATCGAGTATGGCCTCAAGACGGGAAGAATCGATCAAGAAATTCCCCTTTCCAGAACTGATCGCAAGAGAGGCCAGCGTTGCCCAACTGTTGAGGAGGCGATAGGTTTCTATGGCTCTCTGTATCGCTTCATGCCGCTCCTTGATCGCTTCGTAGAGATGCTCCACTGTGTGATAGCTCTGTCTGACATATTCCCAAAAATAACCAAAACCCCATAAGTCATTGTTTAACTTTTCTCCGGTCCCTTCATCGAGATAATGAACCGGGTGAGGGGCCAAGAAATGTCTTAATATTTCCGGCAATGCGTGAGGATCGTTGGCTAAGAGGAGGTTATGCAAACCGGCTTTTAAATTCATAGATTAACGCCGAAATGATAACAAACTGCATTATTATAGATCAATGTTAGTAATTAAAATTTGTTCATTGATATTGATCCAGTTGTCGACTCAAGATCTCGAGGATTTCATTGCGGGTCCGATCCCGATTGTCCTTATCGGTTTGATAGACGGCGATCATGATTAGAAGGCGGGGATCAATTTTCCCTGTTTCGAAGACGGCGTAATCGCGCACTTGGACGGTCCAGTAATCGCGGAACGCCCGAAGAAAAGGGCGCTCGATGGTTGCGTAGATATGATCGGGGTCTTCAGGAGGGAACAGATTGAAATGGGTTCCCCAGAAATTCATCCGTGCGATCGCGACGAGGTGGTCTTCTGCATCAAAGAGCTGATATTCGGCCCAAGGGAGAATTCTCCAGACCTCCTCTTCGATCCTCCCGATGATTTCCCCTTCGGGACCTGTCACATCGGCCACAGTTCCCCAAGAGAAGAAGTGGGCCTTGGCCGAGGCAAGGGGACGTCCCTGATCATCTTCCAAAGTGAAAGTGGGGGTGAGAGAAAAAAAACTCTTCCGCGCCAGGGCGAATGTCCCCAGATCGGTATTGATATCGAATGTATTGGTCCATGAGATGAATCGTTCGACCACGGTGAATTCTTCAGGCAACCGAGTGAGCGCCGGCAGCGAACTCATCCCCAGCAAGAGAGCCAACAGTAGCTTCATCACTTATCCTCATCTTTGAAAAGGGAACCAAAGTCCTTTTTTTCCACGACACCTAATATGCTCCCCGATCCCGAGGGAGGGAGTTTGGGCCGATACTCCTCGCAGAAGTTAAACGCGTCCCGGTCCTTGATGAATTCGGTTCCCGGGACAGCGCAATCGTTTGGTTTGCCTGGTGCGTAGTAGCGGCAATTTTTACAGACATGGAGATCGATCCCGCAGTGGATACACGCCGCCCGAAAACCGATCTTCACAAGTCCGTCGCTAATCTGCTTACCGCACTTCCAGCAATCCATTGTTACTGACGACGTCCAGGTTGTCCGACGGGTACCCTTGCAATGCCATCACCTCCTGGACCAGGGTTACCTCCTGCCCGAGGAACCTGACCCACTCCCTGCGCAACCACACCAGGTGCAAATGGGACTTGGCGTTCGTGT
>Ga0315281_10005438_pt1 | contig 18226 bp, 18 predicted proteins | sample YL17G07_0_MG_FD_204540 | JGI IMG/M metagenome (GOLD analysis project Ga0315281, IMG submission 204540) | Sediment microbial communities from Yellowstone Lake, YNP, Wyoming, USA - YL17G07_0 | ecosystem: Environmental > Aquatic > Freshwater > Lake > Sediment | place: USA: Wyoming | collected...
GGCCGTGGACACGATGTTCCCTGAGGGGGCGTTCATGACCAGGATGCCTCTCTCCGTGGCGGCGTCCACGTCGATGTTGTCGACGCCGATGCCCGCCCTTCCGATCACCTTTAGCTTGGATGCCGCTTCTATGACCTTCCTAGTCGCCTTCGTGGCGCTCCTGACCAGTAGCACATCGTAGTCCTTGATGAGCCTGACCAGCTCGTCCTCCTTGAGCCCGGTCCTGACATCGACTTCGTACTTCTGTTCCTTAAGCATCTCGATGCCGCTCTTCGAGATGTCATCTGCGACGAGCACTCTCATCCAGCTCACAGCCTTCCAGCCCCAAAGGGCCAGAGTAATGGGAACAGGACAACCAAGATATCAATCTGTTGGAAACGATAGACCGAAAACGTACGGATATGTGCTACGGTTTGATGTCTGCCTCTATGTATGGCATGTGTGGACGAATCGATAAATATGGTCCAGACCCATGCCATGTGGAAATCGAATGCCCATCTGCAAGTGGAACACCCCCGTCGCCTGCAAGATCGAGGATGCCTTCGAGTATGTCGCCGAGTGGACGAACCTCAAGGACTTCATGCCTATGCTCGTTGATCTCAAGCCAGTGAGCCTTGTGATGTACGGACCGGGGCTGTCGCTGGAAGCCACGATCGTCCTCGGCAAGGTCGAGATATCCACGACGCTGGACCTCGTAGAGTTCCTGAAGAACAAGAGGATCATGTACAAGTCGATGAGAGGTTTGAAGTCGAAGATCATCTGGGAATTGAAGGAGCAGCCAGTGGACAAAACCCTTTTGTCGTCCTCATTCGAATATGAGATCCCCCCTGGACTTGTGAGAAACAGCACCGAGAGGGAGGCCATCGAGAAGGAGTTGGACGGCCTCGTGAATCAGAGCATGAATCTGCTCAAATGGGTCCTGGAGTCCAAGTCCGCGGCGACCCGTGCGTAGAAGCTCATCTGTCAGGCGGCAGCATGTTCGGGATGCCGTCCTGGATGGGGTAGTCGATGCTGCACTTGGGACATCTTATGGAACCGTCTAGCACTTCCTTGTCGTCCTCCTTCTTCACCGTGAGCTCCAGGGGATGGTACTTGCAGACCGGGCATGCGAGGATGTCCATCAACTTTCTCTTCATCTAGGCCACCGGACACCGATGGACGCGGCCGATAATAAGCCTTTCACGGTCTGTTGCTGTGACACATAACTAGCCCGCCGTCGCAGCAAGTTCTTGCTCAACCTCTTCGCTCGCCACAGCCAGCATGTTCAGGATCAGGACCCTCACCCAGACCTCTCTGCGCCGCATCGTCCCGATGCGGCTCCTGATGGACGCTCCGAACCGCCTCTTCAGCTTCGAGAAGAACGCCTCGGCCCTCCTCTGCTGGTTGTACTCCTTCCGGAATGCCTTCTGGTCCTGGCGGTGCCTGAAGTGCATGTGTCTCCAGGCGAACCTGCCCTTGCTCTCCATGGTGGACGAGGACTTGGGCTTGATGTAGGGGACCGCGCCCATGTCCTCGACGAGCTGGACGTTGTCTCTTGATAGGTACGCCTTGTCAGCTCTGACGACGCTCACGGGGGCGTCGATGTCTCCCATGAGGTATGGGAACAGCGTGATGTCGGATGTGGTCCCGTCGGTGATGGCTATGGAGAACGCCGCCCCTCGGTCGTCGATGGCGGCGTGGAGTTTAACGAAGTCCTTCGACCGGTCTATTGGATGGGCGAGCCAGCGGTCGAACAGCTTGGTACCCACACCGGTGGAATCGATGGACACCTTCAGCCTACGTTTTTTTTAGCTCTGCCAGGATCTTCTTGTTGAGGTTGCGGAGGTAGCTCTCCTCCGCGTGCAGCATGGCCCTTCTGATAGTCTCGTAGGAGGGACAACCGTCCTCGAACCCCAGCTCGTGGCGGAGGGACTGGTTGTCCCTGAGGAAGCCCTCCAGCCATCGGAACGAATTGTCGGAATAGATCTTGAAGAGACAGAGGACGATCATGGATCTCGCATTGTAGCCGGGAGGACGTCCCACCAGCGGTCTATCGAGGCCCTTCTCCCGGGGCTTCCAGATCCACGGTTCTGGCACCTCCCCTACGATCCGTTTCGCGACCTTGATGAACCGGCTTGCCTCCTCTCTTAGCATCTGGTTGATCAGACTCCAGTTCCGTCTATGACGACAGAGACCTCCCAATATCGCATCCCATCCTGAATGAGTTTTCGCTCATTCAGCCAGACAATATGAGCCCCGGACGTTAAGAATTATGTGTCACAGCAACGGTCTGTCCTATGGGGATTAGGGTGGTCGTCGCTATACCAGTGTCTACTCGCCCCAACAATTATTATCGGTCAGCTGCATTGCGAACGCATGCACGTGGGTGTAATAGGCGTAGGGGCAATGGGTCAGAATCATGCTAGGATACTCGCCGAGCGGGGAGACCTCGCAGGCGTGGTCGACGTCACGCCCGCGGTGGCCAAGGCCGCGGGCGAGAGATACTCGGTGAAGCATTATCTGAGCTATCAGGAGATGCTCAAGGGCGATGTCGATGCCGTGATCGTGGTGACGCCCACGATCACGCACGAGAAGATTGCCACCGATGCCATCAAGGCGGGTAAGCATGTTCTGCTCGAGAAGCCGATGACTGGAAACTCGGATAGCCTCAAGGCCCTTACCGACCTGGCTAGGAAGAGCGAGCTCGTCCTCGCAGGCGGGTTCACCGAAAGACACAACCCGGTCGTCTCGTTCGCCAAGAAGAGCCTCCAAGCCGGCGAGTTCGGGGAGCTCATCACCGCCGCCACGAGGAGGGTGTCTTCGATGCCCTCGAGGATCAGGGATGTCGGGGTCGTGATGGACCTGGGCGTCCACGACATCGATGTCGTGCAGTGGGTTGTCGGCAAGCGAGCCAAGTCGGTCTACGCCCTAGGCGGAGTCCGAGAAGGGATGAAGCACGAGGACCACGCGAACATCCTGATCGATTTCGAGCACGGTTCATCAGGCTTCATCGAGGTGAACTGGCTAACGCCGATGAAGGTTAGGAAGCTCGCCCTGACCTGCAGCAAGAACTTCGTCGAGGTGGACTACATGGAGCAGAGCGCCCTGGTCGCCTCGTCCAGCTACAAACCCACGGAGGCTGGCAACCTGTACAATGTTCCTCTCGAGTTCGACCTCAGGCGGATCGCCCTGAAGAAGGAGGAGCCCCTGAAGCGCGAGCTGGCAGACTTCATCGATGCGGCCGAGAAGGGTTCCGACCCGCTGGTCACCGGCGAGAGCGCGATAGAGACGCTGAAGATCGCGGAGGCAGCGCTCGAATCGATGGTGTCTGGGAAGAAGGTCATGGTGGGCTAGCTTTGAAGGTCCTTGTGACTGGCAGCTCGGGTCAATTGGGCTCCTATGTCTGCGAAGAGCTCATGGGGGACGGCGAAGTATCCGGGCTGGACATCAGGCCTCAGCCATATCCGAGCCTGAAGACGATTTCCATCCGGGGGGACATCACAGAGCCCGTGGACGTGCGCTCGGCCCTGAAGGGGGTCAATGCCGTCATCCACTGCGCGGCCCAGGTCAGCGTAGAGAAGTCGACCCAGGACCCGCTCTCCGACGCGAGGACGAACGTTCTGGGCACGATCAACATGCTCCACGAGAGCTCGCTGGCAGGAGTCTCCAAATTCATCTTTGTCAGCAGTGCGGCGATATTCGGCCCCCCGAGGTACATACCGATCGACGAGAACCATCCGACCAGCCCGATGAGTAACTACGGGGCCAGCAAGCTCGCGGGCGAGAAGTACACGCTCGCCTTTGCCCACATCAGCCATATGGACGTCGTCTCGGTCAGGCCATTCAACTTCTATTCTCAACGTGCCGACCCCGAGAGTCCATATTCAGGCGTCATCACCAAGTTCCTCGCCAGGCTGGTGGCGGGCAAGCCGCCCATCATCGAGGGCGATGGCAGGCAGACTAGGGATTTCATCCACGCAAGGGATGTCGCCCGCATGTTGGTCATAGCCATGAACAAGAAAGGCACGCGCGGCGAGGTGTTCAACTGCGGAAGCGGTGTGTCTACCAGCATAAGGGAGTTGGCAGACCTCATGATCAAGATCTCCAAGCAGCAGCTGGCGCCGGAGTTTGCCGCTCCCCGCGTGGGAGACATCAAGGAGAGCTTGGCCAGCACGACAAAAACATCCGGCCTGCTCGGGTTCAGGTCGAAGATAACTCTCGAGGAAGGCCTCAGCGAGATGTTCCGCTGACCTTCCCGACGCCCCTGTACACTATCCCTGCTTCTCGCATCTTCTGGGTCGAGAATATGTTCCTGCCGTCGACGACGACTGGTGTCCGCATGAGCTTCTTCAGCGTGGCCGGTGACATCCTTGCGTAGTCCTTGTGCGCCACCATGAAGATGGCCAGGTCCGCCCCTGCGAGCGCCTTCTTGGGATCCTTCATGACCTTGCTCCCTGCGATCTCGTCCACATACGGATCGTGGACCCGGAGCTCCTTCGCGCAGCCGAGCGACTCTATCACAGGAACGGAGGGCGAGTTCCGGACATCCCCGGATTCTTGGAGGAACGACGCGCCCATAACTACTATCACCGAGCTCTCGAGCGTTCTGCCCGCAGATTCGAGAGCGGCTGATGCGAGGTCCAGCACGTGGAAGGGCATCGACTCGTTCACTGCTCTTGCGGTCGGTATGAGTCTTGGAGAAGCTTCCACCCCACCATGGACCAGCAGCCACGGGTCCTTCGGCAGGCAATGACCACCCACTCCGGCTCCCGGGATGTGCATGTCCCTGAACGGGCATGTGTTCACGAGCCTTCGCACCTCGTACGCGTCGGCCCCGAGCTTCTCAGAGATCAGCGCGACCTCGTTGGCGAACGCGATCTGCACGTCCCTGTAGGCGTTCTCGGCCGTCTTGACTATCTCGGCCGTCACTAGGTCAGTCGGGTGCAGCTTTCCCTTCGTCAGCTTGGAGTAGATGGCCTCTGCTCTCTGTATGCTCTGCTTGTCGAAGCCACCGATGACTCGATCATAGGTTGTGATGTTGTGAAGCAGCCGCCCGGGCATGACGCGCTCGGGGCAGTGGGCGAGCTTGAAATCCTTCCCTAGCCTCAGCCCGCTCTCCCGTTCCAGGGTCTTCGCGACCACGCCCAGCATGGTCCCCGGGGCGATCGTCGATTCGACGACGACCAAGGCACCCTTTCTCATGTGCCTCCCTATCCCTCTCAGGGCGGCCTCGAGCCTCGAATTGTCGGGTCTCTTCTCTGCGGATATTGGCGTGTCGACGCAGACGAATATCGCGATACGGTCCTCGATCCCTTCATAGGATGAGGTCGCCCGCATCTTGCCCTTCTTGACGACCTTCGCGAGCATCTTCCCCAGCCCGGGCTCCTCGCCCCTGAGCGGGAGCTCGGACCTGTTTATCGCCCGAACCCGGTCCTCCAGGAGATCGACCCCGACCACGTCGTAGCCCTTGCTGGCCAAGAGGGCCGACAACGGTATCCCGACATAGCCCAGTCCTATTACGGCGACCTTTTCCTGGGACATCATCCGCCGATTGGATGTGAAGTGTATAAGGCTTTCCCAATTGATGAAAAACAAACAAAAGAGAATTAACGGAAGAGGTTTAGGGGTTTTAGTCGCTTCCTCATCGCCCTACGGGGACGGGGGTGTCTTGCCCGGCTCGGATGGCGGCGGAGGAGTCAACTCCATGGGCTTTGCCTCCGGGGGCTTCGGCCTTGCCATCCTGTCCTTCATGTAAGGTACCACGATCAGCATGATGATCACGATGATCAGCAGTATCAGGAGGACCAGGTCGATCGCGCTGATCCCGCCCACGCTACTGTCCCAACCGCTCACCTGGTTGTTCACCTGGAATGCGGTCACGGCGGATGCCAGGGGCGGTCCGCCGTTCGCTGCATCATATGCCACCACAGACAGATAGGTCTGGCCCATCGGGGCGTCCTTCTGGATAGTGTAGGATATCGTCCCCTTCACTGAGTCTACGATGAACTCGTAGATGTTCGGGTCGAATGATACAGCCAATTCCAGCCTGATGGTAGATCTGGCGGATTCGTTGTACGAAGACAGTTCGTAGTGTATCGTTATCTTCTGTCCCGGTCCGAACTCACCTGAAGTGTATGGGGACTTCCCGATAGTTATGATGAGCTCCATGCTGTCAACCAAGGTCACGCTCGCGGTGTCTGATGCGAATCCTCCCTCAGGGGTCGTCATGCGTAGTGTCGCGTCGTAGCTCCTCGATAGCAGCGGGCCTGCGTCCGGCACTGTGAACTCGAACGAGCCGGTCTTGGCGAACGCGGGTGTTCCGTTGGTTACTCTGACTCCATTGGAGTCAAACACTTCGTACGCGAGGTCAGCAGATGCCTGTCCTGTGACTATGGTCCACTGGAAGACGACGGTGTCTCCAGGCCTGTACGTGCTCTTCTCAGATGTCAGTCCGAGCAACGCGAAGTGGACAGGTGCACTAGCGTCGTTACCTACGACCACCCCGTTGATGTGTGTGAAGGCCTCGACAACGAGTGTGCCAAACGAGCTCTCCGGTATCGTTACTGTCGCGCTACCGCTAGTCGTGTTCCCTGTGGCGAGCACTAGTGAACCGATCGTGAAGACATAGCCGATGTTGACAACGCCGCTGACTGGCAGGTTGTTGCGGATTGGCGCGAAGGACGCAGTCGCCTCTTGGCCACCGTAGTAGTAGGCCTGGTCGAGCGCGACCACGAGGTCGCTGCTGGGCTGGACGGTGAACTGGGTCTCGCGGACGGCTGAATAGCCCACTTTGGAGACGGTTGCCTTGACGATGTAGTTCCAGACTCCCAAGTCAGCAGACTCTGCGAGCTTGAACATGTAGGACACCCTACCGTTTAGGTTCGTCGTGAGGTTCGTCGCACCGTACGCTTCGATCACTTCGGTCCCGTTCTTCGCAACTGTCACGTCGACCTTCGCTCCATCGAGGAGATCTCCTGAATGTTCCATGATGTTGGCATCGACCCTCACGACCACCGTGTCTCCCGGAGCGCAATCCGTTGGATTGGCACTCACCGAGGCATCGATGCTACAATTGAATAAATCACTCAACGACTCGGAGACGTTTCTCGCTCCAGCGTCCTGTTTGGCGGTAAGGGTGATGGTCAGATAGGAGTAGAGCTCTATGCTCGTTTTGCTCGTCCCGTTCGTCGGGAGCGCGAACTCCCAGAGGGTCTTGGATATGTCCAGTGTGCCGTTCTGCCAGGTCAGGTTTCCCGTCGAGTTATGGTACGCTGCACTGTAGTCTATGGTTATGCCGCTACTGATCCTCGCAAGAGTCATGGGGTCCAACACATAGTAGGTAATACTCGCGGTCTCGCCCGGCAAGTACGAATATCTCTGCGTGTCGACGTTAAGGGCGAATCCCCGGACATCGAAGTCCGTCGAGTACCCCAGCCAGAAGGAGTTGTCAGCTTTGTCCCTTACATTCACGTGGTATGTGCCGTCAGGCCAGGTCGCACCTATCGAGAAGGTGTTGCTCCAGTAACCGGTTGCTGCTGACTGGTCAGTGAAGTTCTTCATGGTCTCTGCCCCGGACTCGTTCACTACTTGAACATAGAAGAGCTTCGATGTTTGGGCAAGGTTCACGACCAGTGTGATCGTGATCTGCTCTCCTGGCCAGTACCCAGTCATGGTCGGCGCAGGCGTGAGAGTCAGTCCCACGTGTCTGACGATGATTTGAGATCTCGCGATCTCGGACCCACTCACATGATCATTCACGGTCACGTAGTATGATCGGACGTCCCCGGTGAAGCCGCTACTGGTATCAAGTGTCTCGCCCCCAGTTACGGTGCTGTTGTACCAGCCGTGATCCGTGTCCACATTGAACGAGTCCACAGACCCAACGCCATTGGTCGGAATCAAGTACACGTCGATATTGACAACATCAACGTACATCACCTTGACCTTCACGTAGACTTGTTCGCCCTGTAAGAACTCGGTCTTTGCGTTTCCATCCTTATCGGTCGTCGTCACAGTGCCCATGTAGCCTGTCGCAGCCTTCATAGGGATAGCTGCAAAGAGCACGGCAATCAGGCTAAGCGCCAGCATTATTGATAGAATCCTACTTTTCATAGGCTTTCCCATCCTGTTCCATTATTTGCCAATTATATATATAACCTTTTGTACAATATTGTCTGGATTGGGCCCGCGCGTGACAGAATACAGTTATTTCGTATGCTCGCGGACTGAATCGTCCATCAGCGATGCAAGGTTCACTCGGGCCCGTGATGATGTTCCTCTTCTCTGTGTCCCGCGGTCGACCTCATCTCCTCGATGTTCTTCGGGCTGAACGGGGACATCGCGCGCAGCTTCTTGATTATGTCCGGCAGGATTTGGACCACGAAGTCGACCTCCTCCGATGTATTGGACCGACCCAAGGTGAATTGGACTGCGCTCTGCGCCTCCTCTGTCGGCACCTCGCATGCGAGGAGCACATGAGAAGGCTGCAGGTTCTTCGAGGTACAAGGAGAGCTAGAGGCTACCGATATGCCTTGCATGTCGAGGTTCAGCAGCATCGATTCACCCTCGACGTACCTGAACCTGAAGTTCGCGTTGTTGGGCAAGCGCTTCGTTGGGTGTCCGTTCAGGTACGACTCCTCAATCCCTCCTAGGATCCCCTTGATGAGTTTGTCCCTGAGCGCTCTTAGCCGGGGAGCCTCGGACGCCATCTCGTTCCTGGCGAGCTCCGCGGCGGCCCCGAACCCGACGATCGCCGGCGTGTTCTCGGAACCAGAGCGGAGCCCCCTCTCCTGTCCCCCGCCCTGCATGACTGCCTCGATCCTCGTGCCGTCCTTCACGTAGAGAGCGCCCGCGCCCTTCGGCCCGTACAGGTCGTTCGAGGAGAGCGTGAGCAGGTCGATCTTGGATGCTTGGACATCGATCGGGACCTTCCCTTCAGCGGCGACCGCGTCCACGTGGAAGTAGATGTCCTTCTGTTCCAAGACCTTCCCGATCTCGTCTATCGGCTGGAGAGTGCCTATCTCGTTGTTGGCGTACATGATAGAGACCAGGACGGTCTCCTTCCTGATCGCTTGCTCGAGCTTCGCCGGATCGACGAAGCCGTCATTGGTCGGCGGTATGTAGGTCACCTCGAACCCGTTCTTCTCGAGGTACTTCATGATGTTGAGTATGGAGATGTGCTCTATCGCGGACGTGATGACATGGTTCCCCTCGCTCTTCATCCTCATCGCGACGCCCTTGATCCCGATGTTGCTCGCTTCCGTCGCCCCGGAGGTGAACAAGATCTCCTCCTTCCTCTTCGCGTTGATGAGGCTCGCCACGTTCTGTCTCGCTTCCTCGAGCGCCTTCCTAGGCGCCCTACCTGCCATGTGGAGGGAGGACGGGTTGCCGAAGCTATCGACGAAGAACGGCGTCATCGCGTGGAGAACTCTCTCGTCGACCGGGCACGCGGCCGAGTGGTCCATGTAGATCCTCTTCTTGGCTCCGCTAATCTGGGAAGACACGAGGCTCATCTCCTTCGACCTGCTTGATGGTCTGAACGAGTCTAAAAGCTTAGCACCGCATCGTATTCCAAGACGAGGTCGTTCAGCGTCGCGGCTCCGACGACCTTGGCCGGGTCCTGGAACTCCTCGGGGGCGCCCTTGAGCCCCAGCATCTGGCAGCTCTGGCCGCACACGAGCATCTTCACGCCCGCTTTGGCCGCCTGGTCCATGACCTCCCTGACCGTCGGGAAGCTGCCGAGCTTGATCTTCTCCGCCTGTCCTTTCATCACCGCGGTGACTCCGTTGCCGAGGAAGTAGACGGTCGCCTCGATCCCCATAGCCCTCGCAGTCGTCGCCAGTATGAACGGCGCGTACAGTCTTTCGGGCGTGTTCGTGCCCGAGGTCTGAACATACAATATCTTCTTCGCCAAGTCAATCATCTCCTTAGGCTGTCCTTCTGATCAAGAACCTGAATCCGCCTTCCCTCTTCTCTACCGAGAGCAGTTCATGCCCCGTGTGTTTCGCCCAGCTGGTTATGTCGGACTCCGAGGCCGGGTCGTCCGCCAGCACTTCGAGGATATCTCCCACGGCGACGTCAGATATCTCCACGCTCGTCCTGTACACCGGCTCTGGGCAGTAGAGTCCCCTGCAATCGAGGATCTTCGCCGGTCCGGGCGATTTCTTTGTCTTCTCAGGCATGTTCGCTGTCCTCCCTCGTGCGTCAAAGGATGCGTTGGGCTCTTGTTTAACGGCGTTACCAAGCGTGTACCATAGGATAACCGTTGTCCCTGTGGCTTCAGGTAGGTCACACCCAGAGGAGCGAGGTCCTTCCGAGCCTGCCGGCGAACCGCCTGGTCCCGAACCCGATGCTCCTCTTCTTGAACTCGCTTGGAACGATGTCCCACTGATGATGTATTATGGCCTTCACCGCTGCGATGCCCGTCGGTGTCGCTCTCTCCCCGGGTGCATCGCCTGGCTGATGCATCATGTCCTTCAGGAGCGCAAGTGAGGCCGGCGGAGGCACCCTCACGGCTCCGTGGCTTACGACGACTATCCCCCTCCCGGTCGTGATGGTCGAGCCCACGAAAGGCCCGCCAGTCATCTCGATCAGCCTCTGGGAGAGATGGCCGACGGCGGCGATGTTCAGAATGGCCTGCGGCCTCGCGATCTCGTGCAGATGCACCTCCTCAGGGGGAAGATGGTGGGCCTGTCCCTCCGCTTCGAAAATCACTCGGAGGATGGCTCTTGCAGCTGGCGTGTTAGATCCGATCTGCCCTTCCATTTCGGCTAGGACGGAGAAACACCGCTCATATGATGTCTCTTGGGCCACTAGCGGTTCAGGTTCCCTGTACGATATTCCCAGACCCGATTCCCCGGATTCCTCGATTGACAGCAGTTCGAACTCAAGTCCGTGCGCGAGGGCGGCCGCCTTCATCCGTTCCGTGATCCTCGTCCGCTCATCATCGTCAAGCATGCCGATCATCGCTGCGAGGAGCATGTCGCCGGAGAGCCCCTCTCTCGCATCTATGAATATCATCCAAAACGCGAAGGCTCCGGACCGAGATAATCTCTCGGTTTACCCGACGGGCTTCGCGCCGGACTTTGCCTTGAGCTTCCTCTTCTTGGCCTTCGGCGCGGTCGGATTCACGGTGACTGCCTCCGCCGGCTGCTCGGAGACCACCTCTACTGGCTTCTCCGGTTCCCGCGCCTCGGGCGCGGGTGGCTCTATCGCTGGAGGTTCTATCGTGACTAGTTCCTCGGGTGACGGTGTGATTGGTGATTCGATGCTAGCCGGGGTCTCCCGCTCCTTCTCTGGTTCTTTGGTCGGAGGTGATGTCCTGACGGTCGCTGCGAAATCCTCTAGCTCGTTTATCAGGGGCTGAGCGGTGGCCGGCGTGGTCGTGGTCCCTTCGTCATCGAACTTCGCCCCGCATTCGGCACACGAACGAGAATCCGAGGAGACAGAAGCCCCGCATATCGGGCACTGGAGCGCAAACTCGTCGGAGAGGTCCTTGCCGCACTTCGGGCATTTGCCTTCAGATCCATCCAGGAGCCACGAGCAGTCAGGACAGCTGAACTTCTTGGGCTCCTGCTTCACCTGCACCGATTCCAGCTTGATTATCTCGTTCAGGAGGTCGTCGATGTCGGCATCTCTTCCTTTCCTATTCGTCTTCGCCTTGAACTCGGCATAATCGACATGACAGGCAGGGCACACCCCGACCTTCGGGTCGACGAGCTCCCCGCAGAATGGACACTCGAACTTGGTCCCGCTATCGAACTTGTTGTTGCAGCGCGGACAGGCCGGCTCAGCCTCGTCTATCCTGAAACCGCACACGGGACATCCGAATATTCTCTGGGATTCGGTTGCCATTTGCTCTGAGGCCTCACAACGGTGTTCAAAGGATGGTTTGGGTATATGAAATCGTCTCCCATGTACGCCTAACCTGGTCAGCGAATATCAGAAAACGCTTTAATGCCAGAGTCATATGACATATGATGAGCAGCACGGGCCACACGTCTCGCAGGTAACGAGCCTTTGGATCGTGCTTGTGCTATCCAAGGGGACATCTCACGTGAAGATTCTCACCGCTAGGGTTAGACTCTTGATCACCGTGTTAGTATTGACAGTGATCGTCTGTGCGGCCTTGGCGCTGAGTTCTATCGGAACCAAGGAAGAGCCATCGGTGAGGGCTCATGCCACTGCAAGCAGCAGCACCATCACTGCGGTCATCACTCCGTTGCCCGACGAGGTGTCCAACGGGACCTGGTCCCAGCTGGATGCGAGCAAGTCGACTGACACCGCGGGCTTGATCACGAACTACACATGGGACATCTTCTACGAAGGCACACAAACCACCACATATGCTAAGGCGGAGCCCTTCAAGTTCCGTGATCTGGGGCTCTACAAGATCGTCCTCACTGTTACCGACAACCACGGCAACACGTCCCAGGCCTTCACTGCTGTGTACTCGATCCTTGACTCTGACGAGGACTCTCTTCCAGACTGGTGGGAGATGAAGTACTTCATGAACCTGAACCAGACCGCGACCGGCGACTTCGACCACGATGGATACAACAACCTTGAGGAGTTTGCCGCTGGTACGGATCCGACGGTGAAGAACAGCCGTCCAGGGCTTGTGCAGGAGCTCGCGGACAACTGGATGTACCTGGTCGCGATCGCGGCTGCGATCGTCGTGGCACTGATAATCCTCCTCCCGAGGATGAAGAGGAAGCAGAACGCAGAGGTCAAGAAGAAGATCGAGGCGGCCATAGAGATCGAGAGGGCCCTGGAAACGGACAAGTGAGTGCGCTCAGATTGTGGTAAGCACTACGATGAGCGCGCCGACTATCAGGCAGTACACGCTGAACATCCACAGCTTTCCGGACCTGACCGCCTTGAGCAGGTATTCTATCGATACGAGCCCCACCGCGAACGATGTCACGAAGCCTATCGTTGCTGTCAAGAGCGTCGCATCATACCTTGGCAACGCAATCATCCCGTAGGCGAAGGCTCCGATGAGCACCGGGATTGAGAGAAGGAAGGCAAAAACTGCTGCGGTCTCCTTCTCCAACCCCCTTAGCATCCCACTTCCAATGGTCGACCCGCTCCTCGAGATCCCCGGGACGATCGAGACGACTTGGAACAGGCCGATGACGATTGCATCCACCAGGCTCGCGGTCTTCCTCGCGCCTTTGGATCCGAACCTCCAGGCCGCGAAGAGGATACCCGCGTTGACGAGGAGCGCCACGCCCACCAGCCTGATGGTGAACGCATTCTCTATCTCCTCCTTGAACAGCACCCCCGCGATCCCCGCCGGGATAGTGCCGATGATGAGAAGCAAGGCCAACTTGCGTAATTGTGCCTGGTCCGGCCCCTTAGCGGACCTCCACGTGAGGACTGACCATACTATCTTCCCGAGTTCCACGCGGAAGAAGACCACGACAGCTAGCAGCGTGCCCATGTGCAGCACGAGGTCGAAGACCAGGTTCTCCGAAGAGTTCAGGTCCAAGAGGTCCTGCACGATCACCAGGTGCCCAGAACTGGAGACTGGGAGCCATTCAGTCAATCCCTGGACTATTCCCAGTATCAGCGCCTGGAGCGGGTCCATAGGTGCCCCGGATGCGTCGGGGCTTTATTCAACCTTCCCCGCCCGTGGTTCTCTAACATTACAGAGTGGTTCATGTGGTCCGTGAAGTCCAACACCGAGCATCCGCGCTGTTAGAGCCAGATAAGGTGAGCGAGGAGGGCCCGGTGCCTCGACCGGCCCTCAATCCGACTCTCCACAGAACCCAGGACCGGAGGAAAACGTGTTTCATCCTCATTTGAGGCGTGGTAACGCATAGCCGACAATGCTGAAGCTCGAACTCGCCGTTACCGAAACCCCTCTTCGAGTTTTTGACCGATGTGCCCCTAATGGATTCAGTCACGCAGCCTTCTTGGCCATCAGCATGTAGTGATAGTTGTGATACTTCGCAACGCGATCGTTGTCGGAGAAGAATCTATAGAATCTGTACATCCTCTCATTCCTGGTCGGATAGGAGAGATTTCGGAAGAACAGGATATCGACGAAACCAATTCTCTCTAGGGTCTTCTTGACCTTGAATGGATTCGTCGCGAACTCGTAATCGGCAGGTTGATTCTCCGAGTGTAGCAATTCGTTGTGGTAGAATGACCGAAGCTTCCCAAAAAGAACCTTGGGCAAAAGAATAGATTTCGGAAACTGGAACATGCCCCAAGCATTAACATCCTCCAAGAAAAGCAGGCCGCCCGGTCTCAATAGACGGTGGAAGCTCGTCAGGAGGTGTTCCAGATGTTCACTTTCATGGTGAATCAGGTCTATGCTTGCCAGATAGTCGAAGCTGCTCTCCCTGAATGGGAGGTTCTTGACATCTCCCGCCACAGTATTCCTTGCGTAGGATTCCGAACTCAACCATTCAAGTATCTCATAGACAAGGTCAAAATTCACGAATAGATGGCCCATGTCCTGGAATTGCCTGTAGCTATCATCATAGCCACATCCTATGTTTATCATTGTCTTTGGGACTTTTCCAATATTGTCGGCGACAACGCTCCAGAACTCTCTCTTGGAATTGCGCCACTGATTCTCGTCGAATCTCTCCTTTGTGCCTCGGTTCTCCTTTATCATCGTCTTCGACAGAGACTCTTCAGTTCTCAAATGACTAACATCGAAAGATTTCGGAAACAGAATTGGTGTTCCATTCCTTAGCTCGTATCTCCTTCCACAACCCACGCAAGCAAGCGCTTCTTGCGATCGTACCAGACTGGAGTGACAGTCCGGACAAGCTAGAAGATCCAGCAGCTCCTGTCGGAATTCTCCAATCACACCAATGGCAGAAGCATTGCTTCCTAGATAAACCAATCTCAGTCTACCTCGAGTGAGGGGAGACTCGTCGCGCTAGGAGCATCATCGTCCTTGATTGGAGGACAGCAGCACGGAAAGCCACTAGAAGGATCAACCACTATGCCTCGACGGGGCTTCAGTGGCACTCGAGGAGGTCGTGCCAGACGCACTTTCGGAAGATGCGATCTTGCATCTCAGGAAGCGAAATCAACAGCCGGTTTGTATGTCGATGACTTCACAGCAGGACATCTATCAGTGGCAGCGACTTCATAGACGCATCTGCTGAACCATCTCGGATGCGTAGGCCTTCGTCACTAATCCATTTACGGTCACTCGCCGCGCAAGACTTTCCCTTGTCGCTTCAAAGGCCCATCAAGGCCACAAATGCACGAGATCATAAGTGAGGGACAAGTACGACTGCCAGAATGACGCGGAGCCTTTTGAGGACCAAGAGTGTGTGCTTCCGTCCGATTCAGTCAGCTTCATGTGCCCGAAGTTGGAGACGGACTGGGTGCTCCCGATGGAGCTCACGCCAGCATTGAGTGGGTGTCTGAAGGGCGATATGAGACTGAGAGGGCTATCGGAAGTCATGACGGCCTACCTGGTGGGGCATCTCAGCAAAAAGCGGGCGTTGAATATCATACAGTAGGGTATTATGACGGCTTGGGGATAATGAAAACGTATTTATCGCTTAGGTGTACTAGTGAGTTGATAGGCGGCCAGTCGCGCTCGCCCTGCACTTCAGTAGATCCACGGTCCAAGAAGGTCCTTCATGCGGTTACCAATGTGTTTCTCGACACTCGCGGTCATTCTGATGGCCTTGTCGGCTATTTCCAGCCTTGGTTCCGCGGGAGCCTCTACCGACATCGCGACTCATGGTGCGAAGGTGCATGTCTCGGACATGTCTGCGGATGTCGTAGTCCAGGTCGACGGGATCGGTGCCTTCGAGAAGGTCTCAGGGATTGCTGCTGCGAAGGGCGCTCACATCTTGGTCTCGAGCGGCAGCGCCGGAATACTGACCCTGAAAGCATCCGATGTCAACGATGCCCTCATCAACGAGATTGCCTCCGTTCCCGGGGTTCTAGACATCGCTTCCGAGATGAAGGCTCGGACACTCTACACCCCGAATGACCCATCCCGCAACCTGCAATGGGGTCTCCAGGCAGTAGATGCGTACGCTGCTTGGGACATCACAACGGGTTCTCGCACGGTGGTGGTCGGTGAGCTCGACACGGGGATCAACTGGAACCACCCGGACCTGAATGCGAACATGTGGAACGATTCCCAGGGATTCTATGGCTACAATTTCATCGACAACAACCACATCCCCATGGACGACAACATCAACAGCTACGACGACACTGGCGCGTGGTTCGCTAACACCTACACGTATCACGGAACCCATGTCGCCGGGGTCATTGGGGCGGCGATCAATAACGGGATAGGTGTCGCGGGGATGGCCCAAGTGAAGCTCATGGCCGTCAAGGTGATGAACGACTCGGGAGAGGGCACCGACGTGACCGTAGCACTCGGCCTGAATTGGGCCGTGGACCACGGGGCGAACATCATCACGATGAGCCTTGGCGTCGACGGCATGTCGACGGTGCTGCAGAACGCCGTCACCTACGCTTCCGAGCACGGGGTGGTTATGGTAGCTGCTTCCGGGAACAGCGGCGACAGCCATGTCAGCTTCCCGGCTTCATATCCACAGGTCATCGCCGTCGGGGCGGTGGACGAATCGAACAGGCGAGCGAGCTTCAGCAACTGGGGTGCTGGGCTGGAGCTCATGGCGCCGGGCGTGCAGATATTCTCCACCAAGGGTGACTCGGGGTACCAGTACCTGTCCGGCACATCGACCGCAGCTCCGTCCGTCGCAGGCGTGGTCGGATTGATGCTCTCCGTGAACCCGGCCCTGACCCCGGCCAGAATAAGGGAAGTGTTGAACTCTACGGCGACGGACCTGTCGACGACGGGCTATGACGAATCCACCGGATGGGGGATTGTCAATGCCTTCCGAGCGGTCGAGAGCGTCTCAGGCCCGACGGTCACAATCACTGGTCACCCTGACTACGTGGTCCCCAACGGGACCTTCTCCATCACCTGGATTGTCAGTGGTGGCAGGCCTGGAGTGATCAACGGGACGTACTTGGTATTCGGGTCCTCCCCGGTCAATATGGTCCAGCATTCCCAGACCTTCACGGGTATGACCTGGAAGGTCTTCACGGTCGACAGTCTCCCGTCGCTTCCCAAGAACGGGACCCTCAACTTGGAGGCGGTCGCGACCGTTGATGGGAGCGTGTACAGGTCGAGTCTTCTGACCATTCCAGTCCATAAGGCCGTGGCCAGCAACCCGTTCACGCAGTTCGTGAATGACGTCCAGCACTTCATCTATCACGACCTGGGCATCTTCAACTTCGCCCTGTTGATGGTCGTCCTGATCGCCATACCCGTCATCGTCATCGTAGCTCGGTCACGAAGGCCCACGGTGTTCGTGAAAGCACAGCCCGGCTTCCAGCCCCCCATGACCCTTCAGTCGTCCGCGCCTATCCGATACCTGCCGCCTCCGCCTCCTCCCCCACCGAGGTTCGAGGCGCATGTCGACATCATCAGCCACGAGGTCACCCCCTCGGTGTTGAAGGTCGCTGAAGGGACTAAGATCGTCTGGGTCAACAGGTCATGGGCGCCCCCGCCCGGCATCGCCATCAAGAGCGGCAAGTTGGATGATGCGGGCGAGCATCCGGACGGTGCGTTCCAGAGCGGCCTGCTCATAGCCCCCGGAGACTACTGGAGCGCCACGTTCCACAGGGCCGGGACCTACGAGTACTACCTTACTAGCATTTGGCGGGCCGGGAAGATCGTCGTGGAGCCCTACAGACAACAGACCGAGCCGTCGGCGGGAAATGCTTGACGGGATGCGTGTTCAACCTATGGGCGGCAGTGGGGTCCCGCCGATGTAACTCAGGACCGAGGCGTAGCCCGAGTACAGAGTGTCGACGTGCTGCTCCGTCATGTGTCCGCTGTTGTCGAACGCCTTGACCTGATGGTAGAATGCGTTCATGATGTTGATGCAGACCGCGAATTCCTTCTCGTCGTACTTCGCCTGAGCTGCGCGCAGCTTCGCGATCAGGCCGTACGCAGAATTCCCCGGTAGCTCCTTGCACTCGAGGACTAGCGGGACCAGGTCGATGGGCATGTGTGGCTTCGGTGGAGGCGGCTTCGGGGGCGGGGGGATTGGGGCGGCAGGACCGAAGACATCGACAGAGGAGGTTATCACACCGTTGCTCCATCCGCCGATCTCGAATACCGAGCCGCCCGGGACTGCGGCGTAGCCCTGGGCGCCCCTGGACTTGTTCATCGGCTCCGCGAGGGACCATGTGGAGTTGCCGGGATTGAAGAGTTCGG
>Ga0315281_10005439_pt1 | contig 18224 bp, 18 predicted proteins | sample YL17G07_0_MG_FD_204540 | JGI IMG/M metagenome (GOLD analysis project Ga0315281, IMG submission 204540) | Sediment microbial communities from Yellowstone Lake, YNP, Wyoming, USA - YL17G07_0 | ecosystem: Environmental > Aquatic > Freshwater > Lake > Sediment | place: USA: Wyoming | collected...
GCATGTTCTGGGTTGCGTTGACGTAGCCGGCGCCGTCCTCGCTCAGGCGGAACTTGCCGTTGCCGCGCGCGGACACTTTCACGTTGTACACAAACCAGCGCTTGGCGTTAGCCCGGTCCGCGGTGGTCTCGAGCTGGTAGCGCGGCTCGCCGTCGATCGCCACCGCCAGGCCGTCGAAGGCCTCGCACTTGGCGCCCTGCCAGGCGGCGAGCAGGATCTTCTGTGCTTCCTGCGCCGCGGGCGGCTGCAGGTCGGCGAGCGCCTGCGACTCGTAGACGTGCACCCGCTCGAGTTCCCAGCGGCTGCCGACCAGCCGGTATTCGACCAGCACCCGGTCGCGGCTCTTCGAGCCATCGGTGCGCTGCACCAGCGCCGAGCCGTAGTAGCGGATGGCGACGATGATCGCTTCGCGCTTATCCGGGCCGGTGACCTCGAGCACCCTGTCGCCAGGCTGCTGCTTCGCGTAATCCTTGAAGATCGCCGCGCGCGCCGTCTCCCAGGGAGGCGCCGTTTGCGCACCGGCGATCGCTGGCATTAAAAACACCAGAGTGCAGACCATCCGGAGCGCGGCGCACATGGATACCTCTCTGTCCCCCATGCTACACTAGCCTCTCAGCGCCGATTTGAAGTTCAGCTTGCGGGCGCTCTACAAATGCAGCTAAAGAGATCGGAAACCCGTTCTCGCGCAAGCTGAACGGGTTTTTGTTTCTGGAGCAGCAGTGATCGTCACACCGCAGAAGGCGCGCTTCACCCAGCCACTCAAGTTGACGAGCGGCGCGGTGCTGCCCGAATTCGAGATTGCCTACGAGACCTACGGCGAGTTGAACGCCGCGCACTCCAACGCGGTGCTGGTATGCCACGCCCTTAACGCCTCGCACCATGTCGCCGGCACCTACGCCGACGATCCAGGCAACGTCGGCTGGTGGGACAACATGGTGGGTCCCGGCAAGCCGCTCGACACCAACCGGTTTTTCGTCATCGGCAACAACTACATCGGTTCGTGCTTCGGCTCGACCGGGCCGACCTCGACCAACCCCGCGACCGGCAAGCCCTGGGGCGCCGATTTCCCGGTGGTGACGGTGGAGGACTGGGTCGCGGCGCAGGCGCGCCTCGCGGATCACCTGGGCATCGAGCGTTTCGCCGCGGTGATGGGCGGCAGCCTGGGTGCGATGCAGGCGCTGCAGTGGGCGCTCTCGTACCCTGAGCGGGTGCGCAACGCGATCGTGATCGCCGCCACGCCACGGCTCTCGGCGCAGAACATCGCCTTCAACGAGGTCGCGCGCCAGGCGATCATGACCGACCCGGACTTCCACGGCGGGCATTACTACGAGAAGGGCGTGGTGCCGGTGCGCGGGCTGCGCATCGCGCGCATGATCGGCCACATCACCTATCTGTCGGACGACGCGATGATGGAGAAGTTCGGCCGCGTGCTGCGGCGCGTGACGCCGGGCTTCGATTTCAACATCGACTTCGAGATCGAGTCCTACCTGCGCCACCAGGGCGACAAGTTCTCCACCTACTTCGATGCCAATACCTACCTGCGCATCACCAAGGCGCTCGACTACTACGACCCGGCGGCGGACTACGGCGGCGACCTGTCCAAGGCGTTTGCGCGCGCGCAGGCCGACTTCCTGGTCATCTCCTTCACCTCCGACTGGCGCTTCTCATCGGCGCGCTCGCGCGACATCGTGCGCGCCCTGCTCGATAACCGACGCGTGGTTTCCTATCTCGAAAATGACGCGCCGCAGGGCCACGACGCTTTCCTCATGGACGACTCGCGCTACTTCGCCGCGCTGCGCGCCTACTTCGGCAACATCGCGCTATGACTGAAGCCGAAACCATCGCGCGCTGGGTCAACTCCGGTGCGCGCGTCCTGGACCTGGGCTGCGGCGACGGTAGACTTCTCAAGCAACTGTGGCAGACGCGCCAGGCGCCCGGCTACGGCGTCGAGATCGACGACGTCAAGGTGATCGCGTGCATCCACAACGACGTCAACGTCCTGCAGATGGACCTCGAAGACGGCCTCGCCGCCTTCGCCGACCGTTCCTTCGACTACGTGATCCTGTCGGAAACCCTGCAGGCGATCCACCGCCAGGAACCGCTCATGAAGGAAATGCTGCGCGTCGGCCGCGAAGCCATCGTCTCCTTCCCCAACTTCGGCTACTGGCGCGCGCGCATCCAGATCGCCCTTGCCGGCCACATGCCCGTATCGAAGGAACTGCCCTACCAGTGGTACGACACCCCCAACGTCCACCACTGCACCCTCGTCGACTTCGAAGCCCTCTGCGCCAAGCTCGGCCTGCGCATCCTCGAGCGCGTCGTCCTCACCAACGGCAACGCCGTCACCTTCCTGCCTAACCTCCTCGGCAGCCTCGCTGTCTACCGCGTCAGCACTTAGCTGAAATCACAATCATCTGCCGATGCCCCGGCTTCTCCTGATACTTGACGACGACCGGATACGACTCCGCGGCTTCGATGAAATCGTGCCTCGGCTTGGAAGCGAGTGGCTGCACAGGGCATGGCGCGATGCGCCGTCGATGATCGCGGAAATCGATTCCCTGTTAGGTCAAGCGCAGCTGATCTCTCTTGATCACGATCTCTACAAGGACGCGCCATCGGATCCGGATCCGGGGACGGGGCGCATGATCGCCGATCTCTTGGCCAAGCGAAAACCGGTTTGCCCGGTGATCGTGCATTCGACCAATACCGAGGCCGCGTGGGGGATGTTTAATGAACTTGCGTCAGGAAAGTGGCAGGTCGAATTGGTTCACCATCTGAACCAAACCAGTTGGATTGAAGACCTTTGGCTTCCAGTAGCTAAGAAGTTTGCGCTCGTCGATAGACGGGCAGCGCAATCTCCGGAGCATTCGTGACTGCGAGAATCGTCCGTCTCGGCACTCCAAGGCTGCGCAGTGAGGGATTGCGCATCGGCACAGTGCGGCGTCCGCCGCGAGGGGTGCCCAAGGAGAGGTTCGCGTCTGGAAACTGGTATGACGTCTGGCTGCCGGATCTCTCGCCGAGCGAAGCGACAGTGAAGTTGGGGCAGCGGGCGGGGACAGACCGCGACTGGGCGGCATTCGAGAAGCGCTACGCGAAGGAGATGGCGGCGCCGTCGGCCAATCGCCTCCTCGATCTTCTCACCGCTTTATCTCACCATGCCGACTTTTCGGCCGGCTGCTATTGCGAGGATGAATCACGCTGCCACCGTTCGATCTTGCGCCGGCTGCTGAAGGAACGCGGAGCGAAGCTAGCTTGAGTTCGCGTCCGTGACGTCGAGGGCGTCGATGCGCGTACGCATCCAGACGAGGAGCACGAGGCCCGGCAGCGCGATCAGGAAGGTGAAGAAGAAGAACAGCTCCCAGCCGAAGCCCGCGACCAGGTAGCCGGCAACCGGCCCGACGTAGACGCGGCCGACCGCGGATAGCGCGCTGAGCAGCGCGTACTGCGTCGCGGAGAAGCGCCGGTCGCAGAGCGCCATCAGGAGTGCCACGTAGGCGGCGGTGCCCATGCCGCCGCAAAGATTCTCCAAGCCGATGACCGTCACCATCAGCGCGTAGCTCTTGCCGCTCGCGGCGAGCAGCATGAAGCCCAGGTTGGTGACCGCCTGCAGCAGGCCGAAGACGAGCAGCGCACGGTACAGGCGCATTTTCGCCATCAGCGCGCCGCCGGCGAGCGCGCCGAAGATGGTGGCGGCGAGGCCGAAGCCCTTGTTGATGGCGCCGACCTCGGTGAGCGAGAAACCCGGGCCGCGCAGGAGGAAGGTTGTCGTGAGATTGCCCGCGAAAGCGTCGCCGAGTTTGTAGAGGACGACCAGAAGCAGGAGTGCGATTGCGCCTTCGCGGGTGAAGAATTCCGCGAACGGCTTGACCACCGCCTCATCCAGAGTCTTCGGCACGCTGCCCTTCGGCTCGGGCTCGACCACGAACCAGGTCGCGATCATGCCGACGCCCATCAGCGCGGCAATCAGCCAGTAAGTCGCCTGCCAGCCGAGCCACTGGTCGGCGAGGATCAGCGCCCCGGCGCCAGAAATCAGCATCGCGATGCGGTAGCCGAGCACCGACACTGCGGCGCCGGCGCCGCGTTCGTCCCGCGCCAGCCAATCGGCGCGCAGTGCATCGAATACGATGTCCTGCGAGGCCGAAAGAAACGCCACCGTGAGTGCGGCGGCGCCCAGAAGCCAGGCCGAGTCCGCTGGCGTGAGCGTGCCCATGAAGGCAATCGCCGCCGCGAGCAGGATTTGCGTGACGAGCAGCCATCCCCTGCGCCGCCCGAGAAAAGGCGGCACGTAGCGGTCCATGAACGGCGCCCAGAGGAACTTGTAGGTGTAGGGCTGGCCGACGAGCGCGAACCAGCCGATGGCGACGATGTCGATGTTCTCGGCGGCGAGCCAAGCCTGCAGCGTGCCCGCGGTGAGCGCGAGCGGCAGGCCCGAGGCAAAACCCAGCAGCAGCAGCAGCCCGATTTTGCGGCTGCGGAACGCTGCGGCGTAGTCGGCGAGCGCCATCGGGGCGCCATCTTACCCGCCCCATGAAAGAGCATCGCCCGACGTTGCCAGCAGGTGCAAAAACCGGTAGCCTCGCGATCCCCCAAGTACCATCAGGAAGTCTGCAAATGAGCACTCAATCCGCCAGCAACGATGTGAGCAAAGAGAAGCTTGTCGCCGACCTGAAAGTGGTGGTCGCCGACGCCGAGGAGCTGTTGCGTGCCACCGCCTCCCAGGCGGGTGAAAAGGTCTCCGCCGCGCGCGAGCGCATCCAGGCCTCGCTCGCCACGGCCAAGGTGAAACTGACCGAGGCCGAGCGCGCGCTGCTCGAGAAGACCAAGGAAGCCGCCAAGGCGACCGACGACTACGTGCGCGAGAACCCGTGGCAGGCGGTCGGCATCGCCGCCGTGGCCGGACTCGTGCTCGGCATCCTCATCAGCCGCCGCTGATCCTTCGCCTGTTCAGCCACGGGCTTCTGCCCGTCCAGCTCACAGGCTTCGAGGATCCATCCATGTCCGGCCCGGTGAGGGAGCTTGCGCGCACGCTGCTGTCATTCGCCCTGACGCGGACGCGGCTCGCCGCGACTGAGCTGGAGGAGCAGGCGGTACGCCTGGTCGAGATCCTGATCTGGCTCACCGCGGCGCTGTTCTTCCTCGGGGTCGCTCTGGTGTTCGCAGCCGTGCTGGTGGTGCTCGTGTTCTGGGACTCGAACCGCCTGCTCGCGGCAGGATTGCTCGCGGCGCTGTTTGTCTCCATCGGCACCGGCGCCGCGCTGATCGCCCGCGTGCGTTTGCGCGAACGGCCGAAACTCCTCGCCGCGACGCTTGCCGAATTCGAGCGCGACCGGGACGCACTCGGCTAGCTCTGATGCGCGAACGTCTCCTTGCACTTGCCGAGCGCCGTGCGCGCCTGGTGGCGTGCGCCCGGGGCGAGCGCGAGATCATGGCCGCGCTGCTGGCGCCCGCGGACGGGGCAGCTTCCCTGGCCGCGGCTTTGTTCCAGGCCGCGCGCCGCGCGATGAATCACGCCGAACGCCGTCCGCTCATCGTCGTTGCGGGCGTCGCGCTGTTGATCGCGCTTCGGCCGCAGCGCGCGCTTATCTGGCTTGGCAGAGGCTGGTCGCTGTGGCGCCTGTACCGCGGCGCGCACGGCTGGTGGCTGCGCTTTACCGCGGCAAACGCGAGCGCCGGCACGCCGGCAGGCGCGGCACGCAAGTCAGCCTAGCTTCCAGCGGTAGTCGATGATCAGCGGCGCGTGGTCGCTGAAGCGCCGCTTGAGGTAAATCGACTCGCGCTGCGCGCATGCCGCCACGCCCGCCGTGGCAATCTGGTAATCGATGCGCCAGCCGACGTTCTTCGCCCAGGCCTGGCCGCGGTTCGACCACCAGGTGTACTGGTCGGGCTTCGCGTTCAGGCGCCGGAACACATCCACGAAGCCGACTTCGTCGAACACCCGGGTGAGCCAGTCGCGCTCCTCGGGCAGGAAGCCGGAGTTCTTCTGGTTGGAGCGCCAGTTCTTCAGGTCGATTCTCTGGTGCGCGATATTCCAGTCGCCGCACAGGACGATCTCGTCACCCCTCGCTTTGAGTTTCTTCAGATGAACAAGAAACGCCTTCAGAAAGCGGAATTTCGATGCCTGGCGGTGCGGGCCGGAAGAACCGGAGGGCAGATACAGGGAGATCACCGCCAGCTTGCCGAATCTGGCCTCGAGAAACCGCCCTTCGGCGTCGAACTCGCGCACGCCGAAACCCTTGATCACGGCATCAGGCTTGCGGCGGCTATAGAGCGCCACGCCGGCGTAACCTTTTTTCTCGGCGCAGGAGAAAAAGCCACTGAAACCCTTGGGCGCCAGCAATGCCGCGTCGAGATCCGCTTCGTGCGCCTTCACTTCCTGCAGACAGACGACATCGGCCCCCTGCACGGCGAGCCAGCGGTAGAGACCCTTCCTTGCCGCGGACCGGATGCCGTTGACATTTAGGGTGACGATCCGCATGGGTTGGCGCCATTTTAGCTTCAGTGCATCACTTGTCGCCCGCACCCGATTCCCGCACCACTCGTTCCCAAATCGCTGCCTCTGCGAGCAGCTTCGCTTCGAATGCCTCCGGCGACGCAGACGGCGCGGGAACGTAGCCCTGGGAGGCGATCTTCTCCTTCACATCGGACTTGGAAAGAGCCTTGACAGCCGCCTCATGCAGGCGCCTGACGACGGGCGCGGGAGTGCCGGCCGGAACGTACAGACCGAAAGAGGAATTCGACACGTAACCGGGTAAGCCCGCTTCCGCCGCGCCGGGGATGTCGGGGATAGCGGACGATGCGGCCGGCGCCGTGATCGCGAGCGCGCGCACGCGACCACCGCGGATAAAACCAATAACCGACGGCATAGTGGCGAACATCACTTGTGTATCGCCCGTGACCAGCGACTGTGCGGCCGGGCCGCCTCCGTTGTAGTGCACCGTCGTGAACTGCACACCGGCGACCGACATGAACTGTACCCCGGCTAGATGTGTCGAGGAGCCGCTGCCGGCATCTGCCATGAAGAGCTTGCCGGGTCTCTCCTTTGCGTGGGCGATCAACTCCATCAGGTTCTTCACCGGCAGGTCGTTGTTTACGACGATGATATGCGGCCCGTCTGCGACGTTGGTAACGGGCGTGAGCGCCTTGTCGCTGTCGTAGGCCAGCGTCTTGTAAAGCGCCTTGTTGATCGCCAAGGGAGCGCCATTCAACACCGTATAGCCATCGGGGGGTGCTTTTGCCACCGTTGCCGCAGCGATGGTCCCAGCCGCACCGGCACGGTTTTCCGTCACCACCGCTACTCCGAAATCCTTGGACATCTCGTCGGCGAGCAGACGTGTGAGGAAATCCCCGGAGCCTCCTGGCGCAAAGCCGACCACCAGCCTGACAGGCCGTGCCGGAAAAGTTTGCGCTGCCGTGCTGGCGGCCATGAGCAGTACAGAAAGAAAAACGGCGATCCGCAAGGTCACGGGGTCCTCTTATGATCGGATTTCAATCGAAAACTCTGCTAACGATGGCGGCCAGCTCACTATGCCACAATTCCTTTGACGAGCTTCATGAGCGGCCGCAGATCGGACGCGTCATCGATTTTCTCCATGAAACGTATGGCTTGGTCGACCGCGTCGGCGCCAAGCAACCGATCGGCCATCACGTGGAACTTCCGGCATAGCTCGTCCCAAGTGGGCGGCCGCTGCGGCGACCACATCACATCCTCGATCCGATGAGAGTGAATCGCGCCGTCCGCCATCGTGATCGAGACTTCGACCGGCCACTTGGCCGGGAAAGCACGCGACATGTCTGCATCGGCTTCGCAGACGACTTTGCCGGCCAGCTCATGGACGAAAGGATCCTTCAACCTCTTCGAGGACAGTTGATCGACGGTCAGCTGCCCGTCTATGAGCGAGACGGCGACGGAGAAGGGAATGGATAGGTGGGCATCGACATGATTACTGGCCACACTGGTGTATTTCTTGCCGGTGTAGGTCACGGCGTCCCCAAAAGTCGTCACGCGGACGGAGTTGACCTTTTTCGCGTCGATCCCTTTCTTCCTGAGGAAGAGCGTCGCCTCCACCGCACCGATGATCAGGTGCCCGATGGGGAAGGGCTTGAAGGCTACCTCCATGGAATGCCACTTCTTTCCAAGACCGCTCACGCACTTGTCTAAGTCTCGATCGGTAGCCAGGATTTGTAGCGCGGCGTGATAACGCGGTGGCTCGCCCTCAAGCGGACCAGCACGGTAGCCCGCCTGCGCCAGGAGCGCCGACGAGATGCCCGACATGGCGGCCTGGCCACCGTGTACCGGTTTGATGTTATGGCCCTTGAACTGATTGTCGCCATTGGACACGGGCATGATGAATCCGGATGCGCCGAGAGCCGCACTGGCCTGCTCGGCATCGAGTTTCAGGAGCCTCGCTGCTGTTGCCGCCGCGCCGCTTGTTCCGAACGTTCCCGTTCCCTGAAATCCGTTGTACCAGTGCGACGGCTGGATACCGAGGAGCAGCCTCGTGTGGACTTCATAACCCGCAATAATCGCAGGTACCAGCTCTCCCCAAGGAAGACGACGCTCTTCAGAAAGCGCCAAGGCGACCGGGATAACGGGCGTGCCGTTATGCGATCGCACCCAGAGATTCGTATCCTGGCAATCCAGCACCTCCGACAGCGTGCCATTGCCGAACGCAGCCATCATCGCACTGGTGTCGATGCCGTAACCAACGACTGTCGCAGGCCCCGGCGGCGCCGCAACTTTGAGGTAGTTCGAAAGAATGGTGTCGTGGTTGTCCTGCGCGAAGAGCGCCGCCCCAGCCATGACACTGACGGCGTCGAGCACGAAGAAACGACATTTCTTGCGTAAAGGCTCCGGAACCTGATCTATGGTGAGGGAACTGGTGAAAGCTGCCAGTTGCTTCGTGACATCGATTTCCACGCGATCCCCTCTGCGAGCGTAATGGCGATATCAAAATCGCTTGGTTTATATTTTTTTTGTATTCCAGCATATCATTAACGCTGGCTGGTATCGGGCTATTGCGCGATCTTGCTCAAGGAGCAACACGCGGAGCGCGATACGGCGGCTGCTCCACAATATTCATTCGTGTACGTTCACCCAAGGAGGTACCCATGAAAATGACAGTCGCTGCAACCATCGTCGGGCTAGCGCTCGCCGCTGCGCCAGCTCTCGCGCAAGAAAGAATCAAACTCAAGGTGATCGGGCAGCCGCTCGCCACCGGGCTGATCCAGAAGAACAAGGAGCAGCCGTTCTTCGAAACCCTGGCGCAGAAATCCGGCCTGCCGATCGAAGTCGACTACAAGCCGATCGACACGCTCGGAATCAAGGACGCCGACCAGTTGCGCGTTATGAAGGCTGGGCTTTTCGAGATGGCCTCGCTGCGCTTTGCGCCGATCTCGCGCGACGAACCGACCCTACTCGGCCTCGACCTCGTCGGCCTCAATCCGGACTACAAGACGGGCCGCGCGGTGGCCAACGCCTACATCGGCATCGTTGACCAGCGGCTCCAGCAGCAATTTGGCGTCAAATTGCTCGGTATCTGGCCTTTCGGTCCGCAGGTATTTTTCTGCAAGAAGCCGATCGCCAGGCTCGCCGACATCAAGGGACTCAAGGTGCGCGTGTACGACCAGAACCTCGCCAAATTCGTGCAGTCGTTAGGCGGGACGGCAGTGCCGATCCCGTTCGCTGAAACGCACCAGAGCCTGTCACTCGGCGTAGTGGACTGCGCAGTCACCGGCCCGAGTTCGGCGAATTCGGCCGGGTGGCCTGAGGTCAGTACGCACTACCTGTCGATCGGGGTCCAGATCGCCCTCCAGGGCTATGGCATCACGCTCTCCACGTGGAACCGGTTCAAGCCGGACCAGCAGGCGAAGCTGAAAGCCGCTTTCGATGCGCTGATCGGTGACATCTGGAAATATTCCGAGGAACTGTTCGTCGACGCCTCGAATTGCAATATTGGCAAGGATCCTTGCACCACCGTCAAGAAATTCAACCTGGTGAATGTGCCGGTGACTCAGGGCGACCTTGAAATCCTCAAAAAGTCTGCGCGAGATATTTCGTACCCGGCATGGGCCGAGGTATGCGACAAGTCGAATTCAAGCTGCTCGGTAGCTTGGAAAAAAGCGGTCGGCCCGATCATCGGCTTCGAATAGAAAGCGCGGGCGATGCGCCGACTGGAAACCATCCTCGCCAACATCTTCGGCGTAATTTTTCTCGCCCTGTCGTTCGTGGTGACGGTCGAGACGCTAGCGAGGAAGCTTTTCAACTTCTCGATCCAGGGCGCCGACGAGCTCGGCGGCTATTCCCTCGCCATCGGCTCTACCATCGCCTTCAGCCTCGCGCTCGCGGGCCGCAACCACATCCGCGTCGACGTGTTCCACGAGATGTTCCCGCGTGGCGTGAAGGCAGCGCTCAACTGGCTGTCGATCGTACTTCTCGCGGCGATGGCGGCGCTGATCGTGGCGGTGTCGGTGAGAGTGCTGCAGGAAAGCGTCCAGTTCGGGAGCACCGCGCAAACGCCGTGGGCAACACCACTCATCTGGCCGCAAGGCCTGTGGTATGTGGGGCTGGTGATGTTCATGTTGGTGGCGGCCGGCTTTGCCGTCCGCGCGACCTACCTCCTTTTCAGCCGGCGCATCGACGAGTTGAACGAGGAGTTCCATCCCAAGAGCGCCAAGGAAGAGCTTGAGGAGGAACTCGACGACTTGGCGCACCGCAGTGGCGCAGAGAGACACAAATGATCGCCGCCACCATCGTTGCGTTTGTTCTGATGATCGGGATGATGCTGATCGGCATTCCGATCGCCGCCTCAATGTTCATCGTGGGCGTCGGCGGCGGCGTGCTCGCCTTCGGCTGGCCATTCATCAATTCGATGGCCTCGGTGATCTGGGGGGTGGGCAATGAGAACCTGCTCACGGCCATTCCTCTTTTCGTGCTTCTTGGTGAGCTGTTATTGCGCAGCGGCATCGCCGACAAGATGTACGTCGCGCTTTCCGCGTGGCTGGCGCGCCTGCCCGGAGGACTCCTGCACACCAACATCGGCTGCTGCGCGCTGTTCGCCGCCACCTCGGGCTCGTCGGTCGCCACCGCCGCGACTATCGGCACCGTCGCCCTCCCATCGCTGCACGCCCGAGGCTACTCGATGCGTGACGCGCTGGGGTCGCTTGCCGCAGGAGGCACGCTCGGCATCCTGATACCGCCCAGCGTCAACATGATCGTGTACGGCTCGCTCACCAACAACTCCATCGGCAAGCTGTTTATCGCCGGCATCATTCCAGGCATCCTGCTCACGCTTTCCTTCATGGCGTACATCTACGTCAGTCACGTCATGCGTGGGGCGGGCCACATGTCGCGCGAGGCCAAGGTCCCGCTGGCCGAGCGCATGCGGTTGCTGGTGAACCTGGTACCGCCCGTCATCGTGTTCGGGGTGGTGATGGGGAGCCTCTATTTCGGAATCGCCACCACAACCGAATCGGCCGCGCTCGGCGTGGTGACCGCGCTCGCCTTGACGTTGCACGCCGGCAGGCTGTCGTTCGAGTTGCTCAAGAACTGCTTTCAGCAGGCGGCCCGCATCAGCGGCATGATCCTGCTGATCATCGCAGCCGCGTTCATCCTCAACCTCACCATCAGCCTCACCGGCGTCGCCGACCAGCTCACAAGGTGGGTGACCTCACTCGGCATGTCCGCCACGGCGATGATCTTTGCACTGATCGTGTTCTACCTGATCCTCGGCATGTTCATGGACGTGCTGTCGATGCAGGTGGCCACGATACCGCTCACCTATCCGATCGTGACAGCGCTCGGCGTGGACCCGATCTGGTTCGGCATCTTCATCGTGCTGATGTGCGAGCTGGGGCTGATCACGCCGCCCGTGGGCATGAACCTGTTCGTGGTCCACGGCATCCGGCCCGACAAGGGCGGCATCGAGGACGCCGTCTGGGGTGCGCTGCCCTATGCCGTGATCATGATCGGATTCACCGTGTTGCTAATCTTTGCACCGAAGATCGTCACGTGGCTTCCGCAACGGATGTAATGGAGTGGTGGCAGTTGAGTGCCGCCGAGCTGGCGGCCGCGTTCGCACGCGGAGATACGGACCCGGTCGCCTACTTCCAGCTCGTGATGAAGCGGGTGTCGGCAATCAATCCAAAGCTGAATGCGATAATTGCGTTCGATCTTCGCGCCGGCGACCAGGCGCGCCACAGCGCGGAGCGGCTGCGCAACGGCCGCGCCCGCAGCGTCCTGGAGGGCATCCCGGTCGTCGTCAAGGACAACATCCTCGCCGCCGGTATGCCCTGCGTCTGGGGCAGCCGCGTATTCTTGGACCACGTTCCGTCAATGGACGAGCTGCCGGTCGCACGACTTCGAGACGCGGGCGCGATCATCCTTGGCAAGACCAATGTCCCGGAGTTCACGCTAGAGGGCATTACGTGGAATAGCGTGTTCGGTGCGACGCGAAATCCCTTTAACCTCGAGCTGACCCCCGGCGGCTCCTCGGGCGGCTCAGCAGCGGCGGTAGCTTCGGGGCTCGTACCGCTCTCGATCGGCACCGATGGCGGCGGCTCGATCCGCCGCCCCGCATCGCACACCGGCCTCGTCGGTCTGAAGCCTTCGATCGGCGCGATCGCGCGCGTGAACAGCCTGCCGATGATGCTGCTCGATCTCGAAGTGATCGGGCCGATAGCGCGCACTGTGGAGGACGCGGCGCTGCTTTTCGCCGCAATCGCCGGACCCGATGAACGTGACCGGCGTTCCCTGTATCTTGCCGCCAGAAAGAAGCGCGCGCCAATTACACCGCTGCGGGTACTCTACGTACAGCGCTTCGGCGAAGCGCCGCTCGATCCTGAAATCGCGGCGAGTGTCGACAGCGCGGCGCGGGCGCTCGAAACGCTCGGCTGCCGCGTCGAGACCGGGTCGCTGCCGTTCGATTTGGCGCCGCTAAACGAATTTTGGCCGGTGTTCGGCGCCGTTGGCGTCGCCTACGTGATGGCCGCGCACCCCGGCAAAGAGGCGCTACTCGGCCCGCGCTTCCAGGCCATGCTTGAAGAGGGGCGCAGAGTACCGGCCGAGCGCTACCTTGCCGGCATCGAAATCTTCGAGCGCTTGCGCAGCAAGACGGCAACCGTGTTCGAATGCTACGACTTCATCATGACACCTTCGGCGGCCGCGTTGCCTTGGGACGCGGAGACGCCGTTTCCGGAGATCATCGACGGGGTCAAGGTCGGGCCTCGCGGCCATGCCGTTTATACCGGTTGGATTAATGCTTGCGGCATTCCAGCCATAAATTTGCCATGTACGCCTTCTCGCCATGGACTGCCGATCGGCTTCCAACTCGCGGGAAAATTTGGCGCCGACGAGTTGCTGCTGGACGTGGCGCGCCGCTACGAGGCGGCAAACCCCTGGCGCGCACGCTGGCCGGCGATCGCCTTCCAGGTCTGAACTAGCTCCCGCGCGGGAACGCTCCAATGCCGCCGTGCTCGAGCGACCAGCGCGCCGGATTCTCCAGGAAGCGCTCGACCTGCTCGACGGCGGGCGGTGCAAAATAGCTGCTCGCGCGCGCCGCCGCGAGCACATCGCGCCAGGTCGCGAGGTAGTGGAGCTCGATATGCAGCTCCTTGAAGATCGTGCGCGCTTCGCTGAATACGTCGTAGAAGAACATCACTAGGACGTGGTCGACGCTGGCCTGCATCGCTCTCAGGGCGCGGCACATTTCGATCTTGCTGCGGCCGTCGGTGGTGATGTCGTCCACCAGCAGCACGCGCGCGCCGGCGCGCAGCGTTCCCTCGATCTGCGATTCGGGGCCGAAGCCGCGCGGTTTGCGCCGCACGTACTGGAGCGGCAGCGACAGGCGCTCGGCGATCCACGCCCCATAGGCAATGCCGGAGGATTCGACCCCGGCGACGGTGTCGAACTGCTCGAACCCGGCGCCGGTCAGCACGACCTCGGAGGCAAGATCCATCAGCGCCCTGCGGATGCGCGGGAAGGAGATCAGGCGCTGCGCATCGATGTAGACCGGGCTCGCCCATCCGGAGGCAAGGAAGAACGGGCGCTCGGCGTTGTACTTCACGGCCCCCGCCTCCAGGATCATCCGGGCGGTCATGTCGGCGATCATCGCAGCGCCTCCGGCTCGCCAGTCAAGGCCTGGTAGAGGACTTCAGTCCCCATCATGAAGTCGTCGAGGTCCATTTTCTCATCCGGATTGTGCGAGCCGTTGTCGTTACGAACGAACAGCATTCCGGACGGGACGCCCTGGTTAGCAAAGATCGCCGCGTCGTGCCCGGCGCCGCTGGGAATGTCGATATGCGGATACTGCAGCGCGGTGCAGATCCGCCTCAGGCGCGCGGCCCATTCGCGGTCGATGAGCCCCGGCTCCGAAAGCACGCGCTCGCCAAGGTCAAATTTCACGCCGCGCGCTTTTTCGATGCCGGTGCATTCGACCAGCAGCAGCTGGTAGACGGATTCCAGCGTGTCGAGCGACTGGCTGCGAAACTCCAGGCTGAACCCCACTTCGCCGGGAATGCGCGACACGGAATGCTCTCGCGGGTCGGTACCGACGATGCCGCTCGTCACCACCAGATCGACGCCGCGCGCATTGAGCGCCTGCCAGTTGTCGTCCAGGCGCATCAGCAGCTCTGCCAGCGCGAACACGGCGTCGCTTCTCAACCACCGGGGCACGGCGCCGGAATGGCCCGCACTGCCGCGGCAGCGCGCGGCGATGTGCCGCAGATTTCCGCGGATGCCGGTCACCACGCCCACCGCCGCCTGGCGCGCAACCATGATCGGTCCCTGTTCGATGTGCAGTTCCAGATAGCCGCCGACTGCCTGAGAGTCGATGAGCGGCTCCCCGGCCGCGATACGCCGCACATCCGCTCCAACTTTCTCGAGGTATTCGCCGAGCGGCCGACCGGTGTCGCGCTGCTTGCGCTCGAGATCGCGCGCCGAGAGCTTGCCGAAAAGCGCGTACGAACCGAGATAGGGTTTGCCGAACCAGGCGCTTTCCTCGCCGCGCAGGCCGAGAACCACGAGCGGGCGCTCGCGTGCGCTACCGAGCTTCTTCGCCTTGGCCAGGCACAGGAGCCCTGCCACCACGCCGGCGAGTCCGTCGTAGTTGCCGCCCTCCGGAACTGAATCGAGGTGCGATCCGGTCCAGTATGCGGTCCTGCCGGCCGGAGCTCCTGGCATCTCGATGACCAGGTTGGCTGCGGCGTCGAAGCGCGTGTTCAGTCCCGCAGCACGCGCCGCGGCGGCGACGACGCCCATTGCGGCGCTCTCAACCTCGCTGTAGGAGGGCCGGGAAACGCCCACCCGGGCTGCCGAGACCTTGCGCACCGCTTCGAACAGCTCCGCCGCCTGCTCGCGGTCGGTCCGGTCGAACACTGCGCGCACGGGATGGTCGGGGCCCATGGCGTTCTCCGTCAACCGCTTTGCTGGACGAGGCGCAGCCAGCGGTCGGTGAGTCCGGCGTCGATTCGCACAGCGCCGCTGAGTTCGGCGATGCGCGCGATCCCGTGCCGCTCGCAGTAGGCGGCGAGGCCGTCGATGATGCGGACCATCGCTGCGGGATCGAGGAACGAGGCGGTACCGACTTGCACCGCGGCGGCGCCGGCGAGCAGGTGCTCCACCGCATCCTCCGCGGTCATGATGCCGCCGCAGCCGATCACGGGAATGCGCACGGCCCGCGCACACTGGAACACCATGCGCACGACGAGCGGGCGGATTGCCGGTCCCGAGAGCCCGCCCATCACGTTGCCGAGCTTGGGCTTGCGCGTTTCGGTGTCGATCGCCATGCCGAGGAAGGTGTTGGCCACGACGAGCGCGTCGGCGCCGGCGTCCTCGGCGGCACGCGCGATCTCGGCGATGTCGGTGACGTTCGGCGTGAGCTTGGCCCAGATCGGCACGCGGGCGTGCCGCTTGATCTGCGAGATGGCGCGATGCGTGTCCTGCGCCGACATGGCGAAGGCGCGGCCGTCGGCCTCCAGATTCGGGCACGAGATGTTGGCTTCGATCGCCGCGACCCCCGGCACCGAAAGCGCTTCGCACGCCGCGGCGAACTCCTCCGCGGTGTCGGCTGAGACGCTCGCCACGACCGGCGCCGGCACACCCGCATAGTGCGGCAGGATGTTGTCCACGTAATGGAGCAACCCGTTGGACGGAATGCCGATCGAGTTGAGCATCCCCGATTCGGTCTCGGCGACGCGCGGCACGGGATTGCCGATGCGCCGCTTCGGCGTGACGCTCTTCGTGACCAGCGCGCCAAGCCGGCCCAGATCCATCGCCCCGGCGTATTCGTGCGCAAAGCAGCCCGAGGCCGGCATCACCGGGTTCTTTAGTATCAGCGAACCGATGCTTACTCTGAGATCAGCCAAACTGCACCTCGCCCGCGACCGCCGCGATCGGGAACACCGGCCCCTCGCAGCACACGCGATGGAATACCATCGCGCCGTCCTCGTTGAACAGGCGCACGCAGGACAGGCACACGCCCATCGCGCAAGCCATCTGCTGCTCCAGGGCCACTTCCCCCGCAGTCGAACCAAGGACGTCTTGCAGGAGGGCGAGAAGTCTGTTCGAGCCGCAGGTGTAGACCATGTCCGGTGCTCGCTGGTCGAGAATCCTCCTCACAAGAGTCGCGACGCGTTCAATTGAAGAGCTGCCGTCGGAGTCGAGTACCGTATGCACCTCGGCCGGCGCGCCGCGTAGGAACTCTTCGCGCATCAGGTCGGCAGGCGCGCGCGCCGAAAGCAGCGCGGTGATGGCGACGCCGGCGCGCGCGGCGAGCGGCACAAGCGGCGCCATGGTGGCAAGCCCGACGCCGCGCGCGACGAGGAGCACCCGCTTCCAGTCCGATGAGAAGCTGAATCCCGCGCCCAGCGGCCCGATGATGGTGAGGGAGCCGCCCGGCTTCAGGCGCTCCAGGGCGCGCGTCCCGACGCCCTTCACGTGGTAAAGGAATTCGATGCGATCCTCTTCGGGCCCGATGCCATAGACACTCATTGGCCGGCGCAAAAACGGCGCCTCGGTGTCAGTGACCGGACAGGCGAGCTGGAAGAATTGCCCTGCCACGGTGTGGCGCGCCAGCGGCAGCGGGCAGGCGAGGCGCAAGTACTTGTAGCGCGCGTTCACCCACCGGTTCTCGACCACGTTGCAGGCGTGGGTTCCGACCTTCATAGCAGCAGTTTGGGCAGCGCCGTGGAGATCGACGGCACGTAGCTGATCAGCACGAGCACCGCGATATTGACCAGCACGAAGCGCCCTATGCCGGCGACCACGTTCTCGACCGGTCGGTTGAGCGTGCCCGCGGCGACGAACAGATCGAGCCCGAAGGGAGGGGTGATCATCCCGATGCAGATGTTGAGCGTGACCAGCAGCCCGAAGTGCACCGGGTCGATGCCGAGCGCAGTCGCTACCGGATAGAGCGTCGGCACGAACAGGAGCAGGATCGAGTTCGGGTCGATGAACATGCCCGCGATGAACAGCAGGACGTTGACGAACAGCAGGAACATGACCCAGTTCATGTTCATCTCGCGCACGAAATCGAGCACGATCCGCGGCAGGTTGGCGAGTATCACGAAGTGCGACAGCAGCGCGCCCATCGCGAGCAGGATGAAGATCGTCGACACCGCCACCGCGCTCGATTCCGCGATTGCCACCAGCTGCCGCAGCCCGATCGCGCGGTAGACCACCATCTCGACGAACATTGCATAAACCACCGCGACCGCGGCGGCCTCTGTCGCGGTGAAGAATCCCGAATAGATGCCGCCGAGGATCACCAGCGGCAGTCCGAGCGCCCACGCGCCGGCACTGATCGCCGCGAGGCGCTCTCCCGGTTTCGGTTTCTCCGCGCGCCGCGCCCCCACACGCCACGTTTCCCACTGGACCAGGACCATGAAGGCAAGGCCCAGCACAATCCCCACCACCAGGCCGCCCGCGAACAGCGCCGCGATCGATGTGCCGGTGATCCAGCCATAGATGATCATCGTGATCGAAGGCGGGATCAGCAGCGCGCATTCGGCCGACGAGGCGATCAGGCCGAGGCTGAATTTTTCCGAGTAGCCTGCACGCTGCAGTTCCGGGTAGCAAAGCCGGCCGAGCGCCGCGACGGTCGCGGGCGCCGAACCGCATACCGCGCCGAATGCCATGCAGGATCCGACCGTCGTATGGCCGATGCCGCCCGGGTAATGCCCCACCAGCGCGCGCACCATCGCGGTCAGGCGCTGCGCGATGACGCCGTGCG
>Ga0315281_10005440_pt1 | contig 18224 bp, 13 predicted proteins | sample YL17G07_0_MG_FD_204540 | JGI IMG/M metagenome (GOLD analysis project Ga0315281, IMG submission 204540) | Sediment microbial communities from Yellowstone Lake, YNP, Wyoming, USA - YL17G07_0 | ecosystem: Environmental > Aquatic > Freshwater > Lake > Sediment | place: USA: Wyoming | collected...
CGCCGGCGCCATCATGAACGCGTCCGGCATTTCGCGCCGACTGATCGCGTTCGCGTCCGCCACTCTCGGTTTTATCCGCGGCGGGCTGGCGATGGTATCGATCGGCGCCTCGATGTTCTTCGCCGAAATATCGGGCTCGGCGGTGGCGGACGTCTCCGCGCTCGGTTCCATCCTCATCCCGGCGATGAAATCAAAGGGCTACCCGAAAGCGGTCGCAGCGGCGGTGATGTCGTCCGCGGCAACGCTCGCCGTAATCATCCCGCCTTCGATCCCGATGATCCTCTACGCAGTAATGGCGGACACGTCGGTGGTGCAGTTGTTCGTCGCGGGCATCGTTCCAGGGGTGCTCGGCGGCCTGGGCCTGATGGGCATGGCTTACTATTTCGCGCGCCGCTACAACCTGCCGGTCGAAGAGGCGTTTCAATGGCCGCGCATCTGGCAGACATTCAAGGATGCCTTCTGGGCGTTTACCCTGCCGGTGATCATCCTCGGCGCGATCTTCGGCGGCGTTGTCACGGCGACCGAAGGTGCGGCGCTGGCGGTGGTGGCGGCCCTGTTCATCGGCCTGGTGGTTTACCGCGAACTCGACCTCGCCCACCTCCGTGCGGCAATGATAGAAGGCGGCGTGCAAACCGCGGTCGTGATGCTGCTCGTCGCGAGCTCCGCGCTGCTCGGCACCTATCTCACCGAGATCCAGGCGCCGCAGCAGCTCGCGCGCTCGATGACCGAGTTCACCAGCAACAGGTATCTGATACTCGCGCTGCTCAACGTCATGTTCCTGCTGCTCGGCATGTTTCTGCACTCGGCCGCGGCGATCATACTGGTCGTGCCGGTGGTGATGCCGCTGGTCAAGGCGGTCGGCATCGATCCGGTGCACTTCGGGCTTATCGTCACCATCAATCTCGGCATCGGTCAGCAGACGCCGCCTGTCGCAAGCGTGCTGATGGTGGCGTGCTCGATCGCCAAGGCGTCGGTCTGGGAAGTCACCAAGGTCAACATTTATTTCATCGGCGTGCTGTTTGCCGTACTGATGCTGGTCACCTACGTGCCGGTCACCGGCCTGGGACTGGTTCAATTGTTTTACCGCTGAACCACGCGACGATGGATCCGGTGCTGGTATCGCGCGACGGCAACATCGCCACCGTCGCGCTCAACAATCCCGCCAAGCTCAACGCTCTCAGCAAACCCATGTGGGAACAGCTCGGCACCGCGATGCGCGAGCTGTCCGCCGACGATGGCCTGCGCTGCGTGGTGCTGCGCGGCGCCGGCGACAAAGCTTTCGCGGCCGGCGCGGATATTGCCGAGTTTGCGCGCCAGCGCGCGGATTCGAAGCAGGCCAAACAGTATGGCGCGCTGGTCCACGCCACCATGCAAGCAGTCGCGCAGTGCCGCCACCCGGTGATTGCGCTAATCAAGGGTGCGTGCGTCGGCGGCGGCCTTGAAATCGCCGCGATGTGCGATATGCGAATCTGCGGCGAATCGAGCCGCTTCGGCGTGCCGATCAAGAATTTGGGGCTCACCATGGGCTACGGCGAACTGCAGGGCGTGCTGGCAGTGGCCGGCCGTGCCGTCACGCTTGAAATTCTGCTCGAGGGCCGCGTTTTCGATGCAGCGGAAGCGCTGCAAAAGCGGCTCATCAACCGGGTCGTGCCCGATGCCGATGTCGAGCCCGAAACCTACGCGCTGGCCGCACGCGTGGCTGCCGGCGCCCCGCTGGTTGCGCGCTGGCACAAGCAGTTCATTGACCGTCTCGCTGTCACGCCGCAGGTTCCGGTGCGGGAATGGGATGAAGGTTTCGCGTGTTTCGATACCGAGGACTATCGCATCGGCGTGGCGGCGTTCCTGGAAAATACCAGGCCGCAATTCAAAGGACGATGACTTGACCGTGCGCAACCGAATCGTCTTCCAGTGCCTGTTGCTTGTGTTTGCGCTCTTCGCCACGAACGCGATAGCCGCGCCCGACTATGTCCGTGAAAAGCGCTGGGCCGAGGAGATTGCTCCCGCGGTGGTGGTCGGCGATGCGGTCTATCTCGCGCAGAAATCGGGTCACAGATTCCTCGCGATTTATACCGAAGCCCGGCAACCGCGCGCGGCGGTGATCGTGGTACATGGTCTCGGCGTGCACCCCGACTGGGCCCTGAACGGGGCTCTGCGCAGCGGCCTTGCCGATCAGGGCTATACGACGCTGTCGGTCCAAATGCCGGTGCTTGCCGCTGATGCGAAAGCCGATGCCTACCCGCCGCTATTTCCCGATGCCGCGGACCGTCTGCAGGTCGCGATCGAATTTCTCAAAGCCAGGGGCTACGGCAAAATCGCCATCGCCTCGCACAGCCTCGGCGGCCGCATGAGCAATTTGTTTCTGGCCGGTACACCCGGCCACGGTATTTCCGCATGGATTTCTGTCGGCATCATGCCCAGCGAGTTTGCCGAACCGGCTAAGCTGCAAATGCCGGTGCTCGACATTTACGGTGAGCGCGATTTCCCGCAGGTGCTGCAGCAAACCAATGTGCGGGCCGCTGCGCTTAAAACACTCAAAGGCTCGGCCCAGATCGAAGTGGCGGGTGCCGACCACTACTTCACCGGCCGCGAAGCGGAACTGGTCAGGCAGGCCCGATTGTTCCTCGATCAGCGCCTGAAATGACTTCAAGGCGAATGTAAGCGCTTGCGTTGAAATTGCTGTAAGCCGAGGCATTCTGCACTTTCAAGACCGGCAGCTCTGCGTCGCCGCCGTCGGCCGCACCGGCCCGGTACGCCACAATTGCTGCGCCAAATGGTATATTGGAAAAATGTGCTTTTGACAGGGAAATGGCTGCCCGCCCCCTTGCTTTCGCGGCGCTAATTATGTTCGACCATGAAACCACCCTCTACTACCCGCATTAGCCTGGGTTTTGTCGCTGCGTTTATGCTGCTTGCGGCCAATGCCGTGGTTTTTTATATCACGCTGGAAAAGCTGGTAGGCGCGACGTCCCTGGTGGCCCAAACCGAGCAGGCCATGCGACTGCTCGGCGACGTGCGCTCCGGCATGATCGACGCAGAAGCCAGCCAGCACGGCTACTACAGCACCGGCGATAATCATTATCTCGAGCCCTATCTGAGCGCGCGGCCGCAGATCGCTGCGAAGCTCGAGAAACTGGCACGCCTCGTGTCTGACGACGCCGATGAGCGTGGCCGCCTGGCGGCACTGGGAAACCTGGTCGGCAAAAAATTTGATGACATGAGCGCCACGATCAATGCCCGTCGCGGCAAAGACATGGCGGCGGCCGCCGCCGCGCTGGTTCGAAACCCTCAGGGCAGGGCGCTGACGGACGGCATCCGCCGCGTGATCGGCGAAATGCAGGACCGGGAAGAATCCGTGTTGGCCACGCGCACCGCCGAGGCCGAGCATAACGCCTACGTAACGAGGATCACTTTCGCCGTGGCGACTTTCCTGAATATCTGCCTGTTCGGAGGAATCTGTTTTGTCGTTATCAGCGACGCGATACTGCGCAGAGATTCCGCGGAAGCCGAGCGCGCGGCCAGCGAGACGGTCGCGCGCAGCCTGGCCGAAGTCAAGGAGCGCAACCGGGAAATTACCTTTCTGAGCCAGTTGAGCAGCTTCCTGCAGACCTGCGCGACCTCGGAAGAAGCATCCAAGGCGATCGCACGCTTCGGGCCGCTGCTGTTTCCGAGCGAGGTCGGCGTTATATATCTGTTCCATGCGTCACGCAACTATGTCGAGCAGACGGCTGCCTGGGGCAATACCGATCCGCACGAAGACATGTTTCAACCCAACGAATGTTGGGCGCTGCGCCGCGGCCGCCTGCATGTGGTCGGTGAACAGGATAATGCGATGGTGTGCGGGCATGTCGCGCGCCACGGCGGAACGCTGCGGCCCTATGCCTGCGCGCCCATGATGGCGCAGGGAGAAACCCTGGGGCTGCTTTACCTGCAGGCGCGCACGGGCGAAGGAGCAGCCACGCCGCTCAGCGAAGCCAAGCAGCAACTGGTCACTGCTGTCGCCGAGCAGATCGCGCTGGCGCTGGCCAACCTCCGTCTGCGCGAAACGCTGCGGCAGCAGTCCGTACGCGACCCGCTGACCGGACTATACAACCGGCGTTTCCTCGAGGAAGTTCTCGACCGCGAACTGGCGCGCCTTGAGCGCAAGAACCTGCCGCTGGCGCTGATCATGATAGACGTCGATCACTTCAAAAACTTCAATGATACGTTCGGCCACGAAGCGGGGGACGCGGTGTTGCGCGATCTCGGCGGAATTCTGCAACGCAACGTGCGCGGCGGCGACATCGCCTGCCGTTACGGTGGCGAAGAGTTCACCGTAATTCTGCCGGAAGCCGATATCGAAATCGGCCGCCTGCGCGCCGAAATACTGCGCGAGGCAATACGGGAACTGCGCCTGGTGCACGACGGCAAGTCGCTCGGCCCGGTAACGCTGTCGCTCGGCGTGGCGGCGTTTCCCGAGCATGGCAGGCGCCGGGAACACGTGCTGCAGGCCGCCGACGCATCGCTTTACGAAGCCAAGAATAGCGGGCGCAATCGCGTGGTCGTCAGTAGCGCAAACACTCTCAAAGTCGTCGAGAACCTGTCGCAGCGCGACCAAGCCGGTCGTTGATTGCAGCCCATTCCGGCAGCTGCGGCGGCCGTTCCACAAGTATCACCTCGCATTCTTCGGCGTCGAGCTCGCGCAAATTGGAATACAAATCATGCGCGTACTCGCGCGGATCGCGCGGCGCGGCTATCCAGGTCAGTCCGGTGAGCAGCGGCCGCTGCGCACTGCGCGCGAGCACTGCGATGCGTTTGCCCTGTCGGGTGAGTGTGGCCGCGAGCTCGAGCAGCAAGTCGTCCTCCAAAAGCTGCAGGGGGGTCGCCGGCGCATAGTGCGCGGCAAGTGAGCCAGGCACGCGCGGCGCCTCCGCCTGCGGCGCTCCCAGCGATGCACCAGCCGCCTGTTCGATTGCGCGCGCTGCGATTCCACCGGGCCGCAACAAAACCGGGCGCGCTCCCGTCGCATCGACGATGGTCGATTCGATGCCGACCTCGCTCTGCCCGCCGTCGAGTACCAGGTCAACGGCGGCGCCGAACTCCTGCCTTACATGCTGGGCCGTCGTTGCGCTGACGCGCCCGAAGCGATTGGCGGACGGCGCCGCTATGCCACCACCAAATTTTTCGAGCAACGCGTGCGCAACCGGATGAGCGGGAACGCGCAGACCGATGGTGTCCTGTCCGCCGGTCACAGCGTCGCTGACCCCCGGCGCGCGGAGCATGACCAGTGTCAGCGGCCCGGGCCAGAATTTACGGGCGAGTTTTCGCGCGATGGGCGTCACTTCGCGCGCCCACAACGGCAATTGCGCCACGTCCGCAAGATGAACTATCACCGGATGTTCAGCGGGACGGCCCTTGGCTGCGTACAGTTTCCTGAGCGCGCCAGCGCTGCTGGCGTCAGCGCCGAGGCCATAAACCGTCTCGGTGGGAAAAGCGACGAGTCCGCCGCACTTGAGTATCGCGACTGCTTGGTCGATTTCGGAGCTTTTCATTTGATTATTGAACCGCCAGGAAAAACCGATAAGCGAGATACGAGCAATGATCAGACGGTCTCGAAAAGGCCCTCTCGCCCCGCAAGCCAGTATCCATGCGGCTCGCGGGCGTTTCTGCTCGCCATTTTCTGCTCGCTTTTCCCTGGCGGCCTTGGCATCTTGAAGGTTAATTGCCGGTCAGAAGGCGCAGTACCTCGTGATACTTCTCGGAGGTCTTCGCCAGAACCTCGGAAGGCACCTTAGGCGCCGGTGGCTTTTTGTTCCAGGATTGCGTCTCCAGCCAATCGCGCACGATTTGCTTGTCGAAGGACGGCGGGCTCACGCCGACGCGGTAATGGTCGGCCGGCCAGAAGCGCGACGAATCCGGCGTCAGGATTTCATCGATAAGGTGAAGCTTGCCGGCGGCATCGACGCCAAACTCGAATTTCGTATCGGCAATGATAATGCCCCTGCTCCTGGCAAACGCCGCGGCCTCATTGTAAAGTTGAAAAGAAGTCGCACGCACTTTGGCCGCCATCTCGGCACCGACGATTTTTTCGGCGGCGGAAAAAGAGATGTTCTCGTCGTGCTCGCCGGCCGGCGCCTTGGTGGCAGGCGTGAATATCGGCTCCGGCAGCTTTTCCGCCTGTTTGAGTCCCGCCGGCAGCTTGATCCCGCATACCGCGCCGGTCTTCTGATAATCGTTCCAGCCCGAGCCTATGATGTAACCGCGCACCACGGCCTCTATCATTAGCGGTTTGAACTTATGAACCACCATCGCGCGGCCGGCAACCTGCTCGCGTTCGTCCGGGGCTACGACCGACTCCGGCGCAATGCCAGTGAGGTGATGCGGGATCACGTGGCCGAGCTTCCGGAACCAGAAGAGCGACATTTCGGTCAGCACTTCGCCCTTGCCCGGAATCGGATCCGACAGGATCACATCGAAAGCAGACAGGCGGTCGCTCTGGATCACCAGCAATTTGTCGTCGTCAACGGCATAAATGTCGCGTACTTTGCCGCGGTGCAGGAACTTTAGACTTTTGAGATTCGATTCGAACAATGTTGCACTCGTCCCTTTTATCTGATTGAAGGATTGCAGGCGCCGGGCATACCGCGCCCGAGATGGAAACGGCTCACGATAATTCCGGCAACTTGACCGCCTTCATTGCCGCTGCCTGCTTGGCGCGGAACGCTTCGAGCTTTTTCGCGAGCGCGGCATCATGCAGCGCCAGCATCGCGACCGCAAACAATCCGGCGTTCGCCGCCCCCGCCTCGCCGATCGCGAAAGTCGCAACGGGTATGCCTTTCGGCATTTGCACGATGGACAGCAGCGAATCGAGCCCTTGCAGGTGTTTCGACGGCATCGGCACGCCGAGCACCGGCAATATCGTCTTGGCCGCCACGACGCCGGCCAGATGCGCAGCCCCGCCCGCGCCCGCGATGAAACACCGCACGCCGTGTTTCTCCAGGCCGTCCAACCACTCCGCCAGCAAATCCGGCGTGCGGTGCGCGGATAACGCCCGCGCCTCGTAAGACACGCCAAAGTCCTTGAGCTGGCGCGCCGCATGTTGCATTACGTCCCAGTCGTTCTGGCTGCCCATGACTATCCCGACCAACGGTTTTCTCACTGCACGCTCCCGGCGGTATTGGCGAGCGATATTTTAGCGTATTCGCACCGGTTTCGATGCCCCACGCGCGTTGTGGCAGGGATGCTCTGCTGTTAAAATTACCGGGTCCGAAGAAGCGTCCGTGGCCGTCGGTCGCCGTACATAATGCCAACCTGCTGCTCGGCCTGCTCAGCGCGCGAACAGGCGCATCGCACGCACCCGCTGCCGGCAAATAATCCCTCAAGGGAACGGTAATTTATATGCGTGAAATCCGGCGCGTTATTCCCATCACCGCGTTCGCGCTGGTCGCTGGTGCGGCGATCGGCGCGCTCCCGGCTTTTGCCCAGACATATCCGTTAAAGCCGGTGCGCGTGATCGTATCGTTTCCGCCCGGCGCCGGTGTTGACATAGTCGCCCGCACCGTCACGCCCCGGCTTACGGAAGCTTTCGGCCAGCAGTTCGTGGTGGAAAATCGGGCCGGCGCTTCCGGCAACCTCGGCGCCGAGGTGGCCGCGCATTCCGCGCCCGACGGCTACACGCTGTTGTTCTCGCCCGCATCGGTCGCCAGCAGCCAGGCGCTTTACCCGAAACTCGGCTATAACCTTGAAAAAGACCTTGCGCCAATATCGATTGTCGCGTCCGCACCGTTTGTGCTCGTCGTTCATCCGTCGCTGCCTGTGAAGACCGTCAAGGAACTGATCGCAATGGCCAGAGCCAAGCCCGGCCAGTTGCTTTATGCATCCACCGGCAACGGCGGCAGCCCGCACCTGGCAACGGAGTTATTCAGGATGCAGGCCCGAATCGACATCCTGCATATTCCGTACAAAGGCACGCCACCCGCAGTCACCGATCTCATCGCAGGCCAGGTCTCGATGATGTTCGCCAATACGCTTTCCGTTTTGCCCTATGTCAACTCCGGCCGGCTGCGCGCACTCGCCATCAGCAGCGCGAAGCGCAGCGCGGCGGCACCGACACTGCCCACCATCGCGGAAACCGGGATGCCGGGGTTCGAAGCGAGCACGTGGTTCGGAATGATGGCGCCGGCCGGGACATCAAAGGAATTGCTTGCGCGGCTCACCGCTGAGCTGCGCAAGATCGTGCAAACGAAGGCCGTTATCGACTCGCTGATCGTTCAGGGCGCCGATCCGATCGGCAGTACAGCGGAAGAGTTTCAGCTCCGGATCAAATCGGACATCGACAAATGGGCGCGCACGATCAAGGCTGCGGGCATACGGGCTGAATGATGGAAGTCACCCGCATTCTTGCGCGTTACCTGGTCGGCTCGCGCCGTACCGACATTCCCGCGCCGGTCCGTCATGAAGCCGCGCGCGCGCTGCTCAATGGCGTGGGTTGCGCGGTTGGCAGCTCGCGCCATGAAACCGTCGAAAGCGCGCTCGCCGCGCTGCGCGATTTCTCGGGCCCGCCGCAGGCCGCAGTCCTCGGCCGCAGCGAACGCCTCGATATCTTGCACGCAGCGCTAATCAACGGCATCAGCACCCACGTGCTCGACTACGACGACACCCATGCTCGTGCAGTGCATCCAAGCGCGCCGGTGCTGCCGGCATTGCTCGCCTTCGCCGAATGGCGCAAAACCAGCGGCGCCGACCTGGTGCATGCGTTCGTGCTCGGCGTCGAGGCCGAATGCCGCATCGGCTTGTCAGTCTTTCCCGAGCATTACGAGCGCGGCTGGCACATCACCGGCACTGCCGGCGTATTCGGCGCGGCGGCGGCCGCCGGCAAGCTGCTTGGACTCAACGAACAGCAGATGACGTGGGCGCTCGGCATCGCGGCGACGCAGTCAGCGGGGCTGCGCGAAATGTTCGGCTCGATGTGCAAAAGTCTGCACCCCGGACGCGCCGCGCAGAACGGGCTGACCGCGGCGTTGCTGGCGTCGAAAAATTTCACCAGCTCGGAACGCGCAATCGAAGCGCCGTGCGGTTTCGCGCACGTGCTTTCGACCAAATTTGATCCGGCGGTGATCACCGACGGGTTAGGTGAACATTTCGAGTTGTCGTCCAACATGTACAAACCTTATGCCTGCGGGCTGGTGGTGCATGCCGCGATCGACGGCTGCATCCAGCTGCGCACCGAGCATCGTTTGGCGCCGGAGGCTGTCGAGCGCATGGAGCTTACCGTCTGCCCGATCGTGCTCGAATTGACAGCCAAGCCCGAGCCGCAAACCGGACTGGAAGGCAAATTCAGCGTTTATCATGCCGCGGCGGCGGCAATCGTGTACGGCGCGGCAGGAGAGCCGCAGTTCAGCGACGCGTGCGTGCGTGATGAGCGTGTGGTCGGCTTGCGCCGCCGCATCGGTATTACGCCGGACAAATCGCTGCGCAAAACCGAGGCGAAAATTCTCGTTCGCCTGAAAAACGGCGTAACGCACTCCAAGCACGTTGAACACGCTCTCGGCACACTGCAACGGCCGATGAGCGACGCCGACCTGGAGGTAAAATTTCGCGCGCTGACCGACGGCATAATCAACGCGCAGCGGACCGACGAATTGATCAGGCTGTGCTGGTCGGTCGATACGCTGCCGGACGCCGGCGCAATAGCGCGCTGCACTGCTCCTGCCCTGAATTGAAGCTGCCGTTCGAACGATCAGACCCGATATTTTTGCACACAACCTGGAACCGAAACATGAACAGCAAATCAGCTCTCAAGATTTCACCCGTAATGCAACAGGTGAGCGCTTATATCGCGTCCGCCATGCGCAAGCCGCTGCCCAAGGCGGTGGTCGAAGCGACCAAACACCACGTGCTCGATACTCTTGCGGCCATGGTTTCGGGCTCGCGTCTGCTGCCCGGCACCAAGGCGATTTCTTACGTGAAAACGCTCGGCGGCAACAAGGAAGCCTGCGTGATCGGCAGCCGCATCCTCACCACCATCGCCAATGCCGCGCTCGCCAACGGCATGCTTGGGCACGCTGATGAGACCGACGACTCGCACGCGCCGTCGCTTTGCCACCCCGGATGCGCCATCGTGCCGGCGGCGCTCGCGATCGCCGAGCGCGAAGGCTGCGGTGGCGCCGCGTTGCTGCGCGCGGTCGCGCTTGGCTACGACATTGGCTGCCGGATCAATATGGCGCTCAACGCCTATCAGTTTCGCGATGACGGACACTCGTCGCACAGTTTTGGGCCGATGTTCGGCGCCGCGACCGCGGCCGGTGCGCTGCTCGGTTTCGATCAACGGCAAGTACGGCACATGTTGTCCTATACCGCGCAGCAGGCGTCCGGGGTGTCCTGTTGGATGCGCGACGAGGAACATATCGAGAAGGCATTTGATTTTGGCGGCATGCCAGCGCGCAACGGCGTGTCCTCCGCAGCGATGGTCGCGCACGGCTTCACCGGCGTTGACGACGTGTTCGCGGGCGAGCGCAATTTTTTCGTCGCGTACGGCCGCGCCCCCAACATCAACGAGCTGACGCGCGAGCTCGGCTCGACCTACGAAATCGTCAACACCAACATCAAGCGCTGGTCGGTCGGTTCGCCGATTCAGGCGCCGCTCGATTCGCTGCTCGACCTGGTCCGCGAGCACCGCATCAAGGCCGACGACGTCGAAAAACTGGTAGTACGCGTCGCTCATCATGCTGCGAACACTGTCAATAATCGCACCATGCCTGATATCTGCATGCAGCACATGTGTGCCGTGATGCTGCTCGACGGCACCGTCACCTTCATATCCTCCCACGACGAGACGCGCATGCGCGACCGCAAGGTGCTGGCATTGCGCCATCGCATCGAACTCTGTGGCGACGATGCGATGACCAAGGCCATGCCGAGCCGTCAGGGCATAGTCGAACTCACGCTGCGCGACGGTCGCGAACTGCGGCACCACACGAAAGCCGTGCGCGGCACCAGCGACAACCCGATGACCCGCGACGAAGTCGACTTCAAGAGCTACGACCTGCTCGCGCCGGTGCTCGGCAAGGCGCGCGCGCGAAGACTTTGCGACGCCGTATGGAATCTCGAGAAAATCAAGGACGCGCGCGAACTGCGGCCGTTGCTCCAGGCATGAGCGCCATAGGCCCCGGCTGAGCGCGGCCACAGTCGTCCATCAACCGAAAACACGGACCATGGATTTCAAGCTGAGCGAAGAACAAACGGCGTTTCGCGACGCTGTGCGGGGCTTTGCCGAGCGTCATTTGAAAGCCGGCGCGTTGGCCCGCGCGCATCAGGCGGAGCATCCGTGGGACGTCGCGAAGCTGATGGCGGAGCAAGGGTTGATGGGCATCGCGCTGCGGGAAGAAGACGGCGGCCAGGGAGGCACCCTGATGGACGCCGTCCTCGCGATCGAGGAAGTCGCGCAGGTCTGCCCGCGCAGCGCGGATGTAATCCAGGCCGGCAACTTCGGCCCCGTGCGCGTGCTTGCCGAGTATGGCAGCACGGATCAGAAGGACCGCTATCTCGGGAAAATCCTGCGCGGCGAGTCCGTCATCACCGTGGGCATGACGGAGCCGGAAGCGGGTAGCGCCGTCACCGATCTCACCACCGCCGCGACACCCGACGGCGCGGGCTACCGGATCAGCGGTGTCAAAGTGTTCCAGACCCATGCATCCTATGCCGAAGTGATGCTGACTTACGTGCGGTTCGGCCCCGGCGTTGGCGGCATCGGCTCCGTCCTGATCCCGCGCGATGCGCCTGGTTTTCGGCAGGGCAAACCATCGAAATTCTTCAACGGCGAGGAGTGGGTGCAGACCTACCTCGACAACGTCTATGTCGGGTCCGAAAATGTGCTGCTCAAGGAAGGCGGCTTCAAGAAGCAAATCGCCGGCTTCAATGTCGAGCGCATCGGCAACACCGCCCGTTCGCTCGCCTTCGGCCGCTACGCGTACGAGCAGGCAAGACTATGGGCCATGCAGCGCAAACAGTTCGGGCGCCTGCTGTGCGATTTCCAGGGCCTGCAGTGGAAATTCGCCGACATGAAAATCAAACTCGACGCCGGCCAGCTGCTGCTTTATCGCGCCACGGCCAACGCCGTCAACGGCATTCCTGACGCCGCCGAGACGGCGATCGCCAAAGCGTACTGCAACCAGGCCGGTTTCGATATCTGCAACGAAGCGATGCAGGTCATGGGCGGCATGGGCTATACCGAGGACACTCTGGTCGAATACTGCTTTCGCAAATGCCGCGGCTGGATGATCGCCGGCGGTTCGATCGAAATACTGAAAAACCGCATCGCGGAGAGCGTGTTCGAGCGCTCGTTTTCGCAACGCCCATCGAAACCAAACGAAAGCTGAATCGCCAAGGACGCGAAGGACGCAAAGGAATTCAAAGGCAATATTAGACATAGATATGCGAAACGAATTGGCATTCATGGTTTTTCATTGTTCTTCCTTGTATTTCCTTCGCGTCCTTCGCGGTTAAAGGTTTTCTAGGATTTTCAAATGTCCGTTTCTCGCTTGGCACAGGTACTATTCGCGCCGAAATCGATCGCATTGATCGGCGCGTCCGGCGACGCCAAAAAAAATACGTCGCGGCCGCAGCGCTTTTTGCGCAAGTTCGGCTATGCCGGCAGAATCATCCCGGTCAATCCCGGACGCGACGAAATCTTCGGCGAGAAAGCCTATCCGGACCTGATGTCGGTGCCCGAGACCATCGACCACGCGTTTATCATGGTGCCGACCGATGCGGTCGCCGCCGCGGTCGAACAGTGCGTCGCCCGAAAAGTACCTCTCGCAACCATATACAGCGACGGGTTTGCGGAGACCGGGCCGGAAGGCCGCCGAAAACAAGAACAGGTGCTCGCGATCGCGCGCGCCGGCGGCACGCGGCTGATCGGCCCTAATTGCATCGGCCTCTACAGCAGCCAGCCTTCTTGCGCGCTGTGCGTCAACGCGGTGTTGGAATACCTGGAGATCAAACCCGGGCCGCTCGCGATCGTGTCGCAGTCGGGCAGCATGATGGGCGGACTGCTGTCGCGCGGCCTTGGTCGCGGCGCGGGGTTCTCCAAGCTGGTATCGGTCGGCAATGAATGCGATCTCGGCGTCGGCGAGATCACCGACTGCCTCGTCGACGATCCGCAGACCGGCGCAATCCTGCTGTTCATGGAAACCATCCGCGAAGCCGACCACCTCGCGCATGCGGCGCGGCGCGCATTTGCCGCCGGCAAGCCGGTGATCGTCTACAAGCTCGGCCGCTCCGCGGTCGGGCAGGATCTCGCGGCGTCGCATACCGGCGCAATGGCGGGCGCCGATGAGGTGGCTGACGCATTTTTCCGCGCCCACGGCATGGTGCGCGTCGATACGATCGAAAACCTCTTCGAGCTGCCCACACTGCTCATCAACCAGAAGCCCGCGCACAGCCACCGGGTCGCGGCCATGACCACGACCGGCGGCGGGGCGGCAATGGTGGTCGACCGGCTCGGTACGCTAGATGTCAATGTCGTGCCGCCGAGTGAGCGCGTGATCGCCAACCTCGCGTCGAAAAACATAAAAGTTTCGAAGTCCACGCTGACCGACCTCACGCTCGCCGGAGCGCGGGCTGACGTCTATAGCGCGGTCGTCCAGGAATTGCTCGCGTCCGACCACTGCGACCTGGTGCTGGCGGTCGCGGGCAGCACGGCGCAATTTCAGCCGCAGGTTGCCATCGAACCCCTGATCAAGGCCGACCGCCACGGCAAACCGCTCGCGGTATTCCTGGCGCCGCATGCCGACAAATCGCTCAACCTGCTTACCGACGCCGGTATCGCCGGCTTCCGCACGCCGGAAGCTTGCGCCGACGCGATACGCGCATGGCGTGACTGGACCGCGCCTGCCGTCGCGCCCGCCGCTGATACGATCAAGCTCGCGGCGGCGGCGCAACTGGTGAATGCGGTTCCCGGCCAGCAGATCAACGAATATGACGCCTGCCGCGTATTTGCCGCGCTGGGCATCGTTCAGGCGCAAACCGAAATCATAACCACGCCCGCGCAGAAAACCGGGGTGGGCTTCCCGGTGGTCGCGAAAATCCTCTCCCCCGACATTCTGCACAAAACCGACGCCGGCGGCGTGGTGCTCAATATCGCCAACGCCGAGCAACTCGAAGTCGCCGCCAAGCGGATTTTGAATGGCGTCGGCGGCAAGCACCCGAACGCGAAAATCAACGGCATTCTCGTGCAGCGCATGGAAAAAGGTTTGGCTGAAGTGATACTCGGCTTTCGCCGTGATCCGCAGGTGGGACCCATCGTCGTGCTCGGCATCGGCGGCGTCCTCGCCGAAATTTACCAAGACATCACGATCCGGCTTGCGCCGGTCGGCATCGAGGATGCGCGCGCGATGGTCGAGGAAGTGCGCGGACTCGCGGCAATTCGCGGCTACCGCGGACTGCCGCGCGGTGATTGCGCCGCACTCGCGCAGGCAGTGGCGGCGATGTCTCAGCTCGCGTTACTGGAAGGCCGAGCCGTCGCCGAAGCCGAGATCAATCCGCTGATCGTCAGGCCCGAGGGCCAGGGCGTGGTCGCTGTCGACGGGCTGATCACGTTTACGGACAATTGATAAGAACCTGTTTCAACAATACGAGCGCGCCCACCCAAACAAAATTAGAATAGACAGGATTAACAGGATTTACATGATTCATTGCCGGTTCTAATCTTGTTAATCGTGTAAATCCTGTCCATTGTTGTTTTTGAGACGTGTTCTAGTACAACGGATTGCCGAGGAGAAAGCCATGCTGGTCGAACAATTCGCCGAATACGCAATCAAGGAGCGGACCTCCAAACTGCCTGCCGAAGTGCTGCACCACACCAAGCGCGCGATAATTGACTGGTACGCAGCGTTTCTGCCGGGCAGTCTCGTCGCGCCGGCGATTCTCCTTGAGCAGGCGTTCGCCGAAGATCTCGATCATGGCACTGCACGGCTCGCATCCGGCCGGCGGGCGACGCTGCGTGCCGCCGCGCTGATCAACGGCGCGGCATCGCACTCCGTCGAATTCGACGACATCTACCGCGACGCCGGCTACCATCCGGGCAGCCCGGTCATCTCGGCTGCGCTCGCCGCGGCGCAGGCGCATGGCGCGACCGGCGAGCAGTTTCTGCGCGGCGTGCTCACCGGGTACGAAATCTCTACGCGCATAGGCGAAGCGGTGATGCCGTCGCATTACAAGTACTGGCACGTCACCGGCACTGTCGGCTCGTTCGGCGCCGCGGCTGCCGTTGCGTCCATCATCGGGTGCGACCGCCGGCAGTTCGCGCACGCGCTCGCGACCGTCGGCACGCTTGCGGCCGGCCTGCAGCAGGCCTACCGCTCGCAGGCCATGAGCAAGCCGATGCACACCGGCCACGCCGCCGAAGTCGGCGCGATGGCGGCGATGGCCGCTGTTCGCGGCGTGACCGGCGTATACGACATTCTCGAAGGCGAAGTTGGATTCGGCGCCGCGATGAGCGACGGGCCGGATTGGACCAAAGCCACGCGCGGCCTCGGCACCGATTACCACATCACGCAAATGACGTTCAAGAACCATGGCTGCTGCGGTCACACGTTCGCGCCGATCGACGGCGCGTTGCATCTGCAGAAAGTCCACGGTTTTAGCTGGCGCGACATCAAGCGCGTCCGCGTCGCCACCTATAAAGCCGGCACCGACATCGTCAATATTTCTGCGCCCGAGGGAGATTACCAGGCGAAGTTCAGCGCGCAATATGTGACAGCGCACGCGCTGGTGCATGGCAGCGTGCGACTGGTCGCTTTTTCGCCGGAACGGCTGCGTGACCCGAACGTGCGTGCGTTGCTTGCGAAAATCGAGGTGGTGAGCGACGCCGAACTGTCCAAGCGTTATCCCGTCCAGCGCGCCGCCCATGTCGAGATTGAACTGAAGGACGGGCGTACGCTCAAGCACTTCCAGCCCACGCGCAAGGGCGATCCCGAAATGCCGCTGACCGATGCCGAACTGAATGACAAGTACCTCGAGCTCGCAACGCCGGTGGTCGGCGACGCTGTGGCGCGGCAATTGCTCGACGCTCTGTGGTCGCTCGAAAAACTCAAAAACGTCAATTTCGATATTTTGGCACGACCGCTAGCACGCGCCGCGGGCTGATCGCGTATTGTTTTCGCCCTGTGCTCGCTGTGGCTAACCGCTTTTAGGAAATCAGGCGTGAGCAGCTCAAGCACGATGTTCGAAAAAATCTGGGACCGCCACGTGATCGTCAAGCGTGGCGAGGGCGAGGCGCTGCTGCACATCGACCGCAACTTCGTGCATGAAGGCTCGTTTCATGCGTTCGGCGCGCTCGCCAAGGACGGCCGCAAGGTGCGCAGGCCGCGCCAGACGTTCGCCGTGGCCGATCACTATGTGCCGACGCGCGATCGGGAGAAGGGCATTGCCGCCGTCACCGATCCCGAAATGCGCAACATGATAGAGCTGCTCGCCAAGAACGTCGCTGCCAACGGCATCGAGCAGTACTACGATATCGACGATCCGCGCCAGGGCATCGTGCACGTGGTCGGCCCGGAGCGCGGCATCACGCAACCGGGGCTCGTGATCACCGTTGCGGATTCGCATACTTCGACGCACGGCGCGTTCGGCGCGATTGCGTTCGGTCTCGGCGCTTCGCAGCTCAAGCAGATCCTGGCCACGCAATGCCTGTGGCAAAGAAAACCCAAACTACTGCGCATCACCGTCGACGGCGCTATCCCGCCCGGCGTCACCGCCAAGGACATCATCCTGGCCATCATCGCGAAAATAGGCACGGCGGGGGCGACCGGCCACGCGATCGAATACGCGGGCTCCGCCATCCGCGCGCTCAGCATGGAAGGCCGCCTGACCGTGTGCAACATGTCGATCGAGGCCGGCGCGCGCTGCGGCATGGTGGCGCCTGACGACACGACCTACGCTTACATGGAGGGCCGCGAGTTCGCGCCCAAGGGCGAATTGTGGGGGCAGGCCCTTAAATTCTGGCGCGCGCTGCCGAGCGACGGCGGTGCGCATTTCGACCGCGAAGTCGCGCTGGATGCGACTGCGCTGGCGCCGATGGTGACGTGGGGCACGAGCCCCGAAGAGGCGCTGCCGGTGACCGCAGCAGTCCCCGATCCCGCCACCGCAACCGACCGCGACAAGCGCGCACATATGGAATCGGCGTTGCGCTATATGAATCTCACGCCCGGCACGCCGTTGCAGGACATCAGGATAGACAACGCCTTCATCGGCACCTGCACCAACGGCCGGATCGAAGACCTGCGCGCCGCCGCGGCCATACTTAAGGGCAGAAAAATCGTGGTGCGCGGCTGGGTGTCGCCGGGCTCGACTACGATTAAGCGCCAAGCCGAAGCCGAAGGGCTGGACCGGGTTTTTCTAGAGGCGGGTTTCGAGTGGCGCGGTTCGGGATGCTCGAGCTGCGTCGCCATGGGCGGTGACACCGTGCCCGCTGGCGAGCGCTGCGCTTCGACCTCCAATCGCAATTTCGAAGGCCGCCAGGGCAAAGGCGCGCGCACCCATCTGATGAGTCCCGCGATGGTCGCTGCCGCCGCGGTTACCGGCAGGATTACCGACGTTCGAAAATTACTGAATTAATTCTTGCACCGCAAAGGACGCAATGGACGCGAAGGAAAAACAAAGAAACAAAATGGGTAAATGATAAATGCCATCTTTATTCGTTTTCCCATTGCTCTTTCGCCTTTGATCTCCTTCGCGTCCTTTGCGGTTAAAGATTCTTAAGGGTTGAACTTATGCAGCCGTTTACAAAACTCACCGCCATCGCCGCGCCGCTCGACATGGCGAACATTGACACCGACAAGATCATCCCCGCGCGTTTTCTGCGCAAGTTGCGCGGCCCCGACTATGAGCGCTGGGCATTTCACGACATCCGCTTCGATGCCGCCGGCAAGGAAAAACCCGAATTCGTTTTGAACCAGGCGCCGTATCGCGACGCGAAGATACTCGTTGCCGCGGCAAACTTCGGCTGCGGCTCCTCGCGTGAAGCAGCGGTGTACGTGCTGTTCGACTACGGCATCCGTTCGGTGATTGCGCCATCGTTCGGCGACATTCACTACGGCAATGAACTGCAGAACGGCATGCTGCCGGTCGTGCTGCCTGACGAAGCCTGTCAGAAATTGCGCCAGCAACTACACGATAAACACGGCGCGCAGATCGGCATCGACCTCGAATCGCAGACCGTGACCGGGCCCGACGGCGCCACTTATCGC
>Ga0315281_10005441_pt1 | contig 18220 bp, 15 predicted proteins | sample YL17G07_0_MG_FD_204540 | JGI IMG/M metagenome (GOLD analysis project Ga0315281, IMG submission 204540) | Sediment microbial communities from Yellowstone Lake, YNP, Wyoming, USA - YL17G07_0 | ecosystem: Environmental > Aquatic > Freshwater > Lake > Sediment | place: USA: Wyoming | collected...
TCCGCTGGCGACCTTCGGCGCCCTGCTGCACATGACCGTGCACTCGCTCACCAAGAGCGCCATCTTTGTTACCGTCGGCCACGCCGCGCAACTCGCCGGCACCCAGCGCATCGAACACATCCGCGGCCTGATCCGCACCCAGCCCATGATCGGCTGGGGACTGATGATTGGCACCGTCGCGATTGCCGGCTTCCCGCCGTTCGGGGTGTTCATGAGCGAATTCCTGGTGCTCACCGCCACCATGAAGACCTTGCCGTGGCTCACCTTGCCGCTGCTCGTAGGCCTGGGTATCGCCTTCGCCGGCTTGTTCCGGCATATTCACCCGATGGTATACGGAGACCCCCCCGAAGGTCAGAAGCCGGTCGAGGCCAACATGCTGCCCGTGATGCTGCACCTGGTCATCGTGTTGTGGCTGGGGCTGGCCATTCCCGCGTTCCTGTCGAAGTGGTTTGAACAGGCCACCGTGCTCATCGCCGGGAGTTCGCCGCTATGACGCACATGGCCTGGCTCACGTCATTCTTCACGCGCCTTGCTCAAGAAGGCATCGCTCACCAGGATGAACAGGTCACTGGTCTGGCGCCAGCGCGGGCGATTCGCATATCAGCCGAGTACTGGGGGCAGCTTGCACAACACGCCAGCCATCATGGCTGTCGCTGGCTGGCCTGCTGGGGAGAAGACCACGGTCGGGATATCGTGATTCACGCCGTCTTTGAGAAGGATGGTGGTTACCTGATCGCACGCAGTTCCATTGCCAAGGGCAGCCCGGTATTACCCTCGCACACGCCGTATTTCCCGGCCGCCAACCGCCCGGAGCGTCATATCCAGGACATGTATGGCGTTGCCTTCAGCGATCACCCGGACACGCGCCGCTGGACACGTCATCGTGCCTGGAAAAACAGCCAGTACCCGTTACGCAAGGATTTCCCGGTTGCCGGAACGCCCGCGGCACAGACGCCGCCGGGCGACAACTATAGATTTCTGTTCGCGCATGGCCCGGGTGTGTACGAGATTCCGGTCGGACCGGTGCATGCCGGCATCATCGAACCCGGGCATTTCCGTTTCCAGGCGGTGGGCGAAATGGTGCTAAATCTCGAAGAGCGCCTCGGCTACGTGCACAAGGGCACCGAGAAAATTGCGGAGGGGCGCGACCCGATGGCGCTGGCGCGGCTCGCCGGACGCGTGTCCGGCGACACGACCGTGGCGCACAGCTGGGCGGCCTGCATGGCCATGGAAAAAGCCGCCATGGTGGAGGTCCCGGAACGCGCCTTGTTCCTGCGCGCCATCATGGCTGAACGCGAACGCATCGCCAATCACCTCGGTGATATTGGCGCGATCTGCAACGACGTGGCCTTCAGCTTCTCGTTTTACCAGTTCGGCCGGCTGCGCGAAGAATGGCAACGGCTGTCACGCGATGCTTTCGGCCACCGCTTCATGATGGACTGTGTCGTTCCGGGTGGCGTGGCGCATGACCTCGTCACCATGGTTATCGAGTCCATGCACGCGCAGAACGGCGTGGTTCGCCTGGAGCTCGATAAAATATTTGCCATCCAGAATGAACTGCCGTCACTTGAGGATCGTCTGGTGACAACCGGCTATCTGAGCCCGGAATTGGCCACGACCCTCGGTTGCCAAGGCTATGTGGGCCGCGCCAGCGGCGTTGATTTCGACCTGCGGCGTGATGCCGCCTATGCGCCCTACGACCGCCTGAATGTACACGTGCCCTGCTACCGTTACGGTGATGTCGCGGCACGCGTGCGAGTACGCGTGGAGGAAATCCGCGAATCACTGGAAATGATTGAAACCCTGCTGACCGAGTTGCCAGAAGGGAAGATCTGCGCCGACTGGCGCGTGCCTGCAGCCGGCAGCGAAGGATTGGGACTGGTGGAAGGCTGGCGCGGCGAAATCCTAGCCTACGTGCGCTTCGCCGAGGGCGGCACCATTGCGCGCTACTACCCGCGCGATCCAAGCTGGCTCAACTGGCCAGCGCTGGAACATCTTGTCCACGACAACATCGTGCCGGACTTCCCGGTGTGCAACAAATCCGTGAACGGCTCCTATTCAGGACACGACCTCTAGGCCATGCTGCGCATACTCTCAAAAATACAGCGCACCGGCATCCTCACCGAGGAGCTGCCGCGCATCGATGAACCGGTCCTGCAACAAGTCGGCGAGCGTCTCAAGACCGCGGTCGGCGAGATGTTTTCCGGCAGCCTCTCAATCCGCGCCGTGGATGCCGGCTCGTGCAACGGCTGCGAACTGGAGATTCACGCACTCAATAATCCTTACTACGGCATTGAACGTTTCGGCGTGCATTTCGTGGCCAGCCCGCGGCACGCCGACATGCTGCTCGTTACCGGTCCGGTGTCGCGCAACATGGAGGCGGCGTTGCGCCGCACCTGGGAAGCGACCCCCGATCCGAAACTGGTGATCGCCATGGGCGAATGCGGCGCGAACGGCGGCGAGTTCGGCGTGAGCTATGCCTCGTGCGGCGCCGTCTCGAATGTCATCCCGGTAGATGCCGTCGTGCGCGGCTGCCCGCCCGCACCGCTCGACCTGATGCGCGGCATACTCGAAGCCATCAGCAAACGCACTGGCCGGAAATAATCCCGACAGCGCGCCGTTCTAGGCGGCAGGCATGCTTGGCGAGCCCTGCGCGGCCGGCGCTGGCATTGGCGGTGCCGGCCGGGTAAACATTTCCGCCGGCGCCTCTTCTTCCTTTCTCTCTTCGTGCAGGCTGAGTTCGACCTTTGGCCTGCCACTGGCGTCACCGGCACGCGCACGCTTGCTGTTGAGCTTGATCGCGAGTTTCAGTTCGCTCATCGAGTCGGCGTTGCGCAAGGCATCCTCGTAATTCACATCGCCCGCTTCGTAAAGGTCATACAAGGCCTGGTCGAAGGTCTGCATACCCATCTCCCTGGATTTTGCCATCAGCTCCTTGATGGCATGCACCTCACCCTTGAAAATCAGGTCGGCGATAAACGGTGAATTCAGCAGAATCTCGATCGCCGCCCGCCGGCCCTGACCATCGGAACGCGGAATCAGACGCTGCGAGATTACGGATTTCAGGTTGAGCGACAGGTCCATCAACAGCTGGGCGCGCCGCTCCTCCGGAAAGAAATTGATAATGCGATCCAGCGCCTGATTGGCGCTGTTGGCATGCAGCGTGGCCATGCACAAATGCCCGGTCTCGGCAAACGCGATGGCATGTTCCATGGTCTCGCGATCGCGGATCTCGCCAATCAAAATTACATCCGGCGCCTGACGCAAAGTATTCTTGAGCGCTGCGTGCCAGGTCACGGTGTCCGTGCCAACCTCGCGATGGGTAATCAGGCAATTCTTGTTCTTGTGCACATACTCCACCGGATCCTCGATGGTGATGATATGTCCATGGCTGTTCTCATTACGGTAATCGATCATGGCGGCCAGCGAGGTAGACTTTCCCGAACCGGTGCCGCCCACCAGTATCACGAGCCCGCGTTTGGTAAGTGAAACCTCCTTCAGGACTGGCGGTAAACGCATTTCATCGAAGTTCGGTATTTTTGTGGTGATCGTGCGCATCACCATCCCGACATGTCCCTGTTGCATGAACACATTGACACGGAAGCGGCCAATGCCGGCCGGGCTGATGGCGAAGTTGCACTCCTTCTCCACTTCGAACTCGGCGCGCTGTTTTTCGTTCATCGCCGCATAAGCGAGCGCCTTGGTGTGTACCGGCGTGAGCTTTTGACCTGCAACCGGCGTCATCTTGCCATCGATTTTCATGGAAGGCGGAAAATCATCCGAGATAAACAGATCCGAGGCCTTCCTGGTCAACATCACCTTGAGCAGGCTGTGAAGGTTGGTCAACGCTTGTTCGTGATTCATGGTATCAGTAAGTCCTCGTCATTGGTCTTGGCCACACAGCAACACGCGCCTGGTATCACGGAACACCTGGCACCTGCCTGCCATTCACGTCGAATTCTCCTGGTACTGTATTCCCTGCGCTCGTGCTCACGGCTGCACTGCCAAATCATCCCGCAGCACGCGATGACGATCGGCGTGCCATGCCTGATTGCTCCGGGGGTTTCATCCAGTATAGACGCGTAAATATCATTTCAAGTGCCGCGTTTTTCAGCGTCAACACTTCGGCGCCTGCCGCCTGGCCTGCCTGAGTGGAACTATTGAGACAGTTCTTTGACAGCTGGCTGGAATGCTGCACTTGCTGGCACAAAGTGGTTTTGCGTGACTGCCGGAGCGCCAGGGACATCATTTCCCTGACGTGACTTGTGCCTGACTGGCAATCCGGCAGATTAAATCTTGTTACGGACGCGGGCCTTGCTTTACGGCAACGTCATCGCGCACATAGACCGGCAGCGCAGCTTCCGCGGCGACCGCCGCACCGGACAGGTAGCCTGCAACACCCAGCACGGCGACATGGCGTGCATGCGGCAGGCAATGCTGCTGCCAGACCGCGAGACTTCGCCCCAGACGCTGCCGCAGTGCAGAATGGTATGCATCCCAACCGGGACCTGCCCCGACCCAACCCTCGCCATTGGGCATGGGTATTGCCTGCGGGGCAAACACCCCTTCGTTGCCCTGCAGTTGCATCATTCCCTGAGCATTGCGCATGTAAGCGCCCCAGTAGACCTGCTGCATGCGCGCATCGAATGCGGCGAGAACCTGTGCCGCGTCCTGGCCTTGCGCCAGGGCGGCGAGCGAGGACACTGGCACGACCGGGAGATCAGCGCCAAACGCCAGCCCCTGCGCGACACCGGCACCGATGCGCAAACCGGTAAATGAACCCGGTCCGCGGCCAAAGGCCAGGGCATCAAGTTGCGTGAGCACCAGCCCGGCTTCTGCGAGCAGTGCATCCACCATCGGCAGAATGCTTTCCGCGTGCTGCCCGCCTGGCTCGGAACGCTCCAGCACTTCCCCATCCAGCGACAGAGCCACGGTGCAAACTTCAGTTGCGGTATCAAGAGCGAGAAGCTTCATGGCCCGCGCAGATCACTCTGCCTGCGGTGATCGTCCGGCAGGCAGGCACGGCAGTCCGGGCGGAATATCGAGAAGAAACGCAGATAAATCCAGATCAGGAATGGAAACATCAGAACCCGGATCCAGTCCGCGGCATGCATTGCTGGCAGCTCGCCGCGCCACCAGGCAACCGTTATCGTCAACGACTGGATAATGGCCAGAAACAGGATAACCCCGGCAACAAGCCAGAGCGCTGCACGGAGAATGGGTCGCTGTCTGGCGGCAGAATTATCTTTTGCGAGATTCATCTGCATAAAATTTTAACACAACACACGCGGCCGGGCGCACCCATATAACTACCAGCAGCAATAAAAAAAGGGGCGCCGAAGCGCCCCTCTGGTTTACTGAGTGTCAGGCTTACGGCTTGGCCAAGGCGAAACTCTTGACGGCCTCGTCGAACACCTTCTTGTCGATCTTGCCCTTCTCGCCCCACAACACCACCATGTAGCGGTTACCGTCCTTCAGATACTGGGCAGTGTGCTTCTCCATATCCTTGCCGCCATCCTTCCAGGTGGTGTGAATGTAATTGCCTTTCTCGCCGGCAATCGTGGTGTCGCCATCTTTGGCAACTTTATGATCCTTGCCCTCGTAGGCCTTGTTTTGCTGTTCAATGCGCGCCTTCTTGAAATCTGCCAGCGTAAAGGTGGCAGGCTGTGCGCCACGCTGGTACACGCCTTCAAGTACCGCACCGCTCTTCGTGTCCTTGAAGAAAATCATGAACAGATTTTCCAGATCCTTATAACCGGGCGCCCAGCAGTCCGGAATGGTCATCTCGAAACGGGTGCCGGATACCTTCGTCGTTCCGGCGGCGTCGGCAGGAAGGCTCAGGCCGGTGGCGAGAACGCCCACGATGCCGGCTGTCATGAGCATTGATTTAACTGTACGCATGCATTCTTCTCCTCAGTGTTTGGATGGAAACAACCATGGTTCTTATTTATACATTTTTGAAACAACTCTGATGACACATCGCGCAACCCGGAAACCTGTGATTGCCAAGGCATGCACCAGACAAGCCGGGATTGCCTGAACAGGCTCGGCACACCCGGCGCACGTCAATATTGCGCCCGGCTGTTAATTCTGGCAAGGATCGGGCCATCGGCATAAAACACCCGCCATAAACACCGGGAAAAACCCGGTAAAATCAGGTGCCCGTGGTGCAGGCAGAAGACGGCAATGACGTGCCATCCTGGGCGAAAAACTGCTGTACATCGGTCAGCAAGCGCGTTCGAGGCATGGGCGGCAGGCTGGCGAGGAATATTTTCCCGTAGCCCTTGCCGCGCAATCGCGGATCACAAAGCATCAATACGCCGCGATCCTGTTCGTCGCGTATCAAGCGACCCGCGCCCTGCTTGAGGGCGATTACCGCCGTCGGCAGCTGATAGTCCATAAACGAATTGCGTCCGGCTTCCTGCATGGCGGCAGCGCGCGCCTGCAGTACCGGATCATCTGGCGAGGCAAACGGTAATTTGTCGATGATGACGCAGGACAGGGCTTCGCCGCGCACGTCCACGCCTTCCCAGAAGCTGCCGGTGCCGAGCAGCACGGCGTTACCGATCTGACGGAAGCGATCGAGCAGTTCAGCGCGTGGCGCCGTGCCCTGCACGAGCAGCGGATAGGCGAACCGCCCGGGTAACCAGCCGGCGGCGAATTTCAGCGCGCGGTGGCTGGTGAATAACAAAAACGCGCGCCCGCGGCTTGCCTCCAGCACCGGCAAGGCGGCTTCCAGCAGGCGCTCGGTGTAATCCGGTGCGGCCGGTTCCGGCAGGTTCTGGGGCAGGTAGAGTAAAGTCTGGCGCACGTAGTCAAATGGACTCTCCCAGACCCTGGTTTCTGCCTCTTCCAGCCCGAGCTGTTTTTGAAAGTGGTCGAAGTTACCATCCACCGCCAGCGTCGCCGAGGTAAACACCCAGGCGCGCGGGTGATCGGCCATGCAGGCACGGAAGGCCGTCGCCACGTCCATGGGTGTGAGCCGCAGCAAAAAACTGCGCGCACCGGTCTCGAACCAGGGAATGGTATCGGGCGGCGGGTTGCCGCTGAACAACAACAAGCGGTCGAGATAAGATGATGCGCGCCGGAAACAGGCGGCGAGGCCGGTGCCGCGCGCTGCTGCCTGATCGAGAAGATTGGTGAGCTCGGTGAGGCGCTCGCGGGTATCGCTGAGCGCGGCCTGAAACCCCTTGCGTCCGGCCAGCACGCCCCAGGCGGCACGTTGCGGTTCGACGCCGAAAGCCAGACGCAAATCGGCCACAGACTTATCGAGTTTCCCGGCAGCACTCTGCAATCCGGCTACGGCGCTGTTCTCCTTCAGCTCTTCGGTCACCGTGTCACGACACAGGCTGACGAGCTGATGACTGCTCAGACTCTGGCCGAAAAAGTTTGAGGCAATCTCTGGCAATTGATGCGCCTCGTCGAAGATCACCGCCTCGGCGCCGGGCAACAACTGGCCGAAGCCCTCTTCACGCAACGCCAGGTCGGCGAAGAACAGATGATGATTGACCACCAGCACATCGGCACCGAGCGCATCGCGCCGCGCCTTGTTCACGAAACAGTCGTTGAAGCGCTCACAGTTGCTGCCCAGGCAATTATCCGGAGTCGAGGTAACACGCGGCCAGATGTCCGAATCCTCCGGCACCTCGACCAGTTCGCTGATGTCGCCGCTGCGCGTGCGCGTGCCCCACTCGCGTATTCGAACGAATTCGCCGGACTCACGGCGGTTACTGAAATGCGCTTCGAGCTCGGCGCGATCCAGCCGGTGCAGGCACAAATAATTGGCGCGTCCCTTGAGCAGTGCCATGGTCACTGGCAGCGCGAGGGCATCGCGCACCATCGGCAGGTCACGGTGATATAACTGGTCTTGCAAATTACGGGTGCCGGTCGAGATCAGCACCTTGCGGCCAGACAGCAGCGCCGGGACCAGATAGGCGAAGGTCTTGCCGGTACCGGTACCGGACTCGGCCACCAGGATCGACTGATCGGCAAGCACCTGCTCGATGCTCGCGGCCATGTCCTGCTGGGTTTTACGCGCCGTGAAATTCGAGATGGCCGTCGCCAGCGGTCCATCGGCTCCGAGCGCCTCGCGGCTATTCATGTGCAAGACAGTCGAAGCAGGTGTTCATTTTTCTGTGTCGCGCTCGGCAAGGCAGCGTTTCAGTCCTTCTTCCCAATCCGGCAGACGGATACCAAAAACGCGCTCGATCTTGGCGGTCGACAACACCGAATAGGCCGGGCGCTTTGCCGGTGTCGGATATTCCGCGGTGGTGATCGGCAGAACACGCACGCGTTCGCCATATCCGGCGAGTTCGATAATGCGTCGCGCGAAACCAAACCAGGTGGTTTCTCCCCGGCAGGCGACATGATAAAGCCCGCAACGTTCAGGGCGCAGACTGCCGTTGACGAACATGCCGTCCAGCATCTGCACGCTCGCATCGGCAACCAGGCCGGCATAGGTCGGGCTGCCGGTCTGGTCATTCACCACACGCAGCTCATCGCGCTCCGCGGCAAGCCGCAACATGGTGTTGAGAAAATTCTTGCCGCGATTGGAATACAGCCAGGCGGTGCGCAAGATGAGGTGCACGGCACCGGATGCCGCCACTGCCCGTTCGCCGTCAAGCTTGCTGGTGCCATACACGCCCAGCGGGCTGACAGGCGACTCTTCCGTGTAGGGCGCGCGCGTTGTGCCATCAAATACATAATCGGTCGAGTAATGCACTAATAATGCGCCGCGCTCGTGCGCCACTTCGGCCATGACACGCGGCGCTTCCGCGTTGACCAGCTGCGAATTCGCGGCATCCGATTCGGCGGCGTCCACCGCCGTGTAGGCGGCAGCGTTAACGATCAACGTGGGTTTTGTTTCGTGAAGAAGCGCGCGCAGCTTTGTCAGATCGCGAAGATCTAGATCGGCATGGCCAACGGCTCTTACTTCGCCTTTCCTGGCCAGCAAGGCCCCGAGCTTCGTGCCCAGCTGCCCGTTCGCGCCAAAGAGCAAAATATTGTGTTTACTGTCTTGCAGGCCCGCCGTCCCTCTGCTCATCCCGGAATCACGGCATCCTTGAACCGCTGCCCTTGCGCATCCTTGTCGGCCAGAATCGGGTTCCGCACCGGCCAGTCGATGCCGAGGTCCGGGTCGCTCCAAAGAAGTGTGTATTCCTCGCCCGGTGCGTAGTATTCAGTGCACTTGTACAGCACACGCGCCGTGTCGCTCAGCACGCAGAAGCCGTGCGCGAAGCCGGGCGGCACATAGAGCTGCTCGTGGGTCAAGGCATTGAGCGTAACGCCGTGCCATTTTCCAAAAGTCGGCGAGTCGCGGCGAATATCCACAACCACATCATAAATCTCGCCCTCGATCGCCAGCACCAGCTTACCCTGCCAAGTCGGGTACTGGTAATGCAGGCCGCGCAACACACCCTTGCGCGAAAACGACAGGTTATCTTGCACGAAGCGCTCGCTGAAACCGAGATTGGCGAGCTTCTTCTGTTGCCAGGTTTCGAGAAAATAACCACGCTGATCCGGAAACACGCGCGGCCGTATGAGCTTCAGGCCAGACAGCGGGAGATCGAGTATTTCCATGCTCAGCGTGCCTCACGCCCGTGCGCAGCAACTTCACGCAGATAGGTGCCGTACTCATTCTTCATGCCGTTGGCAAGCTTCTCCAGCTGACTCTTGTCAATGAAGCCCATCTGGTAAGCGGCCTCCTCGATGCACGCGACCTTGAGTCCCTGGCGCGCCTCGATGGTCTGGATGTAGTTGGCCGCCTGGTGCAGCGACTCGTGCGTGCCGGTGTCAAGCCATGCCGAACCGCGCCCGAGCTTCTCCACGCGCAACGAGCCATCGGCGAGATAGGCACGGTTCACATCGGTAATTTCAAGCTCTCCGCGCGCCGAGGGCTTGATGGCGGCGGCGATGTCGCAGATGCGCCTGTCGTAGAAATAAAGTCCGGTGACGGCGTAGTTCGATTTCGGCTGCTTCGGCTTCTCTTCGATGTCGATGGCGCGTCCATCGGCATCGAAGTGCACCACGCCGTAGCGCTGCGGGTCCTTGACGTGATAGGCGAACACCGTGGCGCCATGCGCGAGGCGCGTGGCCGCCTGCATTTGTTCTGGCATACCGTGGCCGTAAAAAATATTGTCGCCCAGCACCAGCGCCGCCGGACCGTTGTTCAGGAACTTGCGGCCGAGAATGAATGCCTGGGCAATGCCCTCCGGACGCGGTTGCTCGACGTACTCGAACGACAGGCCAAGATGCGCGCCATTGCCAAACAACTCGCGGAAGCGCGGCAGATCCTGCGGCGTGGAAATAATCAGGATTTCACGCAGGCCGGCCAGCATGAGCGTGGACAGGGGATGATAGATCATCGGCTTGTCGTACACCGGCAGGAGCTGCTTGCTCATGACGTTGGTGAGCGGCGCCAGCCTGGTGCCGGCACCGCCGGCGAGAATAATGCCTTTCATAGGTTGCGGCCCTGTTGCTGGTAGTTTTTCTTGAGCCATTCCTGATGCTGCGGATTGCTCACCGCCCGCGACCAGGCATCATTGTCCAGATACCACTGCACGGTACTGGCCATGCCCTGCGCAAAGGTCATGGCCGGTTGCCAGCCAAGCTCGCGCTTGATCTTGGACGCATTGATCGCATAGCGCCGGTCGTGGCCGGGGCGATCGGTGACATGTTGAATCAATTTTGCATGCGGCGCCTTGTCCGGGAAACGCGCATCGAGCAGCTGGCAGATGGTCTGCACAATCTCCAGGTTCGGCTTTTCGGCATTGCCGCCAATATTGTAAGTCTCGCCCGGCCTGCCCTTCTCCAGCACCGTTCTGATCGCCGTGCAATGGTCCTCGACATACAGCCAGTCGCGCACCTGCTGGCCATCGCCATAGATCGGCAGCGATTTTCCTGCGCGTGCGTTTTGAATAATGAGCGGAATAAGTTTTTCCGGGTGCTGGTAAGGCCCGTAGTTGTTCGAGCAATTGGTGGTGAGCACCGGCATTCCGTACGTATGGTGATACGCGCGCACCAGGTGATCGGCCGCCGCCTTGCTCGCGGCATAGGGCGAATTCGGCTGGTACTGATGTTCTTCAGTGAAGGCCGGATCCTGCGGCCCGAGGCTGCCATACACTTCGTCGGTCGAAACATGCAGGAAACGGAACGCGCTCTTCGCCGCTGCCTCCAGTCCCTGCCAATAGCTGCGCGCGGCGGCCAGCAGCGTGTGGGTGCCGACGATATTGGTCTGAATGAAGGCTTGCGGTCCGAGAATCGAGCGATCGACATGCGATTCGGCCGCGAAGTTGAGCACCGCGACCGGCTTGTGCACAGCGAAAAGTTTGGTTACCAGGGCCTCGTCACCGATGTCGCCGTGCACGAACACATGGTCCGGGTCGGCCTTCACGCCATCCAGATTCTCGGGGTGTCCGGCGTAGGTCAGGAGATCAAGGTTGATGACGCGCGCCAGACCCAGCCGGCGCGCCGCCAGCACGAAGTTCGCTCCGATGAACCCGGCACCGCCGGTGACAAGCCAGGTCTGCATGCGGCGTACCCTGTGGGCCCTGAAAAAACGGACGGCCACGCCGTCCCAGGCGCGTATTCTAGCGGGTTTTGCCGGCCGTGGGCAGAACCGGCCCGTCCCGGTCTATGCGCCGCCAACCGGCTCTGCGGGCGCGCCTGAGGACGATAATTGGAGCATTACACGTGGACAGCGCAGCCAGAACGGCTGGCAACAAAAAGGCCCGGGGATGAACCGGGGCCCGCTTATTTAGAGGCATCCTCACGAACAGGTGTAATTACCCGATTTTAGAACAGGAACGACATTTCAGTCCGAGCTGACACCTTAAAAAAGGCCTGTGCGATACCGTTCAGTTCGCCCGTACGTTTTGGCTAGACTTGTCCGCCACTGCTGGAAAAGATCGCCCGGGGTACTGGCGGCGTTTCTCCTGGCGGCAAAAACTGTACGAACTGACCACTCAACCCAGTAGTGAGCACGATAGAGCTCCCGCCTCGTACGAGGCGGGAGTTTTTAACGATTCAGCGATCGTTGCGTAACGTATCAATTATCGAACTTCCCAATTCGCCCCTTGGCATTCACCTTTTGCTTTTTCACAATTTAGGTGAGTAGTGCTTGGGTGCCCCGTGGTGCCGGCCCCGACCCCATTGCTCCTCGAAACCCCGTTAGTAAACGTAATATGGATGGAGAATGGCCGTCCGCAAATATTTTTAAAGTAAAAATAGCCGTATTTTTTAGAGTCTTGCGGACCATCCGTCTCGCTTACGCATTTCTGTCCGGTCGCGGGATCTAAGTATTCTGAAGCAGGTCGACTTTGAGCAGAGATCGGCAATAAAACGGCCACTAATACAAGAAGCGACTTCAAATCAAAAGCTCTCATTACAGTCCTCCATTTATCGGGAATGTCAGGGTCATGCTTGCACAATCACTTGTGCAAGCATGACCCCATGTGACCCCACGACTTCCGTTGTTCTTGGGTACAAGCTGATTACCACGTTAAATTTGGACAGGTGTATTTCGTCCCCTGCGATCCTTTGTCGAAGCTGCCGCTGTTTGCTCCCCTGCAGGCACCCCAACGAACATTGGTGCCCGATACTGGCCAGCCCCTGCCAGCCGAGATTGTCCATGTGTTTCCGGAATCGCGCGTGCATTCGGCATCGGAACACCAAAAAAACTCGACGGCGCTCGGGCAATTGTTGACAAATTGCCAATGTCCACTGAGTTCGACCGCGCCACGTCGTGAGCTTCCTTCGATTAACTTCGTGCAAGCTTTGGCGTCAGCCGCAGGGTTGTGAACCTTTCTGACACGATTATTGTCTGCCGAAGCAACATAGGCAGAAGTGCAAAACAACATGATGCCTATCAAACCGGCCCATGAATTCGCCATGCCTGCTGTTGGCCTGGATAGCACCAACACAAAACCACCCGTTTTCGTTTTTTCTCTATTCATTTCATTCCCCTTGAGCTATTTTTTCACGGCTTGCTGGCCGCACAGTTTGGTAGGTTTCGCTAAGAATGTAAGTGAATGTAAGGGTCAGGCCTTGCACAATCACATTGTGCAAGGCCACATGTGACCCCAGCCTTTCGCAAGACTCGATCCACTTTCATTGGTTTTTATTTAGAAGCGCCAACACCGCGCGTATCTAGTATCTTCGCTATGCACATGCCTCCGTCGCCCTTTGCGACATAGGCAATCGTCTTTCCGGTGATGCGTGATGCTTCGTCTTCTGTCGGGCAAACCGAGTGAATTTTTGCGTGAAACTCAATATTTTTTCCTATGTTGAACGGGATAGCCTCAATCTTCTCGCCAGGCCCAAAAACCGGCCGGCTTGAAGTGCCCCGCTTCAATTGAATGGAGTAATCGATTGTTTGAGTTTCAGCGTTATTGAAATAACCGTTCCAGGAGATATACACAGGGAAGTTGCAGGTATTCCTGATACCAAAGCTGAACTTCCGTGGCGATGTGCGTGTTTCGCCGGTATCGGAAACAACATAGTATCCAGCACACTGCGGTGTGCCTTGTATTTCGATATTGCCGGAAGTAGCGCCCCCACTGCCCGCATCGTTTCCGCCATAGGCAAGCATTTTGTTGGCACCTGTAATGTAGGCCTGTGCCTGTGGGTGACCGGCACAACGTCCCTCAAAGAGTTCCTTCTGGAAACGGCCCAGGCGGGTTGAGACATCTTTGACATTGCCGCCCCAACTCTGGGACTCAACCTGCTTGCCTTTGATCTCTGCGGTGCAAGCAGCGATTTGCTCAGTTGAGAGCAGGACACCAACAGTGGCGCCAGTAGTACTAGGCAATGTAGTTGGCGATGAATGACGTGCTGCTTCGTTGCCGGGCAGCTTTACAACAGCGCCTGTGGGGCGCAGACCACCCGACTTCGCTAACCACAACTTGGCAACACACAATTCGGTAACATCGCCTTGCTGGCCGAACTCCCAGCTAGGCTCCCAATCTGGATCATTCTTTGTCCCCTTTAAAATCTGTGCCTCTCTGCTTAGAACCAATTTGGCATAATGGTCATCAGTTCCATAATTCTTCAAACCCCAACATGGGTTATCTGGCCCGTCGCAGCCATCATACCCCTTCATATACCAGCTCATGTCACTCATGGCTGAGACTCTGCTTATTTTTTCATTTGTGGTTTCGCAATTACCAGGACCGCGTTTTTTTATATATGTGCTGGCACAGTATTCTTTCGTGTCGCTCTTAAAAGAATTTATATGCATCTGATGAAGCTTGGCGATTTCATTTTTGCAGGGTGCCAGATCATTGACTGTGAGAATTGGATCAGCGCCCTGTGCCACTGCAATATAGGCAGAAGTGCAAAACAGCATGGTACCAATCAGGACGGTCCATGTTTTTTTCTTCCCAGTTGTTGGCAACGTTGTCGCTACCGAAAAACTACCCGATTTCATTTTTTTTCTATTCATTTCATCCCCCTTGTATTAATTATTATTTATGATTTTCTGACCTCACAGTTTGATAGATTTCGCTATGCACAACCCTGCGAGTTGCCGTCATTATTTGATTAATATTGATATAAGCATTCACACTGTCGTATTCCTGCATCGTGTCAGGGCCTGTGATGCTAGTCTTAGTTGTAAGAGAGTTGCCAACGAAGGGGTCCACCTTCCGGAATCCTCCATACTTTTTCGCATACTGCGAGAGTAATAAAGAATCTTGTACTTTGATAGGGGGGAACATCAGCACTCCATGTGTCTGGCATAGAATACTCACCAACAATCACCAATGTGTAATTCCACGTAACATGAAGTCTATGCTTAGTGTGGTTAGTAAATTGGGCAGTAGGGGGGCATGCTTCGCGATTAATGATTTCAACAGTGACGGCGCCTGGTTTGTTAATCTCTGCCTGGATCTCAGACTGAAGCTGCGCGCTCTCCTTCGCCTTTTGTTCCTGTAAACGGTTATTAATCACCTGCTGGTTGCGTCGCTCCTCTGCATCCTTCAGCTGAGTGGCTTCCACATGTGCTTGCATTTTCCGGCGCGTTTCCTCTTCAAGCAGTTTAGCTTTCTTTATATTCTCAATATTTTCTTTCGCAAGTTTTTCCCGGTTCCAACCACCTTCGACACCACCACCGCAGGCTACTCCCTTACAACGTTCGTTATCAATATGGTCTGGTGGGCGCACTGAAGGTGGTCGATCTGACTGATTCGACTCGCCCTGGACCGTTCTCCCCATCAGATTTTCGTGTAGCACTTGGTTGCTGACGTCCTGTTGTTGTAGTGCTTTGCGCTCAGCTGCAAGTGCTGCATCACGATTGAAGGCTTCGGCACGAGCTGCTTCTGTGTCATAGGCTCTGCGCTGTTGTTCCTGGTCCCTGCACTGCTGTTCCAGCTGGGCCAGTTGCAGGCGCTGCTTTTCCTGCTCCTGTACCTGAATCCGTTCTGTCTTGTTTTTCTGCATTTTTCCAATTGTGCTGAGCAATTGCTGAAGAGTCTCGCCCGACTCTGATGCATTGTCTTCATCTTGAACTGTATTCGTATTGGCAGGCGTAACGGTTCTGGCATCTTGTGTCTCGCGTGTTAATTCAGCAGTCTTTCTCCTGCTGACTTCAGCACAAGCGGTATTTTGTTGTGCTGACAACTGCCCAGCTGCTGCGGGTGCAATGGCCGCGGCAGGCGCGACCACCATCTGGAGCTTTGAATTGGCCTGCCGGCGCTGCTCCAGGGCCTGCTGTTCCTGCGCTTGCTGTTGCATGCGCTGGATTTGAACAGCATTGGTGCCGGCTGGCACAACGGCTGTGATTGGACTCACTGTTTTGGCTGATGCGGGTGCAAGGTCAGAGCCGCCAGGGGCGGAAGCCGGTGCGAGTCCGACGGGCGCGAGAGTTTTTGGCGGCAGGTTAACGGTGGCGGGCAGGGTCTCCTTTTGAGCTGGTAAGGGCATTTTCTGGGCTGGCAACGCCTCCCTCTGTGGCTGGACAGTATTGGGATACTGGAGGCGTTGCTGCTCCTGCGCCTGCGGTTGCTCGTACTGCTTCAGACCTTTGTCCACGGCCTGTTGTGGGCGTTGCAGAGGTCCGGTCTCTCGCTGCGCGCGCTCGGCTTCTTGCTTATGTTTTGCTTCTTCGTTTTTCTTGTTCTGTTCTAATTGCGTTCGTTGACGCTCGACATCCTGTTGGCGCTTTGCTTCATCAGTTTTTTTTTGCAGATCCTGCTGTGCACGCTGCTGATCTGCGTCCTGTTGTCGTTTTGCTTCATCGTTCTTTTTCTGCTGCTCCAGCTGTGCGGACTGCCGCTCCAGTTCGTGCCGTTTCTGCTCTTCGGCTTTCTTGTTCTGTTCCAGTTGGGCACGCTGACGCTCGGCATTCTGTTGGCGCTTTGCTTCATCGATCCTTTTCTGCTGTTCTTGCTGTGCGCGTTGACGCTCTAGTTCGTGCCGTTTCTGCTCTTCGGTTTTCTTGTTCTGTTCCAGCTGGGCGCGCTGACGTTCCGCTTCCTGTTGGTGCTTTGCTTCGTCGTTCTTTTTCTGCTGGTCTTGTTGTGCGCGCTGGCGATCTGTATCGCGACGTTTCTGCTCCTCGGCTTGTTTCTGGTGTTCGACTTGCTGTTGACGTTCCTGCGCCTGACGTTGCTGAACCTGTTGCTGCTGTCGCACCGTTTCTGCACGGCGCTGTTGTTCCTGTGCCTGTTGCTGCTCTCTTGCACGCTGCTGATCTTGGGCCTGACGTTGCTGTTGCTGTACCTGACGCTGGCGTTCCTGTACCTGCTGTGCCTGTCGCTGACGCTCCTGTGCCTGACGTTGCTGCTGTTCCGCGGCCGCGCGGCGCTGCTGTTCCTGCTGCTGCTGCCGTTGACGTTCGGCTTCGAGCGCGATCTTCTTCTGTTGCTCTGCCTGTTCCAGCTTGCGTTTCTGTTCCAGCTCCTGGCTGGTCGGTGCTGCAAGGCAGACAGAACTGGCAAGCAGAAGCCCAGTCACGATTGCTGCCACAAGACCATTGTGTCCGATCGACTTCATTGTCCTCCTCTCCTCTCTGTTGGCACACGGCTATTACTGCCCACCTGTGCTCGTTGTATATTGACCAGGCTTGCCAACCCTGTAATTTGTGTTCTGCGTGGTAACGAACGTTGCGCTTGTCTAGTGTTTCTGAGTCCGCTCTTCCTGTAACAGCTTCTCGCCGTCGACACCCTGGGCCTTCATTTGCTCGACAAATGTTTTGCTCGCATCGCGTCCGCTGAGTTTTTTCCTTTCGAACTCGGTGGCCGGCATTTCCAGGCATTTCTCGGTGTCTGCTTTGACCTGCCGTGTCATGTAGTCCGGTGAGCAGTCTTCCGGCTTCTTGAGTCTGTTCTGAACAGCCGACTGGCAGACCTGAATCAGGTAGCCCATATAAGGTGCGCCATGCATGGCCGTGCAATAACCCTTCTGGTCACCTGCCTCCAGCGTCGCGAACATGCGGGCGAATGTGCGCATGTCCGCGGTGGGTTCCGCGCTCAGGGCCGGTGTCGTGCCAAAAGCCAGGACAGCGGCCATAGAAGCCAGTACGGTGCGAATGTTATTGATCATGTTTGTTCTTCGTTTTTTTGGTAAGTATTATTCCCTGAATTGTTTTTATACCATCACATCGCTCACTAAATGTGTTCTTGCAGGTGTTATCTTGCAAGACCTGACCCCACTGCTCTGTTCCTCCAGGAATATGGTTCATCTCTACTATTCATTTCATTCCCTTAGACCGATTTTTCTTCAAGGCTTGCTGACCCCACTGCTTCATCGTTTTGTGTTCAAAAACGCATCTTCGGCTGTATATCAATCAATGCAGAACCGGGGGAGCAAGTTGTTGGGCCGTCAGTGGAAATAGCAAAACAATTCTTTACCGCTGCATCGTAAGCCTGTTTCGTCGAAGCGTATTCGCCATATTGCGGTTGGCCTTTGCACACCCTGTCGAGCAGAGCCATTCGCTGACTTGTCATCCGAATCAGTTGCTGGATTTGCCTCAAAGAACCACCGCCTTGATTGGCTCTGGCGATGTCCTGGTTAATGGCTGCAAACGTGACTTCCTGCTTGTCGATCTCGGTTTGGCATTCTCCCCCACCTGAGCTTGCAGCAGGCATTGGTGTCGCGCGTGGCACAGCGGCGAGCCCCTGCTTGCGATTGGCATTGTTTGTTAGTACTTGACCTAATGTACCCAATACTTGCCCAAACGCCTCGCGGTCTTCGCGAGCATCTTCGGCTTGTTTCTCCGCAACGA
>Ga0315281_10005442_pt1 | contig 18220 bp, 18 predicted proteins | sample YL17G07_0_MG_FD_204540 | JGI IMG/M metagenome (GOLD analysis project Ga0315281, IMG submission 204540) | Sediment microbial communities from Yellowstone Lake, YNP, Wyoming, USA - YL17G07_0 | ecosystem: Environmental > Aquatic > Freshwater > Lake > Sediment | place: USA: Wyoming | collected...
ATCTTTTTTTTGCTTTTTGGGATTTTTTTTGGCCGGTCCAAAAATTATGATTCGTGGCTTGAGAAAGAAAAATAGGGGCATGTCTAGTGTCGTTGCATCACATTCGTCATAAAAAGCGTTATCCACTTTCAAATCACCTCAACCAACTCCGAATACTGTCTCAGCAATCCATCCGCCGTCAGCAATTTCAACGGCTCTGACATGGCTTGAGCAATCATCATACGATCAAATGGATCACGATGATGCTCCGGCAAGTTGGCGGCCATGACACTATGTTTTGCACTCATCGGCAACTCAACAAAACCACTGGATGCAATCCCCACATACAAATCATCAATATCAGCTTCAAGCCTGCCTTGCTTGATTTTGATACCAGCCTCCCAAATAGATGCAGCGCTGACAAATACTACATCCGCCATTTCGATGCGAGTTAAAACAGATTTTGTAAGCTTGCGCGAAGCGGCGAGATACCACAGAAAAATATGCGTATCGAGCAACAATCGCATCAGAGTTTTCCTTCAAAGGCGTCCAGCAACTCATCATGCAATGGTGCATCGAAGTTATCGGCAATCTTGATTTTCCCTTTTAAGAAACCTGGCTTGCGAACAGGTTTAGCAAGAGCGAGCCCCGTCAATTTTGCCATCGGCTTACCCGATTTGGCGATAACGACATCTTTTCCTTTGCTGACCTCTTCCAGCAACTTTGAAAGGTGGGTTTTTGCTTCGTGGATGTTGACTGTATGCATGGTAATCTCCGCTCAAGTTAGTCTAGTCTAGTCCACTTGTAATTTAAGGGCAAGTGGAGCAATCAGCAATATTTCTGATATATAAGAAACTCTCTGCCTAAGTTACAGCGTAAGGGTCGTTGCGCAGCAAGGGGTACCCTCGGCGTACCCCTTGCGGGTACAATACCCCGCTTTACCGCCTCACACTGTTAATTTGTCCCCATGCTGCTCGATTCAACAAACTCCCGCCCCCGCTACACCAAACTGATCGGCTCTGCCGATGCCCTCGCCTTGGCCGAATACGCCGAAAAGCACTCACCACTGGTGGTGATCGCCGCGAGTGCACTGGAAGCACAGCGGCTGGTGGAGGAGATTCCGTTTTTTGCGCCCAAACTAAGAGTGCATCTGCTGCCGGACTGGGAAACCCTGCCCTATGACCATTTCTCTCCGCACCAGGATTTAATCTCCGAGCGGCTCGCCACGCTGCACCATATCCGCAGTGAGCAGGCCGATGTGATTGTGGTGCCGATTACCACGGCGTTGTATCCGCTGCCGCCGGTGGAATATCTCGCCGCTTACACTTTCTTTTTAAAGCAGGGTGAGAAGCTGGTGATTAACGAGCTGCGCGAGCAGATGACGCTGGCGGGCTACACCCATGTGCAGCAGGTACTGATACCCGGCGAATATTGCGTGCGCGGCGGGCTGATTGATTTGTTCCCGATGGGCAGTGTGCTGCCTTACCGCATTGATCTGTTTGATGACGAGATCGACAAGATCGCCACCTTTGATGTGGATACGCAGCGTACTTTGTACCCGGTGCCGGAGATACGCTTGCTGCCGGCGCGCGAGTTTCCGCTGGATGAAAAAGGCCAGGCGCGCTTCCGCCAAAGTTTTCGCGACCGCTTTGAGGGCGACCCTTCGAAATCGCGCATTTATAAAGATGTAAGCAAGCGCATTGCACCGGCGGGCATTGAATATTATTTGCCGCTGTTTTTTGAAAAGACCGCAACGCTGTTTGACTACATTTCAAAAAGCGCCACGGTGTGTTTGCACCACGATGTGGATGCGGCGATTATCACTTTTGCGAAGGATGCCGCCTCGCGCTATAACCTGCTGCGCGGCGACCCGCAGCGGCCGCTGCTGGAACCGCATGAGTTGTTTATGAGCGGGGAGAATTTCTTTATTCAGTTGAGGGAGTTTGCGCGGTTTGACATTCTTCCCTCCCCCACTACGCTATCGCTTCGCAGAGGACAAGAACCTGCAAGCAGGTCTCACATCGGGGGAGAGCTTGCGAGGGGGGCGATTGAGGGTGGGGGAGCGCAGGTTGAAGCAAGTTCTTACTCTCTTTTCGAAGAGGGCTCCCCCACCCTAACCCTCCCCCGGGGGGAGAGGGGACTAAAAGCTGAGGAGAGGGAGGCGAAAAATATTATCTCCTGCGCAACCTCTGCTCTGCCCGATATCGCGGTGAACCGCCGCGCGGAAATTCCCACAGTTGCCTTTGCCAACTTTTTGCGCGACTACGCAGGCCGCACGCTGCTGCTGGCCGACAGCCTGGGCCGGCGCGAGATTATGACGGGGTATTTACAAAGCTATGATCTGACCCCTGTGGTGTGCGAGGACTACGCACAGTTCCTCGCCAGCAAGGAAAAATTCATGCTCTGTGTGGCGACGCTGGGCAATGGTTTTATTCTCGCCAGCGAACAACTCGCGATTATCACCGAGAGCGAGCTGTATGCGGCACAACCACGCAGCCGGGTGGCGCGCAGCCAGAAGAAAAGCAACGTGGAAGGCATGCTGCGCGACCTTTCCGAGCTGAAACCGGGCGACCCGGTGGTGCATGAGCAATATGGCATTGCGCGCTATCAGGGACTGGTAAACCTCGACCTCGGCGAAGGCGAAAACGAATTTCTGCTGCTGGAATATGCGGGCGAGGACAAGCTGTATGTGCCGGTGGCGCAACTGCATGTGATCAGCCGTTACAGCGGCGGTGCCGCTGACACCGCCCCGCTGCACAAGCTGGGCACCGCCACCTGGGACAAGGCCAAGCGCCGCGCGATGCAGCAGGTGCGCGACACCGCCGCCGAGCTGCTCAACCTGTATGCGCAGCGAGCCTTGCGCAAGGGTCACCAATTTAAATTAACCTATCACGACTACGAAGCATTCTCTGAAGGCTTTGGTTTTGAAGAAACACCGGATCAGGCTGCGGCAATTGAGGCGGTGATTCTCGACTTGCAATCGACCAAACCGATGGATCGACTGATCTGCGGCGATGTGGGTTTTGGCAAAACCGAGGTGGCATTGCGCGCGGCGTTTGTCGCGGCGATGGATGGCAAGCAGGTGGCGATACTGGTGCCCACCACGTTGCTGGCCGAGCAGCACTTCCAGAATTTCTCCACGCGCTTTGCCGACTGGCCGATCAAGATTGCGGAGCTGTCGCGCTTCCGCTCGGCGAAAGAACAAACGCAAGCCTTGCAGGAAATGGAAGAAGGCAAGCTCGACATTATTATCGGCACGCACAAGCTGATTCAGAAGGGCATCAACTTCAAGAACCTCGGGCTGGTGATTATCGACGAGGAGCACCGCTTTGGCGTGCAGCAAAAAGAAAGGCTCAAGGCGCTGCGCGCCGAGGTGGATGTGTTGACGCTGACCGCGACGCCGATTCCGCGCACGCTGGCAATGTCGCTGGAAGGCCTGCGCGATTTCTCGGTGATTGCCACCGCGCCGCAGCGCCGCCTCTCGATCAAGACCTTTGCACACAACTATGACCGCGGTGTGATCCGCGAGGCGGTGCTGCGCGAACTGAAACGCGGGGGTCAGGTGTATTTCCTGCACAACGAAGTGAGCACCATCGAAAACATGATGGAGAGCCTCACTGAATTATTGCCGGAAGCGCGCATTCGCGTGGCGCACGGGCAGATGGGCGAGCGCGATCTGGAAGCGGTGATGCGCGACTTTTATCACCAGCGCTTTAACGTGCTGCTGTGCACCACCATTATCGAAACCGGTATCGACATCCCCACCGCCAACACCATCATCATGAACCGCGCGGACAAATTCGGCCTGGCACAAATGCACCAGTTGCGCGGTCGCGTGGGACGCTCGCACCATCAGGCTTATGCCTACTTGCTGGTGGACAGCATGGAAGGACTCACCGCGCAGGCGAAGAAGCGGCTGGAAGCGATACAGGCGATGGAACAATTGGGCAGCGGCTTCTATCTCGCGATGCACGATCTGGAAATACGCGGTGCGGGCGAGGTGCTGGGCGAGTCGCAAAGCGGCGAGATGCAGGAAATTGGTTTCAGTCTTTACACCGACATGCTCAACGCCGCCATCACATCATTACGTCAGGGCCACGAGCCAGACATGGCGCACCCCTTGGGCGTCACCACCGAGATCAACCTGCACACCCCGGCGCTGTTGCCCAGCGACTACTGTGGCGACATTCACCAGCGGTTGATGATCTACAAGCGCCTGGCCAACTGCAACACGCTGGATGAACTGGACGATATGCACCAGGAACTGGTCGACCGTTTCGGCCTGCCGCCCGTGCCCGCCCACGTGCTGCTCGACAGCCACCGCCTGCGCATCATGGCGAAGCCCTTGGGCATCATCAAGCTGGACGCCTCAAGTGAGGCGATATCGGTTCAGTTCATCCCCAACCCGCCGATCGACCCGATGAAGATCATCACGATGATCCAGAGCAAGCGCCATATCAAACTGAACGGGCCGGACAAACTGAAGATAGATTTAAAGTATGGTGATTTGACGCAGCGGGTGCTGGCGATCAAGAATTTGTTTAAAGAACTGAACTGAAACATTACCTGTATAAAATCAAACGTCGTGATTATTGCAAGCAACCTAAAAATCAGGATAGACTATTCAGAAAATATTAATGCTATACAAATCTCTTTCAGACTGGAGGACTAAAATGAAATCAAGCAACCTTGTTTTTCTATTTGCATTTTTTCTCACGGCCACTCTTTTTAGCTCATCACCTGTTTTTGCAGAAGAAGATGCAGAATCAATGGCAACTCACGCTGTCACCGATATTATTTTTGATAATACAGCAGAAGAATTTATTTCTTATCGTATTAGCAGTAAAGGGGAAGTTGATCTCATCTTTGCGCGAAACACACCTGATGCAGTCTACAGTGACATTCTGAACAAAATGAAGAAACATCCCGATATACGAAGTGTAATTGCAGGTAAAGGTGGCCCTTCCTGCGGCATGTTTCGTTAATGCTAGCCAGGTAGCTTCGTTGCAATTAACTTTTTTTCCCAAAAACTTTCAGCAGCAACACCGCACCAAGCAAACTTTGCACCAGAAAAATAATGCTGGATACGCCGTGCCAAAATCTGAATTGACCCGCATAGGGGCTTTCCATCACATACTGCGGCAAGGCTTGCAGCTTTAAATCCGCCAGTAGGGGCTGCATGCCAAATTGACCGACCAGGGTAAGCGTCATCATCACTACAACGATCCAGAATATACCCTGGCGCAATACCTCTTTGCCGCGCGCCAGATAAAAATAGAGCAGCAAATATAGCGCGCAGATCAAGCCCATGTAAGCGGCCACGGCAAACAGTTTTCCTGCCACCATCCCCGCCAAGGCTTTATCCGGCAAGGCCTGAAACAGTACCGGTGCGGCGATATAGCCAGCAGCCCACATGCCGCCTACCCAAGCGCTGGCTACCAGCACAGTTAATCCATTAAAGTATTTTTTCATTTTTTTTAATTTATTTTTGGTGTTCACCCCCCCACCCTAGCCCTCCCCCGCAAGGGGTGAGGGAATTGCTCCTTCCCTCCTTGCGGGGGAAGGTTGGGATGGGGGGTAAGCGTTGATAGAAAACATACTCGACTCAAAGAACATTGTCCGCTTCAAGTATTGAAATGTAAGAAACCCAATTTATTTACGGATCGAATCAAATCTCTATTCGCGTCCCCATCTCAACCACGCGATTGGTGGGTATCTTGAAGTAGTCCGCGGCATTCATGGCATTGCGGGAAAGCACAATGAACAGGCGCTCGCGCCACAGCGACATGCCAGGATGAGGCGCCGAAACAATCAGGGCGCGCGAGGTAAAGAAGGAGGTGGTCATCATGTCAAAGGGCAAGCCGCGTTTGGCACACAGCTCCAGTGCCGCCGGTATATCCGGTTTATCCATGAAGCCGTAAAAAACTTTTACCCTATAAAAATTTTTGCCCAGGTCGTCGATCAGCAAACGGTTGCCCTGGGTGACATAGGGCTTGTCTTCAACGATTACAGTCAGCAATACATTGCGCTCGTGCAGCACCTGGTTGTGCTTGAGGTTGTGCAGCAGGGCCGCTGGTGCGCCTTCGTCGATGCCGGTCAAGAAGACAGCGGTGCCGTGTGCGAGATTGATGCTGTCGGCACTTTCAATAAACATTTTTACCGGGATGGCCTGGCGGGCGATTTCATCAAACAATAATTTTCGGCCGCGCTTCCAGGTGGTGAGCACGATGAAAGAAACCATTGCGATGCCGATGGGGAACCAGCCGCCTTGCGGAATTTTCATGGCATTGGCGAGAAAGTAAGCGAGGTCGACAAAAATAAATGTACCGATTAAGGGGATAAGGAGGTATGGCGACCAACGCCAAGCGATCAGCACAAAGGTTATCAATATGGTGTCGATCATCATCGTGGCGGTAACCGCAATGCCATAGGCTGCAGCCAGATTGCTAGAGGTTTGGAAGGTAAGCACCAGGTAAATGACTGCCAGATAAAGTGTCCAGTTGGTCACCGGCACATATATTTGCCCATGTGCCTTGTCCGATGTCTGGCGTATTTCCATGCGTGGCAGAAAGCCCATTTGCACTGCCTGGCTGGCGACAGAAAAGGCTCCGGAGATAACAGCCTGAGAAGCGATGACCGTGGCAGCGGTGGCAAGAATCACCATCGGAATCAAGGCCCAGGCGGGGGCGAGCAGGTAGAACGGGTTTTCAATCGCCAGCGGATTTTGCAGCAACAGCGCACCCTGCCCAAAATAATTCAGCACCAGTGCGGGCAGTACAAATGAGAACCAGGAAAGCTGGATGGGAAATTTTCCAAAGTGACCCATGTCGGTGTAAAGGGCTTCGCCACCGGTTACGGCAAGCACCACTGAGCCCAGCGTCAAAAAAGATAACCAGGGATCAAGAGTGATAAAGTGGTAGGCGTAGAGAGGATTGATCGCAAGCAGCACATGCGGATTATGTACGATAGACAGAATGCCCAATAAGCCAAGGACGGCAAACCAGAAAATCATGATGGGGCCAAAGGCGATGCCGATTGCACCGGTACCGTGTTTTTGCACCAAAAATAATGCGGTAAGAATTACCACAGTAACAGGCAGCACGTAGGTGCCGAGCTGGGGCGCCACGACATGTAAACCCTCAACAGCTGAAAGCACTGAGATCGCCGGGGTAATCATGCTGTCGCCGTAGAACAGCGCGGCGGCCAGCACGCCCAGGGTCGCGATAACCCAGCGGATTTTCGGTCGTCCCGGATTTAGCTCGGTAGCCAGCGCCAGCAGCGCAAGCGAGCCACCCTCGCCGCGATTGTCGGCACGCATAATGATGAGAACATACTTGAGCGATACCAGCAGCATGATGGTCCAGAACATGACGGACAGTACGCCAAGAATATTGACCTCAACTACCGGTAGCGGATGATGGCCTGCAAAGGTTTCCTTCAGGGCATACAGCGGGCTGGTACCGATGTCGCCAAAGACCACGCCGATGGCCCCCACTACCAGTGGGGGAAGTTTGCGCTTTATTTCCGTTCCGCTCATCCCTAAGTTCCTTTTTTCTGCTGCAAGACGGGGCGGAACTCTACTCCTGCTTAACCCGCGAAACAACCTCAAAAGGCCATTTTGGGGACAAATTTGCGTATTTTATATAGGCCGGTATGGTTGAAGCAGTGCTAAAAACAAGGGATAATCTGCATCTTCGAGGCCTCTCCAATAATAATGACCAGTTACCTGCTTATCCTGATCAGTACGGTGTTTGTAAACAACATCGTGATGGTCAAAATCCTTGGCCTGTGCCCATTTATGGGCGTTTCCAAAAAACTGGAAGCGGCGATCAGCATGGGCGCTGCTACCACTTTTGTGCTGACGCTGGGCAGCGGCAGCAGCTATCTGATCGATCACTTCCTGCTCACACCCTTTCACCTTGAATATTTGCGCACCCTGTCGTTTATTGTGGTGATAGCGGGCATCGTGCAGTTCACCGAAATGGTGGTGCAAAAAACCAGCCCGGTATTGCATCAGGTGCTGGGTATTTATCTGCCATTGATTACCACCAACTGTGCCGTGCTGGGCATACCGCTGCTCAACGTGCAGGAGAACCATAATTTTATCGACTCGCTGTTTTTTGGTATGGGCGGCGCGATCGGCTTCTCTCTGGTGCTGGTGTTGTTTGCGGGCATACGTGAACGGCTGGAGGGTGCCGATGTGCCCGGCATTTTCAAGGGTTCGGCCATTGCGATGATTACGGCGGGTTTGATGAGCCTGTCGTTTATGGGATTCTCCGGGCTGGTTAAGTGATGTTGCGGTTCTGAATTCTTCAAAGTTAAATATCTCCATGCTGACCGCGCTTCTTGTCATGTCTTTTATCGCTTTGGTGCTGGGAGCAGTACTGGGATTTTCCGCGATCAAGTTCCGTGTTGAAGGCAATCCGCTGGTCGATAAAATCGATGCCATTCTGCCGCAGACGCAATGCGGACAGTGCAGCTTTCCCGGCTGCAAGCCCTATGCCACAGCCATAGCAGCCGGGGAGGCGGATATCAACCGTTGCCCGCCCGGTGGTGAAGAGGGGATACGCAAACTGGCAGAATTGTTGGGCAAGGATTTCGTTCCGTTTGGCGAAGATACCGCTGCAACAAAACCAAAATCCGTCGCCGTAATCGATGAGAACACTTGCATCGGCTGCACCCTGTGCATACAGGCGTGCCCGGTTGACGCAATCTCGGGCGCGGCCAAGCAGATGCACACCGTTATCGAGGCCGAGTGCACCGGCTGCGAATTGTGCGTTCCACCTTGCCCGGTTGAGTGCATAGACATGGTAGTGATCCGCGAAAGCATCACCACCTGGAAGTTCAGGCACCCTGCCACGGTTAACAGCTCAAACAACCAGCCAGCCTGATGAGAAAACTTTACCACTTCAACGGCGGCGTACACCCGCCCACCCACAAGGCTGAATCGACACAACTACCCATCCGGCATGCGGGTCTACCTTCGCGACTGGTCGTGCCGCTGCACCAGCATGCCGGCAGCACAGCCAAGCCCACCGTGCGGGTTGGCGACCGCATACTCAAGGGCCAATTGTTCGGCATGCCTGAGGGTAGTGTTTCCAGCGCGGTGCACGCTCCGACTTCCGGTACCGTAGAAGCAATCGATATGCAAGTAGTCGCGCATCCCTCCGGCCTGCCCGATTTGTGCGTCACGCTGATCCCCGACGGCCGTGATGAATGGTTGCCGCGCACCAGCACCCAGTACCTTGCCACACCGCCCGAGGAGCTGCGCCTGATGCTGCGCCTGGCGGGTGTAGTCGGGCTTGGCGGCGCGGTATTCCCCAGCGATCTCAAATTGCGCCCCGGCAAGCACAAGGTAAAAACGCTGGTATTGAACGGTGCAGAATGCGAGCCCTACATTACTTGCGACGATATGCTAATGCGTGAACGTGCCGATGAGATTGTGCGCGGCGCGGAGATGATGCGCCACATGCTGGAAGCGGACGAGGTGCTGATCGGTATTGAAGACAACAAGCCTGAAGCGATAGCGGCGATGCAGAAAGCGGTAAGCGAAAATCATTTCAGCAAGATGGAAGTCATCGCCGTACCCACCATCTATCCCGGCGGCGGTGCCAAACAACTGATACGCGTGCTCACCGGCATCGAGGTTGCTGCGGGTGTGCGCTCCCTCGATCTCGGCGTGCAATGTTTCAATGTCGCCACCGCCTACAGCGCACATCGCGCCATTGAACACGGCGAGCCGCTGATTTCACGCATTGTCACCGTCACCGGCAATGTGCAGCACGCGCAGAATTTCGAGGTACTGATCGGCACCCCGGTAAATGAGCTGGTCGCGCTGGCGGGTGCAAAACCTGGCACCAACGGCCATATCATGGGCGGGCCGATGATGGGTGTGCCGTTGCCTTCAAGCCAAGTGGCGGTAACCAAGGCGACCAATTGCATTATCGAATCTTCGCTTGCACTATTTCCCCCTCCTCCGCCGGAATTGCCCTGCATACGCTGCACGCGCTGCGTTGAGGTGTGCCCGGCCGAGCTGCAGCCGCAGGACTTGTACTGGTTTGCCAAAGCAAAAAATGTCGGCAAGGCGCAGGAACACCATTTGTTTGACTGTATCGAGTGCGGCGCATGCAGCTATGTGTGCCCCAGCAATATTCCGCTGGTACAGTATTACCGCTTTGCCAAAAGCGAGATCTGGGCCAATGAGCGCGAAAAGGACGCGGCCAATATTGCGCGGGAACGCCATGAGTTTCATTTACTGCGCATCGAGCGCGACAAGCAGGATAAGGCTGAAAAGCTGGCGCAGAAAGAAAGAGCAGCACTGGCAGCCAAGGCCGCTGCCCAGGCGGGCAAGAGCGCTGATGCAGCCTCAATTGACGTGTTGCGGGCGCAGGTTCGCGAAATTGCTCATCCAGATGCAGGACTGACAAAGGAATAATATGTTCTCACCTTTTATCACCCAAGCCAGCAGTGTCCGAGAAATCATGTTCAAGGTGTTGCTTGCGCTGATTCCCGGAATTGCCTTATACGTGTGGTATTTCGGCCCTGCGATTCTGGTGTCGATCACCCTTGCCAGCATCACTGCACTGGCCACCGAGGCCGCGATGCTAAAGCTGCGTCGCCGCCCTGTCATGCACTTCCTCAGTGACAACAGCGCATTGCTCACCGCGTGGCTACTGGCACTTTCCATACCGCCTCTGGCTCCGTGGTGGCTGGTGGTGGTGGGCACCCTGTTTGCGATCAGTATCTCCAAACATCTTTATGGCGGGCTGGGAAGCAATCCGTTTAATCCTGCAATGGTGGGCTATGCGGTGCTGATTATTTCCTTCCCGGTGTATATGACGCACTGGATTTCGCCGCAGGGACTGGGGCAGCTTCATCTCGGTTTTATCGAGCAATTGAAATTTATCTTCTTCGGCCAGTTTCCGGCTGGCGTGACGTTGGACGCGGTGAGCATGGCCACCCCGCTGGATACGATAAAAACACAATTGCATTCTGCCCACCCCATGAGCGACATCATGCAGATGCCGATTTTTGGCTACCTTGCCGGTCATGGCAGCGAAATGGTTGCGCTGGGCTTTGTAATCGGAGGGATTTATCTGCTACTGAACCGCATCATCAGTTGGCATTTGCCCGTTGCATTTCTGCTCACGCTGTTTGCGACTGCAGGTATTTTTTACCTGGTTGACCCTGCACATTACGCGCCGCCGCTGTTCCACTGGTTCTCTGGTGCTGCAATGCTGGGCGCATTTTTCATACTCACTGATCCCGTTACCAGCCCCACTACGATCCGGGGTAAATTCATTTTCGCTGCGGGCGCGGGTTTCCTCACATACATCATCCGCGTGTTTGGCGGCTTCCCGGATGGCATTGCTTTCGCCACCCTGCTAATGAATATTTGTGTGCCGCTGATCGATATCTATACCCAGCCCAAAGTATTTGGCAAGAAAGGCGGAAAATGAAACGCTTGACCAAAGCAACCCTCAGAACGGCGCTCAATCTGCTTTTTTTTACCGTGATTGGCACGGCGATTCTGGCCTTCACTTTCAGCATTACCTTTGATCGCATTGCGCAAAGCGAAGAAACCGCCAAACTCAAACTGATCAACCAGGTCGCACCCCAGTCTATGTATGACAATGACCTGGTCAAGGATACTGTCACCCTGCCTGCGAGCACTCAGCTTGGTACAGCACAGGACACTGTTGCCTACCGTGGTCGCCTGAAGGGTAGACCCTCTGTTGTCGTACTGGAAGCCATTGCACCCGACGGTTACAGCGGTAAAATAGGCCTGATTGTGGCGATCAGCCACGAAGGTGTGATCAGCGGGGTGCGTGTGGTAACGCATAAAGAAACACCCGGGCTGGGCGATTATATCGATATCGCCAAGAATCAATGGATCAGCCTGTTTGTGGGCGCGTCGCACCAGCGCTACCAGGAAGGCGACTGGAAAGTAAAAAAAGATGGCGGCCAGATTGATTACATGGCTGGTGCCACTATCACGCCGCGCGCCATCGCAAAGGCGGTACACAGCGCCCTGCACTATTTTGATGAGAACCGCGAGAATTTGTTCGCAGAAAATGCAGACGAAAAAGCAAAGGAGGGAACGAAATGAAACTCCAGGAAGTAAAAGATATTCTCCACAATGGCCTGTGGAAGCAAAACACCGGTGTGGTGCAACTGCTCGGTATGTGCCCGTTATTGGCGGTGAGTAATTCGGTGGTGAATGCTGTCAGCCTTGGTCTTGCGACGACGCTGGTGATGGCGCTGAGTGGTGCCTCCATTTCACCGATACGTAATTTTGTGCCGAATGAAGTGCGCATTCCGGTTTACATCCTGATCATCGCGATGCTGGTGACCGTTGTGCAATACTTGATGAATGCCTATATGTACAGCCTGTATATCGTACTGGGAATTTTTATTCCGCTGATTGTGACCAACTGCATCGTGCTCGCACGTATTGAGGCCTTTGCCGGAAAAAATCCAGTGCTGCCCGCAACCATTGACGGATTTGCGATGGGACTCGGGCTCACCGCCGTACTGGCCACTCTAGGCGGTTTGCGGGAGATTCTCGGCCATGGGACGCTCTTCGCAGGTTTTGATCTGGCTTTGGGCGACATGGCAAAAGGTTGGGTTATTACCGTCGTTCCTGACTACCACGGTTTCCTGCTCGCAATATTGCCACCGGGTGCATTTATCGTTCTCGGATTGTTAATCGCCGGTAGAAACTACCTGACCCAGCGCGCCGAGAAAAAATCAAAAATGATCAAAATATCTCCCGCTCAGACAAGTGCCGCATAAGCAATGAATCCTGCCAAGCGTCGTGAAATATTTCTGCGCTTGCAGCAACTTAACCCTCATCCCACCACCGAGCTGGAATTCCATACTCCTTTTGAACTCCTGATCGCAGTGCTGCTTTCCGCGCAGGCTACCGACATCAGCGTGAATGCGGCAACCAGGCAGTTATACCCGGTAGCCAATACACCAAAAAAAATACTCAAGCTGGGTGAAGAAAAACTGCGCGAGTATGTGCAGCGCATAGGCCTGTATAAAACCAAGGCTAAACACATTATGCAGACCTGCAAAATATTGCTTGAACAACACGGCGGCGAAGTACCGCAAACGCGCGAAGCACTGGAAGCCCTGCCCGGCGTTGGCCGCAAGACCGCGAATGTGGTGTTGAACACCGCCTTCGGCCAACCCACCATTGCAGTGGATACGCATATATTTCGCATCTCCAACCGCACCGGCATAGCACCCGGCAAGGATGTGGTCGAGGTGGAAAAAAAATTATTGAAATTTGTTCCGGATGAATTCAAGCAGGATGCACACCATTGGCTGATACTGCACGGACGCTACATTTGCCAGGCACGCAAGCCCAAGTGTAGCCAGTGCATAATCGAAAATTTATGCGAGTATAAAAAGAAGGAATTCTGATGTTTAACCCGAGCCGGGATGACGCCCGCAATTTTTTGTTCGAGAGCTGGCGCAAACACCTGGCTGGAAAAGTTTTGACACCGCTTGAAGATATCGCTGCACAGTTGATAGCAAAGCATCCTGAATACCACGCCTTGCTTGAAAACCCTGAACAATTCAAGCATAAGGACTACACCCCTGCCGAAGGGCAGCCCAATCCTTTCCTGCACTTGATGATGCACCTCACCATGCAGGAACAAATATCCATTGACCAGCCTCCCGGCATCCGTGCACACTTCCAGCGCCTCACTGCACTATATAAGTCGGAGCACGATGCACTGCATAAGATGATGGAGTGTCTCAGTGAAATGTTATGGCATTCTCAGAGCAAGGGAACGGGGCCGGATGTTGGTATTTATTTCTCTTGTCTGGATAAAATATAGGAAACCGTATGGCAAACCGACTCAGTAAAATCGTCACCCGCACCGGTGACAAAGGCACTACAGGTCTTGCAGACGGTAGCCGCGTCAGCAAGGATAGTATGCGCATACATTGCCTGGGCACCGTTGATGAACTCAATAGCCACTTGGGTTTACTACTCACCGAAGAGTTATCTCAAGATATCCGCACACTGCTGCTTGAAATACAGAATGATTTATTTGACCTGGGTGGCTCACTCGCCTACCCAGTTGCAGCATTTGGCGAAGACAAACTCGCCAGACTCGATGAGGCAATAGCAAAATACAATGCCGATCTGCCACCCCTCAAGGAATTTATATTACCCGGTGGAACACGCGCCGCCAGCCAGTGCCATATTGCACGCACGGTTACCCGGCGAGCAGAACGTGAATTTGTTTCACTTGCAAATGTCGAACAGGCACCCGCCAATGGCTTACCCTATCTGAACCGGCTATCTGATTTGTTATTCATCCTGAGCCGCGTAATAAACAGAAACTCGGGCCAACGTGAAACATTATGGAAACGATAATATTACCTCCGTCAGTTTTTTTGATGGTATAGTTCTGGATGCCAATGCGTTTTATTTTTAAACGCAGCGATGATCAATGCAGTCTCTCTTATTTCTTTTGTTCAGATACAATCATTCCGTCCACCAGATCCACTGTCCGGTCACAGCGCTGTGCCATTGCCACGTTATGCGTAACCATCAAAAATGTTGTTCCGCTATCTTGATTCACCTTGCGCATCAGTTCGAAAACCGACTCGGCTGCTTTTGTATCGAGATTGCCAGTAGGCTCGTCGGCCAGCACCAGAGACGGATTCAAGGCAAGCGCGCGCGCAATGGCAACTCGCTGCTGCTGTCCGCCAGACATATTGCTGACCAGATTATTTTGCCATTTTGACAAGCCTACCTGTTCCAGCAAGGTCAGCGCCCGCTCCCGCATCAGCTCATCCGGATGCCCGCGTTGCAACAGCATGGGCATCATCACGTTCTCCAGCGCGGTGAAAGCGGTTAACAGCAGATGGGTCTGAAATACAAAACCGATGGCCTGACCGCGCAGCTGGGTCAATTGCGCCTCATCCATACGGCTGGTTTCTGCACCATTGATAAACAATTTTCCAGTGCTAGGTCGATCAAGCAGGCCCATAATATTCAGCAGCGTGCTTTTGCCAGAACCCGAGGGCCCGGTGAGGGCAACAAACTCGCCCTTATCCAGTTGCAGGTCTATACCGTGCAATACCTCGGTTTCAACCGGCGTGCCAATCGCATAGGATTTGCGCACCGCTTCCAGGCGTAAAACAGTGCTAGCCACGAATCGCCACCACAGGGTCCAGCCGCGCTGCCCGGATTGCCGGCGTCACCGCCGCAACCAGGCCGGTGAATGTGGCAATCAGCGCTGCAAACAAAAATAATTTTGGATCGAGCACAATTTCAAACATCGAGGTGCCGTCCGGATTTCTCGCGCCGAAGCGCCATGCCGTCAGCAATAGAAATCCAAAGAAAGAACCCAGCAGCGAACCCAGCAGCCCGACCACCGCCCCCTGTATCAGAAACACTCGCATCACCTGACCCCGCGAACCGCCCATTGCGCGCAGAATGCCGATATCCTTTTGTCGCTGTACGACCGACACCACCAGCACACTGGCGATACCGGCTGCCACCGACAGTCCAACGAAGAGACGTATCAGCATGCTGGACATGCTTTGCGCATTCATCCCCTGGAAAAACTGGCTGTTGCTGGCAATCCAGCTCAGTGCATTCAGTCCGGTTTCGCTGGCAATAGACTGGGCAATTGTTTCTGCGGCATAGGGGTCGGCCACTGTGATATCGATACTAGTGACTGCTCCCGCCAGATTGAGCAGATTTTGCGCGGTGGAAAGCAGCACAAAAGTTGTGCGCTGGTTTGCGCTGCGGTTGCCAAAATCGAATATGCCCACAATGGTAAGGGTACGATTGGCGCCCCCTGCCGTTGTCACACGTAGTTTGTCGTACAGCTGCATGCCCATATCTTCTGCAAGCTGGGTGCCGATAATAATGTCGTTATTAGTGACACGATAGGTGCCTGCGACCATTTTTTCATGCAATGGCACTATCTTGATGTACTGGTCAATATCTATACCGGTGAGTGAAATGGCCTGGTTCGAGCTGCCTTTCACCGCAAAAGCGGGGCCGGTTACGGTGGGAGAAACGGCAAGGATATCCTTGCGCAAACGCATCTGATCACGCACTTTTTGCCATTGGTCGACCGAGCTTACACGTTGCTGCGGAGTTTGTATCGCGGCAAGAAGTTGTTGGCCCGGCCCTGCCTTGTGCAAGGGTGTGACGACCTGTTTTGGACGCTCAAGCACTATATGCGGCTGCGAACTCAACAGCCGGTAAAACAGATTAGCCTGCAAGCCGCTCAAAAGTGCAGACATGAAAACAATCACCCCTACACCGATTGCCACGCCAGAAATAATAAACAGCGTCTGCATGCGCCCCTCGCGTAAAAAGCGGATGGCAGCAATCCACTCAAAGAAAAGCAGGCTGTTCACAATAATTCCTTATCAGTAATAACTTTTACAGGTGAGTCTTTTCAGGTGTTGACCACACGAACACGCTTGCCTTCTTTTATTAACACTCCGGTGGCGGGTAATACCTGATCACCCTCGCGTAAACCTTCGAGTATCTCCACCCGTGAATCACCACGCACACCGAGCTTGACCGGGCGGCGCCTCGCGCGCCCATTTTCAATTACCATGACCCAGGGTTCAGTTCCTGCGCCGTCACGTATCGCGGCAAGCGCAAGGGTAAGTGCCTCTGCCCGGCGTGCCACTTCAATATCAACCGACACTGTCATATCCTGCCGCAAAAAATCTGGCGGTGCTGCCACATCGAGTTTTACTTCCACCGATCCGCGTGTTGCATCCACAGCAGGATTGATATAGTTGAGCACCGCATCAAAACGCTGCGCCGGATAGGCATCCGCAGCCACCAATGCACGTTGGCCAAGTTTTAAATAGCGCATATTTTTTTCATCGATATTTACAACTAGCTGCGTCTTGCCACCCGGCGACAGCAACATCAGAATTTTTCCCGCCATCACCACATTGCCCTGTTCGACACTGCGTGAAATAAGAACGCCGGCACTCGTTGCCTTGATCACGGTATTGTGCAGCTTGGCGCGTGCAACCTGCTCATTTGCTTGAGCCTGTTTTAGCGAAGATATCGCAAGCGCATAATCACTGCCCTGTTCCTTGAGAGAGTTTGCCTGATACTTGGCCGCTGTAAGCTGGTTTTGCGCGATATCGAGATTACGCAGTGAGTCATCCAGTTGTGACTGGCTGACAAATCCCTTTTCTGCAAGCTCTTTGCTTCTGGCATATTGCTTTTGGGCGAGATCGAACGTGGTCTGTGCCTGCGCCAGCGTTTGTTCCGAAACGGGTTGGTTGAGCTCCCTGATTTGCCGCAGACGTGCCGCCGCCTGGTCAACTACAGCCCTGGCCTGCTCAACCGCCGCGCGTTCATCGTTACTTTCCAGAACAACCAGGGTTTGTCCCATGCGCACAGATTGTCCTTCAATCACCGGAATTGATACCACCGTTCCGGTAATTTCACTGGCAATTTCCACGCGGGCAGGAGATTGCACCTTGCCACTGGCTACTATGGTTTGAATTAACTCACCCTTCGCAACTGTATAACCAATTATTTTTGGTCCTAGCCAAACTTGAGTCAGCCAATAGCCTCCCAGTACCAGAACCACAAAGCCGAAAAATGCAGGCCAGCGCCATTTCTTGAGTATCAATTTGTTCTCAATCTAGGTGAAGTCAGAAGTGCATATTATATTGTTTGCAGGAAAAGTCCTCATAAATTACATGGGCCTGAAACTGGCTCTAGAAGAGCTGATGACTAGATGCTAGTTATTAGCATTGGTTTACCCAGAAATTTATTTAATAGTTCTAATAATTTAACAGTTATATTATTTTCTTCATCGAGAAAACTGAACGATCGGCGTCATAGGTAACATTATTAACGTTTGAGCTAGGTCAGGATAAAGCTACAGCCAAAACCACATCAAGAGTCAAAGCGCTATTGACCGCTTTAATCAATACGGCATTGAGTTACTTTGCTTCGCGAACGTTGTCCATAATTTCCAGCAAATCTTTCTCCCAGCGTTCAAAGATGGGTTTTAATTCGGGTTCAGGGTAAAACTTCTTGAGGAGCGATGGGCGTGCGGTGGTTAGGATGGTGCTGCCTTCCTCGGCGAATATCGCCACTGACAGGGGCAGATAGGGGATAAGTTTGGGATATTTTGCTGCCAGCGTTTCTACTTCTCCTGGCTTGCCATAAAACACGACGCGATAGCGGTCGGTCTTGTAACCTTTTGCTTCC
>Ga0315281_10005443_pt1 | contig 18219 bp, 19 predicted proteins | sample YL17G07_0_MG_FD_204540 | JGI IMG/M metagenome (GOLD analysis project Ga0315281, IMG submission 204540) | Sediment microbial communities from Yellowstone Lake, YNP, Wyoming, USA - YL17G07_0 | ecosystem: Environmental > Aquatic > Freshwater > Lake > Sediment | place: USA: Wyoming | collected...
CTGTGTAACTACGCCCAACCTCAGAAAGACTGATGGCACCGGCTGGATACCCGTAAACTTAAGTAATATCTCCTTTGGTTCACCACTCTCATCTTTGCCCGTAGACCCAATCAATACTACTAGCTCCGGTAATTATTATACCTACGTATCCGGTGGGAGCTTTCAGCTTTCAAGCAGATTTGAATCACAGAAGTATTTCCCCGAAGCCGCCAAAACAAACTCTTATGACCCCGGGCTATATGTGGTCGGCAACGATACCGACCTCGCACCCTTTGTGGGAGGCCTTGTCGGCTGGTGGAAGATGGATGGGAACAATAACGATTCTTCGGGATTTGCAAATACAGGCAGCATAACCGGCGGCGTAACATATGTGGCAGGCAAGTCCGGGCAAGCGGAAAATTTTGATGGTACGGGATATATAACTTTGTCGGCTAATTTGCCAGAGATAACTATTTATACTATCAGCGTTTGGCTCAAAGAAAGCGCTTTTCCGGGTTACGCATCAATTATTCATGACTATCTTCGTTTCGGCACTAGGGGTGATTGGATGCTGTACGGCAGCGGAACAAATACTTTTAGCGTTGCTCCGGCCCACAATAATATTTGGCACCTGCTTACTGTTACGAACGATGGGTCAACAGGCCGCCTTTACCTGGACGGGGTGCAGATAGGCACGGCAACTTTATCCGATTCGGTTTATCTTGGGGGACCTGGTACCGCCTACATAGGCGCTACTGCGCCCGATACGGAAATGATTCAAGGAACACTGGACGATCTTCGCGTTTACAACCGCGCCCTCTCTGCCGCTGAGGTCGCAGCCCTCTACAATTCCACCAAATAACATGGAAATCTTCGGCTCCCGCAAATCCTTCACTCTCATCGAACTTTTGGTAGTCCTCGCAATCGTCGCCATCCTTAGCGTCGTCGTAATCCTCACATTGAACCCCGCGGAACTCATGAAACAAGCCAGGGACAGTACCCGCCTTTCCGACCTCTCCACCCTGAATACCGCCCTCGCGGCATACAACGCGGATGTGACCGGAGGTTTCATGGGCACCTCTACAGTCGTCTATGTATCCCTTCCGGATACGAGCCCCACCTGTGCGAACCTTGGCCTTCCCTCCCTCCCCGCGGGATATACATACAGCTGCGCCATCGCGGCCAATCTCAAGAAGGCGGACGGCACCGGCTGGATACCCGTCAATTTCTCCCAAATATCCTTCGGAGCCCCTATATCCAATCTCCCCGTGGATCCGGTCAATACAACTACGACCGGCAATTATTACACCTATGTGCCGGGTGGAAGCTGGATACTTACCACGCTTCCCGAATCCGCAAAACAAAAAACCGCCCTTACCGCGAATCCAGCCATACAGCACTATCCGGGGGTCATGGCTGCGGGGAGCAATATGAACCTTTCTCCCATATACAACCCGAACGGACTAGTCGGTTACTGGACGTTTGACGAGGGGACGGGTACCGTTGCGGCTGATTCAAGCGGGGAGGGGAATGATGGGGCGTTTCAAGGGACCGGAAGTAATTGGACCGGAGGTAGGGTCGGAAATTATGCCGCGCAATTCAACGGAGGTAATTATTTCGAAAGTCCGAGCGCGTCTAGTTTGAATTTTGGAACATCGGGATTTAGCGTCTCCTTTTGGGCCAAGAAAGCCGCAACGGGCGGACAGCATAGTTTTATCGGTAAAAACAGCGCCACAAATGTACCGGGGTGGATAATTTATCAGCACAGCGACGGTAGGTCGCTGGTTCTATTGGTTTCTGACGGCACCGGCGCATATGACAGTATTCCTTATAATGACGGAATTAACGACGGCGCCTGGCACCATGTGGTTGGGGTGATGGATCGGAGCGGAAGCACCTTGTATCTTTACGTGGACGGAGTTTTGGTAAAATCCGGAGCCACTTCTATCGCCGGCTCTGTCTCAAACGCACATGTCTTAGATATGGGCTACACATGGGGCCTGCTGGATGGTCTTTTGGACGATGTCCGCATATACAACCGCGCCCTTTCCGCCGCAGAAATATTGGCCATATACAACTCCACCAAATAACAGAACTTAGCACATAGCGCACAGAACGTAGAATTCGGAATAAAAAATCCAACCCAGAGCAGTTTGGCGCGGATTTATTCTAATTGCTAGGTCCTAAGTGCCAAATTCTATTTTTGTGCCATAATTAAATTAATGATTCTCGCGGTAAATCCGGGGAGCGCCTCCAGAAAATTCGCTATTTATGACGGCGATAAACGGCTGTTTTTCGCGCACATCGAAACCGAGAAAGGAAAATACCTTTTGAATCTGGAAGTTGACGGCGGGAAAGAAACGCAGGAAATATCCGAAACCGATTACAAAAACGACGTGGAATTTATTTTGAATATGGCCAAGGTCCGCGGAGCGATAAGCGGGAAGGCGGAGATTTCGGGCATAGGCGTGCGCATTGTTGCCCCGGGCGAATATTTCTATTCTCACAATCCGATAGACGCGGAGTTCGAACAAAAACTTGCCGAAGCGGAAGAAGAAGCGCCGCTCCACATCCGTCCCATACGCGAAGAACTTCAGAAACTTGATTCCGCGATGCCGAGCGTAAAAAAGATAGCCGTTTCCGACAGCGCCTTTCACGCCGGATTGCCGGCTCACGCGCGCGTTTACGCCATTCCCAAAGAAGTCGCGCAAAAATATAATATTTACCGCTTCGGTTACCACGGCATCTCCATCCAATCGGTCATAAAAAAGATACCGGCGCTAACCGGCTCTCTGCCGGAACGGGTTATCGTTTGCCACCTTGGGTCCGGGGCGAGCATCACGGCGGTTAGGGCCGGGAAAAGCGTTGACACGTCTATGGGCTTTACGCCGCTCGAGGGATTGCCTATGGGCACGCGGGTGGGGGACCTGGACCCGGGCGTCCTTCTTTATCTCGGAGGGAAATTGGGGATGGATTACCGGCAAATGGAAGAATACTTGAACAACCAAGCCGGATTTTTGGGAATCAGCGGAAAAACCGCCGACGTAAGGGAGCTTTTGGAGTTGGAGTCGAAAGGGGATCCGGACGCGGCGTTGGCCATCAAAATCTTCGTTTACAAGATACAAAAGTATATAGGCGCCTACGCGGCGGCAATGGGAGGCGTCGATCTTGTGGTTTTTACCGCGACCATAGGAGAGAGATCGGTCGTAATGCGCGAACGCATCGCGCACGGCTTAGAATTTTTGGGCATTGCGCTGGATTCACTAAAGAATACGAGTCCCGGAGGCGACGCGTTGATCGGAAATAAGCTTGCGATAATCGCAACCGATGAATTGGGCGAAATAGCGCGCGAAACAGCCGCGGCCCTCAACATAATAACCTCATGAAAATTTTCTGGTACATTTTGGGATTTATCGTACTGGCCGCCGGCGTTTACTTCTGGCTGGGGACCGATAGCGCGGCCAACCTTTCCACCGACGCAAGCTCCAATTACGCCGAGTTCCTGAAAAAAATAGCGGCCCTGAACGAAATAAAACAAAAGGGCCTGAATACTCTGGATAGCGTGGGAAAGTTCATCGGAGCGGCGAGCGATAAAATAAATAGCGTGAAGAATTTTTTTGAAAGCGCGCCCAAAACGGTCTCCAGCACCATTTCCGACCTCTACTCCCAAATGAAAGGTCAGTTGCCGCCCGCGGCGCTTAAGCTTATTTCGGGAGCGACAGGAAAGGAGCTTCAGAGTTTTATTTCTCCGGGCGGACAATTTTCCGTGGCAACTTCCAGCGGTTCTTTCCAAGAAAATATCTGCGTGGAATTCGACAACAGTTCGAGCGTGGATTATTCCGTCCGCAATCCCTTTTCTCCGGCAAAGGACTACGCCTATCGTATCGATTGGGGAGACGGAGCTTTGTCCGACGGGAGCGCCAAATCGAAAGATCCGCCGCTTTCAATCACCCACCATTACGCGAACCCCGGGAACTATCAGAATTTATTCAGCATAACTTCGGCGTCCACCACCCTTACGGCGCAAGTGCGCGTTTGCATCCACTAACGATGAAGAAATTGATAAAGATACAATTTTACATTTTACTGCTTGGCACCCTTTTTGCCTGGACGAACTTCGGTATAGAGTTTTTTAACTGGATAAACCAAAAAACCCTTATTTCCTGCCCCATCGGGTCGGCAACGGGCAACCCGTTTTTTTCCTCCTGTTTTTACGGGGCGATTGTTTTTACCGCGGCGCTCGCGCTAAGCGTCCTCCTTTTAAAAAAAGCGAAATAATCGCATAATTATAAATAAACCAAAATGATACAAGTAAAAGATAGCTATCTTTGGAGAGGAGGAGACGAAATCGGGAAAATTATGGACAACGGAATTTATGAACACTCCGGCAAGCGCCTCGGATATTTCCGTGACAATCACGTTTACGACAACGAGGGGCGGGAACTCGCCTGGGTGGACGGCAACCGGGTAAAATTTCCGCACGATTCGCACACTCTTCGGCTGGAAGACATACAAGAAGCGATAGTCGGCGGCCCATATTCGGATTTGGCCCGGGTCGCCGTGAAATTACTTCTCGGAGATTGAAAAAAAATATCGCGGCAACGGAAAAGCGTTAAAAAATAATTTTTCCGGCGAAAGAATACTTTTCCGTGAAGCGACTTATGCACAGGGCAAAGCAATCGTACTTTGTTATACTTTAGTTAGAAGAGAAAAATCTTTTAATTACCAAAGGTCGAATAATTATTGAGAAATTAAATAAAACAGAATGGCAAAGAAAAGGAAGGCGGCCAAAAAGCCAGCCAAGAAAAAGAAAGCTGCGAAGAAACGGAGGAAGTAATTCCCGAAACCCGCTCGTTATGAGCGGGTTTCTGTTTTTAAGCGAGAAAGCGGACGAGAAAAACGCTTAACGCGATGATTCCGAGTTCGATTGTTATGGCTATCGCCGAACGGGAGTTGAAATTTCTTTCCGCGTGCATCCAGATGTGGAATTTTTGAAGGGAAGTAAGCGGTTCGCGCCTGATTTTCCAATAAACGAACTGAAGAGCGTCCGGAAGCATCCCGGCAAAAGCTCCCAAGAACACAATCGGATTCGGCGGGAAAAGGAAGAATACGAGGACGGCGCCCAGAGCGAAGTCGAGCGATATTTTTATAAGGTCAAAGAAAAACGTCCTGCCCCAGACCATGTCTTCGGAAAGGCGATTTTCCGGGTGGCGGGTGTGGGAACGCAGGGGGTAGTGGCCGTGAGGGATGGTGTCCAAAATAAAATGGCTCAGAAACCCAAAAATAAAAGCCGGGACCGGATTTTTGGGAAAGAAGCTGGCGGCAGCGGCGCCGGCAACGGCGTGAGAAGTCAGGGTCATGCTGCTAAGTATAAATCAACGCGCCCGAAGCGGACAAGTGATTTTCTAAAATTTTCCAAATCTGTTAAAATTATGAGCGGATGAACATAATTGAAGTAAAAAATCTGACCAAGAAATTCGGCGAACTTACCGCGGTAAAAGACATTTCTTTTGAAGTTAAAAAAGGAGAGATATTCACTTTCCTGGGGCCGAACGGCGCCGGGAAGACCACGACCATCAGAATGCTGACGACCCTGCTTCAGCCGACAAGCGGGAAGTTGAGCGTAGCCGGACATGATCCCTTAACAAAAAAAGACGCAGTCCGGCATTCTTTCGGCATTGTTTTCCAGGACCCCAGCTTGGATGACGAATTGACGGCGGAAGAAAATATGGAATTCCACGGCGTTTTATATTCTATTCCTAAAAAACTAAGGAGAGAAAGAACCGAAGAGCTTTTGAAATTCGTGGAACTTTGGGAGAGACGCGACGATTTGGTAAAAAATTTCTCCGGCGGAATGAAGCGGCGGCTGGAAATTGCCCGGAGTTTATTACATCATCCGGAGGTTCTGTTTTTGGATGAGCCGACTATAGGGCTCGACCCCCAGACCAGGAACCATATTTGGTCCTATATTCAGGATTTGAACAGAAAAGAGGGGATAACGGTATTTTTTACGACCCATTACATAGAAGAGGCGGAAAAGGTAACCAACCACGTTGCAATTATAGATCATGGGGTTATAGTCGCGGCGGGAACCACGGAGGAACTTAAGAGAAGAACGGGAAAAGACACGCTTGTCGACGCGTTTCTGGCTTTGACGGGTAAAAACATCCGTGACGAGGGCGCCGGCAACCAATCTTTTAAACTTCACGCCCGCGCCTGGGGCAGGCGATAATAACATGGGTACAATTTATGTTCTCTGGCTTCGACAACTTAAAAGATACTGGCGCTCCAAAGCGAGGATAATCGGATCCATCGGCCAGCCGCTTTTATTTTTGGTGGCGCTGGGGCTCGGATTCGGCCCGATATATGAAAAAGCAGGAGGCGGGAATTACATACAATTTTTGGCGCCGGGAGTCGTCGCCATGGCCGTTGTCTTTTCCGCGATGTTTTTCGGGATGGAGGTCATATGGGACAGGCAGTTCGGATTTTTGAAAGAAACCCTGGTTGCTCCGGTATCCCGCGCGGACATCATGATCGGGAGGACGCTCGGCGGCGCGACCGTGGCTTCGGCGCAAGGGTTAATAGTCCTCATAATTTCTTTGATTGCGGGCTTCCGGCCCGAATCTTTATTGGCCGTGTTTTTGTCCGTTTTGTTCATGTTCATTATCGCCGTTCTTTTTACCGCGCTCGGCACGGCGATAGCTTCGCAGATGGAGGACATGCACGCATTCCCGCTAATTATGAACTTTTTGGTGATGCCCATGTTTTTTCTTTCCGGTTCCATATTTCCGCTTAATAATCTGCCCGGGGCGATTCAAACTATCGCCGCAATGAACCCCTTGGCTTACGGAGTGGATCTTTTGCGTTACGCTCTTTCCGCGCAAACACATTACTCTTTAGGGCTGAACCTAACGGTAATTATCGGGGCGGACATTTTGCTATTGGCTGTCGGGAGCTACCTCTTTTCCAAGGTCGAAGTCTAGAACCTATAGATTCTAAATCAAATAAACCAAAAATGAATTTCTCACCGCTTTCTTATCTGCCGACGAACATCCAGTCGAGCTGGCCGCTTTTGGCCATAGCCCTGGTTTGGTCGCTACTCTGGAAGGGCTGGGCCCTTTGGAAGTCCGCGAAGCAGGACGACAAATGGTGGTTCGCGGCATTGCTTGTGATTAATACGCTCGGAATTCTGGAGATAGTTTATATATACGTGTTCAGTAAGCGCGGCTCGTCCAAAGAGCATTCCGGCGCGTAGTTTCTGTCTTCTGAATTTCCATAAGGCGCGCCTAAGCGGCGCGCCTTTGGTATAATTAAGGCAATGAGCAAATTACAGAAAATAACTTTATTTTCGCTGCGCGTCTCTATCGGCTGGTTGTTTTTTTACGCCGGGCTTACCAAGCTTATCGACCCGAAGTGGTCGGCGGCAGGATTTCTTTCGAATGCGGGCACGTTCCCGGCTTTTTATAGCTGGCTTACCAGGCCCGACATTTTGCCCGTCGTAAACTTTTTGAATGAGTGGGGACTTCTGCTTTTGGGCGCGTCACTCATTCTCGGGATATTCGTAAGGTTTTCCTCCTTTTTCGGAGCACTGCTTATGATTCTTTATTATTTTGCCCATCTGAAATTTCCATATCCGGACGCGAATTCCTTTATCGTGGACAACCATATAATTTACGCGTTCCTGCTTCTTTATTTTTTTGCCGTCCGGGCCGGGAAAGTTTGGGGCTTGGATGGATTTTTCAGGCGCAGGTTAGGATAATTCCCACATGAAGCACGCTCCAGAATCATTGAACGCCCTAAGAAAACTCCGGACTCCAATCCGGAACATTAATCTTGAGCACTATGAAAGTCTGACCGGACTCGAAAAATTCGCGGTTGTCGTTACAAAAAGGGTCGGAACGATGGGGTTCTTTTTCGTCATTTTCGGCTGGACCATTCTTTGGGTATCTTGGAATATTTTCGCGCCGGCCGAGTTTAGGTTCGACCCATATCCGGCGTTTGTTCTGTGGCTGATCATCTCGAACGCGATACAAATATCCCTTATGCCGCTCATAATGATCGGGCAGAATCTCCAGGGCAAGCACGATGAGGCGAGAGCCGAAGCCGATTATGATGTAAACGCGAAAGCAGAGCGGGAGATAGAGGCAATTCTTATGCACCTCGAGAATCAGGACGAAATGTTGCTTCAAATTTTAAAAGAATTAAATAACCGCAGGCCAAAGACCAAGCGTTAATGAAGCGCAGGGATTTCGGAACGATTATTTTTTTGAATATTCTTTTGGGTTTGGCGATAGCCATAGCCCTGGTGCTGGATCTTTTCCGTGCCCTTCCGTATTCGGCGGATATTTTCATCCTTCTCTCGTTTGTGGGCGTGTTTCCGGTCGTTTGGAGCGCCATAAGAGCGGTTTTTAAGAAAGAACTGACCGTTGACCTCCTTGCGAGCATCGCCCTTTTGTTCGCTTTTTTGGCCGGGGAATGGCACTCGGCGACCTTCATACTTTTGATGATTACCTCCGCCCGTATTTTCGATCTTTGGACGGAGCGCCGTTCGCAGAGGATAATCGAACAACTTTTTAAATATCGTCCGACCAAGGTAAAGATAAAAATCGGCGAAGAGATTAGGGAAATACCCCTTGAGCATATCAAGCGAGGCGATCTTTTGGTGGTAGAGGCGGGAGAAAGAATACCGGTGGACGGCGTGGTGGTTACCGGGCTCGCAAGCGTGGATGAAGCGACGCTTACCGGGGAAAGCGAACCGGTGGCTAAAAAACCCGGCGACAAAGTTTGGAGCTCCACCTTAAATACCACCGGCTCCCTGCTGGTAAGAGCCGAGCGGATCGGGGAGGATAGTACCCTGAGCCGTATAGCGCTGCTCATCGAGGAGGCAAGCCGGAAAAAAGCGAAGACAGAAAGATTGGCGGCGAAGTTCACGAGCTGGTACATAGTCACAACTTTTGTCGCGGCAATAATTATCTACGCGCTTACCCAGAATTTGCTTTTGGTCTTAGCCGTTCTTTTGGTCGTTTGCGCCGACGATATAGCCGTCGCCGTTCCGCTCACGTATTCCGTGGGCATCGTCCGCGCGGCTCAGGCGGGCATAGTGCTCAAGGGCTCGGATGTGTTGGAAAAGCTGCCGAAGATCCAGACCTTTCTGACCGATAAAACCGGAACTTTGACTTTCGGCAAGCCGAAGGTGCAGGGCGTTGTGATTTCCGAAGGGTTCGCCGAAAAAGAATTTCTGGAGCTTATCGGCATGGCGGAAATAAATTCCAACCATCCGATGGCTATCGCAACGGAAAGTTTCTTAAAGGAAAAGAAAATCCATATTACCGCGCCGGATGATTTCGAAGAAACTCCCGGCTCCGGAATAATGGTTAAGAAGGGCAACCGAAAAATTTTTGCCGGAAAGTTGGATTATTTAGAAAAGAACGGGATAAAAATAAGCGCGGAAGAAAAAAGAGCCATCCAAATCAAAAAGGACGAAGGAGCGAGCATCACGTCGGTGGGCATGGACGGAAATTTTTTGGGGTTTATTTACGCGGAAGATCGCATTCGCCCTTTCGCCAGGTCCATTGTGGCGGCAACCAAAGAAACCGGCGTGAAACGCTGGATTATGCTTACCGGAGACAATGAGAAAGTTGCGGCGAAAGTGGCGGCGGACTTGGGCATCGCTCATTATGTGGCGAATATGAAACCCGAAGGCAAGCTTGAAGAAATAGAAAGAATTAAAGCCAAGCACAGCGGAATTATGGGAATGATAGGAGACGGAGTAAACGACGCGGCGGCTCTGGCTCTGGCTGATGTTTCCGTCGCCATGGGGGCGATAGGTTCCGACGCGGCAATCGAAGCGGCGGACGTAGCACTTATGCGCGACGATCTGAAGGGCGTGCCGGAGGCGATGGGTTTGGGCAGGGTTACGAAAAAAATAATTTGGCAAAATTTTGTGATTTGGGCGATCACTAACGTAACCGGCCTGGTGCTTGTTCTTACCGGCGTGCTTCATCCGGAGGGGGCCGCCACCTACAATTTTCTGACGGATTTTCTGCCGATAATGAACGCTTTCCGCGTCAACGTTCCGCGCCTAAAGGTCGCAAAACTAATTAATGCATAATTTTAGGATGCCGCTTTTGTATTTTTCTCCGGATTGGTCGCTGCTTTTAGTCCGCTTGGTTTTGGGCATGGTCATGCTGCATCACGGCTGGCCTAAATTCAAAAATCTCAAAGCGAACGCAGAAAATTTTAAAGGGATGGGTTTCCATCCGGGGATTTTTTGGGGGACCATAGTCGCCGTTACGGAATTCCTCGGAGGATTCGGAATAATTTTGGGTATCTGGGCCCCGTTAGTCGCCGCGTTCATGGCTGTGGATATGACCGTGGCGATTATTTGGAAACTTTTTAAATGGCACGAGCCGCTTAAAAATTGTGAATTGGAATTTGCCCTACTCGCCCTTTCCGTGCTGCTTTTTTCGGTGGGAGCGGGGGCATATAGCCTTATTTCTTTTTCTTATATTTATTGAACAAGCCCGCGGGAAAATAAAAACCGCCCATTCCGGGCGGTTTTTATTTTTATAGGTTATTGTCGACGCTTTGTGTCGTGGAATCCTCTACGGCATGCTGTGGTCCGCAGGCCTTTCTGTCCGCATAGAAAGTAGTCCAGGCGGAAGATTTGGCTTTCTTAAAATCAGACCTAGCCGCAGCCGCGGAAACACGGTATGCGCTCCAAGCGGAACGGATGGCCGTTCTGCGGTCCTTGGCTACCGCTAGCGCCCATGCGGCCTTTAGGGATGAAGTCCGCGCGGCGATAGCCGCGTTGACCGATGATGCGTAAGTGGCGAGAGAGGCGGAGACGGATCCGTCGCGCTTATCAAGGGCCGCCTGCATACAGGCCACGTTCAGAATCGGTTTAGCGGATTTGGGCGTGCTGGTCGAGGTTTCTGCCATAACGGGCGAAACTATAGCGGAAGCCAAAAAGGCGGTTCCGGCAAGAATAATACCGATTTTTTTCATTTTATTTTTTTTTAATTATTTATTATCCGACCTTTTCTATTCATGGATTTCATCGTGAAAACGAGATAAATGAAGTAGATGAGAATAGCCAGATTTATAAGGAACAAAACAAGAGCATGTCCGGGAAGCGATTCCTTAATGGTTTGCCAAAGATCGGACATAAACGCGCCGGAAAACTCAAAACCTTCGAAGGACGCCCGGACTGCTTCAAGGGATTCCTGCTCAATCATCCTATAGATAAAGCTCCAAAGCGAGGCGACAAAATTTAACGAAAGAAGAGTTATCAAAAAATAAAAAGGAGTTTTTAATTTTTTATCCGAAATATAATCGATAACCCGGACGTGAAAGCTCTTCGGCACGTCTTCCAAGGGGAGATTTTTAAGTTTTTTTTCCAGCTCATCCATTAGGACAGTATTTTTTTAAGTTCTAATTTCGCTCGGCGAAGGTTGGTTTTAATGGTATTTAAGGGGATGCCCAGCATCGAAGATATCTCTTCGTAGCTGAATCCTTCCTGGTAGTAGAGAAGAAGCACGGATTGATAGGCGGGCTTTATTTTTTTGAGGGCCATTTCCAGGTCGCCCAGCCTTTCCATCTTGTTATACGCGTCCGGGTCCTCAAAAGTTTCATCTGCCCCATCTTCATCCAAGGTCAGGAGTTCTTTGCGGACCTTCTTTTTTCTCCAGAAATCATAGACGCTTCTCGTGGCGATAGTGTAGGCCCAGGTTTTGAAGGGGCGTTTCGTGTCGTAGGTTTTTATGGAGTTATATATTTTAAGAAGGGTCTCTTGAAGTAGGTCTTCGGCGTCGTGGGTGCTGCCGGACAATCTTAGAATATAGTTGAAAAGAGCCCGTTCGTGCGATAAAACTATTTTTTCAAACGCGGGAATGTCCCCGCGTTTGGCAGCCAAGAAAATTTCTTTTTCCGATCTTTCCATTGGCTAATATTATAAACCAAAATAAAAACATCCCGGCAAGGGACATTTTTATTTTCAAGGTAGGTTTTTTAAGAGCAGCGGGAAAAACCGCAGTTCTTACAGGAAAGGCATCCTTCGGCTATCTGGAGGGGCGAACCGCAATCCGGGCATCCTGGCATTACGCCGTAATCTGCGAGAGCCCTAGCCTCCGATTGGCCAGAAGAGACAGTTTCTACGGCTACTTTTTCCGCGGGGATGGTGGATGCGGGGATAGGAGAGATTTCTCCGTTTATCGGGTCTAACGACTTGTGTTCGGTTTGACGGACATGCTCTTCAAGGATTTTTCCTACCGCATCGGGCAAGGAGAGTATGGTCCCCTTATCGCTTATGGTCGGCATCGGTCCGCGGATACCCTTGAGGTTGTCTATGACTTCGCCGACTTTGACGCCCGAGCGGAGTGCCAAAGATATCAAACGGCAGATACCTTCGCTCTGTTCCTGGAAATAGCCGCCGGTTTTGCCGATGGTCGCGAATACCTCAAACGGTTCGCCGTTTTCATCGTTGTTTATGGTCACATACATATTGCCGTAACCGGTTTTTACCCGATAAGTGCGGCCGTTCATTACCGCGGGCCGGCTTTTCGCGCCATGGCGGGTTTTGTCTACAATGAGTCGGGTCTCTTCTTTTTTACCGAGCTCGGTCTTGCCGATCTCCGTAGGCGCGGTCAAGCCCTCGCCGGTTCCAAGATTAAGTATCTGAATAGTGCGGCTACCGTCGCGGTAAACGGTCGCGCTCTTACACTTCAGTTTCCAGGCGGAGACAAAACCGTCGAAGACATCTTGCTTGGTCGCGCTCCCTGGGAAGTTTATGGTTTTGGAGATGGAATTGTCCACGTATTTTTGGAAGGAAGATTGCATCTTCATGTGGTCTTCGGCGGAAATATCCATCGCGACCACAAAAGTTTTTCTAAGTTTCTCGGGCAGGTCGGAAAGGCCTTGGATGCTTCCGGTGCGGACAAGTTCCACCTTAATCGCATCCATTTTGGCTTTGCTGAACTTATATTTTTTTAACGCGCTCTCAAAAAAGCGGTTTAGATAGTGATACTGAACGCCGTCCTTGTCCTGTTTTACGTAAGCGAGGGCGAAATTCGGTTCAATACCGGAGGAACAGTCCATCATCATAGATATGGAACCGGTCGGAGCGACCGTGGTCATGGCGGCATTTCTCGGTTTTACGCCCTTTTTCTTCCAGGCGCTCTTGTCCCAGTTGGGGAAAACGCCTTTTTCCTTGGCCAACGCCACAGATGCTTCGTGAGCCGTGTCATTTATATTTTTCATTACCTTTTCGGCCAGTTTTCTACCCTCTTCGGAGTCGTAGGGAATCCCGAGTTCGAAGAGCATGTCCGCAAACCCCATGATTCCGAGCCCGATCCTGCGGTTTTTCTGAGCCAATTCGGTCACCTGGGGTACCGGGAAGTCGAAAAGGTCTATAACGTTATCCATAAGCCGAGCGGCTGTCCGGGTGACGAACTTGAGGCGGCTCCAATTTACTTTTCCGCCCTCAACCAGGACCGCGAGATTGATGGAGCCAAGATTGCAATTGTCATACGCGTGCAAAAATTGTTCACCGCAGGGATTGGAAGCGTCGATTCGCCCGAGTCCGGGCAGGGGATTGGTGCGGTTTATTTCGTCGATAAAAACAATTCCGGGTTCGCCGTTCGTCCAGGCGTAATTCACAAGTTCATCAAAAATTTGTTTGACGGTAATATTTATTTCCTCAACGCCGACGACCGCGCCGTTTTTTGCGCGGACTACTTTGTGCGGTTTCGTTTTTTCACCTTTCCACGTGCAGTGCCACTGCGTGTCCGGCCTCTCCAGAAGCGCCTCCATGAATTCGTCGGTTACTTTTACGGAAATATTGAAGTTTGCTATCTCGCCTTCCATCTCTTTCGCGCGGATGAAATCCAAAACATCCGGATGATCCACGGACATCATTGCCATGTTCGCTCCGTGCCGGCCCTGCTGCTTAATCGTTCCGAAAGCTTCGTTGTAAACTTTTAAAAATGATACCGGACCGGAGGAAGCTCCCCGGGAACGCTTGGTCGGCGTCATCGCGGGACGAAGTTCGTCCAGCGAAAAGCCGAGTCCGGAACCGGATTGCTGCAAGAGCGCCGAGTCCTTAAGGGTTTGGAAAATACTTTCCATCGTGTCGTGAATAGGAAGCACGATGCAGTTAGCGACGAGCGCGGAACCCGCTCCTGCGTTCGTAAGCGTCCTTCCCGCCGGCGTATATTCTTTCTTGGACATGATATCGAAGAAATCTTTTTCAATTTTACCCACAAAGCGGTTGTCTCTGCCGTATTTTTTCTCCACGGAGGCCAAGGATTTGGCTACGCGTTCGAACATTTGGGCAGGCGCCTCATAAGAATCATCATCGTGTTTCAAAAGATACCTCTTGCGCATCATCTTTAGCGCGTTTTCGGAGAAAGATGAATTTATTTTCGACCCTTCGGCGCGGGAGACAAACGTCTTTGTCTCGGAGGATTTTTTGGTTTTCTTCATGCCTAAATTTTAGCACGGAGGGTAAGCTTCAAAGGGGGAGTTATCCCCAGAAAAGCTTGACGTTATTTAAAATTATTATGAAATATTTTTTGCCTTTGATTCTCTATATAAACAAGAATCCCGTCCGCAGGTTTCCACAGGTTTTGTAGAAAAACTCCAGCATTTTGCTAAAATGTAAGAAAGCGTTCCATGGAAGAAGTCGCGGATAGAACAAAACCAACCAAGGGGCGGATAAAAAAAGCGGGGTTTTACGCTATTTTATTTTTGTCCGGGGTTTTGATATCCGCGTTCGCGAGAGAGGGCCTTGACGCCGTAAGGCAAACCGCGAATATCGCCGCGCAGACGGCAGGGGAAGCATGGTCGCCGTCTTCTGGCCAAAAAGTAATCGCTAAAATTCCGTTGAGCGGCGCGACCGCGCAAACTAGAACCGCTAATAATATTAAGAAGCCGCAATCAACCGTTTCCCAAAAACCAGCGTCGGGCGCGGAAATTAAAAAAGAAGAGATTGCGAACGCCGAGGCGGGTGTTTCGAATAAAATTACTTCAACAACCGAACCAAGTAGCGCCGCAACAATCACAAATCTTCCGGCGCCTCAAACTTTTCCGCCAATAAACGAACAAACTTCTCCAACCCAAGCTCCTCCCGCGCCAGCTCCTTCGTCTCCATCCGCTCCTCCGCCGCTTCCCGCGCCGATCTCCGAATTAGGTCATTTGGTTATCGCCGAAATACAAATTTCAGGGATGGACGGAGACAACGAAAAAGATTTTATACGGATAGGCAATCCTAATTCGCAGCCGGTGGATATTTCAGGATGGAAATTGCGCAAGAGGACGAGAACGGGAACAGAATCCTCAATCCGGGTAATTCCGGACGGAATAATTATTCCGTCCGGGGGAATTATTCTGTGGGCGAACAGTAAGAATAATTTCGCGGTGAATATGGGCGCGCAAATTGTTTCGAGCGCGACCATATCCGCGAGCAACAGTGTCGCTCTCTTTGACGCCGAAGGATCTCTTGTTGATGCCGTAGCCTGGGGGAGCGGAGCCGGTCAGTTCGCGGAGGGTAGCGCCTTTTCTGAAAATCCGGGCGACGGACAAATTTTGAAGCGTAAAACACAAAATGGAACTTGGCAGGACACGCAAAACAACGCCGCCGACTTTTCTGTTTAGGAATTCCTAATGGGCCTGCCGGCTCGCCTGCGGAACGGTGGGCAGGGTTGACACCCAACTTTTCCGAATATATTCTTTTTTCAGATTCTTTTTTTGAAACCAGGTCGGCGCGTAGCTCAAACGGCAGAGCACCCATGGCGTAAAGCACCGGGTCCTCGTACGAACGCCGTGAGAAGGTTGGAGGTTCAAGCCCTTCCGCGCCGATCAATTTTTCCCCTATATGGGGCGGGGAGTCCGGCAGCGCCCGTCCGAATATCCTCCTCGGCGGGCCCATAATAGTCCTACCCCGGACAGCCGGGCTGCCCCGCCCCGCCAATCTTAGCCCCACCTAACCGGCGGGGTTTTTCTTTTGCTAAAACGCAAAAGACCCCAATAATCCGGGTTTTTAACTCCAGTTTGATATAATTAATAGAGATAAAGGTCGATTATATACATATACATAAAAAATTATGACGCAAAGCTGGCTTGATGTTCTGGGTTTGTCGCTTCAGGGATTGTGGGCGGGCGTGGCCGGGTTCTTACCGAACTTTCTCTTGGCCATCATCGTCTTTATAATCGGCTTAATCGTGGCTTCCTTGGTCGGAAGCGTGATAGAGAAACTCTTCGAGTCCATAAAGCTCGATGCGTTGCTCCACAAGCTCGGATTAGGGCCTTATTTCGAGAGAGCCGGAATCCAACTGAAAAGCGCGCAATTCCTGGGCCGGGTATTTTACTGGTTCATCGTAATCGCTTTTCTATTGGCCGTTTCCGATAGCTTGAAGCTCTTCGCGCTGTCCGCTTTCCTCAGGGATGTATTGAATTACATTCCGAATGTGATTGTCGCGGCGCTTATCCTTTTGGCTGCGGTAGTGGTCGGCAATTTAGCGAGAAAGCTCGTGACCGCTTCGGTTATGAGCGCGAAGCTCCATGGCGCGAAGTTCTTGGGTACGCTTTCTTGGTGGGCCGTAATCACCTTCGGTTTCTTCACCGCGCTTTCCCAGCTCGGAATTGCCGTGGCGATAATCCAGGCGCTCATTACCGGTTTCATCGCGATGCTGGCTCTTGCCGGAGGTTTGGCCTTCGGTTTGGGCGGACGCGACTATGCCGCGCACCTTATCGGGAAACTCCGGGAGTCCACCGAGAGCCATCACTAATTTCCGGGCCAGTCCTTCGAGGACTGGTTTCTGTGAATTAAGATTGGTATAATATAAAAAAATCGCCAGGTCTGTGCCGCTCAAATCTGTGAGGGATTTGAGCGAGCCTCGCTCCGAAAAGGGCGGGAGGGACCGGGCGGTTTTTTTGTTTTTTCAGGGGGATGTCAACTTTTTTTGTTATCATTAATCTATAATGTCCCCATTTAAACGGAGGGATTCTTTTACTTTGATTGAATTATTAGTCGTCTTGGCCATCGTCGCCATCCTCTCCGTCGTCGTTATTTTGACATTGAATCCCGCGGAACTCATAAAACAATCCAGGGACTCCACCCGCCTCAGTGATCTTTCAACCCTCAACACCGCCCTGGGCATATACAATACCGACGTAGCCGGAGGATTTATGGGCACCAGTTCCATAGTATATGTCTCTATTCCGGACACCTCTCCCACCTGTACTAACCTAGGGCTTCCCACCCTCCCCGGGGGCTGGACATACAACTGCGTGACCTCCACCTCCACCCGCCTTACGAACGGTCTGGGCTGGATACCCGTGAACCTCAGCTCCATATCCTTCGGCTCTCCTCTTTCTTCCCTCCCCCTGGATCCGGTGAATACCACCTCTTCGGGAAACTACTACACCTATGTCCCCGGAGGTTCTTTTCAACTTTCTTCCAGGTTCGAATCCGACAAATACAAACCCCAGGCAGCCACAACAAACTCTTATGACCCGGGACTATATGTCTTGGGAAGCGACACGAACCTGGCCCCATTCATCGGAGGACTTGTGGGTTGGTGGAAGATGGACGGAGATTTTAACGATAGTTCCGGCTATAATGCCACGTCTTCAATCAATGGAAGCTTTTCGTTTTTGTCCGGGAAAACAGGACATGCCGCGGCTTTTGACGGGTCAACTAATTATTTGGATTTGGACAATATCAGTACGGGATATAATGTCGACAGGAATTCCAATATTACTGTTTCGGCCTGGATAAATCCAAATTCTGTTTCTGGTTCAAGCGATATATTGTCCGTAGGGGGATTTTCGTATTGCTGGAACTACGGATTAGTTATTAGCAACCCCGGTCACTTCGCGGCTCGCTTTAACGATGGAGATTTATTGACAACGTCAAATTATATCCTAACTTCTCAATGGAATTTTGTTACGATTGTTTTGTCCTCTCCGGCTTGGCAAGTCAGCTATTATTACAACGGCTCTCTTGTCGAACAAAAAACCACTAATTGGAACAGGGCAGCGTGCGCGCACGGGGCGAGAATCGGATCGGCATATGCTATGGGCGGATTTTATCCGGAAAAATTTGACGGTTCAATTGATGATTTACGCGTCTACAATCGCGCCCTCTCCGCCGCAGAAATCCTGGCCCTCTATAATTCCACCAAATAAAAAGCTCCGCGGGATTATGGAGCTTAAGACGCAGAACTTCTACAAGTTTTCCGT
>Ga0315281_10005444_pt1 | contig 18216 bp, 21 predicted proteins | sample YL17G07_0_MG_FD_204540 | JGI IMG/M metagenome (GOLD analysis project Ga0315281, IMG submission 204540) | Sediment microbial communities from Yellowstone Lake, YNP, Wyoming, USA - YL17G07_0 | ecosystem: Environmental > Aquatic > Freshwater > Lake > Sediment | place: USA: Wyoming | collected...
TGGCACGGAGATGGCGCCGGGGCCGCTCCGAAGCCCTGCGAATATGACCTATATCAACTTGTCCATGCAGTGGTTATGGTAATAAGAAACAATCTTCTCCCGAAATGGGCAACATCCCTGGATGAGGCGAAATAGCATGGCTCACATCGTTGTGTTGGGCGCGGGTATCGGCGGAATGCCGGCCGCTTATGAACTGCGCGAGGCGCTGGACAAAAGCCATGAGATCACCGTCGTCAATGCCAATGACTTCTTCCAGTTCGTGCCCTCCAATCCCTGGCTGGCCGTTGGCTGGCGAACGCGCGACGCGATTACCCTGCCGATAGAGCCTTACCTGAAGCGCCGCGGCATCAATTTTGTTGCTGGCTGGGTCGAGAAGATCGACGCGCCGAACAACAAGCTGCTGGTCAAGGGCGGCAAGGAAATCAGTTACGATTTTCTGCTGATTACCACGGGTCCGCGTCTTGCGTTCGAGGAGATCGAAGGCAGCGGCCCGAGCGGCCACACCCAGTCGGTCTGTACCGTCGACCACGCCGAGAAGGCATACGAAGACTTTCAGAAACTGGTGGCAAGCCCCGGTCCGGTGATCGTCGGCGCGGTGCAATTCGCCAGTTGTTTCGGGCCCGCCTACGAGTATGCCGCGATTCTGGATACGGCCTTGCGCCGCAAGAAAGTCCGTGACCGCGTACCGATGACCTTCGTGACCAGCGAACCGTATGTCGGCCATCTGGGTCTGGGTGGGGTGGGCGATTCACAGGGGTTGCTGGAGCACGAGTTCCGCAACCGTCACATCAAGTGGATCACCAACGCCAAGGTCATGAAAGCCGAGGCCGGCAAGATGTTCGTCGACCAGCTGAATGCCAAGGGCGAAGTGGACAAGCAGCACGAGCTGCCGTTCAAACACGCGATGCTGCTGCCGGGCTTCAAGGGTGTCGAGCCGGTAGCGGCCGTCGAGGGGCTGTGCAATCCGCGCGGGTTCGTGATTGTCGATGAGCACCAGCGTAGCCCGAAGTACAAGAACATCTATTCTGCCGGAGTGTGTATTGCCATTCCGCCCGTCGAGGCCACGCCGGTGCCGACCGGTGCCCCCAAGACCGGCTACATGATCGAGTCGATGGTCACGGCGGTCGTGCACAATATCAAGGTAGAGCTTGCTGGGCAGGCGCCATCCGCCAAGGCCACCTGGAATGCCTTTTGCCTGGCTGATCTCGGCGACACTGGTGCGGCCTTCATTGCAGTGCCACAGATTCCGCCGCGCAACGTCACCTGGTTCAAGACGGGAAAATGGGTGCACTGGGCCAAGATCGCATTCGAGAAATACTTCCTGCGCAAAATGCGCAAGGGTGTCTCGGAGCCAATCTTCGAGAAGTGGGCGTTGAAGCTGATGGGTGTCGCACGTCTGAAACCCTGATCCGCGATCGGTGGGCAGGAGGACTGGGAAACCTCAATCCTCCGGCAACACCTGCCCGGAGCAAAACTCCACGGCCTTCCCGCTGACCGGGTCCTGAAAGGCGATCTGTTTGGCCAGCAGCTGGAGCGGTTGATCGAAATCATCGTTTTGTTCCGGAAGCAGGTCCGGATAAAGCCGGTCGTTGATGATCGGGAATCCAAGACTGCTCATGTGTACTCGCAGCTGGTGGGTCTTGCCGGTGACAGGGTTCAATTGGAAGCGCCCCCGGTTTCCATCTGCTCTCAGAAGTTGTATGTGTGACTCTGCATTTACCACGCCGCCAACTGTTTTCATCCTGAAGCGCGGTTCTCCCCGCATTATCCGGTTTTGTACGACCCAGCGATCTTCTTGCGGAGGCTGAGTCATTTCGGCGATGGCATGATAGGTCTTGGTGATGTTCCCCTGCGCGAAGAGATCATGATAAAGCCCGCGGGTTTTCCGGTTGACCGAGAAAATGACAATACCCGCGGTTTCGCGATCGATGCGATGCAGCGGTGCGAGGCCGGCGATTTCCGTGCGCGCGCGCAAGCGGTTCAGCAGGCATTCATTCACAAACCGGCCGCCCGGGATGACAGGAAGAAAATGCGGCTTGTCGGCAACCAGCAGCTCGTCATTTTGAAACAGGATGGTTTCCGGAAAAGGAATAACCGGCTCGATCTCGACTTCCCGGAAATAGAATAATCGTTTTGCGCAGACGTAGGGTGTATCCACGGTGATCGGATTGCCGTTGTCATCCAGCACCTTTCCATCGCGAATGCGCTGTGCCCAGGTGTCCCGGGAAATACCGGGGAATGCCTTGATCAGAAATTCCAGGATGGACGGATATGGTTTCATTGCCTCCGGCAGAGTCACGGCAGACGCATTTTTTGCAATGCTCATCAAACATACCTTGAACAGAATGCCGGGCGACCGCTGAAGTGGATCAGGTGGCCGACGAAGTGGTGTCGGAGCGGCTGTTATTCAGCGCACCGCCGCGCTTATGATGGGAGACACGCGCAGAGTGCAGTTTGCCATACCTATTCATCAGGAGAAAGAAATGAACAAAAGCATCACGCTGTTTGTCGTGACAGGGCTCATCCTCGCCGTGGCCGGTTGCCAGGCCCACAAGGAAATGCAATACACGCCTGAGCAGTATGCAAAGCTGCGCGGTATCGAACTGATCACTACTCCGCCGACGCGCCCTTATGAGCTGGTCGCCAATGTGGAGGGTTTTGGCGGCCGGCTTACCGCGAAGGAGACCATGATCAATGGCATGATCGACGAAGCACACAAGGCAGGCGCGCGTGCGCTGATTCCGATGGAGTTCTCGAATGAACGCCGAAACGCGGGCCAGGCAAAACCGGTTACTGGCCTGGAGCTATTCGTTTACACCGAGAACAACCGCTCTCTGACCAGGGGCCGCGCCATCCGCTGGCTGGGTAATTGACGGCGGCAGGATACATCCCTGCATCAGGCCAGATTACCCAGCCCGCCTCTGAGCACGACGACTTTGTATCCGCGTTCGCCCAGCACGAACGCGGCCGTATTGCTCAAGTTGCCGTTCAGACAGTAGATCACATAGGTCGACTGCGGATCGATTTCCGCAAGTCGCGAACGCAGCTGGTCAATCGGAATAACCAGCGCGCCCGGCAGGATATCCTTTCCGCCAAGCGTGTCACGGCGAACATCCAGGAAGCGTGCGCCATCCAGGACAAGGTCATCCGCCACCGCCCGGGAAACCTGCCGGACCAGTTCGGCTCTCACCAGTTCAGCGAAGTCGGTTTTGGAAAGGCGCAGCAGTGTGCCCTCCGTGTCGGCCACAATGCTGGCATTTCGTGTTTCTTCGCTTAACAGGGCGGATTCGCCGAAGGCATCGCCTTCGCGCAGTTGCGCAAGAATTTCGAACTCTCCCGGCCCGCTGCGGCGTGAAACCGTAAAGCTTCCGGACTTGATAATGTAGAAATAATCGCCTGGGTCTTTCTGGCGGACCACGACATCGCCGGTATTCGCCGGAATTTCTTCAAGCCGCAGAATCATGGCCGCAAGTTTGTCGGCTGACAGTGTTGAGAAAGCCGGATAGGCCTTGAGGCTTTCGAGCCAGGTCGTTCTTCCGGACAGAATCTGGCGATGCCGTCCATCTACCTGGCCAAAGGTATCCTCGATGTCATTGACGAGTTGCTTCCAGTCTGTTTCAGACACGTTCTCGCCTCACTTGCCTTGCTTTGGTATTGAGTTGAAGGAACGAACCTGTGTGGCCGGACAACAATGCCAGGAATATTCGCGCCGCAACCCGGACGGTCGAATGCCCACAACTTTAATGCAAGCATAGCTTGTATGCAGTGAAACGCAGCCCGGCAGCCAGAATTCCGCCGTTTCGGCGTGGTAAGCCGATCATCATGGGCCTGAAACCGGCACTATACTAGGAAGCTCAGAGAAGAATAATTACACAAAGGACTGCCATGCCTGTTTCGCTGAGTGAATTTACCAAGGATATCGACAATCTGGTTTCGTTGCCGGGCGTCGGTATGCGCGTCAACGAGATGGTCAGCGATCCGGCCTGCTCAGCGTCAGACATCGGCAAGGTCATCAGCCAGGATCCGGCGCTTACCGCGCGCCTGCTGCGCATCGCCAATAGCCCGGCCTACGGGCTCTCCACCCAGGTTGACACGGTTTCGCGTGCGGTGGCCGTCATCGGCATCAAGCGTATTCGCGATCTGGTGCTCGCCACGTCCACGATCAACGCGTTCGAAGGTATCCCGAACGAGCTGGTGACCATGGAGAACTTCTGGCGCCACAGCCTGTACTGCGGACTGGCTGCGCACCTGCTTGCCGAGCAGCGCAAAATGAAAAATGCCGAAACCCTGTTCATCGCCGGGTTGCTGCACGACATCGGGCAATTGGTGATTTTCCGCAAGGCGCCGCAGGAAGCAAAGCAGGCGCTGCTGTTGTCGATCGAGGGTCCGGATGAACTGGCGCTGCACAAGACCGAACAACAGATTCTGGGATTCGACCATGCGCAGGTTGGTGCCGAGTTGCTGCGCCATTGGCATTTCCCGGATCTGCTGGTCGAGTGCGTGGAATTTCATCATGCCCCGGGACAGGCGCAGAAATTTCCGGTGGAGACCGCGCTTGTCCATATCGCCAACAGCATCGCCACACTGGCCGAAATCAACAGCGTGTCGGAAGGGGACGCCGTGCAAACCGATCCCGCCGCCTGGACCGTGGCAGGCTTGGGGAAAGAGACCATCGAGGCAACGGTGCGCGCCACCCAGGCGCAATTCGCAGCGGCGAAGAACCTGTTTTCCTGACAGCGGCCTGATCCGGCCGATTCACAGCTGGTCTGCATTGATCCTGTTGTTTCTGGCATAATCCGGCCCGATTCAACCCTGATTATTTCAGGGCGCGAGCTTCGGGAGGAAGTCCATGAAACCAGCATTGCCGGCCGCGCACGCATGCAGCAGTCCAGCGTGAACCACCAGCCGCTTGCCATTCTCCGCACTGTCTTCGGTTACGCGCATTTTCGCGTACTGCAAGAAGAGGTGATCGACACGCTGATGCACGGCGGCGATGCGCTGGTGCTCATGCCCACCGGTGGCGGCAAGTCGCTGTGCTTCCAGATCCCGGCCATCGCCTTGCCGGGAACCGGGCTGGTCATCTCGCCGCTCATTGCGCTCATGCAGGACCAGGTGGCGGCGCTCAGGCAGGCCGGGGTGCGCGCCGCATTCCTCAATTCCACGCAGGATGCGGATACCGCGCGCGCCATCGAGCAGCAATTGCTGAACGGCGAACTCGACCTGCTCTACGTATCCCCCGAGCGGCTGATGCTGGAGCGCACGCTCAACCTTCTGGCGCGTGCCAAACTGGCGCTGTTCGCCATCGACGAGGCGCACTGCGTGTCGCAATGGGGCCACGACTTCCGGCCCGAGTACATGCAGCTGTCGGTGTTGCACGAACGCTTCCCGGAAATTCCGCGCATTGCGCTGACCGCCACCGCGGATGAGCCGACGCGCCGCGAAATCATCGCGCGCCTCGGACTTGGAGACGCACGCGTGTTCGTCAACGGTTTCGACCGGCCCAACATCCGTTATCGAATTTCTTTAGCTACGAACGCTGGCGGCGGCAGCGCGCGCGAGCAGTTGTTGCGTTTTCTGCGCGCCGAACATGCCGGCGACGCCGGCATTGTCTATTGCCTGTCGCGCAAGCGTGTGGAGGAAATCGCCGGCTATCTCGTTGAACAGGGGCTGGATGCGTTACCCTATCACGCCGGCCTCGACAACGAGGTGCGCGCCGCCAACCAGTCGCGTTTCCTGAACGAAGAGGGCGTGATTATTGTCGCGACCATCGCCTTCGGCATGGGCATCGACAAGCCGAACGTGCGCTTCGTCGCGCACCTGAATCTGCCCAAGAGCATCGAGGCCTATTACCAGGAAACCGGCCGTGCCGGCCGCGACGGACTGCCGGCCAATGCCTGGATGGTGTATGGCCTGCAGGATGTCATCACCCTGCGCCAGATGCTGGAAAGTTCCGAATCCGACGACGCGCGCAAACGTGTCGAGCGCCACAAGCTCGACGCCATGCTCGGCCTGTGCGAACTCACTACCTGTCGCCGCCAGGCACTGTTGGCCTACTTCGATGATCCCATGCCGGAACCTTGCGGCAATTGCGACACTTGCCTGGAGCCACCGCAGACCTGGGATGCGACTGAACCCGCGCAAAAGGCGCTCTCCTGCGTGCACCGCACCGGCCAGCGCTTCGGCGTGAACTATCTGGTCGATGTGCTTCTGGGCAAGGCCGACGAGCGCATTCAGCGTTTCGGCCACGATCGTCTCAGCACCTTCGGCATCGGCAAGGATTTAAGCCAGCAGGAATGGCGCGGTGTTTTCCGCCAGCTTATTGCCCGCGGCCTGCTGGCTGTCGATCTCGAAGGCCATGGCGCATTGCAGCTCACCGACGCCTGCCGCGCGGTACTGCGCGCCGAAGAACGCCTGATGCTGCGGCGCGAAATAAAACCCGAAAAGAAAACCAAAAAAGCTGCTGCCCGCGCGCGCACTGCTTTCACGGGAGAAACCGATTCGGCCCTGTGGGAGGCCTTGCGTGCCCGCCGCCTGAAACTGGCCAAGGCGCAGGGCGTGCCGCCCTATGTGGTTTTTCACGACGCCACGCTCGCCGCCATGGCCGAGCGCCGTCCGCGGACGCTCAATGAGTTCGCCGGGATCTCCGGCGTCGGCGAACGCAAGCTGGCGGCCTATGGTGCAGATTTTCTCGAAGTCATTCTGGAGCACGCCGGTTAGCGTGATGTTTCGTATATTAACAGGACACACGATTTCCCCATCGCATCCTCTTTTCCCTCTCCCCCGGGCCCTCTCCCGCAGGCGGGAGAGGGGAGATACACATCTACCTGCTGGTCTCTTTCAAGGGGTGACTACCCGGAAACCGCAGACGGATTTCAAGTCCACCCAGCGGGCTTGTATGTAATGCGAGTGTGCCGCGATACAGCGCGACCGTGTCCTGCACCATGGCGAGGCCAAGCCCGTGTCCTGGCGTGCTCTCATCGGCGCGCGCGCCGCGTAACAGTACGCGCGCCTGCATGTCATCCGGAATTCCCGGGCCGTCATCCGCGACCGTAATCTCGAGCCAGGCCTGTCCTGGTTCATTCGACTGCGTTGTCTGCGTCGTCATGCGCACCTGCTGGCGGCACCACTTGAAGGCGTTGTCCAGAAGATTGCCGAGCATTTCAGTGAGGTCCCCGGCATCACCGTAAAGTGTTGCGTTGGTATCGATGTCGAGCATCGTGTGCACGCCTTTGTCTGCGTACACCTTGGTGAGCGCCGTGACGATCCGTTCGGCAACGGGCCTGACGGCGACCGGCGCGGCGAGCCGCGTGCGTCCCGAGGCGGCGGCGCGTTGCAGCTGGTATTCGATGAGCTGCGTCATGCCCGTCAGCTGTTCGCGCGCGACGGCGCGCAATGCCGCATCATCCGCTTCGCCGTCCACCGCGCCGCGCAGGATGGCGAGCGGTGTCTTGAGGCTGTGCGCGAGGTTGCCGAGCGAGTCGCGATAGCGTTGCAGGTGGCTGTCCGCGCTGGTCAGCAGGCCATTCAGGTTGTCCGTCAGGTTGCGCAACTCGCGCGGGTAGTCGCCGTGCAGGCGTTGCGCGAGACCGGTTTCGATGGCGCGCACATCGTCGGCCACGCGCCGCAGCGGCGCCAGGCTCCAGCGCAACACCACGCCTTGCACCAGCAGCAACAGGATGGCGGCACCCATCAGCCAGCCCCACAGGCTTTGCCGGAAGTGGCTGACTTCGGCATTGAAACTGACGAGGCTTTCCGCGACGCGATAGGTGTAACGCCGGCCGCTGCCGGCATTTGCTTCCCAGCTGACGGTAAAGGCGAGACTCAATAACGGCAGATCGCGCTCAACGTCAATCTGCACAAACTCGCGTTCTCCGACGGCCGGGATTCTGGTGAAGGGAATGGTAAGGCCAAGCAGCGATTTCGAACGCCAGACCGGTCCGCCGTTGTTGTCCACGACTTCCGCATACAGCCCGGAGCCGATCAGGGAAAAGCGCGGATCGGGTAACTCGGCGGGCAGGTGCAGCTTCGCGCGCGCGTCGAGATCGGAAGCCGCGAGCAGTGCATGCACATGGCCCTGCAGGCGGTCACGCAGCGCCGTGTCGGCACTGGCACGAAAGGCGCGGTCCAGAACCAGGCCAGTGATACCGAGAAAGGCGGCCAGTACCATGCTGCTTGCCAGCAGCAGTCGCGTGTTGAGCGAGAGCGTCATGGTTCGCCGCACTCCACGGCAAAACGGTAGCCGCGGCCGCGCAGGGTCTCGATGGGCTGGTAGCGGTTGTCCGGATCGAGCTTGCGGCGCAGGCGGCCGATGAACACCTCGATCACGTTGCTGTCGCGGTCGAAGTCCTGATCGTAGACGTGCTCGGTGAGTTCGGTTTTGGATATCACCTTGCCGCGATTGAGCATGAGGTATTCCAGCACCTTGAATTCGTGGCCGGTCAGTTCCAGCTGATTTTCGTCGACCCGAACCGTGCCGGCCGTGGTGTCGAGGGTGATGGGCCCGCAGCGCAACACCGGCCTGGCAATACCGGCCGCGCGGCGCAGCAGGGCGTGGATGCGCGCGTGCAGCTCTTCGGCCTGGAACGGTTTGGTGAGGTAATCGTCGGCGCCGGCATTCAGGCCTTCCACCTTGTCCTGCCAGAGCCCGCGCGCCGTGAGGATCAGCACCGGGAACGTGCGTCCGGCCTCGCGCCAGCGGCGGATGACGTCGATGCCAGAGAGCTTCGGCAGGCCGAGATCGACCACGGCCAGGTCAATGGGATTCTCGCGTCCGAGAAAGAAACCGTCTTCGCCGTCAGCCGCCGCATCCACGGCGTACCCGGCTTTGCGCAACTGCGCCTCGAGTTGCGCGCGCAGACTGGCCTCGTCTTCCACTACCAGGATGCGCACGGTGCAATACGCCTCAACGTCCCCTGGACTGCGCGTCGACGGTGACGATGCGCACCTGTCCGGATGGCGTCAGCACCTTGATGCGGTGCACCGTGTGACCACCCTGGCTGACGGTATCGGCCGACAGCACGCGCCCGCCGGTTTCGCGCTGTACTTGCTGCACGGCCTGATTGAGGCTCATGCCTGCATCACCTCCGCGCTGGGCGAAGTGATGGCGCCCGTCGCCGGCAACGGCCGATGTGCTGGCCAGTGCCAGCGGCAGAATGGCCAGCAACAAGACGATCAGCTGTTTCGTCATCTTCATTACAGTATCTGGCCGGTTTAGGTTGATGGGTCTGGCCGCCGGGGCCATGGCCCCGGCGGCATGCTTGGCATGGACGGTTCAAGCATAACCAAGGTCGTCGCCAGCGGCCAGCGAACCGGCTTTATCCGTCAGTGCGCTCAACGCAGCACGATATGACCCTTGTGTTGTTTGGGCACGACGAATACGGGCAACGGCGGCAGGGGCGGAAGCGGCAGAACGACCTGGGTGCGGTGATTGTCCCAGCCATGGCTTTCATAACCATCGTAACCGCGGTAAGAGCTCTGATGATAACGGCGATCATCGTGCCGGCAGTAACGATCATGGCGATGTTCTCGGCCCCAGTGGCTACCACGATCCTCGTGGTAGCCGTTGCGAACCACGTGTTGGGACTCGTATTGATCGTGGGCCCGTTCGTGTGCAAATGCCGCCGGTGACAGGGGCAGTGCAGCGATCAACAGTGTGAATGCGGCAATCTTCATGTTATTCATGGCTAGTCTCCTTCCTCTCTGTCTGTCCGGCCTGAGCCGGGTTTGCCGTGATTGGCTAACAGAGAATAGCCAGAGTTCCCTGAACGCCCGCTGAACGCGGGGGGCGTCGTACAGGGACGTGAAAAACAGTGGGCTGAAAGGAAAAATGCCGAAGGGCAGGAAGCCGCCCGTTCGGCAGGATTACCGGAGGCTTGGCGCCGATTGCGCGTCAGCCCATATGGATCTGGTTCGGCCCTTTGGCGGCGGCGGTCAGACAGGCATTTTCTGCTGCTTTCAGGACGTTGTCGGCATTGTCGGTTTGCGGCCGGACCAGGACAACCCCGATATTGGCGCCGACCTGCAAGGGTTTGCCGTCGCCATTCAGCCGCACGCTCTTGATCGAACGTAACAAGGCATCGGCCACCTTCTGCGCGTCCTGGGTAGCGCAGTTCGGCAGGATCAGCGCAAAGTGCATGGCGTGCAAACGGGCGACAATGACATTCGGCGGCACCCAGCTGCGCAGCCCGTTGGAGATCAGTTTGAGCAACTGGTCGTTTTCCTTGCTGCCGGCGACACCCTGCAGGCCCAGCAGGTGCACGTAGAACAAGGCGTGTTGACGGGCGTTGCCCTTGGCATCGGCGATCATGCGTTCAAGCAATGGCCCAACCGCGCGATTATTGTAGAAGCCGGTTGCTGCATCGTGCGAAACCAGCCACGACAGCCGCATGATTTTTTGCGTGCGGGAGAAATCGCTGAACACAAACCAGGTGGCGATGAACAGGCCGATCCCGAGCACCGTCATGATCCACAGCAGGGTTTGACGTGTCTGCGACTCCACGATCGCGCCGACCTTGTCGAGCGGAATCTCAACCTGAATGGCGCCCATCAGCTGGTGCAGTTTCCACAGCTTCTGCGTCGGCACATTGCTCGCGCGCCGGCGCTCGATGATCTCGGGCGATTGTTCCAGGCCGTTGTGGCAGGCCACGCAATTTTCCGCTGCCGCCGGATCGGCGCGCAGGTAGAGCAGCGTCTTGACTTCATTGACGGTCTCGAAGCGCCAGACCGGCTGCCATGCGATCGGGCCCTTCGGGTCGGCCTGATCCTGGGCCTCAAGCTGTGCCCACGCCCATTTCTGAAAGTCGGTGACAAGGCCCTGAGTCGGTTCAAGGTTCCACTTGCTGATCGGCTTGTAGCGGTACAGGTTGTCGCTGGCCGCGCTCGCTTCGCGGCCGACCAGCTTCAGGAACTGGGCGGGTATCGGCACGTATCCCTTGTTGTCCTGCGAATTCATGTGCGGACCCGTGCCATCTTTCGCGAGCTTGCCGGCGATCTGCGAGGCATATACGGAACGGCCCGCCGCCGCCTGGCGCGCCACGATCTCCGCCACGTTCACCGACTGGAACTCGACGATCTTGTGCTGGGCATCCTGCACGACGTAATAAGTGATGCCGCCGATCAGCAGCAGCATGAAGGGAACGAGGAACAGCAGGCGTTTGGGCGGGCGGATGGTGCCAGCGCCGGATTGGTTGTGATTGGCCATGTGTTCTGTTCGCGGGTGATCGTACGTGGTAGTCAAAAATGGCCCGGGAGGACCTGTGATTTATTCTGGGCCAATGGCCTCTGTTAGAGGACGCTATTGCGCTTGTGTATATTCCCGCGAAGTTCATCATTTTTCATGTCGCTGGGCAATGGCGCCAGCAATCGGCCAGTATGTTCCGGTGGTTCATTAGAGGATGGTTCTGGACACGACCACCGGGAACCTTGCTTGCCGAAGGTGCGCGCCAGATAACCTCACGCTGACTATTTCAGTGTCGCCGTGGATGTGAAACTATTAACCCATGCTTGGATTCATTTTACGACTGTTCATTGGCGCGCTCGGGCTATGGCTGGCCTCGGAGCTGGTGCCCGGTATTGCAGTGCATGGCGCGTGGACCTTGCTCGGCGCGGCGCTGCTGCTCGGGATCGTCAACGCCGTGGTACGGCCGCTGCTTGTGATTCTGACGTTGCCCATCACCGTTTTGACGCTTGGGTTGTTCCTGCTGGTCATCAATGCGGCCACGCTCGCGCTGGTGGCGTGGATGCTCGACAACTTCACCATTGCGGGATTCTGGCCGGCGTTGTTCGGGGCTATCGTCGTCAGCGTCACCGGCTGGCTGGCCTCGTACTTCATCGGCCCGCGCGGGCGGGTCGAGGTCATTGTCGTACGGCATCGGCGCTAACGGAATTCCGTTCCGTCGCTTAAGATGCGCGCCCGGCCATTTTGCCGTCGCACCTTGGCCCATGTTTAGCAGCGAGATACCGTGTCGAGCGCCCATCCCCCAACAGAACCCGCAACTCCGTCCCCGGTAAAAACGCGCACAACACGTCGCTGGTTGCGGCGCGCGGGCGAGGCGCTTGTGGTGCTGTTGCTGATTCTGGGTATACGCGCCTGGCAGCAGAGTGGTATCGCGAGCGGACCGGCCCCGGCGCTGGCCGGGGTGCTGCTCGATGGCAAGCCGGCGGCGCTGAGTACATTCGCCGGGCGGCCGGTGCTGGTGCATTTCTGGGCCACCTGGTGCCCGATCTGCCGCGCCGAACAGGGCAGCATCGATGCGTTGGCGCAAGAAGCGCCGGTCATCACCGTCGCGATGCAAAGCGGAGACCACGTCGCGGTCACTCAGCATCTGCGCAAAGAGGCATTGAGTTTCCCGGTGCTCAACGATCCGGATGGTGCAATCGCCGCACAATGGGGCGTGCGCGCCGTGCCCGCGAGCTTCATTGTGGATGGCGCCGGGCAGATTCGCTACGTGGAAGTCGGTTACACCACGGGCATCGGTCTGCGCCTGCGCCTGTGGCTGGCCGGTTTGTAACGGGCCGCGGATCAGGGGCAATCACTATGCAGATCTGGGTCGATGCCGACGCCTGCCCCAAGGTCATCAAGGACATCCTGTTCCGGGCCGCGGAGCGTCTGGCCGTGCCGGTGATGCTGGTTGCCAACAAGCCGTTGCACACGCCGCCATCGCCGCACATCCGCAGCATGGTGGTGGCCGCCGGTTTCGACATGGCCGACAACCGCATCGTCGAGCTGGTGCAACCGGACGATCTGGTGATCACCGCGGATATCCCACTGGCCGCCGCTGTGATCGAGCGCGGCGCGCATGCACTCAACCCGCGCGGTGAACTCTATAGCCGCGAGAATATCCGCGAACGCCTGAACATGCGCGACTTCATGGACCAGTTGCGCAGCACCGGTGTGCAAACCGGCGGGCCGTCGATGCTCAGCCACAGCGACCGGCAGGCGTTCGCCAATCAGCTCGACCGGTTCCTGCACAAATTCGGCAAGAAAGATTGAACCGCAAACTGACTCGATTTCCGTTAGCGGACTTCTGATAATATCCAGAGCGCAAATAGCGCACGCTATTTGCGCCACGCCAGACAACTGTTTTGCAACAGCCATGACAACAAACACAACACCCGGCCTGCGCGTCGAAGACCTGATTGTCGGGACAGGGCCGCCGGCCAGTTCGTTACCGTGCATTACACCGGCTGGCTGGAGAACGGCAGCGAATTCGATTCCAGCCGCCGGCGCGAGCCGTTCAGTTTCCCGCTTGGCGTGGGTTTTGTGATTCCCGGCTGGGATCAGGGTTTGGCCGGCATGCGCATCGGCGGCAAACGCCGGCTCGCCATTCCGCCGCAGCTCGGCTATGGCGTCAACGGCATGGGCAGCCTGATCCCGCCGAATGCCACACTGATTTTCGAGATTGAACTGCTTGAGATCAGCGAATAAAAGACAGTGGCGTGCCGTGATGGCTGCGCTTGCGCTCGGCCTGGGCGCAGGTTGCGCCACGCAGGGGCCGCTCCAGCCGTTCACCACCGACGGTTGCAGTGATTTCCCGGATGGCACGCCGTCGCACAAAACCCTGTGGCTGAGCTGCTGCACCGAGCATGACAAGGCCTACTGGCAGGGCGGGACGTACAGCGATCGCCGCAAGGCCGACCAGGAACTGCGGCGCTGCGTCGCCAATGTCGGTGAGCCCGCAATCGCCACGCTGATGCTCGCCGGTGTGCGCGTTGGCGGTTCCCCGTACTGGCCAACGCGCTTTCGCTGGGGCTATGGCTGGTCCTGGCCGCGCGGTTATGGCGCGCTGACGGCGGCGGAACAAGAGCAGGTCAAGAAGGCCCTGCACGGCGGTTCGGGCTCTTCCCGGTAATCCGCCGAACCGGCATCAACGGCCGCGCGTGTTTGCCGGCACCGCGTTGATCAGGGGTTCGCGCAGACGCGCGAACTGCCGGGGTGCGACATACTGCAACACTTCCTTGCCCTTGCTGTCGAGCATCAGGTCCAATCCCTTGTCCGGGTAAAGAAAGTGCTCGACTCGGTCATCCATGCGGATGCGTTCGTGCGGCACGCCAAAGCGAGCGAGTGCGGTTTGCTCGTCGAGGCTGACAGAAGGAATGAACGTAATCCCCGCGATCGGGGTGCGCCAGGCGAGCGCCAAGTCGTCGTGATGCAGGATAAATTTCTTCGTGGTGCTATCCATGTATTCGGTCTTGATGGCGCGTTGTCGCAGGCGCGCGACTGTTTCACTGTCCGCGTCCGCCAACAGAATGATTTTTCCCGTGACCACGCCGGCTGTGACGTTGCTGGAGTAAGCCTCCAGCGTACCCGGTTCGCCCGGCGCGGCGATCACGGCGATTTCCATGTCCATGCCGAATTGACCACGCGCATCGTCGAGCGTGCTGCGCGCTGGCGTGAGGCCGAATACTTTGGTTTCCCCGTTGGGCAGGATTTCGATCTGCCACGGCAGACCCTCAACCGGTTGTACGCCGGGTTTGTCGCCGATGCGAAAGAGCGCGCTCACCGTGATGACGGCGATCACCAGGAACAGGAATGCAATAGCGGTTTTCACGGATTCCCCGGGCAGGAGTTTGAAGGCTAGCCTAACACGCGGGAAGACAATGATTCCGTGACGGGCAGAGAACAGCCATGACGGGGTCTATAATGGATGTGTGCTTGCAGGACTCCGAATGGGTAAAATCCGGATAACATTTCTGGAAGAGTTCAAAAGGATCATCAGTCATGAGAAATATACGGCCTGTATCCAGCAGTTGGTCACGCGCGTTCGCCTGCGCGGTCGCGCTGGTTCTTGCGTCTTTGTCCCTCGCATCCGCCGAGGAGCAGAGCATAAAGGACGGCGCCAAGCGCGCGGGTCACGCCGCCGGTACGGTGGTACACGATATCGGACAGGGCGCCAAGAAGGTTGGCAAGGAAATCGGCCAGGGCGCCAAAGAGGCCGGCAAAACTGTCGGCGAGGCTGCCAAGGAAGGTGGCAAGGAATTTCAGCGAGCCGTGAAGGGAGAGTAATGCCGGGTAACCTGTTCCGGCCGCAAGCATTCGGGGTTTGGTAGTACGCAATGGAAACCCCGCTTCGCTCGTCCTTCTACATCGATGTATATACGGGGTGCACATGAGCAAGAATGCCAAGACCCAGGCCGCCGAGCCGGCGCCTGTCTGCGGAGTCGGTGGAGAAGGCGGCTTGAAGTGCGCCGTGGTCTCGTGGGCGGCGCCTCTGGCGGCGGCGGTGGTGCTAGTGGCCGGGATGCGTTACCCGGTGATCAGCGCGTTCAATATCCTCTTTGTGGCGTTCGGTATCACGGCGCTGGCGCGCTCGGTGGCGCACATACGCATGTTTGGAAGCTGCGGCCTCGGCGGGCATGTGGCGGTGGGCGTGGTGCTGAACCTGATCATCGTGATCCTGGTGACGATTTATATTTTCACCGGCTTCGATCCAATTCATATCCGGCCCTGACACCGCAGCAGGGCAGCGACTTGCGGAAATATACCCACCACCACTGTGACCAAATCGGTCAATAGTGACTGCGCACGGCGCCACTCTCCCCCAACGCCTATTCGATAACTCATTGATTCACAATGGTGTATGTATCGGCATGGCGTGTGCAATAGTGCTGGCTTCAGGGGGAACATCAGTGTTGCGACACATGTTGCCTCCTTGCCGGCGAGGGATTTGCCATCCGTATCCCGATAACAGCCAGTGAGGAGACAGGGTCACCAACATGAAGAAGCGAATCGCACTGCTCGGAATTATTTTGTTGATTACATCAGCCGGCGCACGCGCCAACGACGACGCCTTCCCGCATCGCGCCAAATTCAAACATGTGCCGATCATCGCCGCCGAGGCGCTGCACCGGGATCTGGACAAGGTGATTGTGGTCGACGTGCGCTCGCATTACGAATTCGAGACACTGCACATCAAGGGCGCGCAGCACATCGCACTCAGCAAGGAAAAGCTGCCAAACGCGGTCAAGTTGCTGCGCGCGCAGTCCGAAATGCCGATCGTGTTCTATTGCAACGGTCACAGTTGCAAGAAGTCGTACGAGGCCGCAGACCTTGCCATCAACGCCGGCGTGGCCAACGTGCACGCCTATGATGCTGGCCTCGATACCTGGACCAGGCAGTATCCGGACCAGAGCGTGCTGCTTGGCAAGAGCCCGATGAATCCCGCTGACCTTATCAGCAGCGCCGAATTCAAGAAGCATCTCATCACTGCCGAGGACTTTGAAGCGCGCCTGGAGAAGGGCGCCGTGGTGCTGGATGTCCGTGACTTGCGCCAGCGCGATGTGGTGCTGTTCCCGATGCGTGAGTTGCGCGCCCCGCTTGATGATTCAAAGAAAATCGCCGATGCCGTGGCCGAGGCCAAGAAATCAAAAAAGCCCCTGCTGGTGTATGACAAGGTCGGCCATCAGACCCGCTGGTTCCAGTATTACCTGCAGCAGCAGGGCGTGAAGGAATACTACTTTCTCAGTGGCGGGTCCGAGGGTTACTACGAAGCCAAGTTCGGCAAGCCGAGTTACAAGCTCCCGGAGCAAAGTTAGACAGAAACGGGAATTAGCAGGATGAACGGGCCGCCAGACAGGCGGCCCGTTTTTTATTTTGCTTCGTGAACCGGAGTATTGATTAGCGTTGTTTCAAACACAGCGGGTCATTCGGGTCGATGTTCTGCTGGAACGGCAGCTTGCGGTCATGGTTGGTGAGTTGATAAACCTTGCCCACCCAGTTGTCGATCACCGCCTCGGCCGTATCGTGCCAGGTGTTGTCAAGACTGGCGCTGATCAGCGGCTCCGGAAATTCCGGTACGATTTTGCCCTGCGCACGCGCAGCGATAATGCGCTCGCGATGCTCTTCGAGAATCGCCTGTGCCTTGAGGCTGAAGTAATTGTCGAGCAGCGGCGGATAGTCCGGGCATTCGCCTTTTGAGAAACGCGCCACTTCGCGCTTGTACTCTTTCAGCAGGCTGACCGTGTCGTACTCCGGGTGTCCCTGGAAGAACACGATGCGAAAACCGTCCGCGCTGGTGGCGAGGTGCACGCCCGCGGTTTCGCTTTCCACCAGGATGCGCAGACCGGCCTGCTCGAACTGCGCGCGCGTGACATCGTTGAAGCGCGAATGCGGCACATCGAAACGCGTGTTGACGTCCGCCACCAGCGGATGGCGCCGGTCCATCACGCGATGCGGGAACACGCCCCAGCGCTTGAAGCCGAGGTGCTTGCGTTTCTGCGCATAGCGGAATTGCAGCACGGCATGGGTGGCTAGGCACGAGCAGATGGTGGACGTGACATTGGCGTGCGCCCAGTCAATCACTTCGATCAGCGGCTCCCAGAACGGTTCCTTCGCGAGATCCGGCTGGGTGACGTTGGCGCCGCTGATAATGAGCGCATCCAGCCCCAGCGCCTTGATCTGGTCGAAGCTTTCGTAATACTTCTCCACATGTGCCCGGCCGTCCGGTCCGCGCTGCAACGCATCCAGCGTGAACGGATGCATGTAAAACTGCGCGATCTGGTTACTTTCCCCGATCAGGCGGAAGAACTGGCGTTCGGTCGCGGCCAGCGCCGCGTCCGGCATCATGTTGAGCAGGCCGATGTGCAGCTCGCGGATGTCCTGTTGCAAGGCGGCATCGCCGGGCACAACCAGTTCGCCTTCGCGGTGCAGGCGATCGAAGGTAGGCAGGGCGGAGTTGGCGACCAGTGGCATGGTGAATTGTCTCCCGATGCGGTGCGGACGTCAGGCCTGGCGTTCCAGCACCCGCTCGACCACGCGCAGGAAGCTCGCCTCATCGCGCACTTCCTTGAGCTCTTCGGTGCTGAGCGTGTAGCCGTGCTGGTCGACGATCGCCTGGTAACGCGGTATGCGCGAGTAGAACAGGCGCGGGAACATCCAGCGCACGAAATCGTCCGGGCTGATCTCGGCCACGAACCCGTGCCCCTTTTCACGCAGGTAGATCGCGAGCTGCTCGTCGAGGAAGGCCTCGCGGTAATAGAGCGGCTTCGGATCGTCCTCGGCGCGCTTGATGAGTTCCTGCTCGTCCTTCTCGTTCGCCCTTATATAAAGGATAAGCGTGTGATCGGCCAGGACCTTGAGGGTCTCGGGGTCTTCAAGTTCACATAGAGAGCCCCCCGCGTCGTTCACGAAGTGCCGGTAGCCGTAGATCTCCTTGCTCTTGCGGATGAACTCGGGCACGTCCTTCATGGCCGCAATCTCCGCGTCGCGGTGCAGCGCCT
>Ga0315281_10005445_pt1 | contig 18215 bp, 11 predicted proteins | sample YL17G07_0_MG_FD_204540 | JGI IMG/M metagenome (GOLD analysis project Ga0315281, IMG submission 204540) | Sediment microbial communities from Yellowstone Lake, YNP, Wyoming, USA - YL17G07_0 | ecosystem: Environmental > Aquatic > Freshwater > Lake > Sediment | place: USA: Wyoming | collected...
GGGCATCGACGCGAGCGCCTCTGCGATGGCTGCCGGGATCTCGGCCTGCGCTTCGGCGATCGCCAGGGGGATCGACGCCTGCGCCTCGGCCAGGGCCTCGGCCACGGCCGCATCGATGTCGACGCCGAGCCCCGCGAGCCCGAACTGGTCGCCCTTGCCCTTCTCTTTCTCTTTCGCCTTCTCGAGGGCCTTGTCGATGAGATCCCGCGTGCGCTTGCGCTCCGTCTCGGGCCGCGCCTCGCCGGGCCGCCGCAGCGAGATCGTCCCGCTGAATGATTCCAGTTCGATGTGCGCGCTGCCGCTGCCCAGCGTCAGCGACAGCCGCTTGGTCCGCCGATCCCCGGCGTCGCCGGGCAGCGTGAACGTCGACCGGATTGATCCGTTGTAGGTGCGCGCGGCCAGCATGGCGTTCACCCGATCGGCGACCGGCATGGCGATCATTCCGTTGTGCGTCGTCAGGCGGTAGACACCCTTGTCCTTCACGGGGCCGTCGTACGAGATGTTGCCGTTGACCGTGTACAGGTCCACGTTGGCTGAATCGATCCGGTCCAGGATGATGCTGCCGTTGGTCGACTCGGCGGACAGGTCGCCGCTGATGTCGGCGAGATGAATGTCCTCGTTCACGGCGCGGACCTCGATCCGGCCCTTGGCCTTTTCCACCGTGATCTCGCCCTGCACGGACTTGACCGAGACGAACCCCGAGCCGCCGCGGACCTTGATGTTGCCGTGCGTCGTGTCCACCGTGACGTCGCCGCCGAGACCCTCGAGCGTCACGTCGGCGTAGGTGCCGCTCACGCTGACGGCCATCCAGCCGGGCACGGTGATGTTGTAGTCGAGCGAGCGCGACGGGCCGCCGCGCGTCGACCGCGAGCGGATCGACACCGTCTGATCCGCCTCCTTGATGTCCACGGTCTCGCGATCCGAGTGATTCACTTCGACCCGGACGGCGTCCTTGTCCCAGGTCTTCACGATGACGTCACCGGCAAAGTTGTTGACGTTGAGCTTGGTGCCCTTGGCGACCGGCACGGTCTGGTCCGTGGGCGCCATGAGCGCGAGCGCGAAGAGAAGAAGATGTGCTGTCATAGGTGTCCTTAGTCCGTTTCGCTGGTCAGTTCGGTCGCGCGGCGCAGCAGATCGAGCTTCCGCCGCCTGGCGTCCACGAGATGTCCGCTGAGGTAGCTGTTCGCCGGATCCGCGGCGAGCGCCTCACGCGCCTGGGCAATCGCGTGATCGATGATCTGCAGATTGTGTTCGACGACCGCGATCGTCGACGCGTCGAGCCGTCCGCGGCCGAGCTTCAGCGCCTTTTCCAGGTCCGCGACGGCCGCGTCGTACTGCGCGTCGGCGTACGCGACCTGGACGATCGACGGGGAGAGCGGGGCGTCGCGCTCCACCGGCACGGCTGCCGACGCGCCGCCCGGGTTGTCGCCCGGCTGCGCGGCGCCCGACGCCACTATCACCGCGCTGCGTGCGCGGGCGGCGCCGTCCGCGATCCGCCACGCCAGACCGGCCGACACGGCGACCAGAATGACGGCCGCGGCGGCGAGCTGGGGCATCGTGAATGCGAGTCGGAAGGGGACGGGTGTCGGATGATGTCTTGCGCCGACACCCGTCCCCTTAGTCCCGAGACCCGTCCCCTTAATCTCGTCGGCGATGCCGTTCCACAGTTCGGCCTGCGGAGGGCGGGGCGGCAGCGTCTGCGCCTCGGCGACGACGCGCTTCAGGTCGTTGAGCACGGCCCGGCACTCCGCACAGCCCCGCAGATGCTGCTCGACGGTGTCCCGTTCGACGCTCGAGAGATCGTCGTCGAGGTAGTCCGACAGCTGGTCGGTGAATTCGGTGTGCACGTCAATCCCCACTCAGGTAACCCCGCAGTAGCATTCGCGCGCGATGCAGCTGCCGTTTCGACGTTCCCGTCGCGATGTCGAGCAGCACGGCAATCTCGCGGTGCTTGTAGCCTTCCACGTCGTGCAGGACGAAAATCTCGCGGGCGCCCGGGGGCAACTGATCGATGGCGTGCTCCATGTCGACGGTGAGATCCGCCCGGGCCGGCGCCACGCTCAGTCCGTCGAGCGCCGCGACGTCGTCCGACATCCGCCCGCGCTGAATCGCAAAGCTCCGCCGGCGTTCGATGACGACGTTGACCGCCAGGCGATGGAGCCAGGTGGAGAAGGCGGACTCGCCCCGGAACTGCGCGAGTTTCTGCCAGGTCCGCACGAAGATGTCCTGCGTAACCTCGTCGGCCTCCTGGCCGCCCAGCATCCGGCGGGTCAGGTTGTGAATCCGGACCACGTGGGCCCGGTACAGCCGCTCGAAGGCGGAGGAGTCGCCCGCGGCCGCCAGGGCGACGTCCGGGTCGCCTGTTCTCGCCTGGATAGAGGTCTCGCCGCTCAATGCCATCGCAATGGTTGCCACGGTACCACCGTTCAACCGATTGGATGGGGAGGGAGCGGGGAAGGTTGAAAGGGCAGAGGGCAGAGGGCTTAGGGCTGAAAGGACTTGTCCCCAGCCCTTTGCCCTTGGCCCTCAGCCCTGCGGCGCATCGGCGACCGCGGGCTTTTGCGGGCGGCCGATGACCCGTCTCAGCGCCGCCCTCGGGCTCCACTCGCGGAGGTCGTCGAAGTACGAGTACACGACCGGCGTGACGAGCAGCGTCAGCAGCAGGCACAGCACCTGGCCGCCGATGATAGTGACCGCCATCGACGCGCGCGATCCGGCCCCCGCGCCCTTGCCGAAGGCAATGGGCAGCATGCCGGCAATGATCGCGATGGTCGTCATCAGGATCGGCCGCAGCCGGACGTGATTGGCCTGGAGGAGCGCCTCGTGGCGTTCGATCCCCTGCGCGCGCAGCGTGTTGGTGTAGTCGACCTGCAGAATCGAGTTCTTCTTCACCACGCCGAACAGCATCATCAGGCCGATCGCGCTGTAGACGTTGAGCGTCATCCCGAAGGCCATCAGCGCGAGGAGGCCGGCCGGCAGGCTGAGGGGGAGCGCCGTCATGATCGTCAGCGGATGAATGAAGCTGTTGAACTGCGAGGCCAGCACCATGTAGATGAAGATGACCGCCAGCACGAGGGCGATGGTGAAGTTGCTGGACGCCTCGGCGAGCGTTCGCGCGCTGCCGCCGAACACGGCCTGGTAGCCCGCCTTCAGGTGGAGCTCGTCGACCTTGCCGCGCGCGTTGGCGAGCACCTCGCCGAGGGGCACGCCCTGCAGATTGGCGTTCACCGAAATCTGCCGCTGGCGGTTGTAGCGGTCGATCGCGGCGGGCCCGAAGTCGCCCTTCAACTGCGCGACGTCACTCACCTTGACCGTGCGGCCGCCAGCGCCGGGTCCAGCGGCGACCAGCAGGTCATTCATGACCGCCGAGGTTCGGAACGGCTCGTCGAGTCTCAGCAGAACCTTGAACTGGTCGTCGCCGTCCTTGAACTCCGACACCTCTTCGCCGCCGACCAGTGTCCGCAGATTATTGGCGAGCGTGTCGATGTTGACACCGAGATCCGCCGCGCGCGCGCGATCGACCGTGATGCGCAGCTCGGGTTGGGTCGGCTCGAAGTTGGTGTCGACGTCCACGACACCGGGAATCCCGCGGACCTTGTCCATCAACTGGACGGTGTACTCCTGGAGCTGCTCGATGTCGGGTCCCTGGACCAGGATATTGAGGCGGTTGAAGCCGCCGCCCCCGCCCCCGGGGCCGCCGCGGCCGCCGCCGCCGCCGCTCGAAGCGCCGGAGATGTCAGTGCCGCCGGACACGCTGATGCGCGCGCCCTGATACTTGCGGAGCATCTGCCGCGCCTGGATCATCAGCTGCTGCTGGGTGATCGTCCGCTCTTCGAGGGGGAGCATCATGATGTTGAAGCTTCCGTTCCCCGAGCTCACGTTCTGCATCACACGGTGGAGTGCGGGCAGCGCGAGCACCTCTTTCTCGATCGGCTTGATGAACTCTTCCGTGCGCGCGTAGCTGGTGCCGCGCGGCAGCCGCACGTTGATGCTGAACTCGCCCTGGTCGTCGTCCGGCACGAGCTCTTTCCCGACGTAGGGATACAGGAAGGCCGCGGACAGCGCGACCATGCCGGCGATCCCCATCATCGCGGGGCGATGGTGAAGCGACCACGACAGCATCGCGCCGTAGAGGCGGTCGATCCTCGCATAGAAGCCGGACGACTTCGTCGAGGAGTGGCCGGATTTCGTATCTTCCTTCTTCATCCACAGCGCGCAGAGCGCGGGCGTGAGCGTGAACGACACGAACATCGACAGCAGAATGGCGGCGGCCGACGTCAGGCCGAAGCTGTAGAAGTAGCGGCCGATCTGGCCCGTCATGAACGCCACCGGCACGAAGATGACACACAGCGACAAGGTCGTCGCCATCACGGCCAGCCCGATTTCCCGGGTCGCTTCAGCGGCGGCTTCCCGCGGCGTGACGCCTTTCTCCTCGACGAACCGGAAGATGTTCTCCAGCACGACGATCGCGTCGTCGATGACGATGCCGGTCGCGAGTGACAGCGCGAGCATCGTCATGTTGTTCAGCGTGAAGCCGAACAGCCGCATGAACGTGAACGTGCCGATGATCGAGGTCGGGATGGCGAGCGCGGCGATGAACGTCACGCGCAGGTTCCGGATGAACAGGAATACGACGAGGCTGGCCAGCAGGCCACCGAGGATCAGGTGCAGCTTGATGTCCTCGAACGATCGCCGGATGAAGCGCGACTGGTCGTTGCCGACGCTGATCTGGATGTCCTGCGGCAGCGTACTTTGAATGCGCTGGAGCTTCTCCTGGACGCGATCGACGACTTCGACGGTGTTCGTGCCCGACTGCTTCCTCACCTGCACGCTGATCGCCGGCGTACCGCCCAGCCGCGACGAGAAGCGCACTTCCTGGACCGCGTCCGTCACCCGCCCGATGTCGGCGAACGTGATCACCGAACCGTCGGCCCGGTACGAGATCACGATCTTGTTGAAGTCGATGACGTTCTTGATGCGGCCCATCGTGCGCACCGCGACGTCGGCCGGCCCGGACGTGAACTGCCCGCCCGGGATCTCCACGTTCTGGCGCGTGATCGCGCTGCGCACCTGGTCGACGGTCAAGCCGTACGCGTTGAGGCGGTCGGCGTTGAGCAGGAGCTGAATTTCCCGCTTCCGCTCGCCCATGTATCCGATCGACCCGACGTCCTTGACCGTTTCGAGCTCCTGTTTGACGCGCTTTTCCGCGATCTCGGTCAGCTCTTTTGGCGCGCGCGGCCCGATGACGGCAAAGCCGAAGATCGGCTGCGCGTCCGGATCCATTTTGGTGATCTGCAGCGGCCGCGTGTCCCTCGGAAACTGGTTGACGATCTGGGCCAGCTTGTCGCGGACGTCCTGCGTTGCCGACTCGATGTCGCGCTCGAGCGTGAACGTGATCGTGACGCGCGCGTTGCCCTGATCGGAGGAGGCGCGCAGCTCGTCGATGCCGCTGATGGTGTTGACCGCCTCCTCGATGCGCTTCGTGATCTGCGTTTCGATCTCCTCGGCGCTGGCGCCGGGAAGATTGGCTTGAACCGACACCACGGCGGCGTCGGTCTTCGGCATCAGATCGAGGCCGAGTGAGCTGTACGACGCCGCTCCCAGTACGATGAGCGCCGCGGTCATCATGATGGCGAAAACCGGACGTTTGACGCTGACGTCTGCCAGACTCATTGCCGCGCTCCTCCCCGATTGCCACGATCACCTTGACGCGCCCCGCGGCCCGACTCGCCGCCGTTTCCCGCGCCGGACCCGCCCGTCTGCACGCTCACGCCGGTCGCGAGCTGGCTCAGGTTGGTGGTCGCGAGGGTCTCCTTGCCGGTCAGCCCGCTCGTGACCTCCACGAGCTTGTTCTGCCGGGCGCCGACCCCGATCTGTTGCTGGCGCGCCTTGCCGCCGTCGATCACGTAGACCGTCGAGACGCCGGCGAGCGTGGAAATGGCATCGTCGGACACCGCCAGCACCTCGTCGTCGACCCGGGTCATCACGACGCCTTTCGCGAAGAAGCCCGGCTTCAGCTGCCGGTCGCCGTTGTCCACGAGGGCCTCCACGGCGAACGTGCGCGTCGCCTGATCGACGGACGGGCTGACGTACGCGATGCGTCCGGCGAACGCGCGTCCCGGGAACGCCTCGACGGTGAATTCGATGGACTGGCCCGCCTTGATCACGCTGGCGTGCTTCTCCTGAATCGCCGTTTTCAGCTTGAGCGGATGCATCTGCACGATCGTGGCGACGGCGGTGTTCTCGCGGATGTACTCGCCGGGCTGCACGAGGCGCTCGGAGACGGAGCCGGCCACGGGCGCCCTGACGACCGCGTCGCTGCGCTTCTTCTGGGCGAGCTCGAACGCCGCGCGGCGATCCTGGAGGCTCGCCTTCAGGCTGCGCGCCGTGTCGATGGCGGCCTGGTAGTTCGCTTCAGTCACCTTCAACCGCGTATCCGCCGTATCGCGGTCGACCTGGGACAGGAGCCCGCGGCTGTTCAGCGCCTGCGCACGCGCGAAGGCCGCACGCGCATCGTCGCGGTTGGCGATGGCCTGGCGGACCGACGCGATCTGCTCGTCGGGCGGCGGCTCGCGGTCCTGCGACCGCGCGATCCCGAGCTGCGCCTCGACCTGGCGCAGCGCGCTTTCGGAGCGGTCGAGGGCGAGCTGCAGTTCGCGCGGCGCGAGGCGCACGAGCACGTCGCCCGCCTTGACTTCCGTGCCGAGCTGGATCGGGACGTCGGTCACGATGCCCCCGACCTCGCTGCTGACCTTCGCCTGGTCGGGGGAGAGCAGCGTGCCGGACAGGTCGACCTGCCGCTGCACGGACATGCGCTGCACGGTGGTCGTCTGCGTGACGACGGCTTGTCCGCCGCGGCCACGGCCGCGGCCGCCCGCGCCGCCGGCGCTCGCCGGTCCGGAGATGCGATCGCACGCGAGCGCCAGCACGCCGACGATGATGACGATGAGATATCGAGATGTGTGCACGTGAACCTTATGAAATGTGCCCGGGCTTTCCTGACCCCATGTTCGCACGATTAGGCCCTCCGTTCGCGCTCGCATTACGCCCGTCCGATTGAATCTGCGGCGACCCCGTGCACGTCCAGCGTCGGCGCGGCGGGAACGCGCCGGCGTGACAGCCACAGGCGCGCGCCTTCGATATACACGTAGTACACGGGCGTGATGTAGAGCGTCAGCAGTTGCGACACCAGCAGGCCGCCGACGACCGCGAGGCCCAGCGGCCGTCGCGATTCGGCGCCGGCGCCCAGACCGAGCGCGATCGGCAGCGTCCCGACGAGCGCGCACATCGTCGTCATCATGATCGGCCGGAAGCGCACGAGGCAGGCTTCGTGAATCGCGTCCCGCGGGCTCTTGCCGTGCTGGCGCTGCGCTTCGACGGCGAAGTCCACCATCATGATGCCGTTCTTCTTCACGAGCCCGACGAGCATGACGACGCCGACGAACGCGTACAGACTCAACTCCGTCTTGAAGATCAGCAGCGTGAGGAGCGCACCGAAGCCCGCCGACGGCAGCCCCGAAAGAATGATCAACGGGTGCGTGAAGCTCTCGTAGAGAATTCCGAGCACGATGTAGATCACGACGATCGCCATGATCAGGATGAGCCCGAGGCCCCGCAGCGAATCCTGAAACGCCTGCGCCGTGCCCTGAAAGCTTGTCGTGATCGTGGACGGCAGGGTCGCAATCCCCGCCTGCTGAACGGCGCTGACGGCGTCGCCCAGAGCCACGCCTGGTCTCAGGTTGAAGGAAATCGTCACCGAGGGCAGCTGCCCCGTGTGGCTCACCGTCAGCGGACCGGCGTCAGTCTTGACTTTCACGACGGTCTCGAGCGGGATGAGGCTGCCGCTGGACGCGCGCACGTACAGCATCGACAGCGCTGACGGGTCTCGCTGGAACTCGGGCGCGACCTGCATGACGACCTGATACTGATTACTCGGAGCGAAGATCTGCGACACCTGCCGGGTGCCGTACGCGTTGTAGAGCGCCGTCTCGACCTGATTCACGGTGAGGCCCAGCGCCGCAATCTTCTCGCGGTTCAGGTCGATCTGTATCTGCGGGTTTTTCACCTGCAGATCGCTGCTCACGTCCTCGATGCCGGGCAGTTCGCGGACGCGCTGCTCGAAGATGGGGGCCCAGCGGTACAGTTCCGCCGTGTCTGTATCCTGCAGCGTGAACTGGTACAGGCTGCGCGCGCCCTGCTGGCCGCCGAGATTGATCGGCGGCTGATTCGTCATGAACGCGCGGATCCCGGGGACTTGCGCCAGCTTCGGTCGAAGGTTCGCGATGAGTTGATCGACGCTGAGCGCGCGTTCTGCCCGGGGCTTCAGCTCGACCATGATGCGCCCCGTGTTCAAGCCGCCGCCGCCGCCGCCACCGCCACCGCCGCCGACTTGAATCTGGTACTGCGCGATGTTGGGATCCTTCGCGATGATGTCGGCCGCCTGCAGCTGGTGCCGCGTCATCTCCTCGAGGTTGATGCCCTGGACCGCTTCGGTGCTGATGGTGAAGCGCCCCTGGTCCTCGCTCGGCAGGAACCCCTTCGGGACGGCCTGGAACAGGAACCAGGTCCCCACGAGCAGTGCAATCGAGAGCGCCATGGTGACAGGGTGGAAGCGAAGACTGGCGCGCAGCGTCCAGTCGTACAGGCGCAGCCAGCCGTCGAACATCCGCTCGATGGCCTTGTAGACGAAACCATGTCGCTGCGCGTGCGGCGGCTTGATGAAGCGGCTCGCCAGCATCGGCGTCAGGCTGATCGAGACCAGACCGGACACGAGAATCGCGACGCTAATCGTCACCGCAAACTCGTGCAGGAGACGCCCGACGATGCCACCCATGAACAGCACGGGGATGAACACCGCCGTGAGCGAGAGCGTCATCGACACGATCGTGAACGCGACTTCCTTCGATCCGTCGAACGCGGCCTCCATCGGCGACTTGCCCATCTCCATGTGCCGGACGATGTTCTCCAGCATCACGATGGCGTCGTCGACGACGAACCCGACGCAGAGCGTCAGCGCCATCAACGACAGGTTATCGAGGCTGTAGTCGAGGAGGTACATCACGGCGAACGTGCCGACGATCGAGGCGGGCAGGGCGAGGCTCGGAATGATCGTGGCCGAGATGTTCCGCAGGAAGACGAAGATGACCAGCACGACGAGGCCCACGGTGAGGAGCAGCGTGAACTTCACGTCGTGGACAGAGTCGCGAATCGAGGCCGACCGATCGAAGCGCGTGTCGAGCGAGACCGACGCGGGCAGCTGATCGCGGAGCGCCGGCAGCAGGGCCTTCACGGCGTCGACGACGGCGACCACGTTCGTGCCCGGCTGCTTGAGGATCGGCAGCATGATCGCGCGCTCGCCCTTGAACCATCCGGCGGACTTGTCGTCCTCGATGCCGTCGAAGACCCGCGCGACCTCGTCGAGCCGGACCGGGTTGCCGTTGCGATACGCGATGATCATCGGCGCGTACGCCTGCGCCTTGATCAACTGACCGTTGGCCTGCACGACGAACGTCTTTTCGCCATACATCGTGCCGGTCGGCAGGTTGACGTTCGCGTTCGAGATGGCGGACGCCACTTCGTCCATGCCGAGGCCGTGCGCGGCGAGTTTCTTCGGGTCGACGTCGACACGCACCGCGTACTTCGCGGCGCCGAACACCTGCACTTGCGCGACGCCGCTGACCATCGAGATCCGCTGGGCCAGCGTCGTCTCCGCGTATTCGTCGAGCGTCGCCATCGGCATCGTGGCGGATCGGAGCACCAGCATCATCACCGGCTGATCGCCCGGATTGACCTTCTGGAACGATGGCGGCGCCGGCATCTGCGGCGGCAGTTGCCGCTGGGCGCGCGCGATCATCGACTGGACGTCCTGCGCCGCGGCGTCGATGTTGCGGCTCAGATCGAACTGCAGCACGATGTTCGCCCGGCCCAGGGAACTGGTCGAGTTGATCGAGTTGAGCCCCGCGATCGATGCGAACTGTTTCTCGAGCGGTAACGCGACGGCGGACGCCATGGTTTCCGGGCTCGCGCCCGGCAGGCCCGCGTTGACGTTGATGGTGGGGAAATCGATCGTCGGCAGGTCGCTGACCGGCAGCAGGCGATACGCCATGGCCCCGAACACGATGACGGCGAGCATGATGAGCGTCGTCGTGACCGGCCGCTTGATGAACAGCGCGGACACGTTCATGGCGTCACCTTCGCTCCGCCCGAGTTCTTGATGCTGACCCGGCTCCCGGGGACCAGCCGCAGGTGGCCGTCCGTCACGACGGTATCGCCAGGTGAGAGGCCGGTCTGCACCACGGTTTCGTCTCCGGCCAGCCGCGCAACCGCGACCGGCCGAAGCTCAACGGTTTGATCCGCCTTCACCGTGAAGACGAACGTGCCCTGCTGCCCGGTTTGCACGGCGGCCGACGGCACCACGATCGCATTCGGCTCCGACGTCAGCGTGACCCTGACGTTGACGAATTGCCCCGGCCACAGCCGCCGGTCCTCATTCGGGAACGTGCCTTTGACCTTGATCGTACCGGTCGTCGAATCGACCGCATTGTCGATGAAGTTCACGCGGCCGGTGGACGGCGCCCCGGGTTCTGTCGGCGCCAGGGCCGACACGGGCAGCGTCCCCTGCGCGGCCAGGTATCGCTTCAACGCCGGCAACTGCGCTTCGGGCACCGAAAACGACACGTAGACCGGGGTGATCTTGTTGATCGTCACAATCAGCGCGGTGTCGTTTGCGCGCACGAGATTGCCCGGATGCACCTGCAGCAGGCCCGTGCGCCCGGCCATGGGCGATCGGATCGTTGCATAGGTCAGCTGCACGGTCGCGTTTTCGACGTTCGCCTTGTCCGCAGCCACCGTCGCGTCGAGCGCCGCGGCCTGCGTCCGCGACGTGTCGACCTGCTCGCGCGTGGCGATGCCGCGGTTGGCCAGATCGTCGTAGCGACGCGCCTGCGCCCGTGCGTTGGCGGCCTGCGCCAGGTCGCGATCGAGGTTCGCCTTCGCGAGTTCCAGCGCGGCTTCGAGCGGACGCTTGTCGAGCGTGACCAGCACCTGGCCTTGCTCGACGTCCTCGCCTTCCTTGAAATTGACCGATGTCATTTCCCCGGTAATCTGGGCGCGCACCGAGACGGTCGACGCGGCGATGACGGTCCCGATCGCCTGAATCGTGATCGGCATCGACTTGCGGACGGCCGTCGCCACGGTGACCGGCACCGCCGCGCCTTGGCCGCTGCCCGGGCGGCCGCCACGTCCGCCCGGCCGCGTGGTTTGGGCCTCGCTGCCCGCACAGGCGGCCAGCATGACTGCCGCACTCACCGTCGATCCGAGAATTCCGAGAGACTGCAAACGCATCCGTGTCATCCCAATGCCGGCACCCGTCGTGCCGGTGAATCTACTCAAATCGCAGCGCGTCGATCGGGTCGAGCGCCGCGGCCTTGCGCGCCGGATAGAACCCGAAGAACACGCCGGTAATCGCCGCGAAGCCAAACGCCACCGCGACGGCGTTGGCCGACACGGCCGTCGGCCACTGCATCCAGAACGTCACGCCTTGCGAGAGGGCGAAGCCGAGACCGATGCCGATGGAGCCGCCGAACAGGCTGAGCACGACGGCTTCGACCAGGAACTGCAGCAGCACGTCGCGGCCGCGCGCGCCGATCGCCATGCGCAGGCCGATCTCACGCGTGCGCTCGGTCACCGACACCAGCATGATGTTCATGATGCCGATGCCGCCGACGAGCAGCGACACGCCCGCGATGCTCGCGAGCAGGGCGGTCATCGTCTGCGTGGCCTGCACGCGGACGCTGGCCATCTCCTCCATCGTGCGCACCATGAAGTCGTCGGGATCGCCCGTCTGGATCTTGTGGCGCGTGCGGAGCAGCGTGGCGATGCGGTCCGCGGTGGCGGTCGTGTCGCCGGCCGAGGCGGCCGAGACCGTCACCTGTTGGATGAAGGTCACGCCCCGCAGTTTCTTCATCACCGTCGTGTAGGGCACGAGAATCGTGTCGTCCTGATCCTGGCCCATCCCCGACTGGCCTTTGCTCGCCATCACGCCGACGACCGTGAACGGCTGGTGCGAGATGCGGATCACCTGGCCGATGGGGCTGACGTCCGCCATCGGGAACAACTGCTCGCGCACCACGTGGCCGAGCACCGCGACCTTGGATGCCGTCGTCACGTCCTGCGCCGTGAAGAAGGCGCCCTCGGCGGTCGGCCACGATCGGATCATCGGAAGGTCCACGTCGGTGCCCTGCACCTGCGTGTTCCAGTTCTGATTGCCCGCCACGATCTGTCCGCGTGTGTTGGAGGCCGCAGCGACGTACTGCACGCCCTGCACCCGCGCGATGGCGATGGCGTCGTCAGGCACGAGCGTGCTGGCGTTGCCCTGGCCCTGCCGCACGCCGCCCTGGGAGAAGTTGCCGGCCGACACCATAATCATGTTGGTGCCCGCCGACTGGATCTGAGACTCGATCGATGTCTGGGCGCCCGTCCCGAGCGCGACCATCGTGATCACCGCGGCGACGCCGATGATCATGCCGAGCATGGTGAGCGCGGTCCGCATTTTGTTGCGCCCGAGCGCCTTGAGCGCGATGCGGAAGATCATGAAGACCGACATACCTGCTCCTTAGACGGCCTCGGCCGCCGGCAACGCGGCCAGCTCGTCCTGGGCCACCCGACGATTCGTGACGGCTTTGTCGGCCACCACCAGACCGTCGCGGAACGACACGATCCGCGTGCCGTACTCCGCGATGTCGTGCTCGTGCGTGATCAACACCACTGTGATGCCGCGTTCCTGATTCAAGCGCTGGAAGATGCCCATGACTTCGATGCTGGTCCGCGTATCGAGGTTCCCGGTCGGTTCGTCCGCCAGCAGGATGGACGGATTGTTGATGAGCGCGCGCGCGATCGCCACGCGCTGCTGCTGGCCGCCGGATAACTGGTTCGGGTGGTGATCCGCGCGATTGCCGAGATTCACCGCCGTCAGCACGTCGATCGCCCGCTTGTGACGCTCCGCGGACTTCAGCCCTCCCTGATAGAGCAGCGGCAGTTCGACATTGTCCAGCGCCGACGTCCGCGACAGCAGGTTGAACCCCTGGAACACGAACCCGATCTTCCGGTTTCGCACTGCGGCCAGCGCATCCTTCGACATCTGCGAGACGTCCTGCCCGTCGAGAAAATACTGGCCGGACGTCGGACGGTCCAGGCACCCGATGATGTGCATGAACGTCGACTTGCCGGACCCCGAGGGGCCCGTGACCGCGAGGAACTCGCCCGGCTGGACGTCGAGGTTGACGCCGCGCAGCGCCTTCACCTCCACCTCGCCGACCACGTAGGTCTTGACGAGGTGCTTGACCCCGATGACGATCGCCATGTTCAGCGTCCGCCGCCGCGCCCGCCGCCGCCAGGTCCGCCAGGCGGCCCGCCACGCTGCGGGATCAGCGGATTGCCGGTCCCCTGCGGCCCGCCGGTGTTGCGCGTCGCGCCCACGCCGGTCACGCTGGTCACGACCTCCATGGGCGGCTGCAACTCTTCGCCCAGCAGTTCCGTGTTGGTCCCGTCCGTGATCCCGAGGCGCAGGTTCACGGACTTCAGCTGATGGTCCACGAAGATCCACGCGCGGCCGCGGCTTTCCACGGTTGGCAGGGGAGCGAACAATGCGTCGATTGTCTGGGCCGACTGCGGTGCGCCGTACTTCGGCCTGAGCGCCGACGAGGCCGAGGGCGCTTTGCCACCCTTGGCGGCCTTCTCGAACGCGCTCGCGTCCTGGCCGCGGTCCTTCATCCGTGCGATGTACTGCTTCTGCTCGTCGGCGCTCATCGCCGTGAAGCGCTCCATCATGCGGGCGGGATCAAATCCGCCGCGCCCACCACCGCCGCCGCGCCGGTCGCCCGACTGGTCGCCGGATCCGCCGCGGCCGCCGAATCGCCCGCCGCCGGGCGTCGCCCCGGCGCCTTGGGGGGCTGTGGTCGCTCCCGGTGAAACGCCCGGCTGCGCTGTGGCCGCGGGCGCCGGCGCTGGAGGCATCGCCGCGCCACCGTTGCGACCGCCGCCGTTGCGTCCACCGCCACCGCCCTGTCCACCACCCTGGCCACCACCCTGGCCGCGCCCGCCGCGCCCGCCTGCGAACTGCGCTTCCGGTGGGACGGCCTGATTCAAGGCCGCGAAGGTCTCGGTCGTCGGCCGGAACCGCAAGGCCGCGTTGGGCAGCCGGAGCGCGTCGCTGCGCTTGGCGATCTCGACCTTCACGTTCGCCGTCATGCCGGGCTTGAGCTTGAGCTCGCCGTTCGGCACGTCGATGACGGTGCCATACGTCGTCACGTTCTGCACGACCTGCGGCTGCAGGCGGATCTGCGAGACCGTGCCCTCGAAGGTGTCCGTCGGGTACGCGTCGACGCGGAACGTCACGTGCTGTCCGGGCCGGATGCGGCCGACGTCGGACTCGTCGATGTTGGCGGTCACCTGCATCTTGGTCAGGTCGGCCGCGATGATGAAGAGTGTGGGCGCCTGCATGCTGGCGGCGACCGTCTGCCCGACGTCGACGCTGCGCTGCGTGATGATGCCGTCAATGGGCGCCGTGATCACTGTGTGATCGAGATTGACCTGATTCTGATTGACCGACGCTTCCGACTGGCTGACCCCGGCCTGTGTCTGCGCGACGGTCGCCTGCTGGGAATTGAGGCTCGCCTGCGCCGAGTCGACCGCGATCTTCGCGGAGTCGAGGTCGCTTTGCGGCACGAGACTCCTGGCGTTGAGCTCTTTCGACCGCGCGTACTTCTGCTGCGCGTCGAGGAGCTGGACCTTGGTGCGCTCGAGGTCGCTCAGCGCCTTGGTCTGGTTCGCGCGCGCCTGGCCGAGGTTCGCGCGCGCCTGCTGCATCTGCGCGTCGAACATCGAAGGGTCGAGCTTCGCGATGACCTGGTCCTTCTTGACGATCGAATTGAAGTCGGCGCCCAGCCAGGCGATGTTGCCCGACACCTGGCTGCCGACCAGCACGGTCGTGACCGCCTGCAGCGTGCCGCTCGCGCCCACCGTGTCGATGATGTCGCCGCGCGTGATCGGAGAGGTGTTGACCGAAATCTCCGGCCCGCCGCGCCGGAGGTAATAGGCCCCGACGCCCGCGCCCACCGCGGCGATGATCAGCAGGAGGACAGTAATAACTCGCTTCATGATGCTCCGTGCCGGCGCCGGCTACTGCGCGCTCACGATTGAAATGTTCAGATTCTGCAGGGTCGTCTGCTGGAGCCGCTCGAGCTCGACCAGCGCCTTGCGGTAGTTGAGGATCGACTGCAGCTCGTTGTTCTGGGCGGTCGCGAGATCGCGCTGCGATTGGATGACGTTGTAGTTGGTGGACATGCCGACTTCGAACTTGCTGGTCTCCGCCTCGAGCTGCTTCTGCGCGAGCGCGTGGGCCGCCTGCGCCGCCTGCACGCGCTCGACGCCGCTCTGCACGTTGATCGCCGCGTTGGTCACGTCGGTCGCGATCTGCAGCTCGATCTGCTTCATCTGCGCCTGCACCTGATTCAATTGCACGCGCGCGCGGGCGACGTTGGCCTCCTGCGAACTGGTGCCGAGCGGGTACGAGAAGTTCACCTGGGCGGTCCATTGCGGATACGTATTGTGGAACAGCGACGTGAAGGCGTCGGTGATGCCGCCGGGCACGGTGCTGCTGACAGAGCTGCCGATGGTGCCGGAACTCGAGCGGATCAGCTGCGTGCCGCCCACGCCCTGCGGGACGTAGCTCACGGCGACGTCCGCCTGCGGCTTCAGCTGCTCGCGCAAGAACTTCAGGGTCACGTCGTTCGACTGCGCGTTCTTCTTCGCGATATCCAGATCGGTGCGCTCGCTGAGCGCGCGGCGCACGGCGGCTTCCACGTCGATGGTTTCGGCCCGGAAGTCGGGGCGGTCGGTCGGATCGATCCGGACGCTCCAGTTCGGATCGCTCGTGCCGGACACGATCAGCCGCTTGAGCGCGAGCTCGGTGGTCCGCATCGTGCTCTGGGCGACCACGAGATTCTGTTTCTGCGTCGCCGCCTGCGACTGCGCCTGCACGACGTCGATGGGCGCCATCGTCCCCACTTCCACGCGGGTCTGATTGTCCCTGACGAGCTGTTCCGCCAGGCTCAGGGACCGCTGCGCCACGTCCACTGATTGCACGGCGAACACGTAGTCCCAGTAGGCGTTGCGGACGTTGGACAGCGTGTTGGTGACCGTGGCGCGCAGCTGCACGTCCGAGATCTCACGGTTCACGCGGGTGACCTGCAGGCGCTGCCTCGTCGAGTCGATGCGGAAGTTCCGGAGGAGCGGCTGCGTGTAGGCCAGCGTCCAGGCGGACTGGAACTGCGGGTCGAACAGCGAGTTGTTGCTCGTGCTCGTCCGCCGGAAATTATTGAGTGCCCCCGAAAAGGTGCCGCCGCCCCAGGGAATGGCCTGCGCGATGCCGCCGTTGTACGTCACGGTTTCGGTGACCGCGGCGCCCCCGGTGCCGAGCTGCAGCTGGCTCGTGGGGAGCTGCGTCGTCGATTGCGGCCCGAACGTCGACGTCAGGGTCGGGTTGTACACCGCGCGCGCACTGAGCACCGCGATGTCGTTGATTTCAGGATTCAGCCGCTGCACGGCGATATCCAGATTCCGGTCGAGCGCCAGCGCGACGGCCTCGTCGAGCGTCAGGCGCACGACCGGACGGTTGGCGCCGGGCGCCGCCGACACGGGCTGTTGCGGATCGATGACCACGCCGATCACGGTACGTTCGGCGGCCTGTTTGATCAGCTCACGAATGCGCGCCTCGGGCATCTGCTGCGCGCGGGCGGGCGTGGCGACGCTCGCGCACGTCAGCGCGGCCGTCAGTGTCCAGATCGTTCCGATGCGTGTCATCGAGTCCATCTCCTTGATTTCACGTCGCTTTACTTCACGTCGCCGCGCGGCCTGTTGGCGGGCGCAGCCGGGTGGTCTTTCACCCACTGCTCGTGGAGTTTGTTCAGTTTGATTCGCTGATCCGGTGTCAGCACCTGACGCTCGTGCAGCAGCATCAGCGTTCGCGTCTTGTTCAGGTGGGCTCGGACGCCTTCGACCTTGTCGACCTGCGTCACGATGAGGCTCTCGTCGGCATTCGACGCGATCATCCGCGAGAGTTCCTCTTCCTGCTGGGTGAGCTCCCGGTTCTTCTGCCGAAGCCTGGCGAGCGAATCCTGGAAGATGGCGTCAATCCTGGCGCGCTGCTCGGCGGTCAGCGCGAGGTCACGCTGGAACTGCGCGTCCCGCCACCACGGGAAACCAAACGATTGTCCGCGAACCGGGGCCGCGAGCGCCAGCAGCAGAGCGGCCAGCCCGAGCGGCCGCAGCCATATGGGCGTCATACGTAAACCTCTGAAATACGGTTACTTGAAGGAATACGACAGGCGGCAGGCGTCTATTTAATGGGAGACAACCTTTTACCTGCGGGTGCCCTCAGCCGCACAGGCTGGTCAGCGTGGCGATGGTCGCGCCGACGAGATTGTCGGGCGTGGACGCGCCCGACGTCAGGCCAATCGCCACCGGGCCGGTCGGAGGCAGCCATCCCGACGTGGTCACCTCGGTCTTGACGCCCACCGGCCGGTGCCGAATCTCGCCGACGGACACCAGGCATTCGGGAGTCGCGATGTGATAGGTCGGACGTGACGCCGCGCAGATCCTGGCCAGGTTGGCGGTGTTGCTGCTGTTATACCCGCCGATGACGATCATCAGGTCGACCGGGTGCTCGCGCAGCAGTCCGACCACCGCGTCCTGCCGGTCCTGCGTGGCGCTGCAAATCGTGTCGAACGCCTGATACCGGTCGGCCAGTCCGTTTTCGCCGTGGCGCGCGACCATGGCCGCGCGAACCGTCTCCCCGATGTCGAGCGACTCGGCCATCAGCATCGTCGTCTGGTTGGCGAGCCCGATGCGGCCGAGATCGCGATCGGGATCGAATCCGGGGGAGGCCGCCTTCGAGAACTTCTGCACGAACGCCGCGCGATCGCCGCCGTTCCGGATGTAGTCGCACACCACGCCCGCCTCGGCGCGGTCGAACACGACGAGATACGTGCCGCCGTACTCGACGGCTTGCGACGCCGTCGCCTGCGTCTCCTCGTGCCAGACTTTCCCGTGGATGACCGATGTGTACCCGCCTTCGGCGTACCGCCGCACGTTCTTCCACACGTTGAGCACGGACCCGCACGTGGTGTCGATCAGGGTGCACCCGTGCCGCTCCAGTT
>Ga0315281_10005446_pt1 | contig 18212 bp, 19 predicted proteins | sample YL17G07_0_MG_FD_204540 | JGI IMG/M metagenome (GOLD analysis project Ga0315281, IMG submission 204540) | Sediment microbial communities from Yellowstone Lake, YNP, Wyoming, USA - YL17G07_0 | ecosystem: Environmental > Aquatic > Freshwater > Lake > Sediment | place: USA: Wyoming | collected...
CGACGGGTTCTTGCCTTAAACAGGTCGATCAGCAGCGGCATATTTGCAATTGAATGCCGTCAGAGCAAACATTTTCCCGGAGATCAATCGTGGCGACCAATCTTGTTGTGCGCAATGTGGATGAAGATCTTGTCGTGGCGCTCAAACGGCAGGCAGCCTCGCACGGGCGTAGCGCCGAAGCGGAGCACAGGGAAATCCTGCGCGCTGCACTTCAGCGTCCGAAAAGTCGATCCTTGGCCGAGGTGCTTTCGAGCATGCCGAATGCTGGTGAGGATATGGATTTCGATTGCCGGAAAAAAATTGAACGGCGGCCCGCGCGCGTCACACTGTCGAAACGAGATTTCGCCGCGTTGACCAAGGTGCTAAACAGCCCATTCAAGCCGAATCCGACACTCAAGGGCGCGTTGGCGGAGGCAGCAGCCAAAGTGCGTCGTACTTGAAAGTCAGCCGCTCGACTCGGATCTCCATGACCGGGCAGGAATCATTTGCGGCATTCTTGAGCTAGACGACTACCTTCGTCGCTTCGTAGTCCAGCACCGTCGCAAAGGTGTCAACGCGGTTTATGTGCTGGTGGACACCGAGAAGCCCAGCATGATTCTGGGCTTCTACACCTTCAGTGCAGCCCAGGTGGATGTGACTGAACTAAGCGATGCCGACAGGAAGAAATTACCTCGCTACCCCATGCCGTGTTTTCGCATGGGACGTTTGGCGTGTCGCGCGGATCAGCGAGGCCAAGGCTTGGGCAAATTGCTCGTTGGCTGCGCAGTGGAACTCTGCCTGCAGGCCAGCAGGCAGGTCGCCGCATTTGCGCTTATCGTGGATGCCAAGGATTCCGAAGCGAAGGCGTTTTATGAACACTACGGTTTCAGGCCGTGCGTTGATGCTTCGATGACGCTTTACCTGCCGTTGGAATCCCCGAGGTGAAACAGGCCAGGCTGGGGATATCTGTTGGCGGATGAGGACACCGGGGCGCGCGAAAACAATGTGAATTGGGCCCCCTTGATCTTCAAGCCGAAGCCGGCAGGTCGCGCCTCCGCGACCCGGGCAAAACCGGGAACTTCTGGTTGCTAAGGCTGCAACCACGCTAATGCATCCCCGATCCGGTAGAAATTCGCCATCCTTTTTGGCCGGGGTTCGCGCGGCGTGAATGTACTCAAACCGACGCCAGAAGGTACCGACTCTTGTTGCGCAGGCGGTAACCGCCGGAAGGCGTTTTGAACTGTGCAATCGCTTTAGTTACCGCTTCTTTGACAGACTGCTCGCCCGAGTGCCGAATGGCCCGGATCGCAGGGCCCGCTGAGAGCATGCCGCGCAATGCGGTTTCCAGATCCGGAAATTCCCAGGGTGTGTCGATGTCATGCAACGCCTTGGGAAGCAAGCCCGCTTCCTTCGCGAGCGCATCGAGCGCGCCGTCCTGCGATAGTGCGAACGGGCCGGGCGCATCCGGCGGCGGAGGCGGGAGTTGCGAGCCCAGCGCGTTGATGTAAGCCGCTGCCTCGCACTCTTCCTGCCGTCCCCAGAGCATCACGATTACGGTGCCGCCCTTGCGAACGACGCGACGCGCCTCGCGCAGCGCGCTTACAGGACTTGCGGCATATTGGAAGGAATTGAAGCCGGTGACTGCGTCGAAGGAACTGTTCTGGAAGGGTTGCTCCTCCATTTCACCAACGCGGAAATCTCCGCCCGGCACGCGCGCTTTTGCGATAGCGATAAGAGGTGCCGCGGCATCCAGCCCCGAGACGCGCGCACCCTTTGATGCCGCCAGTTCGCAGAACATGCCCGCACCGCAGCCGACGTCGAGCAGCGTCGTTCCCTTTCCTATGCCCGCCGCGGCAAGGGCAGCCTCGTACACCGGCCGGAAGGTGACTTCTTGTACATCGGCCCAGTCGCTCGCCCGCGTTCCCCACAGTTCGCCTTGCGTTGATGCTGTTCCCATCGCAATCTCCTTTTCAACAATTGGCCGTCCAATTCCGGCATTGGCGCCGGATCGCCGAAGCGATAGGCCATTGTTTCAAGGAACGAGCGCCGTAGTCATGAGCCTGCGGGCCCAGTCGAGCGAAGAAAGCGAAAGAGATAGCGGGGAAATCTGGGGCCGGGGACCTAAGCGGAGCGCGCGACTTGTTTTTGCCCGAACCCCGCCTCGCGGGCTCGGACGATCGCCTGTGCGCGGTTCGGCGCATTCAGTTTCCCGAAAATATTATTGATGTGATTTCTAACGGTCTTTGGATTAAGAAGCAAACGGCTTGCAATTTGCGTATTGTCCATTCCTGAGGCGATCAACTCGAGTACCTCGCGCTCGCGGTCGGTCAGTTCGAAAAAACATGCCTCTTGCGGATGGGGCTCGATCCGGTGGCCCTGAAGGAAGCGTGAGATCTCTTCAAAGAATTGCCGGGACGCAGGCTGATGATTCAACAAAATGTGATTACGGCTGTCAAGCGGAACAAATTCGGCGCCCGGAATCAACCCGGCAAGCAGTCTGCCTTCCTCGAATGGAACCCTCGCATCTCCCCGGGAGTGCATCACCAAGGTTGGACACGCGACCCTCCGCGCGTTCTCGGAAACGTCGATTGCCTGAAACTCCTTCAGCAACCGGGCGGCGGTTTCCGGCGAAGTTGTTATGCGCTGAAGCTCGTTGAAGCATTGCAACTGATGGAGCGTGCTGTCCGGGATGAACTGCGTCGAAAACACCTGGCGAAACGCGGAATCGTCCCGCCCCCATCCGAGCTCGATCAATTTCACCAAGAGCTGAGCCTCTTCAGTCGCTTTCGGGGACGGATTTCGCTTTAGTGTGCCCCGAACATAACCGCCATAGATAATGAGATGGCTGACCCGCTCGGGGTGCTGCGCCGCATACGCCAGAGCAAACGCAGCTCCCTGGCACATTCCGAGTATTGCGAATCGCTTCAGGCCCGCGGCGTCAACTACCGCCTCGAGGTCGCGCAAGTTCGTCTCGAAGGAAAGGTCTTCAACGTCCCTATCCGACAAACCGCAGCCGCGCGCGTCGTACTGGGTCAAGGAATAGTTCTTGACCATCTCCAGGAGCCAGGGCCGCCATATCGGGCTTTTCCAATCGAACTCGAGATGATTCATCCAGTTTGGCGCCCGCACAATCGGGTAACCGGTTCCGGTTGTCGCGTATGCAATACCAACGCCGTCCGAGGCATTGCAGAAACGAATCGATGGTGTGGCCGAGGTCATGGTCCGTAAATTTTACCCGGTGCAACCGGTTTTTTTGCGATTCACCAGCCAGTTGATCCGAGGCTGGCGATCCTTTGTGACTGATGCCTCCGGCTTATTAACGGGAACCTGGATACTTTGCCGAAACGATATTACGCCAATTTGAAAGCCCGGAGCAGAAATCGGTACTGAATCACTCTCCAATTTTGTACTATAGTAGCCGGCGTCAAAAGACCTCGCCGGCAATCGCAAGCCGCTTTGAACCGACATCGTACGTTGCACCGCCGGCGCAAGAGCAATGGCGCAATTGGCCAGCGTGCCGCGCAAGAAAGGAGATAGCTGCATGATAAAACCCGATCTCGTGGTGGCGCCGCTCACGCCGTTCACCGGCGACCTGAACATCGACGCCGCCGCGCTGAAGCGCGAAATCGATTACGTCGTCGGCGATTGCCGCGCGACGATGGTGGTTGCCGCCGGGGTCGAGGCGCAGGAATACACCTACCTCGGCTTTGCGGAGCGCAAGGAGCTTATCTCCCGCACGATCGAATTCGTTGCCGGGCGCTGCCCGGTGATGGTCGGGATTTCCCATCCGTCGTTCAGGACGGCGATCGAGCTCGCGCATTTCGCCCACGGCCTCGGGGCGCATGCGGTGCAGATGCTGGCGCCGTTGCGGCCCTTCGGCGGACCGCCCACCGAGCGCGATCTGGTGGCGTATTTCGAAGCGGTGGCGAAGGAGTCGCCGCTGCCGCTGACGCTTTATCTCAATTCGGGGCCGGGGGCGGACGTGTCCATCCCGGCCACCATCGCCATCGCCGGCATCGACAAGGTGCGCTATATCAAGGAGAGTTCGCGCGACCTTGCCCGGGTTTCGCGCCTGATCGTCGAAATCGACCACGCCGGGCATGCGCGTTATTTCACCACGGTGCAGATGCTGCTCGCCACTCTGGAGTTGGGCGGCTCGGGCGCGACCATGCCCCCGCCGGCGGCTGAAATCGCGCGGCAGGTGATCGACGCCTTCGTCGCCGGCGACTACCGGCGCGCGGCGCAGATACAGCTCCAGTTCGCCCTGTTTCCGGCGAAATGGATGCACCGCGGCCTGACGGCCACGATGAAGACCGCGATGCGCCTGATCGGATTGCCGGTGGGGGATGTTTACCCGCCCTATGTTTCGCTCGATGCCGATGAAACGGCGGCTCTGGCGGACTTTCTCAAAACCACAGTACTGGCAAAAAGGCTGATTCAACATGCTCACGATTAAGCGGCTGGACATAGATGAAGCGCAGATGCTGATAGAAGGCGCCGCAGCTAAGGCGCGCGAAATCGGCGTGCCCATGTGCATAGCGGTCACGGACGAATCCGGCCATCTTATCCGGTTCGATCGCATGAATGGCGGCAAAGTAAGCAGCATCTCGATTGCGATAGACAAGGCCTCCACCGGCGCGATCGCGCGTCGCGGCACGCACGTCTACAATCAGCTGTGCGTGCCCGGCAACCAGACCTTCGGCATTCATGTCACCAACAACGGCCACTTCAGCATCATCGGCGGCGGCCTGCCGGTTTTCATCGACGGCGAGATCGTCGGCGGCATCGGCGTGAGTTCGGGAACGGCGGAACAGGATCTGGTTTGCGCCGAGGCGGCGATCCAACATTTCTACGCTGCGTGCGGGAGAAAAGCCTGACCCGGCATGGCTCAGCCAGCGGCGACGATCAGCGCAGCAGCCGCTCGTCGCGCGGCGCTATTTCCGTGACCAAATCCTGAACCAGGGCTTTGTTGCCCAGCGGCGTGATATGCATGTCGCCGTCCCTTAGCCGCTGGGTGCAGGCGTACACGACCTTGCCGTCCAGTTCCATCATGCATTCCTTGCACGCGTTGGCGTTGATGCAGGAGAAGCGGACGGCAAGCGTCGGGTCCAGCGTCGCGCGGATCCAGCGCAGACCGTCGAGCAATGAATTTCCGGGATCGAACGGCACGTCGAAGATCTGGATCCGGGACGCGCCGCCGCTGTCGCCGCGCTGAATATGCAGGCGGGCGGTGTGTTTGCTCATGTTACCGCCTGCGCATTGGGCCTCACCGGCGCACGGCTCAAGCTAAGCTTGCCTTCCCGCCAGGACAAGACCTGGTTCAGCTCCCACTCCGGCAACATGCCCGGATAGTCCTCGCGCTGATGGGCGCCGCGGCTTTCCTTGCGCTCAATGGCCGCGAGCACCACGGTCTGCGCCACCAGCAGCATATTGCGCAAATCGAACCAATCCAGGCGCACCATGTTGTAATGCTCGCCGCCGGCGGGCAGCGGACCGAGGTCGCGCTGCAGCTGCTCCAGCCGCTGTAGCGCCAAGCGCAACTTGGCTTCGGTGCGAAAGGGACCGACGTTGTCGGCCATCAGGGCCTGCAGCTCCACTACCAGAGCTGCCATGTTATTCGGTGCGGCGGCGCCGCTGGTGCGCGTGTCGAGCAAATCCAGTTCGGGCGCGGCGGTCTTGTCGTTCCAGCCGGCCGCGGCACGCGACTTGGCGCGCGCCGCGGCCGCGGTCCCGGCCCGCTCGCCGAACACGAATGCTTCGCTAAGGGCGTTGCCCGACAGGCGGTTCGCGCCGTTGGCGCCGCCCACGGCCTCGCCCGCCGCAAACAGGTTAGGTATGCGCGTTTCCATCAAGGCGTTCACGCGCACACCGCCCATGTGGTAATGCGCAATCGGCGCCACCTCCACCGGCATTTTGGTGAGGTCGATGCCGTTTTTCGCCAGGCGGTCGATGACCGGGCCGAATGCATGGCGCAGTTCCGCCTCCGGCACGTGCGCGAAGCTCAGGTACGCACCGCCGGCCGGACTTCCCCTTCCTGCTTCAACTTCCTTGAAAATGGCGTAGGTGGCGACATCGCGCGTCAGCACGTAGTTTCCCGACTCGGCCTGGCCGTAGCGGTCGGCGAATTCCTCGCCCTTGGCGTTGAGCAGGCGTCCACCCAGTTTGTAGCGGAACGGATCCCACATGATCGGATCCATGCCTATCATGCGCGGCGCAAGGTGGCCGATGGGAAAGAACTGGACAAACTCCATATCGACGAGTTCGGCGCCCGCGCGCAACGCGAGCGCGTAGCCGTCCCCGCCCATGTTCTGCGAGCCGCTGTTGCGCCGGTAAAGCCGGGTCAGGCCGCCGGTGGCGATGATCACGCTTTTCGCTTTCAGGGCCACGGTTTCGCCGGAGACCAAATGAACTCCGACCGCGCCCACCGCCTCGCCGTCCCGCACCGCGATGTCGGTGATCAGCACGTCTCCGATACGGCGAATGGCATCGATGCGATTGAGTTGGGCGCGCAGCGTGCGCGACACGGCAGGCCCGGTGTTGAGAAAATCGACATAGACGCAGCGCGCTCTGTCGTGTCCCGGCGCGAACGCCTGCTTGAGGTGGCCGTTCTCGCGCGCCCAGCCGACTTTCCAGGCGTCGAGCTCGCGAATGCGCAGCGGGGCGTTTTCGCACAGCAACTGCGCCAGCGCCGGATCGCATAAGCCGCGGCCGGCCTTCAGCGTGTCGGCCAAATGATATTCCCAGTGATCGGGGCATTGTTCGCCCAGGGCGACGGCAACCGTCATCTGCGCCATTACCGTCGCCCCGCCGCGTCCGATGAGGCTGCGATCGATCAGGTGCACGCGGCAGCCGTCGCGCGCGGCGGCGATTGCGGCAAAAATACCGGCCCCGCCCGCGCCTATGACCAGCACATCGCTTTCAAGTCGGATCATTACGTGGACTTATTCCGAGAAAACGGCAGGCCCCGCATCCCTGTCGTCCGTGATTGATTGCCGGGCACTCTACCCTGATCTCTGTTTTGAAACAATGCCGGATCGCGGCCGATTTTCTCGGCGCCAAGCATTCGGTATGCTTGACCAGGCGAGGCATTTGATGCAGTATTATTCGCCCCTGAATACCTAGACAGCGCCGCGGCTAGTGCCGCAGCAACGACCCACCCAATAGCAAACAGTAAAGAGGAGAAATCATGCGTGGTCTCAGCAAATTGGCGACGGCAGTTGTCGCAGCATTGACGGTAGCCCCGGTCTCGGCCTATGCGCAGGATCCGGCCGCCGCCCCGGTGAAAATCGGCGTCGTCACGATGCTTTCCGGCCCCGCGGCCTCGCCCTTCGGAGTGCCGGCGCGTAACGCGGCTGAATTGGTGATCGAGTTGCTGAACGAGGGCAAGGCGCCCGCGCCCTATGCCACCAAGGGCTTCGGCGGAACCGCGGTTCAAACGGCGATCATCGACGAGGCCGGCAGCACCACCACGCAGGTTACCGAGTATCGCAACCTGGTGCAGCGCCACAACGTCGATGCGGTGATCGGCTACATCTCCAGCGGCAATTGCATCGCGGTTGCGCCGGTGGCCGAAGAACTGAAGAAGCTCACCAATTTCTTCGATTGCGGCACGCCGCGCATATTCGAAGAGGGGAGTTACAAATATGTATTTCGCACTTCGCCCACCTCGACCATGGACAGTGTCGGGGCCGCGCTGTACCTGAAAGACGCCAAGCCGAAAGTGAAATCGATTGCGGGCCTCAACCAAAACTACGCCTGGGGACAGGACTCTTGGGCAGAGTTTGAAGCGACGATGAAATACCTCGTCCCGACTATCGAGGTCAAGAACTCGCAGATGCCCAAGCTGTACGCGGGGCAGTACAACGCCGAGATTTCGACCCTGCTCGGAGCCAAGGCCGATGCCATCCATTCCAGCTTCTGGGATGGCGACCTCGAGGCCCTGATCCTTCAGGCCGCGCCGCGCGGATTGCTGAAAAAGAGCACCGGAATACTGACCACTGGCGAGACTGCAATGTATAAACTCGCGGCCCACATCCCTGACGGCACCATCATGGGAGCGCGCGGCCCGTTCGGTCCGTATGCGCCCAACAACGAACTGAACCGATGGTTCTTCAAGGAGTTCCAGGATCGCTATGGGGTGCCGCCGAACTATGCTGCTTATCAGATGACGCAAGCGATTCTGGGGGTCAAGATGGCATGGGAGAAGGCGCAGGCCGCAAATGGCGGCAAACGGCCGAGTAACGAACAGGTGGCGGCCGCGCTCGAGAACTCCACCTTCGAAGGCCCGGGTGGTACGGTGAAGATGGCCAATGGCAAAGGCCACCAGGCGATCATGGAAACCGTCTATGGCATGTCCAAGGTGGTGGGCGGCAAGATGACGGTCACCAACGTGAAGCGCTATCCGGCCGAGAAAGTGAACCCGCCGGAGGGCGTGAAGGGCATCGACTGGATCAAGGGCGGGTTCAAGAACTAGAACCAGACCGAATCGGGAACGGCGACCCGCTGCGGGCAGCCGTTCTCCGTTCTGTTTTTCCCCATGGAAGAAATTCTCACCGTCATTGTCGACGGCATCTTTTATTCTGCCTGGCTGTTCGTCGCGGCCATCGGGCTGACGCTCATCTACGGCGTGATGAAAATCGTCAACCTCACGCACGGCAGCTTCTACGCGCTCGGCGCCTACGCCGCGGCCTCATTGACCGGCGCCTGGATCGCTCGGGGCTATCCGCCGATGCTGTCCTACGCGGTGCTGCTCGGCTCGGCGGTGATCGTCACGCTGGTGTTCGCGCCGCTGATCGAACGCGGCGTCCTGCGCTTCATGTATACGAAGGATGAGGTGGTGATCCTGCTCATTACCTATGCGCTGTTCCTGATCCTCGAGGACGTGATCAAACTGATCTGGGGCGTGGATCCCTATTTCATCGCCGAGCCCTATGGTTTGCTGGGCAGCTTCGAGATCGGAGGGCTGACGCATCCGACCTATAACCTGATCCTGGTCGGCATCGCGATCGTAGCCGGTGTCGGGCTTACGCTGCTGCTGCGCGGAACCCGCTTCGGCAAGCTGCTGCGCACGGTCATCCACGACCCGGAGGTGAGCCGCGCGATGGGGATCAACGTCGATCGCTTCTATCTGGTGACTTTCACCTTCGGCTCGATGCTCGCCGCGGTGGGCGGCGCCTTCACCGCGCCCACGGTTTCGGTTGTTCCGGGGATCGGCGTAGAGATCGTGGTGCTGTCGTTTGCGGTCATCGTCATCGGAGGCATGGGCAGCCTGCCCGGCGCTGCGCTGGGCGCCGTGATCGTCGGTCTGGTGCGTTCGGCCGCTATCCACTATGCGCCCGCGGTCGAACTGTTCGTGATCTACTTCGTCATGGCGCTGGTGCTCGCGTTCCGGCCGCGGGGCTTGTTCAGCCTCGCCGAACCCAGGAAGATATGAAAAGCGACCGCACGCTGATCATCCTTGGCGTCATCCTGCTCGCGCTGGTTGTCGCCGGGCCGCTGCTGCCGCAGTGGGCGATGTTTCTGGCCACCATCGCGATCGCCAAAGGCCTGGTGGCGCTGGGTCTGCTGTTGCAGTTGCGCGCAGGGCTGGTGTCGTTCGGACAGGCCTTGTACTACTGCATTGGCGCGTACTCCGCCGGCAGCCTCGGCCGCTTTTTCGGCATCGGCGACATGTTGTTGCAGATGCTTACCGGATGCATCATGGCGGCATTGGTCGCGTATATTCTGGGCTTTCTGCTGGCGCGCTATCGCGGAATTTTCTACGGCTTGCTGAGCCTGGCACTGTCGATGATTCTCTACGGGTTGCTGGTCAAGAGTGAAGCGCTCGGCTCCACCGACGGCATCAACATCCTGCCCTCGACGGTGTTCGGCATCCGGCCTGAGCAGGCGTGGGTGCGCTACGCCGTGCTGGTCGCCGGTTGCGCTGTTGCTTTCATCGCGACGCTGCTGGTCGATCGTTATCTCAAGACGCCGCTCGGGCAACTCGCACCCGCGATCAAGGACAACGAAATCCGGGTCGAGTACATGGGAGCCTCCGTGCGCGACGCGATCCACGTCAAGTATGTGATCGCCGCCGCGCTCTCCGGCATAGGCGGAGCGTTGGCAGCGACCACGGTCGGGCATATCGATCCGGACATGGCGTACTGGACCACCTCGGGCGAGTTCATATTCATCACCATCCTTGCGGGCACGAACAGCGTGGTTGCACCCTTCCTCGGCGCCGCGATCTTCGGCATCATTCACACGGTCGCGTTCGATATCTCGCCCAACACCTGGCAGATGACCCTGGGCATCGCGCTGCTCTTGGTGATCGTGTTCCTGCCGGACGGGCTTTGGTCGCTGTTCACGCGGCGCAAGGCGGCCTGAGATGGCGGTCGTGCTCGACGCGCGGGACCTGAGCAAACGCTTCGGTGCAGTCACCGCTGCGATGAACGTCAGTGCCGCGATCGAGCAGGACTCGGTGGTCGGCCTGATCGGCACCAACGGTGCCGGCAAGACTACGTTCATCAACATGATCACGGGCTATATCAAACCCGATACCGGCAGCATCCATTATCGGGGGCGCGACATCACCGCGCTGTCGCCGCGCGAAGTCACGCGCATCGGCATCTGCCGCTCGTTTCAGATCCCGCAGCTCTACAGTTCCCTCAGCGTGTTCGAGAACATGATGGTTGGTCTGGGCGTGGTATTGCGCAACGCCGGCCTGGGTGGATTCTTCTCGCGTGGCCAGCCCAACGTGCCCGGACACGATGCGCCGGCCGAGGACGTGGCCGAGCGCATCCTCCAGCGCTTCGGCCTTTCCGACTATCGCAACAAGAACGCCCAAGTGCTCCCCGGCGGGGTGCGCAAACTTCTCGACATTGCCCTCACCATGGTCGCCAAGCCCGCCATCCTGCTGCTCGATGAGCCGACCAGCGGCGTTTCGGCGGAAGAGAAATTCGGCATGATGGAAATGGTGATGGCGGCGGTGAAAGCGGAGGGCGCAACCGTACTGTTCGTCGAGCACGACATGGAGGTGGTGAGCCGCTTCGCCGAGCGCGTGCTTGCGTTTTACGACGGCCGCATCATCGCCGATGCGGCGCCGGAAATCGCGCTCAGCGACCCCGAGGTCAAGCGCTATGTGGTCGGCGGCGAACTGCGCCGGATGGACGAGCGCGAGGGCGCGGCAAATGCTTAGCGTGGCGAAACTCAACGTCGCGATCCAGTCGGTGCAGATTCTGCGCAACGTATCGCTGGATCTGCCCAGCGGCACCATGGCCGGCCTGATCGGACGCAACGGCGCCGGCAAGACGACGCTGATGAAAAGCATCATGGGGCTGCTCAAGGCAACGAGCGGCTCGATCACATTCGACGGCAATGACCTGGTTGCGGCGAAGACCCACGCGCGTACCCGGCTCGGCATCGGCTACATGCCCGAAGACCGCCGCCTGATCCCGGATCTCACGGTGGAGGATAACGTGCTGGTGCCGGCGTGGGCGGCGCATAGTGCGGATGCCCAGGCGCGGCTGGAAAAAGTCTACGGGTTGATTCCCGAGTTGCGCGAATTCGCGTTGCGCAAGGGCTCGCAGCTGTCCGGGGGGCAGCAAAAACTGGTGGCGCTGGGCCGCGCGCTGATGTGCGGAACCAGGCTGCTGCTGCTCGATGAGCCGTTCGAAGGCGTGGCGCCCGCGCTCGCGCACCGGCTGGTCGAGGTCGTGGTGAATCTGAAGCGCGAGGGCATGTCGGTTATCGTTTCCGAATCCGACCTGCAGCACTCCGAGCGCATGGTCGACCAGATCATCGTCATCGACCGCGGCGCCATCACCTCGGTCGAGTGATGGCGCGCGGCCGGCTTCAAACCGGCATGCGCGAATCGGCGCCGACCGGCATGTGGCCGAGGGCCACTGGAAGATTTTGACTCGGGAAAGCCGGTACCTCGAGCGGAAGATATCGGGTCGGATCCCGTCAGAGCGACAACAGCAGGCGCAGGATGAAATAGGTTCCCGCAAATGCGCAAGCGAATGTCAGAAAATTGACGATGGCGCCGGGTTTGGCCTGATTTAGCCAGAGCGCTCCGGCAAGCAGTCCTGTCGCGGCAAGCGCCAGGTAATAAAAGCTCGCCGGCCGATTATCGGCAATCACCGCGACAAGCCAATAGAGCCAGCCTCCGGGTTTGAGCAGATTCCAGGCAATGCCGGCGACACCGATCGACAGCAATGCATATTGCGTGGCCGAAAGCGCCGACTCGAACCCTCCCTTGGATCTGTATTGCATGTTTCCCCCTTGAGCAAGCGAACTGCCGATCACGGACGCTGGACGAGCGCGCCGTCGGCGATACTTACGCGCCCCCCTATCGCCACAGCCGGGGCGGTGGATTGCGAGATGGTGCGGAAAGAACCGTCATCCATGCGCACCGTCACGCGGTAGCTAGAGTGTTTCTTCATGTTCTTCTCGATTTCATTGCCGGCCAGGGCGCCGCCGGCGGCGCCGAGCAGGGTCATGGCGGTGTTCCCATGACCGCGGCCGATCTGGTTGCCGATCACGGCCCCGGTCACACCTCCCGCGGCTGCGCCCATGCCGGTCCCATCGCCTTTGAGTTCCACCGCGTGGATCGACTCGACCGTGCCGCAGGAAGCACACGCGCTGTTGCCACCGCCTGCAGCGAGCCTCGGTGCGGCATGATGCGCGCTGCCGGCGGCGGGAGCGCCTCTCTGCGTGGGTATGTCGGTCTTGTCGGAACGTGCGTTCGGCAATAGTCCGCCGATCGCGGCAGCGCCTACCAGGCTGACAACTATTACGGATGCGGCGGCGCCCAACATGAGTGGATGGGTCTTTCCGAAACCTGTGTCTTCCATGTCGATGTGCCTTTTTTCAAGTTGATCCCCGGCAAGCGCAAAGTGGAGCGCCAGTTGCAGCGCTTGCTTCAGTGTCCGGGCGCTTAATAGTTGGGAGGCCTCGGCTTGCCCAGGGCGTCTTTGTTAACGCAAGCGCCATGCCAGGGCGAGTTATAGGCGCTGGATCAGTGAGTTGCCGCCATTACCTGGCTCTCCGGCAACACTCGGACGAGCGCTCCTGTCGCCACAGCCCGACATCAGCCGAGCGACTATGGGCTAAGACACCGGATTGATTGAAATTATTGTTGTCGTCGGCGAACGACTATAAGCGCTGTGCCAGCACGATGGCCGTTCAGCGCGGTTTGCGTGGACGACAGTAATCCGCTCCGTCCTGCCAGCCCTGCACGAACGAGCCGTCTCCCTTGGGACGCTGCGCAGCAGCGCCGAAGGCGTCCTTCGCCTTCTCGCAACCGATGGCAAACCCGCGTTTGTATTCAGGCGGGAACCCGGAGAGATTGATGGAATTGGTTACGCGCGCGGGATCGTCCGCCCCGGGACGCAGGGACTGGGATGCGCATCCGCCCAAAAGCGTGGCAAGCAGCAACACGGCAATTCTCACGGGGCCGACCCTCTGGTTTGATGCGTTTGCGTTCCTGGAGCGGAGCATGAACATAGCAAAGCAAAGTGCATGCCTAGGTCCGCCTAGGCCGCATAGCCGATTCAAACGTCTTCCGATTTAAACATTCCCGGATCCAGGCGGTGGCGCTCCAGCAGTTTGTAGAACTCGGTGCGGTTGCGCTGCGCGAGTTTTGCCGCCTGCGCGACATTGCCCTGGGTGATCTTGAGGATGCGCACGAGATAGTCGCGCTCGAACGCGCGTTTCGCCTCGTCCAGCGAGGTCAATGCGCTCGACCTGTCGTTCAGCGCGCTTTGCACCAAGGTCGCGGGAATCATGCCGTTGGTGGCGAGGGCGACCGTCTGCTCGACCACATTCTGCAATTGCCGCACGTTTCCCGGCCACGGCGCCGCGACCAATTGTTCCAGGGCCTCGGGCGCGAAGCTGGTGACTTCCTTGCGATAGCGCGCCGCCACCTGCTTCAGAAAATGCAGGGCGAGCGGTGCTATGTCCTCGGGGCGCTGGGCCAGCGCAGGAATGGTCAGTGCGACTACGTTCAGGCGATAATACAAGTCTTCGCGAAACTGCCGGTCGGCGATACCTTGTTCCAGACTGCGATGCGTGGCGGAGATGACGCGCATGTCCACTTCGACGGTCTGGGTTGCGCCCACTGGACGCACCTGACGCTCCTGCAGCACGCGCAACAACTTGGCCTGCAGCGGCAACGGCATATCACCGATCTCATCCAGGAACAGCGTGCCGCCGTCGGCGCTTTGCAGCAACCCTTTATGGTCGTAGGCGGCGCCGGTGAAAGCCCCTTTTTTGTGCCCGAACAACTCCGATTCAATCAGCGCTTCCGGTATCGCTGCGCAATTGACCGCGACGAAAGGCCCGGTAGTGCGGGCGCTGGCACGATGGATGGCGCGCGCAACCAATTCCTTGCCGGTACCGCTCGCACCATAGATGAAAACGCTTGCGTCGGATTGGGCCACGAGCCGCGCGCGGCTGAGGACGTCTTCCATTGCTGCGCTGGCCGTGACAATGCCATTGCGCCAACCATCCTCCGCGGACGCTGTTCCCGGCATGCGGATACCCGCTGATAGTTTCAGCGCCTGCGCCACCTGCTCCAGCAGGGCCTGGTTGTCGAACGGCTTGGGCAGGAAGCCGAATACGCCGCGCTTGGTCGCGGCCACGGCTTCGGGTATGGTGCCGTGCGCGGTGAGGATGATTACCGGCAGGGTCGGCGCCGAATCGTGGATGGCTTCGAACAAGGCCATGCCGTCCATGCCGTCCATCTTCAGGTCGGTAATTACGAGCTGCGGGCGCGATGCAGCCAGAGCGGCCAGGGCCATGTGGCCGCTGTCCACCGCCTGCACTTCGTAGCCGGAGGCGATCAGGCGCATCGACACCAGTTTGAGGATGTCGCGATCGTCGTCGACCAGCAGGATCACGGGTTTGGCGTCGCTCATCTGCGTCTGGGCTGACTTTCCTGTCCGCGTTGCATGATGGTGCGCTCGACTTCCTTCAACTCCTCGATCTGGTCGCGCATGGTGCGCTCGACTTCCCTTCGCACCTCCATCTGTTGGCGCATGGTGCGCTCGACTTCCTTCAGCGCGTCGATCTGTTCGCGCATCTGGCTCGCGCGTTTCTGCTCGCTTGCACGCTCGTTAAGCTGCATATAGAGCAGCCTGGCAAGCAAGCGCAACGGACTTGCAGCATCGCCGAGCCCAGCCATAGGCTCGAGCAGGTTTGCCGCCAGGGCAGCGTCGTGGACGCTGGCGCCCGGCGTGGCCACGAGCAGGGCTAGCCGCAGGCGGCTCATAACGTCCTTATCCCTGGCGAATGCCTGATTGCCGGCGCTGTACTCGCGCCGCTGCTGTTCCGCGGTCATCGTCGCGACGCGCTGCGCATAGCCGATCAGCCGGATTACCTGTTGTTCTTCCGACTCACTGCCGCGCGAGCCCAGATTGCCCAGGCCGGCGCAGCCCGCGAGCAGCAGCGCGATTGCGATGAAAAAGGCGTTGCGTATCATTGTTTGATTCATCCTTGGGCGCGCAGGGCAGGCAGACTGACGCGAAAATGAGCCCCGGGCGCGCGCCCGGCGATAACTTCGATACTACCCCGGTGGGCGAGCACGAATTCGCGCGCGATCGCCAAACCCAGTCCGCTGCCTTTGATCCGTCCTTGGTGGCCGAGTTCGCCTTGAAAAAACCAGTCGAACACCCGCCTGCTGTCTTCTGCGGCGATTCCCGGACCGGTATCGCTGACCTCGATCACGACATTATTCTCCTCGGCGTGCACCGCCAAGGAAATAGTACCGCCTTGCGGTGAATATTTGATTGCGTTCGATACCAGGTTGTCCAGCACCACGCGAAGCTTATCCGCGTCCGCAGTCAGCACCGCAGGTTCGATGTGCAGCAGCATGTTGAGACTGCGGGCGGCGATGGCGAGTTTGTGCGTGTCAGCCACTTTACGCGCGATGTCGGACAAGTCGATCGACCGGAATTCAAGGCGGTTGACGCTGGCCAGGGCCTGCTGATAGCCCAGCAGCCCCTCGATCAGGCGCTGCAGTTGCAGGCTGTTGTGCCTGAGGATTTCAGCGATCTCGCTCTGCTGCTGGTTAAGCGCTCCGCTCGATCCGTCCGCGAGCAGTTCCGAGCCTTCGCGCAATGCAGTGAGCGGGGTCTTTAGTTCGTGCGACACATGATGCAGGAATTTGGTCTTCTGCTCCTCCAGTTCGACCAGCCGCTGTCTCAGCCACTCGAGCCGCTGCCCCAGGTATTCCAGATCCGCTGGACCGTGCACGCGAATGCCTGTGGCGAACTCGGCGCTGCCGAGCTGGCGGATGGCGTGATCGAGTTGGCGTATGGGTTTGGCGATCAGGAACGCGAACAGCACGGCAACCAGGACGCCGAGCGGAATCGAAGCCGCGAGCTGCCACAGCAGCGAGCGCTGCGTGCGTCTGGCTGCCTCGCCCATGTTCTCGATTTCACGGTCGATCAGCAGATTGCTCTGGTCGCGCACATTGTTCGCCAGTTGCGACAGCTCGATGTAGCCGGCGATGAGTTGACTGCGGCTGGCGCCCTTGTCTTGTTTGCGCTCCAGCTGCTCGAACAAAACCTGCTCCGCTTCTATCGTTCTGTTCAACTCGCGCAACTGCGACTCGTCCAGAGGCAACAGTGACATGTCGCTGGTGGTCTGTTTGAAACCGCCGCGTACTTTGGCGTAATCGGCGAGCAGCGCGGCATCACCGAGAATCAGATATTGGCGCGCCATGCGTTCCATCGCAGTGACTTGCTCCATCAGCACGCGGCTGCCGCGCGCTGCCTCGGCCGCCTGATCCACAGCCGCCTGACTCCGAGTGCTGAGCCGGTCCACGTACGCGGTCGCATTCAACAGTGCCAGGATCAAAGGCAAACAGACTAGACCAAAGCCGAGCAGCAGCAGTTTCAGGAACGATCTTGGATAGCGAAGGGCTGCGAATTCGAACGTGCGCTTCATGCGGAGGTGGGCCCTTGCGTCATGGACTCAATCATAGCAGCGTGCCGAAAGCGCGGGTGATGCGCGTTCAATCGCCAGAGGCAAACCCGCTTCGATTGCACTTCGTGCAGCTACGTCGGGTCGATTCAAGCCGGAAGGAAAACGAGGGCCAGGCCGGCAGTGGCGGCGGTCGCGAACATGGCCGGCGCGCAGCGGCGCGCGAGGGTGGCGCCGCCGACCGCGAATACCAGACCCAGCTTGAACAGGATGTTCGAAACCAGGGCCAGCACGATGGCGATCACCGCCTGCACCGGCTGCAGCTTGCCCAGATCGTACAGGCGCAAGGTGGAAAGCGTGATCGCATCCACATCGGTGAGGCCGGACACCAGCGCCACGGCGTACAGGCCGCGGCTGCCGGCGGCGTCCGACAACCATGCGGAAAAAAACAGCACGATGCCGAACAGCAAGCCGAATCCCAGCGCAGTGCGGATCTCGGTCGGATTGCGAATTTCCGGCACCACCAGCGCCGGCTGCTCGCTCAGCCTGCGCCACCAGTAGAGGGCGCCGGCGGCGCTGCAGGCAAGCGCGCAGGCTAGCGCCGGCGCAAGCTGCGGCAGGATGCCGGGAGAGACCACGCCGCCCAGAAACGCCAGGCGCACCGGCACCACCAGATTCGCGGCGAGGATCACCACCACCGACAGCTGCAGCATTCCCGGGGCGCGCGCATGGCGCGCGTAGACCATGCTGGTGGCGGTGCTCGAAACCAGCCCCCCGAACAGGCCCAACAGCAGCACGCCATGGTGTCCGGCGGTAATCCGCAGCGCAACGTACCCGGCCAGACTGATGCCGGAGATCAGCACTACCATGAGCCAGATCTGGTGGGGGTTGAGGGCGTTGTACGGCCCAAAATCCTGGTCGGGCAGCACCGGCAGGATGACAAAGCTCAGCGCGGCGAACTGCAGGATCGAGAACAGGTCCTGGCGCGTCAGGCTCTGCGACAGGCCGCGCAGTTCCGGCTTGAGATAAAGCAGCAAGGTGGTGATCACGCCGAGCATCACGGCGAGCGTGGGATAGCCCAGCCAAATCAGCGCGCCCAGACCATAGCAGACACACACTGCGGCCACCGAAGTGGTTCCGGGGTCGGCGGCCGCGTCGCTGTCGCGCGCGTAGGCGGCGATCATCATCAGGCCGACCAGGGCAAGTCCCGCCGCAAGTATCCAGGGCGAGCCGGTCTTCTCGGCTACCAGGCTGGCAAGCGTGCCCAGGAGCGCGACCAGGGCGAACGTGCGCAGGCCGGCCTTGCTGGCGGGATTGCGTTCGCGCTC
>Ga0315281_10005447_pt1 | contig 18210 bp, 25 predicted proteins | sample YL17G07_0_MG_FD_204540 | JGI IMG/M metagenome (GOLD analysis project Ga0315281, IMG submission 204540) | Sediment microbial communities from Yellowstone Lake, YNP, Wyoming, USA - YL17G07_0 | ecosystem: Environmental > Aquatic > Freshwater > Lake > Sediment | place: USA: Wyoming | collected...
GTGGAGATGGCTAAAAGACAAAAGCGGTTCGAGCTATTGGAGAAACGTCCCGTTAATGAGGACGGTTTTATTAAAGAGTGGATCGATGCGGGTTTGGTTGCCATGGAGAGCCCGAATGATCCGACTCCCGGGATAAAAATACAAAATGGCAAAGTGATAGAAATGGACGGCAAACGTCGTGACAATTTCGACATGATAGATATGTGGATTGCGGATCATACCATTGACAGCAAGGTGGCCGAAGAGGTCATGGGTATGGATTCTCTAAAAATTGCACGTATGCTGGTAGATATTAATGCACCCAGGCAAGAAGTCGTGCGGTTGTCAGTTGGGATGACTCCGGCCAAGTACATCGATGTACTTAAACGGTTGAATGTAGTTGAACTTATGATGGCCATGCAAAAACTGCGTCCCCGGCGTACACCATCCAATCAGGCTCATGTGACAAATGCCAAAGATAATGCCCCCATGCTGGCCGCAGATGCGGCTGAAGCGGCATACCGCGGATTCAGTGAAATAGAGACCACCGTTGGCATAGGACGCTATGCACCCATGAATGCTGTTTCTCTTTTGGTGGGTGGCCAGACAGGTCGGCCCGGAGTTCTCAGTCAGGATGCGTTGGAAGAGGCCACGGAGCTTACCTTGGGTATGCGTGGGTTTACACACTATGCTGAGACAGTTTCGGTATATGGAACGGAAAGGGTCTTTATAGACGGTGATGATACTCCGTGGTCCAAAACATTTCTGGCCTCGGCTTACGCTTCGCGAGGTATGAAGATGCGGTTCACATCCGGCACCGGGGCTGCGGTATTAATGGGGTATGCCGAAGGCAAATCCATGCTGTACCTGGAAATCCGGTGTGTAATGATTACCAAAGGCGCTGGCGTTCAGGGTCTGCAGAACGGCTCCATCAGTTGCATTGGCGTACCGGGAGCAGTACCATCAGGTATTCGCGCAGTCCTGGCAGAGAATGTAGCCACAGTTCTAAATGACCTGGAGGTGGCATCGGGCAATGATCAAACCTTTACTCATTCTCCCATCAGAAACACAGCACGTATGCTGATGCAGTTTCTCCCGGGTACCGACCTCATTTTCTCTGGCTATAGCGCCGTACCCAACGAGGACAACATGTTTGCTGGTTCCACCCATGATACTAACGACTACGACGACATGCTGGTCTTACAGCGGGATCTCCAGGTTGATATGTCCTTGCGTCCGGTGAAAGAAGAGGATATTATAGCGATCCGTAACAAAGCAGCCCGGGCATTACAGGCGGTTTTTGATGAGTTGGGACTTCCTCCAATTACGGATGAAGAGGTTGACGCCGCTACTTACTGTAACAGCAGCAAGGATATGCCCGACCGCAATGTACCTGAAGATCTCCGGGCTATAGAGGAATTCATGAAACGCGGAACCACCGGTTTGGATGTTGTCAAAGCCTTGGCAAAACGTGGGTTCAAAGATGTTGCCCAAAGTATTTTCAACATGCTGAAACAGAGGGTGGTCGGAGATTATTTACAAACGTCGGCCATCTTTGATAAGGATTTTAATGTGATGGCTGCTGTCAATGACTTAAACGACTATGTAGGGCCCGGGACAGGCTACCGCCTGGAAGGGGAAAGATGGGAAGTCGTAAAAAATATTCCACAGGCTATCGATCCCGAGAGTGTATAAGGCTGCCAAAGGGAGGAAATCTGAGATGAATGTTTCTGAAGAGATGGTTAAACAAGTCATCACGGAGGTTTTGCGACAGATGCAAGGGGGAAAAATGCCGTCAGCAACCCAGGCAAAGGAGCAGGCTTCCGCACTGCAGTTTAGAGAAATTGGGGATGCAAGAGCGGGAACGAATGTAAATGAGGTAGTCATTGGTATACCTCCGGCCTTTGGCACAGTCATGACCAAGACAATAATCGGTATCCCACTACAAGATGTACTGAGGGAAGTGATGGCGGGTATTGAGGAAGAAGGTGCCAAACCCCGGCTTGTTAGGGTCAATAAGACCGCAGACGTTGCGTTCATAGCCCACGAGGCTGCCCTATTGAGCGGATCGGGAATTGGTATTGGCATACTTTCCCGGGGCACCAGCGTCATACACCAAAAGGATATGGCCCCGCTCGCGAACCTGGAATTATTCTCGCAGTCACCGCTGGTGGATAGGGAAACCTTTCGCGCCATCGGCAAAAATGCAGCCAGGTATGCAAAGGGACAGAACCCTCAGCCGGTTCCGGTACGTAACGATCCCATGGCAAGACCTAAGTACCAGGGGCTGGCAGCATTGCTACAGAACAAAGAGGTCCTGTATGTGAAACCTGATATGCTGAGCACTGAATTGACTGTTCAGCTTTAGGCAGATCGATGAATGAACACGAGAATATCAAATAATTGCTCAAGGAGGCAGAACACATGGCTCAATTAAACGAATTGGATATGTCCCCTGACTTGATTGCTGAGGCAGTAAAACGAGCTCTTACCAAACTCGGTCAGGATGGGGATGGAAAGGGACTTGTCAAAAATGATTCTGGGAAGCTTAACGCAAAAAATGACTATCCCCTCGGCACCAAACGACCTGAACTGATAAAATCGGCCACCGGCAAGTCTCTTGATGATATTACTCTGGACAATGCTTTGGCTGGAAAATTAGGTTTCGATGATATCACAATCAGCCCGGACACGCTGGAGTATCAGGCGCAAGTCGCTGAAAGTATTCATCGTCCCAATCTTGCAGGCAACTTTCGTCGAGCTGCGGAGATGACAAGGATTCCCAATGAACGCCTTTTGGAAATGTATAATATGTTACGCCCACGCCGGGTCACTAAGCAGGAACTATTAGACATGGCCAACGAACTGGAATCGAAATACCAAGCGAAAATTTGTGCAGGTTTGGTTCGGGAAGCAGCCGAAGTCTACGAAAAAAGAAATTGCTTAAAACGATAATCGGGGTTACATATACATGAAATATACCGGTGGTGTTGATATCGACAATAATTCGACGGAGGTTGCTATAGCTGATGTCTCTCCCGGGGGTGAAGTTAGAGGTGCTCAAACTGGTAGGAGAAAAGGTCAGAGAGTTCCAGGAGGGGCAGTTCATCGCCTGGTTTTGAGAGAAGGGGGACGAGGGAGAGGTTCTTACATGCTACGCAACATTGTCTTCAACATCCCGGTCGGCCTTGGCGTCATCGAGACAAAAGACCGCAAGTACTTGGGACTCGGCATCCTGGCTGGTGTTATTGTCGCCACCCTGGTTGCTCCCAAAGCCGCTTACCGCGGTCTAGTAGCGGTCTGAGGTTAGATAGGTCGCGGGCCGCCGCATTCCATGACATGCTTGGGGATGCGGCGGCAAGAACAGGAGTTTCTTAATTTTCTCTTAGAGGAGAGTCAACTATGGCAGATGCAAACTCAACTATGGCAGATGCAAACATGATTGCACTAGGCATGATTGAAACCAAAGGACTGATCGCAGCTATCGAAGCTGCCGATGCTATGGTCAAGGCGGCGAACGTAACGCTCATCGGTCAGGAGCGCATTGGCGGTGGACTTGTTACGGTAATGGTACGTGGTGACGTCGGAGCTGTCAAGGCAGCAACTGATGCTGGTGCAGCCGCCGCACAGCGGATTGGGGAGGTTGTTTCAGTTCACGTGATTCCTCGACCCGCCAGTGAGACGGAGATGTTGCTACCGAAACGAGCAGCCGTTGCTGAGTAGTCGGTGTCCAACCTTGGCCGGGCTGTCAGTCCTCAGACCGTCACGCGTGATGGGAGCGAGCTTGGCACTTCGGCCGATATCTTAGGGAGGTAGAGCTCGATATGGGGAAGCGCATCATTTCAAAGCTTAACATTGATAGCCTCAAGTCCAGTGGCCAGACTGTCCTGCGACTTGAGCCGGGAGATATCCTTACTCCTTTGGCGCGTGACACCGCAATGGAGCTCAACATCAAGATCGAGGACTCCCGCGAGCCGGTCGTTCAGGCCCACGCAACTGTGCCTGCAGGGGCGCCGAGCGACGACAAGCACGAGCCGGTCGTTCACGCTAACGCAACTGCGCCTGCGGCCGCGCCGGGCAACGACAAGCTCGAGGCGATCGTGAAGGCGGTCCTTGAGCAAATGAGGACTGGTGCCCAGTAGTCTTGCGCTCCGTGCGCAACGCCCAAGGTCTATGGCAGCCGCCCTGGACAGCTGAAGTACCACAAGCTGCCCAGGGATTGTGATATGCCCACGGTCGAGCTGCGCGACTCTGCCGGAGTTCTGCGGAACCCTCCAGAGATCGACTTCTGGCTTTAGGACGTTATCACCATCGACGATGCCGGCAGCATCTCGGGCGGTTTCAAGTCACGGCACAAGGGCCCGGGCTCCAGCTGGACCCTCAACTACGATGAGATTGACTACGTCGCCGAAAGCCGTATGGAGATTACCTGCGATGGGAAGACGATCTATGCAGATCCTGGTGACGCGGTTTTTATTCCCAAAGGTTCTTCAGTTCATTGGAATACGTCGACTTCGGTCAAGCTCTTCTACGTCACGTTCCCGTCCAACTGGGCGGATCAAGTCTAGGCATCAGGGAAAGGTTTGTCGCATCGAACGAGGTGGCCCCCGGGAGGGCGCTCCAAAGGGCTGCCCCTCGTTATGGCTGTCTCAGAGGTGGGAGGTATATCGTGCAAGGAGGCGAGGGCTGGTTCTTGGAGAACGTGCGCCAGTTCTCGCTATGCAGTGAACGGCACTGCTATGACCAATCGAAGCGAAAGGGGAACCGTACGAAACAAGGCGTTCGAGCCGTTAGTGTCATGTCGCTTGTCGTGCTGTTTCAAGGTGGTGACGAGAACACCGGATCGTGGCGTCCGTTCCAGGAGACAATCAAAGTCGGCAAGACCGCTCCAAGTCCGATTGTACCGTAGCGGTCGTACAGAGAAGGGCAGAAGCAGCACCTGTTTGGCGATCTCGAACGGTGAGGGCCATGGTAAACTACTGTTACCATAGGGTTTCAGGAGGAAAGCATGAATCTCACGACAACATTGCAAGGACAGGTGTACACCTTCAAGTCCGTGAGGGATGTCCTTGCCAAGTCTGCAGAGAAGCGTTCGGGCAATGAACTGAGCGGCGTTGCCGCTCAGTCAGAACGCGAGCGTATCGCCGCCAAGTGGGTGGTCGCGAACCTGACGCTGCAGGACATCTTCGAGAACCCCGTTCTGCCTTCATGGAGAACTGCCCGACCTTCTGCTGGCACTGAAGCAGAGGTGCGAGACTGCCGGGGTGGCGTTCGGTACCCCGTTCTACGTAGACAACGGCCGTGTTCGCCTGCTGAACGACTTCAGCCGCGGCCTGCAGCCTGAAGTGGCGATCATGCTGATTGGTGAGCGGTGCGGCCTGGTGACGCAGACAAGCCTGAGCGCCTACATGACCTACAAGGCCAAGATGACGGATACCGACGGCGAGAGAAACTACATCTCCAATATCTATCGTCAGGGTCTCAACCCCATGGAAGCCGCAGCAACCATCGTTGATATTGCAAAGCGCATGCTGGACCAAAAGGTCAGCGGCGTTGCACTGAAACTATAGAACTAGGCACATGATGCTGCGGGCGAGTGCAGTTTGCCCGCAGGTTCCGTGGTCCATGGGCCCAGCGAGGAGGCACCGTATGCGAATTGTCACTGAAGCAGAAATACGAAGCAAGATACGCAGACCGGAGGCAGGCATTGTCCTGTGTTTTCCAGTCGGCACCCGCTTCTCTCCATCTGCCACAGACTTCATCAAGCAGTGGCACATGGAGATCCGTTTCGAAGAATCGGCTGGGGAGAACGAATCACGTGTCCCTCCTCGCCCACCTGTCTCATTCGCATCGGCAGGAATCCACGACAATGCATTGACAGGCGGGAGCCACGGTGCAGTCATGCGAACCGGCCTGCTGATGCAGAAAAAAGGAGGTAGACCTATGAAACCGAATATTGGTGGCGGGGACAAGGGGACGACGGCCCTGTTGTTTGGGCGACGTGTCTCCAAGGCTAGTCCTCAGCCTGAAGCATATGGAACCCTCGACGAGCTAAACTCGACTCTCGGCCTGGCGAAGTCCCTGTGCCAGCAAGAGTATGTCAGAAGCATCATCGAGGATATCCAGAAGGACTTGGGCATTGTCGCAGCCGAGCTTGCAACTGAATCAGAGCGCCACGATGAGCTTGGCAAGCATGGCTGGATCGTGTCAGACGAGATGGTGAAGAAGCTGGAAGGACATCTTGTGGACGTCGAGCGTAGGGTTACGATGCCGAATAAGTTTGTCATACCAGGAGCCACTGCCGGGGCCGCTGCCATTGACATGGCTCGGGCGGTTGTACGTCGGGCGGAACGACGTGTCGTCGATCTCATGGAGACCGGAGATCTGCAGAACCAGAACGTGGCCGCCTACGTCAACAGGACGTCGGACGTTTTGTTCGCACTGGCGCGGTGCGAAGAGGCGGGGAAGAGGGACAAGGCATGAGCACGTCCTCAAACGTCAACGAACGGCGACGTCTCGCCCCAAAGCTTGCCACGGAGTCTGGGAAGATAAACCCCAGACTGCAAGAAGTGCTGGATGAGGCAGATCGTGTCATCGTCTACGAGGGAACACCCGCGCCTCGTGTGTCGTACAAGGGAGAGATGCATGTCGGTGTCGACCTTGGAACCGCATATATGGTTCTGGTGGTCCTCGACGAGAGCATGATGCCCATCGCCGGCGCATATCAGTTTGCGCAGGTGGTCAGGGAAGGCGTTGTTTTCGACTACATGGGCGCAATCAGCATCGTCAAGAAGCTCAAGATACAGGTTGAAGAGAGGCTTGGCAGGAAGATAGAGTCTGCTGCGACCGCATACCCGCCAGGAGTCCCGTTGGCAGAGGTGAGGGCGACTGGCAACGTACTGCAGGGGGCTGGAATTGAGTGCTCTCGTCTGGTCGATGAAGCAACTGCTGCGAGCACTGTCCTGCAGATCGATAGCGGCGTCGTCGTCGACGTGGGTGGCGGGACGACGAAGCTGGCCGTTATCGAGGAGGGCAAGGTCGTCTACACTGCGGACGAGCCGACGGGAGGAACACACTTCACACTGGTGGTCGCCGGTGCGATGCATATTCCGTTCATGGATGCAGAGGCCCTGAAAACCAATGCAGCAAAACAGGCGGCGCTGTTCCCCGCGGTCAAGGCTGTCATGGAGAAGGTCGCTACGATTGTTTCGAGACATGTCGAAGCATATAGCCCGAGACGCATCTATCTATGTGGTGGTTCTGCCCGTTTCCCTGGGATGGCCCAGGTTATCGAAGATGTCACGGGGATCGAGACGGTTATGCCGGGCGAGCCGCTGTTTGTGACACCAATCGGTATCGCGATGAACAACATTGCGGGAGAAGTAGCACCGCTGAGGTCAGCGGCCGCCAAGGCCGTTGATTCATCTCTGAATGAATGGTAGTAGGTGAGCTCAGTGGGAGGTAGAGACAATGGTTGAGAAAGCGATTGGCTTCATTGAGACGGACAGCATCGCGGCTGGAATCGAGGCGGCCGACGCAGCGGTCAAGACGGCTTCAATCGAGCTCCTCGAGGCACGTTCCATCTGCCCCGGGAAGTTCATGGTCCTGTTTCGTGGCGACACGAGCCAGGTCAACAACGCTCTTCGCGCGGGCGTCCAGATTGCTGGCGGTGCTGTTGTCGACACCTTGTTCCTGCCGAATGCCCATCCGGCGATATTCGCCGCCCTGGATCTCAGTTCGGAGGTCACAAACGGAGCGGCGCTAGGCATCATCGAGACGGTTACTGCTGCGTCATGTATCGTGGCATCAGATGCCGCCGCTAAGGCTGCGAACGTCAACCTGCTCGAGCTGCGCCTGGCCAACGGTCTGGGTGGCAAGAGCTTCCTACTCATGGAAGGCAAGGTCTCCGACGTCGAGGCTTCGGTCGCCGCTGGTGTTGTACGGCCTACCGAGGACGGTTTGCTTGTCCGAAAGACTGTTATCACACAGCTTGCGGCCCAGGTAAGGGAAAAGATTGTATGACTTCCGAAGAAATTGTACGGAGGGTCCAGGCGGCTGGAATCGTGGGAGCGGGGGGCGCGGGATTCCCGACGCACGTCAAGCTGGCTGCCAAGAACGTCGACACAGTCATTGCCAATGGAGCGGAGTGTGAACCAATGCTGCGGTGTGACCAGCAGCTCATGGCAGCTCATCCGGAGCTTGTCATCCGCGGGATGCGCCTGGTGATGCAGGCAGTGGGGGCTGGACGTGGGTTGATCGCGGTCAAGGAGCACTATGCAAGTGCCGTGAAGGCGCTCCAGGAGGAACTGGACCGCCAGAAAGACTCCGATGACGGGCGAGCATGGCCAGTGAGCCTCTACATTATCCAGCGCAGTGTCTATCCAGCCGGCGACGAGTTCGTGCTGGTGTACGAGGTGACGGGGAGGCTCATCCCCGAGGCTGGGCTCCCTCTGAACGTCGGCTGTGTGGTACAGAATGTGGGGACGCTCGCGAACATCGCACTGGCCGTGGACGAGGGGGCCCCGGTGACCCACCGGTACGTGACCATCAATGGAGAGGTCAAGTCTCCGCGCACAGTACGAGCACCTCTCGGCATGTCGTTCGACAAGGTCATAGAGCTTGCGGGTGGCTATGCCCGCAGCGAAAGTGAGCTGAAGGTGGTCGTCGGAGGGCCTATGACGGGGCATCTCGTCGCAGACCTGAAGGAGGAGACGATCACCAAGATGACCGGCGGTATCTTGGCGCTCCCGGCAGACAAGGAGGTCGTCCGGTTCATGTCCCGGTCCCTTGACCTGTGGACGAAACGAGGGAAGGCCAGCTGTGACCAGTGCCGCGACTGCACAGTCTTGTGCCCACGGAATCTGCTCGGCCATACGTTTAGCCCTCACGAGATCATGCGTGCAGGCGCCTATGGGATCAACGTTAAGAACAGCGTCCTTACCGGTGCAGTCATGTGCTGCGAATGCAGGCTGTGTGAGGCGTACTCGTGCCCGCTGGAGCTTTCACCGATGCAGTTCTACAAGAAGATAAAGCAAGAGCTGACTGCAGCGGGATGGAAGAACAATGAACATCACCGTGCCGATTTGGTGCCCAACGAATTCCGCGAGGGGCGTCTTGTGCCGACTGATCGTCTTGTTGCTCGCCTTGGCGTAGCCATCTATCATGAATGGCCGGTTGAGTGGGACGAGTCCGAGGTCCGAGTCGACCGTGTTGCTATAAGCCTCAAACAGCACATCGGCGTTCCGGCCCAGCCGCTGGTCGCCGAGGGGGAGACTGTGACCATGGGCCAGCTTATCGCCTCTCCACCGGAAGGGAAGCTGGGAGCCAGCATTCATGCCTCCATTGCCGGCAGAATCTCTGCCATTAGCGACAAGATGATCGTCATCGAAGGCTGATGGTCCTGTGACAGCTGAAGAGCTGCTCACGAGAAACCGCCCGACGGCGCTGACAGGCCGTAGGGCGGTTTCTGGTCCAGATGGATTGTCTCTGGTCAGGATTCCCCAGAGGTCAGGTGCGATTGGGCGATAGATCCCGCCACGTTGACTGGGTCGCGTGCCGAGTTGAACGGCGGCGAGTAGGAAAGCTGCAGATTGTCCAGGTCACCGATGCGGGCAGGAAAGTAAATCGCCGTAGCAAGGACATCGATTCGCTTATCCACTCCCTCGTGGCCTGCCGCCTGAGCTCCAAGCACGCGGCCATCTGAGCCATACCGGAGTTTCAGGTGGATGGGGGAGGCTTCGGGGTAGTACCCTGCATGGCTCAGAGGATGGATTAAGATGGAGTTGAAAGGGATGTTGCTGCGTTGCAGTTGTGCCGAGTTGGTGCCCGTCGAGCCGCACGATATCTCGAATAGCTTCAGAAGCGAGCTGCCTTGGGTACCACGATACTGTCCACTCCACCCACCACCCACTCTGGCAATGTTGGCAGCTGCAATGCGAGCCTGCCGAAGAGCGGGACCAGCGAGTGGAATCGCTGTTGCCGCTCCCGAGACCGTATGGGTGACTTCGATGAGATCCCCAACGGCATAGATATCTGGCTCCGACGTTCGCAGACCGGATGAAACCGCAATAACACCGGAATCACCAATAGCAAGACCAGCATCTCGTGCAATACGTCAGTTTGGTCGAACGCCAACAGCCACGACGACGAAATCCGTATCAATGCGGTCGCCATTGGCCAAGACAACTGTCTGTCCGTTCCCGGTGCGTGCTATAAGAAGCTGAACAAGCTGCCCCAAGCGAACGGCAATGCCACGCTTTTCCAGCTCCTGCTCAGCATATATCGCGATGTCTGGGCCGACAAAGGAGATCGTCTGGGCGGCCGCCTCGATGATCGTGGAGCTGAGCCCCCGTTCGTGCAAAGCTTCAGTCGTCATTCAGCCCACATAGCCGCCACCAATGATAACGGTGGAATGCGCTCCACCTCGGATGAGTGCTGCCATTCTGTCCATATGTGGGATCGACCACATTGGGATAACGTTTACCCCGTCGATACTGGGGATTTTCGGCAGCAGATGTTCTGCTCCCATAGCCAGAACGAGCTTGTCATAGGGTTCTATGCTCTGCGCGCCCGTAACGGTGTCGCGGACAGTGATCGTGTGTGGGCCAGGATCGATACCGATGACCTCGCTCTGGAGGCGGACATCGATGCCATGCTTGGAACGCAGCGAGTCAGCTGTCTGGACAAACAGTTCGGACCGGTCCGCGATAGTGCCCTCCAAATAGTATAGCATGCCACAATTTGCATAGGAAACGTACTGGCCGCGCTCGAACATGACAACCTCTCCGTCCGGCCTCAGGCGGCGGAGACGCGTCGCTACGCTTGCCCCGCCCGCATTGCCTCCGACAATCAGTACTCTCATGGCACAGCCCCCTGTGTGTTCTCTCCTATTGTCTTGGCTTTCGGAAGTGTTCCGTCCCGATGCCAAAGCAGCCCGTCAGTCCGACCTTGAAGAGAATGACGGCCGCAAACCAACGGATGAAGATGCGTTCGCCCATTATTCAACATGATTACCCGCATCCGACCGCCATGATCCTGAGGATGAGATTGAGATGCCGGCTTCTGTGCTTGCGCTCCGTCGGGGTAAGCACACGTTTCTTCGAGGGCTCGGTTTTCATGATCCTCCTTAGTGAACGATGTCTATCCTACTGAAAGTATATCACGGTGCGCTCTTTCGGGAACGGCTCTTGTATCGCTGACTGGCTCTGACCGGATCAACGGCCGGCTACCTGAGCCCCGTCGATGAGCAAATCGACCATGGCTGACCCATAACATGCGGATGGCGATGCAGGTCATCCAGCTCGATGTACTCATCTGGCCCGTGTTCGGTCGCAGGATGTCCAGAGAACTCCGGGCCGAATGGAACGGTTCCTGGGATCAGGCGAGCATATGTGCTTCCTCCGATGCTGATGCAGCGTGGCGTACCATGTGTGTACTCGTGGTATGCCTTTCCGAGCGTCGCAATGAGAGGAGACGAGGGATCCACATAGTGCGAAGGTGTGTCATCCAGGATGGTAAGGGCGGACGCCATAGCCGTGATGGACGGTCCAAGGACCGACAAGACGGACGTCCTCGACGACATGACGGGGTAGCGGATGTCGACGTCCAGCGTGCCGGGGCCGCCTTCCCAGCTGAGGACTCCCAGATTGAGTGTCAGACTACCCGAAACGTCATCGCGGAGATCCGCTCCCAGCCCGTGACCTGTTCAGTCCGTCCCGACCGTGCCGGCAAGGAACTGCGGCATGGGAAGGCCTTCCAGAACGCCAGCGGTATCCAGCACCATGAGGAGCTTTCCGATGGCGTTGTGCCCCTTGCCGGGTGTCGATGCGTGGGCCGGCTTGCCGTCCACGGACACCCAAACTCGGTCCCCGTCACTCGTTGTCTTGACGGTGAACCCATCCTGGTCGTCGCACCCGTGGAGGACGTTGAGCAGTGCATCTGTACCGTGTGAGGGAGTGGCTATGACGGCCTCCGCGTGTGCCGGCACCGTGTTTGTCGGTTGCCGCCTGCGGCAGACTGAAGTATGCCGTTGGCGTCTTGGCTGCTGGACAAGCGGATCGCCAGGATGCCTTTTTCACTGTTGACAATAGGGAAGTCGCCGTCGGGACTGAACCCCGATGAGGCCAGCGAGTGTCGACTGCGGTAGATCTCCATGTCCTGCCAGTTGCAGTCCTCGTCGGTGCGGAACATGAGAAGGATTGTATTCTTCGGTGCCGCCCCGCATGCAGCGAGCGCGGCGCGTGCAGCAGCGAGTGCGAAGACGGACGCGATAGCTGAGCCCTTGTCGTCTACGGCTCCGCGACCATGAAGGCGCCCATCCCAGATGGTCGCCGCAAATGAGGGCAAGGTTCATCCGTCGCTTGCGGGACAACTTCGAGATGGGTGAGGACGGCATGCTCGGTGCCCGATGTGTTTCCGTATCGAGCCCTGCCAACGTCTTCCTGCGTGTTCAGTATTGCGATGGCACAGACGTTGACGATGTCTTTGGCGCTGCAGCCTCGGGAGAGATCATTTGCCGGTTTGGGCAGTCCTTGGGCAACAGGACCGACGGCGTCGGCTCCAGCAAGCCGCTGGACAAGCTTGTACCCGATGTTTCCAGCATTGAGCTCGGGGAAGATGAAGCAGTTTGCCTTGCCTGCGACGACGCTCCATGGAGGCTTCTGGCGCGCAACCGATGGGACGAGGGACGCGTCAAACTGCAGTTCCCCGTCAATTGTAAGATCCGTTTCTTTGCCCGTGCCAGCTTGGTCGCCTGCACGACCTTGTCCACCATTTCGTGCGAGGCGGAGCCCTTGATGCTGAAGCTCAATATAGCGACAGCAGGCTCAATGTCCGTCAGCTTCCGGAACGTCGAGGCGGTCGCAATGGCGATGTCGGCAAGCTGCTCGGTAGTAGGATCGGGGACCACGGCAGAGTCTCCGAACTCGAACAGCCGTCCGTCTGGCATGACCATCAGGAACATCGACGAGACTGTCTTGTTGCCGGGCGCGGTGCCGACGATCTGCAAGGCAGGACGCAGCATGTCGCCCGTCGCGTGTACGGCGCCGGTGACCAGTGCATCCACCGCCCCCGCGGCGAGCCTACAGGTCGCGTGGTAGATAGGATCGACAGCGAGCTGAGCAGCCTGCTCTGCTGTTATGCTCTTGACTTTGCGCTTCTCGAGGATGAGAGCGGCATAGTCACGGTCTGGGGGAAGTCGCCGGGTCAACGACCTCAATGCCCGCAAGGCTGACGGCATTGGACTCCGCGTGGAACCGAATGGAAAGGCCGTTTCCAACCAGGACCACATGGGCCATGTCCAGACCCACCATGATGGCCGCTGCCTGCGGATTGCGCTCCTCGTCACCTTCTGGCAACACAACTGTCTTATGGAGTTTTGCCGCCCTGCTGCGAATCGACTCCAAGATGTTCATGCGACCTCCCATATGATATGGCAATTAGCAATTCTGGCACGGAGCTGACTTCTGCCAAGACCCGGCGTAATTACTGTTCCTGGTCCGGTCTAGCCAAGCAGCAGGTTGGCTATGAGGACGAACAGCTGACTCAGCAGGCAGGTGGCTCCCAGGACGTCACCAGTATAACCCCCGATCTTGCGGCGCGCGGCGATACCCATCAGCACGCCAGTCAGGAGGGCCACACCCATGGACACAGCCCAGCGCAGAGGGTCGATGAAGGCCAGCGGCGCAGCCAGCACAGCACTTACGACGGTCGCCGAGTGCTCGTATGGTGACATGAGCGCCCCCAGACCGCCTGACTTGGCCGGTTGTGTCACCGCAAGGAGGACGTTCATCGCGAAACGCCCGCACACGCTCATGAAGAGAAGCGACGTCGGCTCCGACGAACGGAAGGCCAGGTAGAATGCCAGGCAGTAGAAGAAGGAAAAAAACACGGCGAACGGACCGGTGTCGCCCTTGGACATGATTTCCAGGCACTTCTCACGTCCTGACTGATTGAGGAAGCCGTCGAAGGTGTCGAGCAGCCCATCAAAGTGGAAGAGGTCGAACAGATAGAAACCCATAATGATGGTCAGTACGGCGCCCAGATCGCCAGGGACGAACCGGCGTCCTGCGCAGTAGAGGAGTCCGGCGACATAGCCGACTAGTGTGAAGTATCGGGCAATGTGCTTCATGGTCCCCTTGCCGCCGAACGGAAGGCGGCTGAGGAACGAGAAGGCAAGTCGCATGTCATCCAGCACGGCAGGCCTCCCAGGTGCGCAGGCTGGTCGTGAGAGCATCAAGGTCGAATATCTCGAACGTCAGCAAGGTCCGGTCATTGACCCACGGCAGGATGACCGAGGCTGTTGCTGGGTCAAGAGCAAGATGGTCTTGTCCGTTGCCCACACCCATCGCATGGATCTCGACGACGCGTGGCTTCCACTCGTCAGGGACGCGCTTTCCAAGGAGGTGATGCCCGACGTCGAACACCATGCGCTCGTAGGGCTCGACGATGTCCTTGAGGTTCTCGAGAGCGACCCGGTTGCCCCAGGAGTAGTCGTTCCAGTGTGACACCGGGTGCAGAACATAGTTGAGAGCCGGGAATCCGTGACTCTCAAAGAAGCGGTACGCATCCCATGCCTGTACGGCGTCCGAGAATGGCAGGTGTACCGTGTACTGGAGGTCAAGCTTGAGCAGTTCTGAAAGTTCGCGCTCGAGCGTTGACTGCGTATTCGCGTCCCAGTTGGTCACCAGGAGCTCCTCGTAGTCGACTCGCCCGTGCGCAAGGCGGGCGTTTTCCAGCCACGTGCCCGGGACGAGCCAGGATGTGCACCCGATCATTTCAGGACGAGAGGCAGGCCCGCGACCATGAAGATTACGCGCTCTGCGCGTTGTGCCAGAGCAGCGTTGAGTCGCCCGAGCTCTTCCACGTACAGCCGGGTTGATGCATCCATGGGGATGATGCCCAAGCCGACCTCGTTGGTCACGAAAACCTCGTTGCCTGACACGGAGGCCAGCAGCTCATCCTTCATCGCAGTAAGGTCTCGCTGGTAGTGCATCAGGTTTCCGAGCCATGTCGTCATGCAGTCGACAAGCACCACGTCATATGATGCACAGCGACGAAGGACGGAGGGAACATCGACAGGCTCCTCGATGGTCTCGAACAACGACCCGCGCTCCTCCCTGTGTCGCTTGATCCGGGCTCGCATTTCGTCGTCGAAGGGTTCAGCAGTCGCGACGAAGGCCCGCCGCGTACCGAGCTCGAGCGCGGCCCGCATCGCGTAGGTGCTCTTGCCAGACTTCTCGCCGCCAGTGACGAGGATCATTGCTCAGAACCAGTGCTGATGCTCGCGTCCTCGAACGTTGCCATCTCGCGCATGATCTTGACAGCTGCTTCGATGATGCCAAACGACAGGACTGCCCCGGTTCCCTCTCCCAGTCGCATGTCCAGGTCAAGGATAGGACGCAGCCCCATGTCCCTGAGAATGACGATGTGGCCCTTGACCCATGATTTGTGTCCCGCAAACAGGTAGTCAGTGATGCCTGGATCGAGTTTCCATGCGATGAGGGCACCTGCGGTCGTCGGGTAGCCGTCGAGGACCAGGGGAAGGTGGTGGCTGGTGAACTCGAGGATGAACCCTGCCATCTCGCCAAAGCAGAAGCCCCCAACTTTGGTCAGGACGTCTATGGGATTCGTGAATGGCCGATGGAGATCCATGGCTCTCCGGACGACCTGCGCCTTGGTGTGCAGCTGCTCAGCGCTGATCTTCGTCCCGATGTCCACGATGGAATCGATGTCGTAGCCGAATGCTGCAGCGACGGTCGTCGCAATGGTTGTGTTGCCGATGCCCATGTCTCCGATCGCCGCAAGCTCGACGCCATGCTCGATCGCCATGCGGGCGACCGTGCGGCCGTTCTCGATGGACTGCATGGCCTGGTCAGGCGTCATGGCCGCTTCGACGGCGCAGTTATGTGTCCCGTGTCCGACCTTAAGCTTGATGAGGTTCGGATTGTCCTCGAAGTCATAGTCGACGCCGGCGTCAACCAGGTGGACTTCACTGCCGACGTGCCGGGAGAGGACGTTGATGGCCGCTCCGCCGCTCAACATGTTGAGTACCATCTCAGACGTCACGCCCTTGGGGTACGCGGACACACCCTCTGCGACGACGCCATGATCGGCAGCGAAGACGTAGACGGCCTTCTTCTTTGGTAGTTCAGGGATCACACCGCCCTGCATCATTGCCATTTTCGCGGCAATCTCTTCAAGGAATCCGAGGCTGCCTTTTGGTTTGGTGAGACTGTCAAGCCTGTTCTGAATGTCTTCTCTGAGCATTGTCATTCCTCCGGGAATGTAAGTTTCTGGTCCAGCCGCTTGCGATGAAGGCACAATCTCCCAGAATAGCCACCGGTTGCATCCGCTTCTGAGGGCGGACCGCACTTCGAGTGCCCGACAAGCAGGCCTAGATACAGGACTGGTCATTACTGCGTGGACACACCTCGAGTATATGGTTTTTCCGCCGCTGTCAACGGGGCAGTCTTACCAGGAGCGACGCGTTACTATGCTGTGTGGGGAGTGGCACGGATCGCTGACGGAGAGGTATGTAATGAGAACTGCGGGAACATGCCGCCGTGGATACCGTTTATCGTTCCCGTGGCGGCGTTCTTCTGTGTGGTTGTCGCAGTCGTGGCAATGACTGTGTTCGGTATGACGACTGTCCCCATAGCTCGTGACAAGGGTCACACTCTTGCACGATAGTTCCTGATTGCGTTTTTATGCTTCCTCCCGGTCTCTTTCTTGCGCTCGTCATGCTGCTGGCTGACTACTATCGGGAACGCGCTCACGGACCACAGAGGCGCCGACGTAGAAGGCTTGTGCGCCCCCTGAGTGCCTTAGCCTTGGCTAGAAGTACCTTCCACAGAGCTGGACGCTGTACAGTTGCACATAGCTGTGGTATACTAAATATTAAATAAGTCAGCGAGTCTCAGGGGGAACCATGAGGATTGTCATGGCCAATCAGAAGGGCGGTGTCGGTAAGACCACACTGGCGTTCCATCTTGCTACGCTGTTTGCCGCCGACGGCAACAGCGTTCTGGCGCTGGACCTTGACCCACAGGCCAACCTGACAAGCTGTTTCCTGCGGTCCGACCTGCCACCGGACAACAACGTGGCTTTGCTTTTCCAGGGAGGCTGCCCGCGCCCCCTCACGGTAAGCGACCATCTCGACTTGGTGGGAACGGACAGCAGTCTGAGCAAATATGAAGACCACGACGCTTCCGACCACCTCGGGTCGATAGGCTCGTGGCTCGATGCCGGCGACGTACATGATGTCGTCGTCATGGATACGCCCCCTGCCATGGGGCTGTTCACCAGGGGGGCACTTCTTGCAGGCGATTTCGCCATCATCCCAGCCGACGTGTCCTGGTTTGCGGTGAAGGGGCTTGCGGACCTCATCGCGTCCATCGAAGCGCTGCGATCCAGCCACAAGGCAGGCGTCAGGCCTCTCGGGATTGTCCTGAACAATATCCAGGAGCGACAGTCCTTTGCCCAGGAGACGTGGGCAGCGCTGGACGATCTTTATGGGCATCTGCTGTTCAAGACCACAATTCCCGAGTCCGTCCGGGTCAGGGAGGCGACAAGCCAGGGCATCCCGGTGACCCGGCTTCAGGCCAAGGGTAAGGCTGCCTCCGCTTACCGGCGGCTCTACAGCGAGATCCTGGCGAGACTGGAGCAGTCCAGAGGACTCTAGTGGTGCCTGTTCGCCTGTTTGTTTGCCCCGACGACCAGGGGATGGGCGAGGAGACCGACAGCGCCGGCGAGCAGGAGTGACAGACCGACGACAAGCATAAAGAAACGAGTCCTGAACAATGAGCGGCCAGTGGGAGCACCTCTTCCCAGCAGCAGGCCTGTCAGAAGAAGGACGATGCCGGTCGAAGTAAGCGCGATCGCGAGACGAAACTTGCGCCGCGTCGTCGCCTTAAGTCCAACGCATTTCTCGCGATGTGCCTTGTGGCCGACTTGCTTCCTGACACTCATTTGAATCCTTCATGCATGCGGCTATTGATATGCTACAGTCTGAGACGTTTAGCGCCCTGTTGTCCGTCGGAAGTGGCTGGCGTTCGATAAGCTGTTCGCACTGGTTGAGCTGGACGTCATGTCGTTCATACAGGAGGGTCGAGGTGAGGAAGCTGCTAGCAGCAGGATGCGTCGTAATGCTCGTCGCGATTGTGGCGACTGGTTGTCGTGCGGCCTCTCCGCCGCAGGTGGACGCGAAGGTGTTTCTCGTCAGAGAGTCATCGC
>Ga0315281_10005448_pt1 | contig 18208 bp, 17 predicted proteins | sample YL17G07_0_MG_FD_204540 | JGI IMG/M metagenome (GOLD analysis project Ga0315281, IMG submission 204540) | Sediment microbial communities from Yellowstone Lake, YNP, Wyoming, USA - YL17G07_0 | ecosystem: Environmental > Aquatic > Freshwater > Lake > Sediment | place: USA: Wyoming | collected...
AGGTGTTATACAAGACCCTCGCGTGACAGCATTCCTTTAATCTCTTCACACAATGGGAGGGGTTTAAAGCCAAGGGCTTGCGGCGGTAACAAGCCGGTTCTTCATGAACTAAGGGTTTAACAAAAGTTTGTCCTGAAATCAATGTAAAAAAAAGAGAGGATAGGCCAAAAAACCTATCCTCTCTTTATGGTGTTAAGAATAACGTTATGTGCAGAGGTTACTTTTTCACTTCAGCTTTTATTTATTTCTTTTCTTTTTCAGCCTCCGCCTTTATGGCTTTTATGGTGGTGTCCCCTTCCACCGTAATGAATTCCTTGATTTTTTCGAACTTCTTATCGGCAATCCCGCTTACTTTTTTGATGTCGTTTACGGTTTTGAAATTGCCATTGCTCGTTCTGTACTTTATGATTTCCGCCGCCAGCATGGGGCCAACACCTGGCAATAAGGCGAGCTGTGACTCGGTACCCGTGTTGATGTTTACCTTTCCTTCAAATCCTTCGGCAAAAACACCGATACTTGCCACAAAAACAACAATAACAACCAACACGGCATTTATACAACATTTACTCCATTTATCCATAAACTCCCCTCCGCTAAAAAAGTTACAGAGATTCTGGTACATGGGAGTAACTTTCGCAAATGGTAGGCCATGAATTGTAATGAAATCCCGTAATCGTAACAATGGAACTCAACACGACAAACATGGCAGCGGCAGTGATATAGCCGTGGATAAACAAAGGGTGGTGCCTTCCCTTATTCCCCGGTATTTTTCGGTGTTTTGGGCGTCATTCGAGCCTGCGGGGATGAGTAAAAAACGAGATCAGGACACTTTGCGGTCTGCTCGCATTAAAAATTTACCGAGCACTGCCGTAAAACACTGATGGAAAATAAAGGCGGTAAAAGTAACAAAATTGTAATTCCGCACGGACAAAAATTATCCTTTTTTATTTGTAAAAATCGTGAGAGCCGTCACAAAAAGGAGGGTTGTTCGTGTGCTGACAATTGCAGAATATCGAACGTTGCTTTGCTGTGACAGAAAACTTAAACGGCTTGTGTTCTGTGCCTTTATGCGCCCCATCACAAAGCGGCAGTTTTTTCGATTTGCCGCAACTGCACCAAAGGTAGTTGCCTGGTTCAAGTTCCATAGGAATTGGCATACTTGTTTCCTTCCGTAAAAGAATGATCGTAGTTTATGGGGATGCTGGTAATAGTGGAATACGTCCCTTTTTCTCCTGGCGGTTTATTAAAACACTAGTTGCCGTTAAAATGAAATTTCGTGGCAAATCCGCTTCTCCCGTCATAATTCCATTCCTGCTTGCCCTCTTCAAACCGGTGCGCAACGGCCTTTCCCATGTCCAGGGTAAGATCAAATTCTCTTGCCCAGATTGAAAAGTTTTTATTCACGATTTGCGTGGGCTTGCTGGGGTCTCCTGCCCCATGCAGCATTTCAATATCCAATAGTAAATTATTAGAGACAACGGCCTTCTTGTGCCATGGTGATGACTCTATGTGAATAGGAACGTACCTTACCGTAATCCTTTCCGGCGGAACATGGCTAAAACTAAAAACATGGTTTTGGAAAATATCCAATAAGGCGTTTTTCTGGACGGCAGAAGCTGTTTTATCGTTGATGTAAAAGACAATCCAGTTCTTATCTGCACTTGCGGTTAAATCTGTTATACCTATCACTGTCTGATCATCCAGGGTATATTGTCCATACGTCCCCTTCTGAATATGAAAAACGCCGGAAATTTTGCAGGTCTTGTTATGCGTAGGCACACTCCCGAACAGGCACGGACAACCGGGGTTGCAGGTGCACCCTTCAAAATACTCGCCTTCAATAGACCAGGACGGGGCAGAAAATGCGACACCCGAAATATTTAAGATCATCATGATTGCTACCAACCCTGCCCCCCCAAATCTGTTCACCCTCATTTTTCATCCTCTCCTTAAAAATTGCCTTATTGAACTGCAAATAGCATAATTCTGACTGCTGGACGTCGGCAAGCCAATAACGGTATGGCCTATTACCCCAGCGCAGCAAAGCCACGGAGTCAAAGGTGTTTGTTTTTCTTCGCTACCGGCCGAACAATTACTTTATCCCCAGGATATTTGAGGCCATTTCTACGATTACGTCAGGGTTGAACGGCTTGGTCATGTATACGTTCGCGCCAACCTGTTCTCCCCTCTTTTTGTCGAACTCCTGGCCTTTTGCGGTAAGCATGATAATGTAGACGTCTTTCATGTTTAGATCATTCTTCACCTTGTTGCATACATCAAAGCCATTCAGTTTGGGCATCATGATATCGAGCAGCACCAGCTCAGGCTTTTCCTTTTTGATGATTTCAACGGCGCTTTCTCCGTTATCCGCCAGCATGATCGTTACCCCCTTTTCTTCAAGCTCCTCAAGGGTTTGTTCTAAGAGAAGCCGTATATGGGGTTCGTCGTCAACTATGAGTATTTTTGGCATGTGTTCCTCCATTGTATCAAATATTTCTTACGAAAACTGGTATTCCGCTTTTTATAAAGATTTGTGGCGCATTTTCATACTACCCCGCTTTTAGGCGCTTTTCTTGCAGATTCTTTTTCGTCTGTTGCGATAAGCCCCCTTTTTAATGCGGCCTTTGATATTAACGACCCAACCTCCCTGATCAACCCCTCGGTGCAGACGGGTTTCGTAAAATATCCATCAACACCAAGAGTATAACCCCTTTCCTTATTTTCCACGATGGAATTGATTACAATTGGTATGTGTAACGTTTTGGGGTCGTTTTTAAGCACGGCAACGACGTCAAAGCCGTTGATTGTAGGCATCATAACGTCAAGTATGATAAGATCGGGACATTCTTTTTTAGCTAAGGAAATTGCCTCCAGCCCATCTTTTGCCTCTACAACATGATAGCCTTCCGTTTCAAGCGTTTGTCTCATAAATTCACGAATCGGCGCCTCGTCGTCTACCACAAGAATACTTCTTTTGTGTTTGGCAGCGTGCCGTGTTGCTATCGCTCTGTGGTCAGGTGTCTGCTTTACCGGGACATCGGCATCGATTTGTTCGGCGTCTGTTTCAACAACAAGGGGAATGGTAAATGAAAAAACGCTTCCCTCGCCCGGCTGGCTTTCAACCCATATCCTCCCGCCGTGATGCGCTACGATCTGCTTGCATATCGGAAGTCCGAGACCCGTGCCACTGGGTTTGTCGGTAAGCGTATCGCCAACTTGTTTAAATTTCTCAAAAACCTTATCATGGTCAGACGGGTCAATCCCTCTACCCGTATCTATGATGCTCAAGGTCAGGGCGTTGCCAGTTTTTTTTACGGCGCACGTGATTGAGCCTTCATCCGTGAACTTCACCGCATTTGAAATCAAATTAATCACCACCTGCATCAGCCTGTTCTTATCGCCATGTATCACCGGCAGGTTATCTTCTATACTTTTTATGAGTTTTAATCCTTTTTGTTCAAAGAGGGAAAGGGTAACCGCCGTTGCCTGCTCAATGATATCAGATATTAAAAGCGGCTCCATCTTCCATTCAACCTTGCCTGCCTCTATTTTTGATAGGTCAAGGACGTCGTTTATCAGCGAGGTAAGCCGCTCTCCTTCGGAAATGATAATGCCAATGTTTTCGCCTATCTGCCTCATTGCCTTCAAGGTTTTACCGTCTTCGGTTTTAATCTGGGGGACGATAATATCCTCGAACCGCTTCTTGATTATTTTGGTAAACCCAAGCACGGACGTTAATGGCGTCCTTAGTTCATGCGAAACCGTCGATAAAAAATCCGATTTGATCTTGTCCAGTTCCTTAAGTTTTTCGTTGGCGTCACGGAGTTCGCTCGTTCTGTCTTCCACCTTTTGTTCCAGTGTCCGGCTATAATCTTCTAACTTTCCATAGGAGGTTTTCAGATTTTCTGCCATTTCAGTAAACGATTCTGCAAGGACGCCGACTTCGTCTCGCGAGTTAACCTTGATATTTGCCGAGATTGCAAAATCCCCCTTAGCCAGTAATTTGGCAGATTCTGTCAATCTTATAAGAGGTCTGGATAACTTGGTTGATATCATAAAGACGATTACGGCGCCTATGATGATAAACACGACGGCCGTAATGAACGACCGGATAATAATTTCTTGAACCTTTTTTCGTATTTCTTTATTCGATAGCGCGATTTCTTTGTGCAGGATATCCAATGAAAAGACAAGGCGGAGCACCCCCCATTTCCCCGTGCCAACGTTGATCGGCACGATCATTTCCATGAATTGATTGCCGTCCTTCTCGTATTCGTTAATAATGGCCTTATCCTGGCTTGCTGCGAACGTATCCTCGTCAGCCGAAAGTTTTTCTTGTTGGAGTTCCGGCTGTAAGGTATGCGTGTAGGCCACGCACGAAGCGTCCATTAATATGATGTAACTTAATTCCTTGTGGTCACTAACCGTCTTTTTTATTATTTCGGTAACGTGGGAGAAGTTGAAAGACGCAATACCTTCCTCCGTTTGCCGGGCCAGGTTATCGGAAAGCAGCGCACCCTGCTCGACAAGGTTCTTCTTCATAAGGACGATGCGGCGTTCGAGCTCTTTTTCCAGGATGTCTTTTTGAGTTGAAATCTGCAGGAAGGTAAATATGAGCAGCAGTCCTACGATTAAGCCTACCATCGTGGTGAGTAATTTCCAACGGATGCCCCTTTTTATGTGAATCCGTTCTCTCATAATAGCTACCTTTACTTAATTGAAAGGGTATTTTAAGTGTTTTAGCGCACTCTGGTATATTCCAGCACGCTTGTATTTTACCAGTATTTTCAATGCGTTCAAGGAATTTAATTCTTGTGCGCTTTGGGGCGTTTTCTACGATAAGTTGACGTGCGTAATAGTTTGTATGTCAAAGGGGCGCGAGGCAGGGATTCCGGTTTATGAAAACGTTTGGAACCACGGAACACACAGAATATAAGGATCGCACAGATTTCGAGTTAAGTCCCCCTTAAAAAAGGGGAATACAGGAGGTTGTGAAAACTTGCAAAATCTGTTGTGTAATTAATGCGCTGCATAGTTCCGTTAGGAACGAAATATCGGTAGAAGGTAAACGGAGAAATCGTATTATACACAACGACATAAAGTTCTTCGCATGTAAAAATGCACATAGTGCTTAAATTTGCCTGAAATTAATTAACTATGCGCAATTATTTATGTCGTCATGTATAGTTCCGTAGGAACGATATATTGGTAAAACAATTGGGTTTTAAATATATCATGCCTACGGCATTTATGTTTGAATAATCTTGCGGTTTCTACCGATATTTTGTCCCTATGGGACGTTGAAAAGAAGTTTTGCGTGGCGGCAGGAGTCTCCTTCTGCCGCTTGACTACGGGGAGAAACAGCCAGGAGGAAACGCCTGACTGCACACACGGGGCGTGGGGATAGGATACGGTGCCCGTGTCCCTACGTGCGTCCGTAATACAAAAGTCGCCGAAAGGCCTTATTTAATGCTCAGGAATTTCAAAACGATTTTGTAGTGGCAATTCATGAATTGCCACTACACTATTAAAAGCCGTCGAAGGCCTAATTTAACTATTGATATAATCCGAATGATTATGGCAAAATATATTGATTGCCTAGCGCAGCAAAGCCGCAACCATGCCCCCCCTTAAAAAAGGGGGATACATGGGGTTGTAGAAAACGTACAAAAAAAACGAAGCAGTGCTTCTGACACAGGTACATTCCCAAGCTGGGGCTTGGGGACGCTGCGCAACCCTAAAGGGTCGCCCTACCTCCTATACGTTAAATTAGGCCTTCGACGGCTTATTTGTGTTCACACGTAAAGATACGGGCGCCGGGGTCCCTACACCAACGCGCTCCCACGTTCTGCATCCAACAGGGCGGGGGATAAACCCCATACGTGTTAAGAAGGAATCAATAATCACTATGAAACCCTTATTTATGTTGCATCCAACGTGTCCTCCGCCGCCGGCGGGGCTGGGGGTTGACTGGAACTTCTTCGCCGCGTTAAGTAATGTTCATAGTCATCAAGAATTCAGCATTAGTTTTTGATTTGGCCAGTCTGTTTTTGAGCAGTTCCATGGCCTCTACCGCGTTCATCTCGTTAAGCACCTTTCTAAGCATCCACATCCGTTTAATCTCTTCGGCGTCTACGATCAACTCTTCTTTCCTGGTGCCGGAGCGGGTGATATCGATCGCGGGGAACAGTCGGCGGTCTGCCAGCTTTCTGTCCAGATGCAATTCCATATTGCCAGTGCCCTTGAACTCTTCAAAGATAACCTCGTCCATCCTGCTTCCGGTATCAACCAGCGCCGTTGCAACAATGGTAAGACTCCCGCCTTCTTCAATATTTCTCGCAGCGCCAAAGAATCTCTTTGGTTTTTGGAGGGCGCTGGCATCGACACCGCCGGAGAGTATCTTTCCGCTGTGCGGCACCTCGGTATTATACGCCCTTGCCAACCTGGTGATGGAATCGAGCAGGACAACAACGTCTTTGCCGTATTCCACCATGCGCTTTGCCTTCTCAATTACCATTTCTGCCACTTGAATATGGCGGCTTGCAGGTTCATCGAAGGTGGAGCCAATAACCTCGGCCTTGACGGAGCGGGCCATGTCGGTCACTTCTTCCGGCCTTTCATCAATCAAGAGAATAATCAGGTAGACTTCCGGATGGTTTTTGGTGATGCTATTGGCAATCTTTTGCAATAACACGGTTTTACCGGTACGCGGCGGGGCAACGATTAAACCTCTTTGCCCTTTTCCGATGGGGGTCACAAGGTCCATAATCCTTGTTTCAAGCTCAGAGGATTCCTTTTCCAAAAAGAGCCTATCCGATGGGTGTAATGGGGTCAGATCGTCAAAAACAATCTTATCACCCATGATCTCCGGGTTCTCGAAATTAATCGCCTCTACCCTCAACAGGGCAAAGTATCTCTCCGTGTCCTTTGGCGGCCTGATCTGGCCGGAAACAACGGCGCCCGTTCGAATTCCGAACCGGCGGATCTGAGAGGGAGAGATATAGATATCGTCGGGACAGGGCAGATAGTTGTAGTCAGGCGACCGTAAAAATCCAAAGCCTTCCGGAAGCACCTCTACCACGCCTTCGCCGTACATGAGGCCGTTTTGATTAACCCTATCTTTGAGTATTTTAAAGATGAGGTCCTGCTTTTTAAGGCCAATATACTCTTTGATACCTTCTTTTTTTGCCGTGTCCTGCAGTTCCTTTATCGTCATCTTTTGTAATTCTGTAATGTGCATCTCGCCACGTTTGATTTCTTCGTACTTCTCGTTTTCCTCCACCAGGTCTACATCCAAGTCCACAGGCTCTTTCTTACCATTCGTTACTGCCATAAGTACTCCTCCCTAATAATTATTACTAATTCTACGACTGTCTTTCTTCCAGGCAATGTTGCCAAAATTCCTTTACTTGTCTAAAGGTGTTTTCTGCGGTGAAATTATTGTCAATAATGTAATCCGCGCTTCGTTTTTTCTCCTCCAAACCCATTTGAAACTGTTCCCGTTTTTCCAATTCGTCCGCAGGCCAATGTCTGCTGAGTTGGCTCCTCTCTACCCTACGCTCCTTGCTCGTGTTAATAAAAATTACAAAATCACAAAAGATGGCAAGCCCGGATTCCTCTAATAAAGCGGCGTCGATGACGACGACCTTCCTGCGCCCCAGCTTTTCGATTTCCGCAATCTTTGTCTGTATCTGCTCAATAACAGGGGGATGAAGGATGGCGCACAGGGCGTCCAGGCGCGCCTTGTCCTGAAAAACGATCTTCGCTAACTGTGAGCGATCAACATTGCCACCGGCGTCCAGGACTTCAGCGCCGAACTCCTCCACGATCTTGTCCTTCACCTCCTTCACCAACATGCGCTTGTGGCACATTTCGTCGGCGTTGAGGTATTGCGCTCCCAGTGAGGCGAGCATACGACTAATGGTGCTTTTCCCGCTCGATATACCGCCCGTTATTCCAATGACTTTCGGTTTAATAATCAATCCGATTCCATCCAATTTTTGCCGGTCTTTATGTTTACCCTGATCGGAACGTCCATTTCTACGGCATGGACCATTTCCTCCTGTATCATTGCCCGTGCCTCCGCGTCGGCGCTCGCCTTCACCTCAAAAAGCAGTTCATCGTGTATTTGAAGCAGCATCTTCACCTCATGCCCCATCGTCTGCAGCCGCGCGTATATCTTGTTCATGGCAATCTTAATCAAATCAGCAGCGGTACCCTGGATTATCGTGTTAACGGCAATGCGTTCCGCCAGGTTTCTCCGCCTTTTATCACCGGCATTCAGTTCCGGTATGGACCTTTTTCTGTTAAAGAGCGTCTTTACGTACCCGTGCCCCCTTGCCTGCTCGATAGCCCCATCCCGGAATTCTTTCACGCCCCGGTACAAAGCAAAGTAGGCGTTGATGAACTCGCGCGCTTGTACCACGGAAAGCCCGGTGTCACGGGCAAGCCCGAATTCGCTCAGCCCGTAGATAATGCCGAAATTAACCGCCTTCGCATTTCTCCTCATTTCGTACGTCACCCCTTCAATGGGGACGTTGTAAATGGAGGATGCCACGGCGGAGTGGATGTCTTTATCCTGTTGAAAGGCCGTTACCAGTGCAATATCTTTGGAAAAATGCGCAAGGATACGCAGTTCGATCTGGGAATAGTCCGCCGACAGAAACAAGGCATCTTCTCCGGATGGAACAAAGGCGCGCCGGATATGCCGTCCGACGTCCGTTCGAATCGGGATATTCTGAAGGTTCGGCTCACTGCTGCTCAGTCTTCCCGTGGCCGTAACCGTCTGATTAAACGAGCTGTGCAGCCGTCCCGTATGAGGATTTATCATGTCCGGCAAGGCGTCAACGTACGTATTTTTTAGTTTGATAAGCTGCCGGTATTCCAGCATTAGCTTGGGCAACGGATGACTCCATGCAAGGGTAGCCAATACGTTTGCATCCGTAGACGAACCGGTCTTGGTGCGCCTTACCCGTGGAAGCGAAAGCTCATCAAAGAGGATTTCACTCAACTGCTTGGGTGAATTAATATTAAACTCGCGCCCGGCCGTGGCGTAAATATTCTTTTCAAGACCTTGTAATCTTGCGGCCAATTCTCCCGACATCTCCTTTAAAACCTGGACGTCTATGCCTATCCCGTCCCACTCCATCCCGACCAGCGCATAAATCAACGGTATCTCGACCTGCTGAAAGAGCGTCCACAGCCCCTCTTTTTTGAGGCGCGGTTCCATAACCTCCGCCAGCCGGAACGCAACGTCGGCGTCCTGGCAGGCATATTGGCATATCTTTGCAATGTCAACCCGGTCCATCGTTATCTGCGTCTTACCGCTGCCGATAAGCTCGGAGGTGGCGATGGTCTTATAGGAAAGATACTCAAAGGCTATATCATCCAGGTTGTGATTCCTCTTTACCGGATTCAGCAGGTAGGAGGCAACCATCGTGTCAAAGGCGATCCCCTGTAAACGGATATTGTTGTTTCTCAGCACCAGGGTATCGTATTTAATATTTTGCCCGATTTTTTTAATAGCGGAGTCTTCTAAAACAGGTTTCAGAACTTGCAGCGTCGCTTCGGCGGATAAGAGCGGCGTCCCTTCCGTCGCCATAAAAGGCAGGTAATACGCCACCCTGGCTTGCCAGGAAAACGAGATACCTACTATCTTCGCCTCAAGGGGTTTGACGCTGGTGGTCTCCAGATCAACGGCAAACGCCTTCTGCGCCTTTAACCGGGTAAGAAAGTCGTGAAACTTTACCGGTGTATTTATCAGGTTGTACCAGGTCTCCTCCGTCTTTGCCGTAGCAACCAGGTTTGCCAGGAGGGTGTTAAACCCCAGGTTCCTGAATAACGTCTTCAACTTGACATTTTCAGCAACCGGTATCCTGCATGCATTCATATCCAGGCGGAGGGGAACGTCGCTACGCAGCCTTATCAGTTTTTGAGAAAGCCGCGCCTGGTCTGCAAAAGTGCGCAGGTTTTCCTGTCTTTTCTTTCCCGATATCCCGCCAACATTCGTAAGCACGGATTCGAGCGTACCCCATTTCTGAATCAGTTCCAATGCCGTTTTGTTGCCGATACCAGGCACGCCGGGAACGTTGTCCGAAGAATCCCCGGAAAGGGCAAGGACGTCCGTCACCTGGTCGGGGCGTATGCCTTTTTCCTTAAAAAGCGTCTCCTGGTCAATCAGCATTTCCTTCTTTGCATTTAAGATTTTAACGCGCGCATTGATGAGTTGTTCCATATCTTTGTCGGAAGTCACGATGATAGTTTCGACGTCTTTATCAGATAGCAGCTTTACGAGGGTGCAAATCAGGTCGTCCGCCTCAAACCCCATTGACGCATAGACGGGGATGTTGAAAGCCCTGACTACTTTATAAATTAACGGGATCTGAACTCGCAAATCATCTGGCATCGGCTTACGATGTGCCTTATACTGTTCGTATTCCCGGTGTCTATGGGTGGCTAACCTTGTGTCAAACACCACGGCGGCATACTCCGGGTGCTGTTCCCTGAGCAGCTTCTGGAGCATTCTGGTAAAGCCGTAAACGGCATTTGCAGGTTTTCCGCCAGGGGTTGTCAGTCTTGCTGTAATAGCATAAAACGCCTGGTAACAATGCGAATGTCCGTCAACAATGAAGAAGCGTTCTGGCATCTTGGATAAGTGATGTAAAACAACGGTTAGAAATAAAACTTCGTGTTATCGAGTTAAGTTCCCCTTAAAGAAGGGGGATTCATGGGGTTGTGCTTTTCCGGGCAATTTTACAACCCCTTTTATCCCTTTTTGCTAAGGGGGCCTTTTACGTCTCGCACTCTAAAACCCGCTTAAATAAAAGGAAAAAGCACCTATAATAAAAATAATTTACTCAGGAGCATTTCATATAAGATAGGCAATTGCAAGGCAAGACGAACGGAGATGCACGTAAAATTATTGTAAAGGAATTTTCATTTTATTTAGACGTTTTTGGTGACGTTTCGGTATGTTCCCGGGCTGAAACCCGCATGGATACAGATTTGTTCCGGCAAAATGACTTACCGAAACACCTAAATGATAATGTATTAAAAAACCTCTTTACTGCGGGCAACGTATGCATTCATGCGCAACTTGCTTTTTGAGGTTTTATACCGATATATCCACTACAAACTATGGATAGCATCAGGAAGTTAGGCTCAGGGAAAGGAACAGATTGTTTCTATGCTGACTTTAGGCTGGACAACCACCATCAACCGCTTAAAGAAACGCTTTGACAACTGATGACACAGAAAGATGCTATCATCTCTTGAAATCAAAGTCAAGCTAAAATTGAATAAATCCCATTCAGAAGTGTCTTTTATTTTCCTTGCAAATTTTCATTTTGCATATAAAATTACACGTGTGCATTTTCTTACAGTACAAAACTAGTGGCGGTGTAGCTCAGTTGGTAGAGCAGCGGACTCATAAGCCGCGCGTCGGGGGTTCGAATCCCTCCACCGCTACCAATTCCAACAACAATCCATCGCGCATATCGTACAAAACACACAAAGAACGCTCAGAGAAGCAACGGGAACCGGCAAAAATTAGGTAGGGCAAGGCTTTAGCCTTGCAACGCTCGGAATACGCACCTGGGATTGTAACCTAAAAGGGCCGCTCTACGGCTGCTTTGAATTTCCTATACACTAAAATATTCTACGCAATTCAATAATCCAAAATCTGTACTACACTACAATCTATCAACTCCTTGTTTTTTATGCTCGTTTTTCAAAATGCACAACTATAAGGTATTGATTAGATGAGGCTTACGTAAATTTTTGAGCATTGAGTTTTTTGTCGTTTGAAGTTGTTTCGTATTTCGATATTCGAATTTCGAATTTGGTTGCGGCCAGAGGCCGCGCCAGGAAATCTGTGGCTCCAAACGTTTTTAATTGGCACAAGCCGATGATTCATAAATAACTAGGAATTATGACCTGCCCCGCTTACCTGCAATTGTATAAATCAGGAGAACTTTTCACCAGGATTGAAAAGGGCAAGGCCTTGTTGCAAGAATGTCAGATATGCCCGCGACGGTGCAAGGTAAACAGGACCGAAGACAAACGCGGCGTTTGCAAGGTTGGCAGACGCATAAAGGTTTCCAGTTACGCCCCCCACTTCGGCGAAGAATCCCCCCTGGTTGGAGTGCACGGCTCCGGTACTATCTTTATTACATCCTGCAATCTGGGATGTGTATTTTGTCAAAACTTCGATATCAGCCACCTCGGTGAAGGATGCGAAGTTCCCCCGGTGCGTCTTGCGCAGATGATGATAGAACTACAGCAGTTGGGGTGTCATAACGTCAACTTCGTCACGCCAACCCACGTCGTCCCACAAATACTGGAGGCGCTTCCCCTCGCCATTGAAAATGGCCTAAACATCCCCCTCGTTTACAATACCGGTGGTTATGACCTTGTGGAGACGCTGCAACTCTTAGCTGGGGTTTTCGACCTCTACTTGCCGGATTTCAAGTTCTCTGACGACAAAACCTCCGCCACATTATGCATGGCCAAGGATTATCCGCAGGTAACTATGGACGCCATCAAGGAGATGCACCGGCAGACGGGAAACCTTGTGATTGACCATCGTGGCGTCGCGGTAAGAGGACTCATCGTCCGCCACCTCGTCATGCCCAATGGGTTGGCGGGAACACGCAAGGTAATGCAGTTCCTGTCCAGGGAAATTTCTCCCGACACGTACGTCAACATCATGGACCAATACCGCCCCTGTGGCCTTGCCGGCAAATACCCTGAAATCAACCGTCGCATCCGTGTTGAGGAATTTGAAAATGCCCTAAAAATAGCGCATGAAGAAGGCATCCACCGATTAGATTAAAAATAAAGGGAAGTTGATGTTAAAACAAGCCGGTCGTAGGAGATAAATTGATGAGGTTAAAAAATAAAGCTGTCATATTTTTCTTTTTGGTATTCACAATCCTTATCTCTGAATTTATTCTCGACACAACGATATTTAAATTTTGTACCGCATTTTCTGATCATCTAACTAACGAAGATGCAGCACAACGCTATTTGAATGAAGGAAACATCCTTAATATACCAGATATACCAGAAAAAAACGGATTACGGCTATCTGACGTTTCTAACATACCATCTACACTATAACGCGTGCCATGTTCAGATTTAACCACTTTAGCCACATTATAGGTTGCCCCATGTTTGCGCAAAGAGTTCACTCATACTTTCCAATTTTCTACTGTGAAACCAAATTGAGAAAGAAAAGCTGCTTGTAACTCACAATGGTATGAAACTTGTCTGAGACGTGGCAAGCCACTGCCCCCCGCCGGCGGGGGCGCAGGGGGTGGACTGGCACAAGTAAAAATTTCGGCATGTTTACAACCTGATAATCTGTAATATTTGTTTAGACAATAGTGAACTATGCAATGATTAGTGAACGAACCGTAGGGTTCAAGATGAAAATTGGTATTCATAGAAAAGGAGTAGTTAAAGCGATGAACAAGTGCTGTCCTCCCCCCTGTGCCCCCGCCGGCGGGGGACATGTAGGATGCAATACAAATAAGGGTTTAACGGTAATTCTTAAACTTAACACATATACCGTTCTTCCCCGCATCCCCTTCAGCAGGCCATCGGTATCCGGTAAAGGCATTTGTGAATCTCTTCGGGGTGGAAGACCATGTGGCCGGGGCGGTGGTAGTGCCAGTCGTTTCCATCGGGGACGTGGTGTTCCAGGTATGGCCAGTTTCGGAAGGGGTCTACGCCCAAGCCCTGAATGAGTTTCCGGTTGGCCATGGTGACGTTTCCTGCCCTGGGCGGCATCGGTCCTGCCTCTTTGCGCATACACCCCTTGAGCAGGTGCGGGGCGTAACCGCCTACTTTGTTTACGATCTGGCCGATCTGGTACAGGCTGAGGTGGCGGTGTGAGCCGAGGTGGTAAATGCCTTTCATCTCCCTGTTTTCCAGGGCAAGCTCTACTATGCTGTTGAAGTCTTCGCAGTAAAAAGGGGAGCGCATTTCGTCGAAGTATAACGTCGCTGGATTGTTTTTTTTGAATCGGGACAGTATCCAATCAATGGCGCCCGCGTGTCCGTTGACACTGATGCCCATCGGGAGCGATATCCGCAAAATTACTGCAGAGGGGCATCGCAGCGTGATAACGTCCTCCGCAATGGCCATCGTCTTGCCGTACATGGTAACGGGGGCAATCGGATCTTCCTCCGAATAGAGACCCTCCGATTTGCCGGGAAATACGAGGTCGGTGGAGAGATGGATCATCCGGATATCCCTGTCGCCGATGATTTCGAGTACGTTCAAGGCCGATTGCACGTTCACGCGGTAGGCGAGGACGGGGTTCATCTCGCACGACTTCAGGGCGCACGACCCTGCTCCGTTTAGGATCGACTTGAATTTCTTTTTCTCCATCAATGCGGCAAGCCCCTTGCGGTCTTCCATATCCAAAGGGATAATCCCCGCGTCCCTCAAAGGCCAGTATCGTACCGGACGGATTGCTGTGACGTGGTTGGGGTACTTTGCATGTAAATATTTAAATATGCTGTACCCCGGCACACCGGTTACCCCGGTGATCAAGAGCGGCAGAAAGGACGGCAATGCCGTGATATCTTCGGTTTTAGACAGACCACACCTCAATTCTGTTACCCTCCGGGTCATGCAAAAAGAACGACCGCCCTCCCCATGGATGGTCTTTTATTTTCCCTAACGGTATTCTTTTTAATTGCAGGCGTTGCCAGGCATCGTCGGCATTGTCAACCTGAAAGGTTATCGTCAGGCCTTGCCCGCCGGCGCTCTTAACGGTTGCCCGTTGTTCGTTTGCGACACTCAATCGGGCGTGGACGTTCACCTCAAGCTCCACAAACCACTCATTCTGAAACGTTACGGGAAGGCCGAGCGCTTCACGATAAAAGGTTGCCGTTTCCTGCCAGCGACGGCAGTACAGTATGGTATTCATTATCCGAAAGGAATCGTTCATTCTATGTCCGTTAAACAGAAAGATATTGGTGAATACCCGGCTTAAAATAATCGGGTGTTATGTTGAACTGGTCAAAAGTATAATGACTTCCAATAGATATGTCAACTGAGCTTGCCACTTATCCTTGATGTTCACAGAACTTTCTGATAGTATCGGGAAACTATTCAATAACTGGTTCTTCCCGGCTCTTCGCGCCCGGAGAATACGGCAGTTGAGCCGTGAACTCCTAACCCGGCGCAAAGCGCCGGGTTAGGAGTTCGAGACCGATGCCCCCTTCGGGGGTGACGGCTCAACTGCCGCATTAGGTGACTTGTAGAGAGAAGCGAATATGCCAATCAAAACAGCTCTCTGGAAAGTTGGTTCCGAGCCTCAATTACTAGCTGAATCATCACTGAGTAAGGAACAACTTCTGGAAGATATGATTATCGTTGCGCCAAGCATGCTTTCTGATGAATGGATGCTTATTGGGCGTCAGGAAGATACAGGTTTTGGGGGACGTATCGACCTCTTGGCCATTGCTCCTGATGGCTCTCTTGTGCTTATTGAGCTCAAGCGTAATCGCACGCCGCGTGAAGTTGTGGCGCAAGCGTTGGATTATGCTTGTTGGGTTGAAAAGCTTCGTGCAGAAGATATAGCAGCTATTTATAGCCGCTTTGCGCCGGGGCGGAGTTTAGCTGATGATTTTTACCAACGCTTTGGTCAAACGCTTGATGAAGATAGCCTCAATGAGAGTCATCAAATAATCATTGTGGGGCGGCGCTTGATGATAGCACAGAGCGCATCATTGCTTACTTGAGTGATCGTGATATTCCGGTTAATGTACTTTGCTTTCAGGTTTTTACAAACGGAGGCGAGCAACTTCTCAGTCGCGCATGGTTACTTGATCCGATGCGCGCCCAAATCAGTGCTGCAGCGTCTACTGACGACCAGGGTGAGCCATGGAATGGTGAATTTTATTGTTCCTATGGCCACGGTGAGTCTCGGTCATGGACTGAGGCCGTTAACTTTGGTTTTATCTGTGGTGGCGGTGGAGCATGGTATAGCAAGACACTACAACTCCTGAATCCCGGTGATCGTGTGTGGGTCAAAATCCCTGGTTCTGGTTTTGTAGGTGTAGGGCGCGTTGCTGGTCGAGCACAGGCCGCTTTGACATTCAAAGTCAAAACATCCGATGGAGAAGTTCCAGTACTTGATATGGTCAAGCAAGGAAGTTGTCATCGCGAGTATTCTAATGACTCTGAGCGTTGTGAATACTTTGTGCCCATCCAGTGGCTGCAAACGGTGCCGTTGGAAAAGGCCGTGCATGAGATTGGCTTGTTTGGTAATCAAAATACTGTCTGCAAGCCCACTACACCTAAGTGGCGCTTCACCGTTGAGCGTCTAAAAGAAAAATTTCCCAACTTTGAATAAGAGGCACTTAACAACCGCTTGTACGCCGACACGGCGCTTCGCGCTTTCGCGGACGGGTGTGTGGTGCAAATCAGTTTTCTTTCGTGCAGGTGTTTTCGGTTCGAACGCGCGTCGCGCGGGTGAAGCGGACAGACTGGGCAAGGGCAAGGGCAAGGGCAAGGGTCACATCTTAAAACTTAAATAATGGATAAAAATCACTATAATAATTATGGGAACACCATACTTAATGGGGAAGGTCAGGAGGTGTTCCTTGATGCAATCTTGCTGACATAATAAAATATGGCTTAACGAATCAATCTAGCCGACCGCAAAAAGCGCGGCGGCTGATTTAGGTCGTTAGATGTGGTAAAGTTCAAATATAAAAGGAAAAAGTTTTATGCCCGAAATTTCCAGATTTTTTGGAATTATTATATCAATGTATTTTGACGAACATAATCCACCGCATTTTCATGCAAGATATGGAAAAGATTATGTAGCTGTTGAAATTAAATCATTACGGATAATTGAGGGGAGGCTCCCACCTCGTGTGTTAGGTCTTATTATGGAATGGGCATTTCAACATCAAAAAGAATTATTGAATAACTGGGAATTAGTAAGAAAAGAGAAGCCATTGTCAAAAATTAAACCTTTGATATAAGAGGAGAAGAAACGATGATTCATGATGTAATTTCCGCAGTTTACAAAGAAGACTATAAAATTGAAATTACATTTGATAATGGAGAAAAAGGAGTAATGGATTTTTCTAAATACTTGAATAGAGGCGGAGTATTTAAGCGTTTTAAAGATATTACCTTTTTCCGTAATTTTGAAGTAAATACAGAATTGGGAATTCTGACATGGCAGAATGAAATAGACATAGCTCCGGAAACTTTATATACAGAAACTACCGGTAATCCATTGCCAGATTGGATGGAAGTAAACAAACCTAACAAATCACTCCAGCGGACGGCGAGGAAAGGCGCTCGCCGCCGCTGAGTTTTGTCGTTATACGAATTTGACCGTATGCATGGCGGATTTAGGTAATTGGAAACGTATCCACAAGCATTTTAGGTTAATAAAAACTCAACTAGGAGAATAAAAGAGATGAAAATAAAAGGTAACTATTCAGCGAAAACATTTCAGAATTTGTTTGACAGGATATTTGAGATAAGGAGGTAATTGGTTTGGTTGATACTATATATGGCTGCAGAGGCGGCCACCATAGCCCGTACGAGGTCTATACACAGGCAGGAGTGGGGGTGGTTCAGCAATAGAAATTCGTGCCTTTGGGATGTACTATAGAGCGAAGGAAATGGATGGAAAAGCTTGTGATATAATAGCCGCAGTAGATAAATTAGTGGTTAAGTGTACAGGCAGAATCCATTGACGATAGACAACATAGACATAGATGTTACGCTCCAAAAAGGAGAGAGGCTTCTTTCGGAAGAGAAAGGGCTGTCGCCGGCTGTGAGGTCAATGGTAGAGTTATTGGTGATACTGATAACCCTGCTGGTGGGTCGTTTAAACCGGAACAGTCGCAACAGCAGTAAGCCGCCATCAAGCGATCCGAACCGCAAGAGAGAAAACAAGGCGAAAGGGGGGCGGAAGGCAGGTGGCCAAAAGGGGCGTGAGGGAGTGACGCTGGAAAAGGTTGACAAGCCTGATAAAGTGGAAGTAATAAAAGTAGACCGGAGGAGATTTCCGCGCGGCAAATATAAGGTGGTGGGTTACGAAGCGCGTCAGGTGTTTGATATTAAGATTTCAAGGGTTGTGACGGAGTATCGTGCAGAGATTGTCGAGGACGAAGAGGGGAATCGGTTTGTAGCGTCTTTTCCGGAAGGGGTAACAAAGGCGGTGCAG